>Ga0179593_1448048_pt1 | contig 14092 bp, 6 predicted proteins | sample CZODoug2_1_08_16_FD_185931 | JGI IMG/M metagenome (GOLD analysis project Ga0179593, IMG submission 185931) | Vadose zone soil fungal communities from Angelo Coast Range Reserve, California, USA - CZODoug2_1_08_16fungal (PacBio error correction) | ecosystem: Environmental > Terrestrial > Soil >...
GTGGCTTTTCGGGCCCCAACCCATGGAAGGGAGGAAACGGGGGGGGGCATGATGTGCGGTGACCCTAATGACAATGGGGGGGCGGCCAGGGATTCTTGTAAGCCAACGCTAACTGACTTATGAACGGCTCAGTATCATTGGGTTCTCCACAAGCAGGCAGGGTCGGTCGGGCGGTGAGGTCGCGGATCAAACCCATGTGCTCTGTCACAAGTGGGTAGATCAGTTTTTCAGGTGTTTCGGGAACCTTGGTGGTCCGGAAGCAGACGTGCAAGGAAGGAAGTAGGGGAACGCTATGCGATCTGCAGACTAAAATGGTAATTCTGGGGCCAAACAGTAAAAAAGGACTGATTTTGATCTAGGATTATGTGATGACTCTCAAAAAAACTTGCCGCAGTTCAGGAGGAGCCCTAGGAAAGCCCTGGCCGTCCTCTCAAGGGGAAAAAGCCGCAGACCTGCCTTGAGGATCTATCTTCGTCCGTAGAGTACAGCGGTTCACCTCGCAAGTCCCTGCCAGCGGGGGAAGGGGGTGAACGAGTCCGGCTGAAAAAGTTGGAGGGAGAGAAGGGGAGACCGTGACATGACTTCCCCGAGGAAAGGGACCCAAGAAACCGGCAGACCCTCACGCCAAGGGACTCAAACAAACAAAAGGAGGAGAAGGGGAGGATAAGACCCCGGGGGAAAAAAACTAAGGCGCCATTGTGCATTTTCCTGGACGACGGAAGGGAAACCCTGTGAAGAGCAACGTCGCGTGCAACAGGACAGACAACATTGGAAAGGAAGGGCTCGAGTTGGACCGGGGCGAGGGGACAGTTGCCGGAGATGAAAACAGACGACTCATCTCCGCGGGTGAGTTGAGCGAGCACCAGGGAAAAACTTGCTAGTAGGGGAGTCAAGGAAAGGGGCAGAAGAAGTCTTATCCTGCTAATGTAGGCGTGATAAAAACATCATCGACCTAATGGTCAAAAGCTGGCTGATGCCACAGAGGCGAGGGGACCATCGCGGAGGTCAAAGAAATCCGAGCAGGCACGTCTGGCGGCCACACGGGTTAAGCCACCAGGAAACCCGCTTAGAACAGGGGGGGGAAAAAAGAAGGCCGTTGTAAACGTCTCAACTCCCGCAAAGCCCGCCTGCTGCGGGACCACACTTAAATGAACAACAACTTGACAAAACGGACTGGGCCGGCAAGAAAGCCGTCGGGCCAATTTGGGATGATTAAAAAAAATCAAAGTCAGCACACCTGGGGAATCGGCAATCTGGGAGTGGGCCAGCAAACGACGGGGTTAACGATCCATTGAGGGCTGAAAATGCGACAGATGGGAATACGCTCGATAAGATTGGCGGCGGTCACGAAGCTGTACCGCAATCAACAGTTCCGTCGAATTGGAAAGAACAAGTCTGGAACTTGGAGAAAAGCGGACTGGAAAAGAAAGGTTCTAGAGAAGCGTCTTCGCTAAATCCACAGAAAAAATCAATCCCTTCAACGGCGACACAATGGCTGAAAACACTGCGGAAGAAACCGGGCTACTGCAAAACTTAAAAAAAACAGTCCGAAGCTTCTGAAACAAGGAAGGAAAAACTAGCAGTTTCGAAAAGGGGGGGGCCTCAACGACATGAACGCATTCCAAAGGTGGAAGAAAGGAGAGATCAAGCTGACTTGTCCCGGGACGTCCAGTTGAAAAGAAGAGGCCGATAGAAGAAAACCTGAAGGAGAGAAGCGGAAATCAATCCGGGGAAAGCGACGATTACCGGCACGCGGTGGGGCCCCCCCAATGAAGAAGGGAGGGGAAAGGCAGTTCACCTCCAGAAGGGGAAGAATACTAGGGGCATGATTACAGGGTGTGAAGGGAAACCCGGGGCAAACTGAGAATAGAAAGGCAACGGGTAACAACAAGGGGCAGGGGGGCCAAAAAAACCGTGGCCGCACACGTTGAAGAGGAAAAGAGAGTGAGAGCGAACGCCGCCCGCCAGCTCCTCAGCTTCATTGGGTCTTTTTCCCTGTTTTCTTCCGGATTCAAACAGCAAAAAATCAAGAGGGAATACAAGAACGTGCAGAGGGGGATTTACGGAGACGCGGAGAATCCCGACAGGGGACGAGGGGGAAAAAGAAGGGACAGGTATGAGGGGATGCATGGAAAGACATAAGAAAGGAGCTTCCCTGCGGTTCCGCTACTGAACTTGGCGAGAACTTATTACTTCGAACGACCCCGACCAGCTGAAAGAGAGGTGAGGGTGGACATAGAGACCGACTTGATGTCGGTGTCGACAGGGTCAATCATCCATGATCGAGAAAAAGGGCTCGATTCCCCAGTAAAAGGGGATGATACGTGCCAATAATCGGTTCGGTACTAGTATCACTATGATCAGGGAACTAGAATAACAGCTGGAAAAACGTCGCTCACTATTAAGATGCAGGACACACATGCAGTTCTTCAAGAAAGCCTTTTTTATAATACGGCGTGATAAAAAGTGAAGGGTGGCCAATCCTGATCAGGCGAGGGGGTTAACCACCCGTTCTCCTCAAACAAAAAGGGGGAGGGATGGGAAAGGATAAAAACCGGGGGAAAGAAATCGAATGATCTAGGGGGAAAAACTAATGAGCCCGCCCGGAAATGATCGGGTAGACTTCATTTAGGTGTGGGGGGCGAGGGTCTTCCCCAATGAGGGGGACTGGGACAGATTCTGATGAGAGGCTCGGGTCTGCAGTGTGCTCGAAGCCTAGCACTCAACCCTTTTCTCATGAACATCCCCGGGACTTCAAAGGGGGTAAAAGGGCGAAGTGAAGGGCGAAATCCGGATGTTTACCGCTCGGAAAGCCAGAAAGGACTGTCTCGGATGAAAAAAACACAAAAGAGAATGGAGGGAAAATTGTCATTCACTGTAAGGAGGACTCGAACTTCATGGCACCGTCCTAGGGAAAAATACTCGGACCAGAAAAAGTACATTTCAAGGGTCAATAAAAACCAGCGAAGGGCAGAGGACACAAAAGAAAAGTGCTTATCGAACCGGAGATCCCATTAGCCGCTCGTCCTTACGAGGCACCGCTTGGAGCGGGCTGGGTGAAAAACCACATGGAGAAAAGCCTCCGCCTTCGTCACAATGATCGGCGGCGCCGGCTCTACGCACTAGGGGAATCGGAAACTTCGGGGGTGCTGCGCTGGGTGGAGACTACAGAAGAAGGCAGGGTAACAGTGCCGGTCGGAGGATAAAAAAAAAAAAAAAAAAAAAACGATCATTCAACCCTCTGTGGGTTTGGGGCATTCCAGATCCTTGGCCAAGGACAGGGGCACCCGGAGTTGGTGAATTACGTCAAAACGCCGAACAAAAATTCAGACCCACCCGCCAGCAGCCGCGCGCCCGGCGGTCCAGGAGTGGGGAAGGTGTTCGGAGAGTGAAGAGGACCAAGCTTCTCGAAACTAAAGGGCCGCCCGAGCAAAGGTGCAGACATGAGATCTGAAAGTTTAATGCGTGTCCAAAGGTCGTGAGCACAAAAATGGCGAACGGTTCTGAGTGGTCTTGGGAGGGGGAGGTCCTGAGTCAAGCGTCACGGTAAAAGAGTGCTTGGTGGGTTGAAAAAACGGTTCGTGGGTCAGAAACGGTGGGTCAAGTCACCTTGGTACAGGTTACCGGCTAAGATGAGAGGGCTTGGCCCTGGGTTACAAGGGGAGTCTGTCAAACCAAGGTGCTGGTGCTCAGCTAGGAAGCGAAGAGTCCATCAATTCCCAATTTCGCCTGAGAGAAGGCAGTGCTTGGAGGGCGATCAGATTAACGCCAAAAAAAAAAAAAAAAACAAAATCTCGCGGGCTGCATCGAAAGCAGCAGGATAAAGTCGGACGAAAAAAAGGGGAGGTGGGCTGTCAAAAGACCAGACATTGGGTCGGAAAAAATAAATGGCATTCGCATAGTACCAAGAGGGGGAACAAGGATGGGATGTGGCACGAACTCTGACGTAGGGAAATCCGATGAGGGGTCTTTAACCTGAAACAAGGAGTTGGAAGTAGGGGGGGAGGGAGGGGGGGGTATGACTAGAAACCGTCTGCTTTTGGAAATGGGTCGGAAAAGGCCTGGGAAACTTTTGTGCAGAAGACAAAGGGAGAGAGGAAGGAAGGCGGGACTATGCTAATAGGAAGATCCAGGGGGAGGAAAACACTCCAACTTTCTTTCGTTAACCATCATTCTTAATTTGGAAAAGGAAATACAGTAGCAGAGAAAAGAAGTGCCGGCCGGGAGAATGTAACATCGAAGACCAGAGTTGGGAAAAGGGTTGCGAAAGACCCTCAAAAAAGTGTCTTGGGTGTATATGGGATCGTCATCCTTTTAGAGAGGGCCAAGGGAAAAGGGGAGAGGGGACAAAAGAGGGAAGAAAAGAAGGCAGGTTAAGGGGGGGGCTCGCCGGCTAACAGGAGGAATGTTCTGATCAGTTCTAAAATTAACTTGTCCCAATCCCAAAGGAAAAGACGTGGTCGGGCCACGGGGGAGATCGAAGAAAAAAAGGGGAAAAGGAAGGAAAAAGAAACGGTTCTACCACGTGCCTAAGTTTTGGCAAAAACTCATGAAAAAGGGGAAAAAAAAATGTAGGGAGACAGACAACGAGGGGCACTAAAGGAATAGGAAACGGCGGACTTAAAAGGAGTAACCTCAGCGGTTAAAACAATGGGGAGAGATCTAAAAGGGGACGAAGAGACATCTATCAAAAAGACATGGTGGTCGCACCGTGCGCGTGCTTATTGCGAAAGGAACCTTCACTTCAAATAAAGAGGACTCCTGCTAAGAAGGGGAGGGGAATCCTCTCCTGATGGTGCAACCACTCCAAAGGCTGAGTGGTGTTAAAACTAGGAAAAAGCGAGGGGGGGAGTAGAATTAACATCTACTCCTACAGAGAAGATCTAAGAAAACACAACGGGGGGAACACAAGAAAAAAGCTGAGAACGAATGGGAAAAAGAAATGGGCCAGCGGGAAAACGAAAAAGACAACTTGACTGACTCACGGGGGGGGGGGAAAAGGGAACCGCCCTCCGACAACTCAAACGTCGCAACAAGCAGCCTGGCGGCAACGCAGGAGGAAGGGAGGGGGAGCCGAAAGAATCCAAATGCTGCATCTGTTGGTGGAAAATAAAAGGGGAGGGGAACAAGGTACAGAAAAGGGCGGAGGGCGGCTACTGGTCTAGATGGTTCGGGTCAACGAATTTCAGCAAGAAAGGCCGGAGAGGAAAGGGGCGGTTTAGAAGTCGGACAGAATCTCAGCCTTAACTAAAAGCAGACCAGAACAGGGGCTATCGGAAGACGGACTGCGAAAGACCTGTCACAATTCAATCAGTCATATGCGAGGGGCCAATCTAACCTTGAGTCCAAAGAGGGACCAAAATAGCACCACCAGATTTCGTGAACTCTTTAAAAAAGCACTACCAGAGACGAAGGGGGCGACGTGGGGTGGGAGAACAAGACCCTGAGCTTCCTGAACCTGTTTTCATAAGTGGGGGGGGGGCTTAGGAAAAAGGGGGGCGCCTGGGAAACGTTTAGGAGGGATATCAAAGCGAAAATCGTCTATCAAAAGGGGAAAGTACATAAAACCGAAAGAGAAACAGGAGTAATTCGGAGCAGGTTTGTTAATCCGTGATGGGGAACTAAAAAAAAAAACACCACCAAAGAAAACATGACAGCCCCCAAGCCACACCTCCTGCAAAAGGTCGATGTTAAAATGACAACACTATTGCTGTTCCGTTCCGCCCGCAGTCTAAGGACGGCTCCTGGGAGACTGCAAAAGGGAAAAAGCTGCAGGAAGACGAGACCAAAAACCGAAGCCGCCGAGAAAGGGATGTCTCCCGTGAGCGACACGCAAAAAAGCGGGGCGAGAAGCTGCGGGCTTTCGAAAGGTTAGGACTTAAAGACCGCTAAGCGGGGGCAGAAGAAGGCACGGGGGGAAGGTTACGGACACATGGCTCTAAAAGCATGGCCGAGGGGAATAATCTGCCGGGACAAAAATGTGGTATGAACAGGGGGAAGCCTGAAAAAAAAATTTCGCGTTTCAAAACGTCAGGAGCCCGAGGGGGAGATAAGAAAAGGGCGGGAAGAGAGAACGGCCAAGCTGAGAAAGGTTGGTGCATCTAATAAACGACTTGCTGGCGGTAAGGGGCGGGGAAAAGAAGACGGATGATCGAGGTTCTCCGGAAAACCCAGTTTACCGGGGGAGGGGGGGAAGCTTAATCCCAGAAGGAGTGGAGGCTAAAAAGCTTCGGTCAAAAGGAAATTGAAGCAAACAAAAAAAAATACCACCTTCAGGAGGAACGGGAGGGAAGGAAATCGGCAACGACCACATACAGGGGACGACCAGAAATTGGGGAGAGAGTGTCTTGAGAAGTCTGTTAACTTTTTTCCAAGAAGATCAGGCGAGGTTCCACCAAAGGTTGATCGCCGAACAAATGGGGGTGGGGAAAGGGAAGCCTTTTTGGGAAACTCGATCCTAGTGTGGAAACCCCGTAAACAAATATGACAAAGCTTAAGGAGGGCAATATCCAACACTGAGCGGAAGGGACTTCTTGGGTTAGAGAGTGTCCCCAGCGGGGGCACGCGTGGGCCAGATGCTGATGCTAGGGAAGAGCCGTTCCGGGGAGAGGGAGCCGAAAGACCCAAACCCATGTTCGGTTCAGACCATTCCCCTGGGGGTGGGGGGGGGGAAGGACGAGCCGGGGACGAAGACCAGTAGGGTGACCTGCTAAAAAGCCAGCAAACTAAAAATCAGCCACGAAAAAGAACAAGTCATATTGAGGACCGGGCGGATGACTACAACCGGGGAAAGAATCGCCGCATCAGCAGAGAGGGGCCTCTCACCGAAGTCACTGAGGAGGGAACTGGGAGCAAACAAGAGCGCTATGAACACTAGCCCTATAGGTAGTTAGGAAGCCTGGCGATACCCAAACTGAAAAGGCCAGCTCGCAAAGTCTTATGACCAGTTAGAGGTGGGTTTTACAAAAACCAGAACCGAAGAGTCTAAGGGGTGGTTGCTTTGCGGGGATAAGACTCTGCTCGGAAAAAGAAACGTTACTCGGACACGGGACAGGCTGCACGTTGTGGCATGTCTCGCAAGTACCTCCATCAGAGTCCAGTGAAGTTAAGGGCATTCTAGTCGGTGTCTTTTTTGAGAGATTGGGGCGATCCCAGGGCAACAGGACAGGCCCCTAGACGGGGGTGTCACAATTCTGGTTTAGCTGGGGGGTTCCTTCCTAAGGCCGGCGATCGAGGCTGCCCCCCACAAAAAAAAGTCGCTAGACCGAAGGATAATCCCTTTCGGAAATTGGACGGCGTGTAAGAGCTCAATGCTCTTGGGCAAAAAACTTCTGGTTCTTCAAATAGCAAAAGTTGGGCGAAAGGGGATCACGAAAAACCCAGGGAAAAGGTTCCTGCGTTTTCCAAACCAATGATAACGTCGAGTAGCTTCTAGGGTGGGTAGCAGCGAAATTCTGGTTTAAAGTGGGAGACGGGGGATACTCTTGAAAACGTCAGCGAAGATGATCGGCACGTGCACCAACGGAAAGTCAAGAGTCCACGGGAGAAAGGTGAAGGGGCGGACGAACTGCTTATCGGCCTAAGCAGAAAAACGTTGATAAAAACGACCTTCACGCCGGCCTGGGAGGCAGACAGAGCGGGAACGGAAGCAACTTAAGCCGGGCTGTACCGTCGAAGCAAAAAAAAAATGAATGAATAAAGGGTAAGACCCCCTTGGACTGTTCATATCCACATAGACAAGCAGTCTGAATGGAATGGTCCATAGAAAGGGAGGGCCTCTTCTGGCCCACACTAAAGGGTATCTTAACCGGAGAAAGGGGGGAAGTTCAAGCCAGACTTCAGGGGAGGACTGGGGTAATTATCATCACCCGCCTTCGGGACCAATGGTCGAGGGAAGCGTGAAAGGGGGGAGGAACCGGGGTGGTCCTAAGAAGAGGGAGGGCTATCATTATTGTAATTCTCGCGGCCGACGCAAGGGATCTATAAGACATTCAGCCACTTGGCGGCGGAACATCGAGGTAAATGATGTTACCTAAGAGGAGAAGAGATAATCCGTCCACAGTTCATTAGGGGGGTAAATCCAGCAAGGGGTGCTCGGTCACCGGACCTAAAGCACCAGGGAAGGGGTCGGGGGGAGGAGATGATAAAGTCCAGGGGGAAAGACGAAAGTTACCAAGGGATAGGGAGCAAACGTCCTTCAAACGGTTCTCTTGGGGGCTCCGTCGGAAAAGGAAAAGAGAAGTTGAAAAAAGGGCGGCTGGCCAGGGGATAAGAATGACTTCCCCCCTTAACTTTCTAAAAAAAACAAGCAGCCGTCACGCAAAAAACAAACAAAAAACAACAGGAGGAGGGGAGAGGAGTCCCAGAGACCACGGAGGAAAGGGTCTTGTCCAATTGACTGGCTTCCCATGAATTCTCCCTTGAGCCAGAACTGAAAGGTTCAGCAGACCCGACGAAAAGAGAACGCGGAAAGGACACGTGCGAGGGGGGGGGAAACGATCTACTTTACAGGGCTAGCGAAAGACTAAATGTCATCACAAGGAAGGGGGGGGGGTCCTGAAGAAAAAGGAGGCTTTCTCTAGGATCCTACGTCGCACTGGCTGGCGGCTCGTAAAGAGAAAATAGGGGGTATCAAACATTCAAAAGGAAATTGGCAAAAACAGCTCCCGTGTGGGTGCATGTGGACGATCCAATGGAGGGGGCCGTATCAGAGGGGCAAACTCCTGAAGGGAAAAACCTCGCTAAAAGGATGGGGGCACAAGGGGGAAAACCAAAGTAAAAAACGCTTCAAGAGGAAAAACTTTTCAACAATAATCCTTTTATCCAAAGGGCAAAACTACCTCGCCAGTACGCAAAATGCGGCTGTCGGGAACCGACCCAGGCACGCACTTAAAGAAGGATACTGGGGGTGGGACCTGCGGGTCCCTGCCGAAAAAGCAGAAGAAGTTTGAAAAGGGAAAGGGCAATCAACATGAAATGTCCAATCTTCGGGATGGGAGGCAGAAAACTTGTAACCTAGCCTCCTGGGAGTGAGGCGGCGAACGTCCTAAGCGTCGGAGACGCGGGGCTTAGGGGGAGGAGATTATAAGGGCCAGCACAGTCCGGAGAGGAAAAAGGTCTCTTTTAAACGCTGGAAACAAGAAGCTGGAGCACCGGGCAGCAAACACTCACTCAGAGCGCGATCGGAACGTTCACCGGAAAAGCAGATCCTTCGGCCTGAAAAGGGAGAACCAAACCGGAGGAAACACAGGAGGTACGCGCCCAAAAAAAAACTACAACTTCCTCGGAACAAGGAGGATGGGAAAAAAATCGGCCGTGAGGAGTTGGTTGGGATCACAAACCCTGGACTCGTCCACTTGGGAAGCTGAAAGCTCAGGCTTCACCCAAAAGGTCGGAGGGAACGTCCGAGTAAAGATTAAAAAATCAGCAGGGGGGTAGAGAATCTTGGGGAAAGGGGGAAAAGTGAAACTCCTCCCAACTAAACTACAGGAGGGAAAGCGGTCGATGTAGGGGGGGGGGGGGCTTAAGAAGGAGGAAAGTCCGTCAGGAAAACTTTAGGCTGTCTATTGGCATAGTCCAGGGGGAAGATTTCAATTAAAAGAGAAAGATCAAGATAGAGTGATGGCCGACTTCACTTCCCGGGGACACGGTGGTTCCTGGGAGAGGAGTCTCTCACCAAAGGACGCAAAACGACTTTGAAGCTGAAAGGGTGCGGAGAAACGGTCGAGAGCACAAGAGAGGGCAAGATGACGGTTCATTCTCCCTGTGGTGAGCGCCACACCCCGGAAGCGGGCCTCCGACGGAACGGGGACGTGTACGGGTGAAGCCGCCCTTTTCGCGACCTTGGCTAGGGTACTACGGCAAGCTTTCGTGGGAGAGGAAACATTACACCAAAATTGTCTGGGGAGGATGCAGAAGAAACGGCTGGAAAGGGACGAAGGACAGATGGGACGGAGCCAGCCCTTTAAGTAACCTGGCTCACGCGCGGGGTAGGGGGGAGAGATAAAACTTGATCGGGGTCTGTAGTAGGTTTCACAACAAAAGAAAATGTATAGAGTGCAACATGTATTCTCCGTCCATGTATTCGTGGTTAGAAAGGCGACCAGACAAGGAAAGTTTAGTAGAGGTTCATTAGGAAATACCATGGAAGAAAAGACTAATGACAAGGGGGGGGGGAATACAACTTCACAAACAGGGGAGGAAGAGGCAGAAAAAATCAATGAAGTACCGATCAGTGGATAATTCACAAAGACTTTATCAATCTTTACGGTTGAAAAAAAAGGATAGGAGGGGTAACCGCGAGAAAACGTTGGATAATCACAACAAACGGGGAGGAAAGGGAGAGGGAGGAGACACCCGGGGTGGGAACCGCGCCTTCTCGGATTGTGAAAGGCGGGTCAAGATAAAAAAAAAAGCTCCGGGTCAGATTATCCATCAGGACGGCATGATCGGCTGATCAGCAATCGGTGGGGGGAAGAGGACGTGGGGAAAAAAGGCGTGAATATGGGAGAACGTTTGTTTTGCACCGAGATAGGGGAAAAAACGCTTGGGCGAGTAAGAGAAAGGACCGAGAAAGGGCGGAAGGGAAAGTCGGTGGAGGGGAGGAATCTCCTGATAAGCGAACGTCTCTGATGGGAAACAACGAGACGATGAATCGTTCAGTCCGGCGGCGAAAAAAGCCACCTTATCTCCAAGGCGGGAAACTCGCTTGAACAGCAAAAGCCGCCCGTCCTTGTCCCTTGGAGAATAACACCGAAGCAGAAGGGAGCAAAAAAAGACAAAGTCAAGTGTGAGGAAACTGGGACCAACCGGAAAAGGAAAGCTCATCCTCTTCCATTTTGGGAAAGGCTGGGTGAAGACCCCAACCGGGAGAAACGAAGCCTCTTCTCTATAACTTCCTCTTCTCAAAATTGTCCTCAGGCACTTCGTGGGAAGGGGGGGAGGGTTCTGGAGGAAAATAAGTCCAGTCCGTGGTCTCCTTTCCTGAAAAGAATGAATCAGCAGGAAGGAGGGGGGTGAATGGAAAACTCAAATTCCTGTAGATTTGGGGGCCGATTAGGGGTTGTAAAAGGGGACTTGAAGGTCCACCCTTTGAATCACCAAAACTCCAAATGACGCTGACCTCATTTCTTCGGCGCTGGGCTGCTGCTATTGGCGTTCTGTTGTTCTAAGCAGACTTCGACGTTTAGCCGAAGCATAGGAGGCCGAGCCCCAAGTGGGGCAAAGGATCGTCGAAAGGGCGTGCCACGGGGGAATCTTCCCGGGTGTGGTTGTGTGAGGACTGGGAGCACAAACCATGTCGAGATGGTCTTCTGGGATTCTTCCTTCTTCCTTTCATCGGTTGCAAGGTTCTGTGGGTTGGGGTCAGCCGGGAGGTACTTTGTCACCGTTTCGGGGGAATTCGAAAAAGATCTTCGGGGGGGGAAATGGGGAATGAGGGAAAAGGCCGCGCAGGATATACCAGTGGGAGTTTGGGGAGCGATCGCGGATGGGGGGAAAACATAGGGGAACTCTTTGGATCACCCCCTTACTCCTTCGGGGTGAGGGGAGAGGCAAGAGGAAACGAAAGGCCAGCGTCCGGAAGAGTCCCGGAAACCGCAGCACGCACAAGATTAGAGGACGGGACTCACACACGGGGAGGTGGAGGGCCAACCCGATGTCTGGGAAAGTGGTTTCCATGCAACACATGGAAAAGAAAGGGGAAGGAACCAAAAAAACAAGGGGGGCGGTGTCCGTTCCGTACACGACGACTGGGTACGTATTCCGAGGGGGGCATTTGTAGGTCACGGGGTAAAAGACAAGGTGAAAAAAGGAAGGGCGAAAGGGAGACGCGAAGAACAAAGGAAGCTGGGGGAAAAACGGGGTCGAGAAGACGGGTCAGGGGGGCTCACGGTGGGGGGGTCCGGCAACGAAAAGAGGTCGGAGTAGGAAAAAGGAGGTTAACGAAAAGGCTAATAGGTCACTATTTTCGTTTCCTCTAGGTGGTTGAAAGAGAGGACGAGTGGTGAAAAAGAGGAGAAGGACTATCAGGGCCGACGTTAAAGGAGTATCACGACAGCGGCACTTTGAATCATACCTCCAGACACGCCGAGGGAAGATATGGAATCTTCGTCCGGGTAGGTGCTCTTCAGGTTCTGTCACCTAGAAAAATGGTCACTGGGGTGTGGGGAGGACGGGCTGGGACAGAGGAAAAGGGATGGGGGAGAGAAGGTTGATAAGGTGAGTAAAAAATCAGTAACTTGAAAAATCCCACGTGTGAACGGGAACCCATGAACCACACAGAGGGAGAAAAAGATGGATAACAGGACTAACCACGGGACCTGAAGTCGGGGATGGGGGCACATTCCTGCGTTACTGGAGTATAACAATTGAGAAATAACTCAAAAAGAAACTGTGCAGAAAAAGGACGAAAACCCAAAGACCGCTGGAAGGAAGTGCTCGAGGTGTCAAGGGGTTCATTGCCGTCGAACGGACTACGACAGGAGAAAAAGGAGGGTGTGGAGGGCCTGGAGATCACCATTGCAGGGTGAGAGCTACTCCTTACCCGGCAAAAGCTTCTGAAAGATACGGGAGGGAAAGCCAAGATCCACTCGATGTGGGTTTCAACCAACGCCAAGTGCGAAGGTGTTCAACGAGGCGATCTCCGGAGGTGAAGACTAAGAGGAAAACCATTCAATAACTCGCACGGATGGCTTCATATGTAGCATTACCAAGGTGATAGTAAAAAAGTGGTAAACAAAGAGTGCCGTGGTGATCCAGAGTCTACCCCTCCAACTCCACTGCATTCTTTCTGGACAGTACCAATTGAGGCATTAGGCGAAACGTACTCAACGATCGGCCGTACACGAAAAGCAAGGGGAGGAAAGATGGACCGGGACAAAAAAAGAATCAAAGGAACCGGCAGGCCACTGCATGGGATTTCGACAGTTGGGGGAGTCCCTGAAGCATATGAGTGGCTGGGCGGAACAGGGACGAAATGTAGACGCGGCTGCGGTCGAACTTTGAACCGTCATACCCCTTCCTAGAAGTTGAGTTTTACAAAGGAGCAGAGAAACCGCAGGCGAGCGAGCACACCGCAGGGCGATCTGGAACGGCGCTAGGAAATGTGACAATTGACCAAGGAAGTAGCAGGCCAAGGCGAAACCCCTGCTTAGAAGGCTTCAACAAGCTGGTTTGTTGAAAAAAAAAACAAAAAAAAACAGGAACCCCCAGAACCCAAAAAAACCCACCCACCTCCCCCGCCCCACACCAAAAAAACCCCCAACGCCCAACCCAACCACCCCCCCCCCCCCACCCCTTTGTGTGGGTTTTTTTTTGTTTTTGTTTCTTCAACGCAACCCCGACGGTCCAGGGGGGAGTAATGGGAACGAAAGAGAAGACGGTCGAAAATGGTTGGTGATCCACCTGCTCTTCAAGAAGGGTGGAAGAAAGTGATCAGGGAGGATGCCAAAAAATGGGGGGACTCTGACTGTCATCTCCCACTATAAGAGGGAACAATTACACATCGCCAGAAACAGCGAAGAACGGAAGGAGATGCGGGCTGGGCGTGGGGGGTTCTGAAATTGGCCTTGTCAGCACCGAAAAAAGGAAAGACCTTCTATTGTAAGGAAGTCCATTTGTTGGGTAAAACGAAAGAAGAAAAATGGATAAGACGCAACGGCACTAATGCCTAATGTCAACCCGGAAGCAGTACGTGCCTCGGAAGAGTGCCGCGGAAGCAGACTCACTCTCAGGCCGTGTTCTGCGGCGTTTGGAGACCGGGGGCGTCGAAACCTCCCGCGCAAGCGGGCCCGGATTGAGCTTACGGGGGTTTTTTCATGAGGGCAGGTCATCCCGACATGTAAAAGAAGGGGAATAAGGACAGTTAGGGGAAGTGATGCTGAAGAGTGACCTCCTCAAGGAGAGGCCCAATTTGTTAAAAAGGCGCGCTGCAAAAGGAACTTGCTATTCGACTTAGGGTCTCAGGAAAAAGGGAGAACAGATTCATCTCGACGGGTTGCTGGGGGAAGCTAAGAACGAAAATGGTGGATGAGGGGCTAAGAAGGATATACGGTCTTCCGAGTGGGCTCAAAACCGTGGAAAAAAGGCCTGG
>Ga0179593_1532399_pt1 | contig 14092 bp, 15 predicted proteins | sample CZODoug2_1_08_16_FD_185931 | JGI IMG/M metagenome (GOLD analysis project Ga0179593, IMG submission 185931) | Vadose zone soil fungal communities from Angelo Coast Range Reserve, California, USA - CZODoug2_1_08_16fungal (PacBio error correction) | ecosystem: Environmental > Terrestrial > Soil >...
GAAGGGCCGGCCGGCACATCTCCGCACCTTGTTGAAACAGAAAGGAAGGGGGGGCTTAAGACGCTTGGGTCGAGAAAGAGAAGAAGCGAGATGTCTCCTCTAATTGAAGCAAGGGAGAGTACAGAAAAAGACGTCCCATCGCTGGCGGAAAGGAGAAGGAAAACAGGGAACGTCATATTTTCCTTCTTAGACCTCCTCGTAGGGAGGGGAGGTTAGGGAAAGGGCCTGCACTGTAAAACTGGCTGGAAAAAGGAAGCGGGCGACAACAGACTGAAAAACACTCTATAATTATTCTGAGCCAACCCGTATCAGAAGAAGGGAAGAAAGCGCGGGACTGACTGTGACGGTACGGATTCAAAAAAAAGAAAAGCGAGTTTCAGTCGAAAGCCGGTCATTTTAGTTGAATTTCGATAAAGGGAAAAAAGGGGAGGGGGAAGGGGGGAGACGCGGCAAACTTCTCTGTCTAGACGTTGAGGGGGAAAGGAAAAGGGACTCGGGCCCCTAAAAAGGGAGAAAGGGGTAAGAGCAATCCTTCACGGCGTCGAGAAACCCGAGGCGGGAAGGGAAAAAAAAAAAAAAAAAGGTTATAGTATGAAAATGAGAGATAGGTGGAGAAGGGGGAGGGGGGACGAGAACCCCGGAAGGAGTCTTACACCTTTATCAAAAAAGAAACGGGAAAAGAAAGAAAAAAGGCCTGTTAAAACTGCGCGAGAAAAAAAAGGAGGACGCGATGACCGCCAAGGAAAAAAGGACAGCGTTCTCTCACGATACGAACGAAAGGAAAGGAAAAAAAAAGACGGGAAGACAAACTAAGCCTCGTCACCTCTCCGACTGAAACGGAAGAAAACGGAGGACAACGCTTCGAGAGAGGGGGGGCTCTATCATCCGAGAAAAAAAAGAGGGGGAAAAATAGGATTGCCCACAAGGAAAGGGAGAAAGGAATTGAAGTTCAAAGGGAGGGAAAACCACCTCGTTTGAAAAAAAGGGAAAAAAACTCGCATACAATCCTGACGTGAAAAGAAAGGGGGAAGGCCGAAAAAAAAGGAAGGGGGGACGCTATTCGGAGAAGAGAAAAAAAAAGCACTAAGAAAAAAGCGAGCCTTATGAAGAAAGAAAAAAAAAAGACCCTCTTCCTTCCCCCCTTTTCTCGGGAAAAAAAAAGGGAGAGAGAGAGAAAGAGGGTGCTCTCTATCTTCCCAAAAAAAAAAGGAACCAGATCCGTCGGGCTAGGGGGGAAGAAAGAAGACGAACCAAAAGCCTAATGCTTCAAAGAAAGAAAAGGCGCGCGAAAAGGGGCGGAAAAAGGGGGGGAGCAAAGAAATCCAAACCACCAAAAGGCGAGAAAGGGCTTTGAAAAAAAAAAAAAAGAAATCTTTTTCTTCGTGGACCGGAAGGAAAAGCGCAAATTTACACACCTCATCTTTGGAAAAAAGGGATAGGAAGTTTTGGCGGCTTTGGCGAGCCCGGAAAAGGCGGTGCTCGATATGCCAAAGAAAAAAAACCGAAAGCGCTAGAAGAGGCCGACATCTTTTGCGCCGTCATCCAGGGACTGGTCCTAGCAAGAAAAAGAAAAAGTGAAGGGGGGCTCTCCCACCCCCCGGCACCAAAAGGGTTTTATTTTGTGGTGGTGGTTTGCAGCAAGACCATTTTCCTCCCTCACCCTCTCAAACGCAGGGAGGGACGCCTTTATCCCCCGCTATCTCGCAACGATTTGAATACGGCTATCCCGTCCCACCGCCCAAAGGAAGAACAAGGAAAAAAAAAGAGGCGCAGGTTCCCGAGGAAAAAACCACAGCGCTACAACTATCGGCGCGAAAAAGAAACAAAAAATCTCATGGCTACGACTTCCGACCACAAAAAGCGGCAAATGGCCGGCGTCGCCATACAAGCGGAGAGACCAGGGAAAAAGAAAATCGATGACCACATCAATTCACCGGCCAGCGGAGGGAGGGGCGAAAACAAGGTCTCCGACTGGGAAGGAAAATAAAAACTCGTGCAGCAAAAAAGAGAAAGAAAACATCCCTCAGAAGGAGTACATCTAAAAGCCCATCATGCGCCTTTTGAGTTGAAAAAGATGTTAGGAAGGGAAACCATCTCGAGCTCCTTTGCTACCATATTCGAATCCGACGGCGGCTGCAGCACAAAAGAAAGGGGGTCCTCGCAGGACCGGGGGTAGGGGTACTCCTCCGCTTTTTTTCAATGCATTCGAGAGATCGCCACTCCGGAAAAAAAAGAAATCGGGGGGAATGATGATGGACCGTTTCGTTTTTCGTCGCGTTGGGAAGGACGCCCCATGAAAGGTCCACACCCATACCTCGGTCGGGGGAAGAAAAACCGATTCCACCACATCTGCGCGCGGAAAAACAGGTGAAGGGGGCACGCATTCTTTGCACACCGACGGGTGAGAGTGCCCACCTAATAGCCGCGACTCACTACGAAGAGGTCGTGCGCATCCCCCATAACCGAAGGCGGTTTCAGCTAGTGTGATACTAAAAACGAAAAAAGGCGCCTTACCTTTGAGAATCGAAGGGGGTGGGACTGTTCCAAACAAGGATTAAAAAGGGGGAAAGTTACCAATATCGCGCGCGGAAAAAAAGCACGGTCGGCGTACCTGAGTGTGGAAAGGGTGACCAGGAAAAGAGGATGAGCACGCACTCAGGAGGCAAGAGAAAAAGACCCTCCGCTCGAACGAATAAAGTAAGGGTAGGGGAGGAAAGAACCCACCGCGTTCGCCAACGGGCAATAAAAACCCATTGCCCTACAGTATTCCGAAGGTCGGACCACCCTTTTGCAAGGGGAAAGAAGGCAAGTATACTTTCCTTACCCTTCCTTTATCTGAGGGACTGGGGACAAGAGAGGCAGGCCAGATCTCCTCCGCGCACGATTGCCTCCCTCACCTCAGAGGATTCACTTAAGGTAAAAGAGGATCAGAGCTCTTAATTGCAAAAGTGTACGGCCGGGGTGCAGCAAGCAGAAGAAGGGCGCCATCTATGCTCAACAAACAAAAAAGAAAGAGAAGGAGCCAGGGTCCTGCTTCAGGTCAGCAGGAAAAGGAAACGTAGTTTGGGGGGGGGCGGGGGACAAGGGGGGCGTACGTCCGCGACACCGAATGGAAAAAAAGAAACAAGGACAAATAAAGCACTTGCCGGTGGCCCGCTAGCCAAACCTCATCAGGAAAAAGGGGAGGGCAAAGGAATACTTTCCGTCGCAACGCTTCGGGAAGGGGAAGGGGGGGAAAAAGAAGAAGGGAAGGGGGTGTTTGCGTCCTAATCTTGCCGGGGGGGGGGGTCTTGGCGGCGGCTTCGTCAGCGCCAGCAAAGACTTAGAGGGGAGAAAGGAGGGGAGCTTTCCTAAGGGGGGAGGAGACAATTAAGAATGTTGGGGCGACTCAGAAAACGTGAAAAAAAGGGAGGGGAGCTGCTCGTTCGCGGGAAAGCGCAGGGATCTTTGTTAAACCGAAGGCGGGAGGGGAAGGAGGATTGGTCTGTTACCCGGGGGGGAGAGAGATCAATTATCTAAGGGAAGGCAGTAGGGGTGGAGGACTGCCGGCAGAGCTTATCTACCGTTCTGGGCTGAAAGGGAGGGAGGGAGTTCTTATTGGCGATGAAGAAAAGGGTTCGGGGAAGGGAGGAAGGGGGCGTACGCGTCTGTTTAAGCAATGACGAGAGACAGCGCCTTCAGTGGCGACGCGAGGAGGGCACGGGGAGAGGACCGGCGGTCTGGTGTGGGGGAGGGCGTTTCTTGTCGCCGGGAAAAATCAGAGAAAAAAGGGCCCCGCGCTGCGCGGTAAGGGGGAGGCGAAGAAATCGTTGTGCGCATAAAGAAAAAAAAAGGGAGGGGGTGAGAGAAATCTTATTCCGCCGGAAGGCCCACTCGACGTATGGGAACGTAAGCGTGGGGAGGTCCTTTGCAGCGCCGTAAGAAGGGGAGAAGGTCGAGGAAAGAAAGGGGATAGGGAAGTTATGGGGGGAGAAGCAGTTTTCTCCTTCGTATCGAGGAAGGGTGCTATTCCCTTATAAATAACAGGAAGGGGGGAAAAGAAAGGGAGGGAGGAATAGAATGTTATCTCCTTCTCAGAGGAAAAAGGGGGGTAAGAGTTCCTCTATATTTTCTTGAAAAAACTGAGACTTGTGGGGGGGGAAAAAAAAAGAAAGATGGCCTTTTAATTTATTTGAAGAGAGATGACGTCTAATATTATCTCCATATAGTAAGAGGGGAAGGCCAAAGCAGGGAAAGGGGAGCATAGTCTCTTTCCTTTTGGTCAGTAGCCCATTTACTTTTGCCTCTCGAAAGAAAAAAGGCCTCAGGGGGGGGCGAGAGGGAGGGGGGGGAAGGGCTTCGGTCGCGTCTAGCCAAAAAAAAAAAGGGGGAGGAGATAGCCGTTCGCGTGAAAAGAAAAGGAGGGTGGAAGGGAATAGAGGGAAAAAGGAGGAAAAGCGGTGTGTCTATCATCGGGGAAAAAGAGGGGAAGCTTTTGAAAGAGGTGCTAGGTCGTGAAAGAAAAAAAAGGAATTGTTTTTTGAAAGAACAAATCTTTTTTTAGTGAGTGTCCAGGGGAGGGAAAAAAGTGATCCGGCCCCTTCCCTTTGAGAAAAAAAAAAAGGAAGGGAAAAATCTTTCTGAAAATGCGGAGCGACTACCGTCAAAAGGGGGGGGGAAGACGACTTTCTTTGGGGAAAAAGGAGGAGCACCTCTTGACTTATGGGGAAAAGGGGGGGACGGGCGACAACGAAAGGGGGAAGACCTACCGAGAAAGGGGGGGGTTTCGGAACGAGGTTGGGAAAGGTGAGAAAAAGGGAAAAAAAAAAGGAAACGCCTTCCCCTCCTCTCGTAAAAAAAAGGAAGGGGACGGGTTATTTTTTTTGTGTAGTGTGGGGGGGGCCAGAGTGAGCAAAAGGAAAGGGTCCTCTCCCTTTAAAAAAGAGGGGAAGGGAGCGCACCTATTCTTGGTCTCAAGGAAGGAGAGAAGAAAAGCATTTCGGAGAAGGGGGGGGGGGGGAGAAAAGGGAACGGTGCTCTTACCCCTTCGAAAAAAAGAGGGGGATTTTCTCCTGCGCTGCGGGAAAAAGATAGCACCCGAGAAAGTAGGGAGGGAGGGGGGGGGGGGGGGCTGAAGACGCTTTTCTCTACAGGGAAAAAAGAGGGGGAGGGGGCCCCTATTAACGTCCTTTTTTCGTACCGTAGAGGAAGATACCAAAGCTGGCCTGAGGAAAAAAAAAAAAGGAGCTCGCTACTTGCCCGGAAGGGGGAGAAATGGGGAAAAAAGACATCGCTTGGTCAAAGGCAGGGTATTGAAAGGAAAAAGCAGGGGCAAAGCTACTAACTTCTTTTTTCGAAGGAAAGAAAAAAAGGAAAAGAGGGAGATGATCTGATCCCCAGAAAAAACCCCCTGAAAGTGAGTTCTCGCGAACAAAAAAAAAGGGGGAGGAAGGGGAGAAAGCTCAGTCCGTCGCGTAAGGAGGGGGAGGGGAAAAAAAAAGGGTCAGTGGAAGTGAAGTTCGATATCGGGGGGGAAAGAAAACTTCAAGAGCGAACGGAAAGAAAAGAAAGGGGAGGAAGAACGATGATTCTTTCTTGCGTCGAAGGGGAAAAAAAAGGGGGAAAAACACATATACGGCGTTACTAAGGTGTAAGAAGCAAAAGAGGAAAGGAGGCGAAACAAAGGAGAAAAAAGAGTTATAGGAGAAAAAAGAGAGAAAAAGAAGGGGAGGAGAAGAGTCGTTTATCTATAACTATTTTTTTCCAAGGGGGGGAAGAAGGGAAGAGGGCTCTTCACACTTTATCACGCGTCGATGGCAGGGAATAGGGCAATGGGGGAACGGCGCGAAAGAAGGAGAGGAAAGCAGGAGAGAAGATTTTCCCGAGAGAAGAGACAAAGGGTGATTCGCACGATATAGAAAAGTGATAAAAAAACGGAAACGCAGAGGTGGGAAAAAAAAAAAAAAAGAAGACGGCCACCTCAGCCGTACTTCCTTAATTCGGGTAAAGGAAAGAAAGAAGGGGAAGGTCCAACAAAATCACTTGCGGCTAAGGGAGAAAAAAGACTAGGGGGGAAAGCCGAAACGACGAGAAAAAGAAAAAGGTTCCACACCAATCCGGGAAAAAAAGGAAGGGGCCCTTCATACTCCATCACCGAGGGGGGAGGGAAAGCTGTCAAGAAGAAAAAGAAAGAGAGCCTTAATTTTCCCGAGAGGAAAAAAAAAAAAAGAAGAAACGTATCTATTGCATATCATACGGTCGAAGGGAAAAGAATGCAGAGCTGGCGAAAAAGGAAAGAAGGAAAAAAAGCTCTTCCGCCCCATTTGAAGAAGAGGAAAAGTGCTGTTTCATCAACAGGTGCGGAGGAGGGAAAAAGCCGCGCAGTAGACAAGAAAGAGGGGGGGGAGGGAAGGCGCTCTTTCACTCGACGGAAAAAACACCGTCGTACGCTGTCAATAGAGAAAAAAAAGGCCAGAAAATCCCTACCACGGGAAAAGGGAGAAGAGGAGTCACTGCCAGATCCGACGAGAGAGGAAGAGACTCTCGAGGACAGCAGCAAAAACCAACACCAAGGACAAAGAGGGGGGAGAAAAAAGGAAGAGACCGTTTCAAAAAAAAAGAAGACCCTTTGGTGTGTTAACGGGGGGCGGAGGAAAAGTGCCCCAAGAGGGGTCGGGGGGAGAGGGGGGGGGGGGGTCGGCTTTGCTATCCGCGAAAAGAAGGGAGAAACTTCCATACAAAACAAAAAGTAGAAAAGAGACTGTTGTAGAGGAGGAAAAAAAACGGAGACTTCTGAACTCCTTCATCGAAGAAAAGGAAAAAAAAGGGGCTGGTCCTATAATACCCTCTCACCGAAACGGGGAAGTCTCGAAAAAAACCGAAGAGAAAAAAAATTCCCCAACAAGAGGAAGGTACTTTCACACGACGAATTGGCACCATCAGAAAAAGGAAAGCAAAAACTGCCTTTCTCCCCCTTCTACTAAAAAAGGGAGGGAAAAAAATCACTCCCTGAACCTGCAACCTAAAAACGGCCGAGAAGGAAGGAATCGCGTCCACATCTCTTTACGAGAAAAGGGAAGGGCCTTGTTCTCAGCACAAGCTTCGCCTCCGGAAAACAAAAAAAAAAAGGAGACAATATCTTCCTCGACCACAGGCAGGGAGAAAGAAGTGCCCACTTCGAGAGGAAAAAAAAGAGGGGGGAAAGGAAAACCCTGCAAGAGGGAAGGGGGAGATCAAATGCTTCTTAGAAGTACAGAAGCGAGATATGAATGAAAAGGGAAGGAAGAGGGGAGACTCCCTCTAAAAAATCACCACATCTATGAAAAAGAAAAGAGAATAAAAAAAGGAAAAAAAAATCCGTGCTCTGCAGCCATGTCACCTTTTTCGTGGAAGAAAAAAAAACTCATGGAAGAAAAAAAGGAGGAAAACTCGCAAACGTACATTTCTCAGGAGAGAGGGAAAAGAAAAGCCGCCCGCTCCCTCGACTGCGCAGGGGGGAGGGAACCGGCGGTTCGGAGAGGAAAGGGGAAAGCCTCTCTTCATACCAAGCAAAAAAAAAAAAAGAGACTAATCCGGGAAGAAGCGTCGAGAGAAAGGGGGGCACAAACCATCTCAAAAAGGGAGGAAGCTCGATTTTGCGAGAAAGTCCAAAAGGACCAAAGAGGACAGGACCTCTCCTTCATCTTTTTTTGAGAGGAGAAAAAGAAGGACCAAATACCGCGAATAACTTCAAAAAAGCTGGTAATAGGGGGGGAAGAAGGGGAGGCAAAACAAACCTACCTCCCCGTAGGAGGAAACATCCACATAAAAGACAGAGCCTTCGGAGAAGGGGAAAAAAAGAACAACACTCCGGGGGAGAGGGAAGGCGCTGGCGCCATCTGTGCTCGGGGCAACGTCATTGAACAGAAGGGACGACGAAAGCGCCTCTCCTGGAAAAAAAGCGCGCCAATCGCAACTAGAAAAGGAGGCAATCATCCCCCCAACAACAAGCGGGGGGGAAAATCCCTAACCGTCGGGGAAAAATCTTCTTCATCTACTAATGAAGGATCGAAAACCCTCGACGGGAAAAAAGGGGAGAATTCCCTTTAGAAGCGTAGGAAAAGGGGGGGCAAATCCAATCGAGAGAGGAGAGACAAAAAAAAAATTTCCGGGGGGGGAAGGAAGAGAAGCGCGGTCCTCATATAAAGGAAAAAGGGGTCTTCGTAAAGGAGGTGTTCAAAAGAGGAGAAGAAGTCGCCCCAAGGAGGAGAGAGGTTAGGCCCCCACTCAGAAGGGGAGGGGGAGAAAATGCGCACAACCCGCCAGAGAAAAAAAAGGAATGTTCTCGGAAAAAGAAAAAGAAGAAGACCCCTACCTCTGTCGAAAAACGAATGATTTCACAGGGACTCCAACAAAAGAAGAGAAGACGCTTTTCTCTCCAGGGAAAAAGAAGGAGGAGAATCTTTCTTCAAGGATAAGTACAGTCACGGAAGGGGAGGAGGGGAGGGGGGGGTTTTTGCTATCCTTCCACAGGGAAAAAAAGGGGCACGACCGAGAGTGGATTCGTCAAAAGAAAGGAAAAACGCGGAAAAGAAGAGAGGGGAGGGCCAAAACCAATCTTATCGTGCAGCAACGAGGGGGCACCTTTCTCCCTCTCTCCCGAAAAAAAAAAAAAAAAGAGATTGAGCCAGGCATGCTGAGGAAATGAGGAATGCACGAGGAAAGGGGGGGGGGCTTGTGCAATTAAGAGAGAGAAGAAAGATTCACTCCGTACTTTGAAAAAGAAGAAGCTCGGGGGGCAAGAAAAAGGGCGGTTTAAGCGAAGAAAAAAAGAAGGAACGCTCACCTTCCTTGTAACGGATCATACTTGGGGAAGAGAAAGGAAGTCCACCGTTTCCTATCTTCGGGGAGGAAAGGGTATTTCATTTTGTGGGTAAAAATAGGTCCTTTGGAAGGGGGGGTCTTGGTGGTCTTCGAGGAATAAAGCACTCAATCTACTGGAGGGAAGGACGTGTCGAGCGGAGGGGGGGAGAAAAGGAGCTTTCCTCCTGAGGGAGGGGGGGGGAGAATTTATAGAAACATGTTAGGGGAAAGAATTGAGACAAAAGCGGAAAACGGTCAGAAAGGACCTCCCTGTTCTCCTTCGCGGGAGTGGATCCCTTCTCTCTGAGATTTGTCACGGGAAGAAGAGAGGGTCTTTCTTCTTATAGCCGCTAAGGGAGGTGACGCATTAAAATGGGTCCCTAGCAGAAGAAGAGGTCTCCTTTGGAAAGGAAGGGGCTTCTCTACCTAAAGGGAGGAAGACTATAATCGACGTAGGGAGGAAAAGCGAAGTCTATGATCTTCTTCGTGCAGGGAAAAGGGGAGGGAGGAAAGCTTCTTCGGTGGGCAAGGCGAAAACGGAGCGTTACGCGTCGGTGGGAGGAAAGGGGAAAAAAGAAAAGCGCCTTCATTTCTACGCGAGACAGGGGGGGGGGGTCTCGTTCATCTAGACTAAGGGGAGTCGGGTGGGGGGAAGCGCCTCAGACGGTGACGGGAGGGGGGGAGAGTGAAACTTTCCTGAGAAGAGAGAGTTCTCTTATTTGGCGTCTCGGAGAAGAAAAAAGAAAAAGGAACAACCAATCTTCTTCTCGGAAGGAAAGGAAGGGGGAAAAGGACTGCTCTCCACTCGACACGAGGAAGGCCGGATGGGTTGAACGAGAAAGAAAAAGAGCCGTCTATCCTTCTTCTCGAATATGGGAGAAGGAAAAGAAAAGAGGGGAGGAGTCTTAACTTCGATAATAAAGAAAGGTGTAAAGAAAAAGAAGGGAAGGAGGATAAGATGTCCTCCTTCTTCGCTTTTATGAAGGGAAAAGGAGAGGAACGAGATTTCTTCATTCGGCGAAGGGTGGTGTCGTCCACGAAAGGGAAAGGGAAAAAGCCGGTTACTTGAAAGGGGGGGGGGGGGGGGATTTTTTTCGAGGGGGAAGGCGGAAAAGGATCGAAAAGAGGAGATCTATTCTATGGGGAGGAAGAAGAGGAGACCTTCTCTTTCCTGGTGGTAGGAGGAGGGAACAACCAGAGTGGTGCAGATCTGAAGGAAAAGAAGGAAAAAAAGAAGAGGAGAATATATTTTTATCTCTTTTTCGGGAGGAGGAAAAACTGATAACATTCACGAGAGGGTCAAGAAACGCGATAGCCGGTCGCGGGGGGAAAAGGAAGAGAGGGGGGCCGTGATTCTAGGTCATTGAAGGGAAAAGGAGCCCTTGTTAAATAAGGAGGAGAAAGCGGAGCGTTGGGGGATTGGTGCTGAAAGGGGAAAAAAGGCGATTTTTGTGCCGGGGGGGGGGGAAAAGGGTTCGGACCTTGTCCATGAGGGGGAGAAGGGGGGCATAGGGGCCCATCCCTTTTCAGGAAGGAGGAAAAAAAATATTTCGTAAAGAAAAGTCTTTGGTAATCGACTTGCGGGTGTTCGGGGGGGCATTCGGAGCAAAGGGCAGAGTATCTCCACCCTCAAAATGGAAGGAGAGTTTTGGTAGGGTGTGGTGTATACAGGGCGGCGGAGGGAAGATCTGGAAGATGGGCTGGCGAAAAAGGGGAGGTGTTTCCCTTTGGGGGCGAAAAGAACCCACCACGGGCCCGCCGGTACACGAGGCACCAGCGAGCCAAAAAAGAATACCTCGTGTCCTTGGTGGTTTGAGGGGGGGGGGGAAACCCCCCCCCCGCCCAAAAACTACTAAATCCCTTGACGCCCCTTTCGGCGGAGGAAAGGAAAGAAGGAAGCGGAGGGTGATTCTTTAAAGCAGGGCAGGAGAAAGGGGACGGGCCGCGTACAAGGCGCTAGGCAACTATCCAAAGAAGGGATGGTGAGGCGCGGTCGTCCGCAAGAGCGAAGAAAATACGGAGTAGAATTTTGTCTGAAGACGGCGGGGGATGAGAACGGAAAAAGGCGATGAATCTGCCGTTTCGACGTATCTAGGGAAATCAGATAAAGACACATCGATTGGAGGGAAGGAAAAAGAAAAGAGAACTTTCCACGGAAGGAAGGGGAAAGCGTGGTCAATGCCCGAAGTGTGCTGGCGTTATTGAAAAGGAAGGAAAGGTCTGAGGTACGCCGCTACTACGGCTGGGTGGGGCAGAAAGGGGAGAAGAAAAGGGGGAGGGAAGAACTCTAGATTATTCTTACCCCCCTTATCCGAAAAGTGATTGGGGGGAGAGAAGAGAGCAAAAAGGAATTCCTTCAGTCGGCTATGTTAGGAGTAGTTTAAGAGGTTTTTCCGCGGCGTCAGTGAAGGAAGGGAGAAAGAAGAAAAGGAAGGACTCGTGCAACTTGCTCTGTCTAGAAGGTGAGGAGGAAGAAAGAAATCCCAGGCCTTCGCATATTTCCACGACACATAGCCGGCGTGAATAAAAGGGGGTGAAAAGGCAAGCCTTCACAGTCCGTCGAGAAACCCAAGGACGGGAAAAAAGTGAAGACGGAGGCAGGAAAAGAGAGAGATCGTTTTATCTATAAAAAGATGGGGGAAGGGAGAAACTGGGGGAAGGGACCTTGAGACATACACCTTTATCACGCCGTCTAGTGGGGGAGGGGAAAAGAAGGAAGCGCCACAGAAAGAACATCGTGAATAATCAACTCTAGAAAGAGGAGGGACACAAAAGACCAAAGAAGGGTAAATGCTTGGGGATTCTGAACTCACGTAAAAGGGGAAATCCGCGTTAACCTCTACTCCACATAAGTGAAAAGAAAAAAGGGAAAGGACGCGCGTCTTCGATCAAAATCACTGCGGATCGGGGGGAGAAAAAGACTCTCGAAGGCCGAAGACTCCGCTGGTCGAAAGGGAGGGAAATAGGTCTTCCCTCCATTACGGAAGGAAGGAAAAGAAGAGGGAGGGACCACGCTTCTTCCCTCAGAAAATCCGGAGGGGGACGAAGAAGGGAGCGCGATTTGAGAGGGGGAGAAGGAGATTGAATAGATACTTGTCGAAAACGAAGAATAGAGGGAAAGTGGGTCCGGTCTCGAACCATCGTCTTCAGACCAAAAGGGAGACATCAAATGAACCGCACTACTTTCTGTTTTCAAAAAAAGGGGGGAGAGAAGAAGACCTCGTCAGTATTCCAATACCTAGTAGTCGGGGAAGAGGGGACAGGACGCCTGAAAGAGCCGACAGAGTACTCTGCAATAATAAGAAGGGGGGGAAAAATGAGAAAAATACGCTAAATTATTACCAGAAAAAGAGGTGAACGTCAATGTATATTAAATCTAGCAGTGGCTCACCAGAAAAGAACTACAAAATCCATCAAACCAACCAAGTACAAAAGGAAGATTCTTTTAAGAAGGAAGGGGGGGGTTAACTGTTTTCGTGCAAATTAAAACCATAGGGAAAACAACTGAAATCCGTGAGAGGAGGAGTGGCGATCCTCTTTAGAGAAGAAAAGGGGCGGGAAATTCCCAATAACAAACCTAAAGAGGAGGGGATACCCAAGGTCTTCTGTCAGAGGGAAGACATCTGTTTGAACGAAGTAGGAAAGGAAGGAAGAAGACCCTTCCACCGACAGGAAAAGTCACAAACTCAATGCGGAGATAAGCAGAGACTAGTACTTTCACCTAAAGTGGAAGAAAACGCTTCCGATTCGCCGCCTTATACCCAAGGCTGATAGAAAAACTAGGTGGAATTACGAAAGAGAGAGAGGAAAGCAAAAAAGACGCTCGGCATTCCGGCAAGAAAAGGAGAGGGAAGGTTTCTCCCGGTCTTCGCCTCGGCACGAAAGGAAAAAAAAGAAAACAAGCAATATCTTCTCGACCAACGGAGAAAGATCCTTTGCCTTCTGATGGACAAAGAAAAAGAAAAGCCGCCACCCGGGCAGCGAAGGCGAAGGCGGCAAAGGACGATCGGCCATCGACTCGCTCGAGGAAAGATGAAAAAAAAACCTCGAAACAATCACCACATCCTTTATCATAAGGAACAGGGAAAGAGGAGGGGTCCGTGGCCGAAAAACAAGGCTCCGGAAGGGAAAATCAAGGACACGCTGGCAAAAAAGGAATCTCGCAGAAGGAAGTACATCTTCCGACCACAACCGCCAAGAAAAAGAGGGACACCTTCGAGTTCGGGGGAGCAGGGTACGCTCGCTGGCAAAAGACAGAGATCCGGATAAAAATAAGGGAAGACGGCAACTGAACTCCCGTTTACAGCATACTACGAGTCGAATACAAGGGCCGAGTGGGGAAAGTCCTCTGGTCCTCGAGGGAGAAGGAGCGCCCAGAGATTGTTGGGGGCAATGCGCACAAAGAAATTTTTCTTCGACAATCGGCCAAAGAAAAAAGCTCTCAGATCTGGTATCGAAGGATGGAGGTTCTGGCGCCAAAAAGAAAGGGAGCTTCCACCCCAGACCGACCGGAGGAGCGAGGGGGAAACAACTCGCTCGGCGTCGCCCCGGAAAGGGAAGAAGGCTCCGGATGCAAAGCAGGCAAAAACGACCCGAAAGCTCTCTTTCGCCTGGAAACAACGAAGAAAGCGCAATCGCAAACGAAAGAAGAGGAAGAGGCCTTCGTAGCCGGGCGGGGAAAGAAAAAAGGCCATGAAATCCTCCTCGTCTGCAAAGAACGAAAAGGGAAAGAACCTCGACAATGGTAAAACTGCGCCTTCGATTAATGGGCCGGGAATAGAACACGAATGTGTTTGAATGTCAAAGCCAAGAGGAAAGAGACAGAAATTTCACTAGGCCAGGGGTAGGGGGGGGATAACGGGGGCAGGGGTGAAAAAGCACGTGTCGGCGGGATGAGAGGGCGCCCACATTCTCTACATTGGGGAAAAAAAAGAGGGGAGAACTAAAGGAGGCAAAGCTCACAGCCCTGAGAACGAAAGGACGAGCATTCCACCTTCGCATGGAGGCCATGAAAAAGAGGGCGCCAGAACTTCAATAGTTTCGGAACCAACACAGGAAAGAAAGAGGACGATGGCACCCGTTCGAAATTGCGAAGAGGGAGGGAAGGAAAAAAAGTGATGCGTTACGTAATTTATTGAGGGTGGGGCCTAAAACACCAATGGAAGCCACGACACGGAGAGAGGGAAAAGGGGGAGTGAAGCGGCCGGTACGAACCAAGAGGGCCGGGGCACCCTCCAAAAACGCAGCGGGGGCGGGGAAAAAGAAGGGATCC
>Ga0179593_1291194_pt1 | contig 14091 bp, 28 predicted proteins | sample CZODoug2_1_08_16_FD_185931 | JGI IMG/M metagenome (GOLD analysis project Ga0179593, IMG submission 185931) | Vadose zone soil fungal communities from Angelo Coast Range Reserve, California, USA - CZODoug2_1_08_16fungal (PacBio error correction) | ecosystem: Environmental > Terrestrial > Soil >...
AACGTCAAGTCTTGATCCAGAAAAAAAATGACTTGTGAAGGGCTGGGATGGGCCAGGGGTCGACTGTACTTAGTTCAACTCATCGTAGCAAACTTCAGTTGGGGGGTTGCACAGGGAGGGGGGGGTCTTACGGCGAAAAAAAATCCCAAAAGATTTCCAAGAGATGCTTCTTTACGTTCCAGCCTGGGCAATGCCCTGGATTACTTCCAAGGGGCTCGGGGAGAAAGATCTCGGCTGAAACTGCTGGCTCCAACAAAATTCATGAAAAACAAGAGAGGGTAGTCCTGAAAAAGGGGTGGATGGGGGCAACTAACTTAAGCAGGCATGTGGGGGGGCAATGGAATCCGGGGAGAACGCTGAGCCGAAGTTCGTGGGATAATGATGGGAATGGGGCAACGACGTCGCACAGGCTTGTTTCGTATGTGGAGAGCGGCTTAGAGAGCTACGTCGACAGGGAGACGTTTTTGTAAGGGGTTTCGTAAATCAGAGAATAATACGAACAGGATCGCGGAACAAAACCCCTGGTCGGGGGTGTGGACGGTGGCCGAGAAAGTCATGGAAGTCAGGTACTTTGGGACGAATCCAAGAGTTTATAGGATTCGGATAGAACATCGAAAAAAATCGGAAAAAAGGGAAAAAGGACGACGAACAACAAAGGGGGGGTTAAAACCAAAGAAGGGAAACTTACCACACGCGGATAGAAAAATCGGACATATCTAAAGGCGTCTTACGCAGCCTATGAAAAGTCAACCAAGGAAGAAGAAACGAGCAGCGAAAAACGGATCTCTAACTGGTTCGGAGAGAGAGCACGGGGAGCCGGCTGTCGAAGACTCCTTAAAAAGGTGAGACAGGAGACTGCCGTTACGGAGAGATAACCCAACCATACCGTGGTCGAGCGACGAGGGGAAACTGGGAAGTGCGTCGCCAACAGGCATCTTCAAGGGTTGCAGGGAGGGTACTCTGATACAACAAAAGAAGAAAGGAATCTCATAGGACCGACACGGAGTTCGACGCCACCAAAAGCACAGAGCAAGCGTATCTTAAATCGCCAACCCCTAGGGACGTCGAAGGGAAAAGAAGGGCTAAGCCGAGACGACGTCACAAGAAAAAATAAAAAAAGAAAGAGAAGTACGAAAACGATTAAATCGAACAGCTCCCTAGGAGTGAGAAGGGGGAGCGGGGAAACCGACACTGCTCTATGCTTTAAAAGAAAGATGTGGGTGCCAATAACCGGGAAATCTTGGTCACCTAGGATAGAGGAGACAATGCGACCGGGGGGGGAAGAGAAGAGGGCCAGACGACATATTACGGAAACTGAATTTCGAGGAGGTAAGGGTCCTGAGGATGTGGAAAGACACAGACCAAAGTGGCCGGACGCGAAATCATAAACCATTTAAACAATCCTGAAAGGGAGTTTAGTGAAAAAAAAAATACACAAAGCGAGGGACAAAGCCTGAAATAAAGAGGAAAAACATTGGGTCGCTACAAAAAAGCGAAGCCGAAAGCAGACCTGGTGCGCGATCAAGACATAGGAGCTTCGAGGGCGACCAACGAGCAAAAAGGACGGGAACACAAGATTTTCAAAAGATGAAATACTCCAACCGTCAGGGAAAATCGAGCAGGACGACAGGGTTCAATGACGGTCAGAGACGAAGAGGGAAGGCCAAGGCTTTACAGGCGAAAAGAGTCGAAAAGGAAAAGTATACCGAACCACTGAAATTGCGAAGAGGGCTACTAATAAAAGGGATACTTAAAAAACCTTCGGGACTTGCATGTGCTTCACTGGGTCAGAAAGCAGGGGGGATAACGGGAAGGAGGCCTGAGTTAGCGAAGAAGGTTAAGGAACGGATCAGTAAGGTGCAAATTTCTGCATTCACGTGAAGTATCCCGTACATGAAACGGGTATCCGGGATAAACGGCAGGGAGCCCAAAAAAAAAGACAAAAAAGAAAAGGAAAAAGAAAGATCCAAGAACCAAAAATAAAACGAAAAAAAAGTACTGGTTGAAGGCTCCTGAGTATCCAGGAAATTACTGGAGAGAGATGCTGTAACGCTCTACTGGACTGAGTAAAAATCCAGCATCAGCCAAAGAATCACCCAAGACAACACACCCTCCAACCCAATCTTTCCATGGCTTAGGTTAAGCAGTTAAGATCTCATGGAGGGGAAGGTGACCGAGTTTTATTTGGAAAAAGTCACGAACAGAAGAGGCGTGAGGCATTGGCGTCCGTTGGGCGCTAAACAAAGGGAAAATACCTACAACAAAAGGGGGGAAGGGAAAAGAGTTGGAGCAAGCCAAAACCTAGTACTAGATCACTAATTTAACCGGGGGGAATGGGTGGGAAACTAGAAAAAAAGTAACCGAAAAGAGCATCGTCACAGTAAGAGGGGGAAGAAAAATGGAGAAGCGGAGGAGGTGCTGGGGGGTTTTTTAGATGAAATGAGGGCTGGGGCAGTTGAGGGAGTAGCGTCCCATAGGAAGTAAAAAACAAAAACAGAAAACGTAGCACGGAACCCCGGGTGGCTGCAACGGCCAGGAAGACGAAAAAAAGACAGACATACAGTATAATGTGGAGGCAGGGGGGGAACTAGAGGCTACCGGGCATTCCCAATAGACGGTGATTAAAATTAGACTGCACTCAAAAGGGAACAAAATGCGATCAAGTAATAGAACGAAGGTAATGCAAACATCGTAGATGCGCACGGACAGAGGAACCGCGCTGAACAAGCGGGTAAACGGGACATACTCGGAAGGAGAAATAGGGAACAAAAGACTGAATGAGGGAAAAGCAATAATAGACGAAAATGGACCTGGAATAAAAGGCAGGGGATATGGCGGATCCTGGGAAGGAGAAAAGGACTAAAAGAAAAGGGACCTCGTCCCAGCCGGGCGGGCGAGAACGCAGGGAATGGGGAGGCAAAAGGAATCAGTGCATCGGTGGGAAAAGCGAAGGGGAAAAGAGGGGGAATGTAAAAAAAAGGAAAAAAAGTCCTCATGAATCTTGTGCGAAGGGTGGAGTAAAAAAAAGGTACGTAAAAACATAAAAAAAGAAAAAAGATAGGGATGAAAAGGGTAAGTCGAGAATGCAAACGACAGCTGGTGTCGAAAACAATCAAAGTAATCAGAGGAACAAAAGTGATCTTTGTGGAAAAAAGGGGCATAATAGGGGAAAAAGAAAAGGAGGGCGATGAAAGGGGGAAAAGTAGGCAAATGAGCAGGGGCAGGGGCTACAAAAACACAAGTGTGGGTGAGGGAGAGGAAAAGGAAAGAACAATCACCCTCAGAAAAGAACAGCAGAATAGTACCGTCGAATGCACACAAGAAGGCTATGGATATCTGGGGACAAATACAGCGGCAGAAGTGTGAGGGAGGGACATACATGGGGGGGTTGAGGGATTTAAAACGATCTAGTCGGTAAGATTAACCGGTGAGGGGGGAAGTGTAACTCAAACGGTCAGAAAGGCCGAGTGCGCGAGGAAGACGCAAAGAGGATAGGCGGTAGAAGGGGAGGGGACGATAGGCTAAATAGGTATACAAACGAAAAAAGACAGACAAGGGGGGTTGGACGGACTAATGAGGGCAGGGGAGGCGGGAAGGCGGTCACATACGTAGAGGGAATCGGTCTGCCAAACACATTGGTAGTTGGGTAGGGGGAGGGCTGAGGAGGCCGGGGATGCTAAAATACCGTGCGGGAGGGGGGAAAGACGGAAAAGCGAAAGAAAAAAAAAAGAGAAAAAAAAAAAAGGCGGAGAAAGGAAAGTCAGGTAAAGGGAGGGGAAAGGCTAAGTGGCCGTGAGCGTAAAGCGTAAACTATGTATGAAAAACGGTGGGGAAAACTGGAGGGAACAGACGGAAGAAAGTAAAAGGAGCCTGAGGAAGGGGGTGCGCGCTGGCCAACAAGAATAAAGAAGTGTGAGGTCATATGCTCTTTGGGGGCAACATAGAAAAGGAAAGGTGGGGGAACAAACAAAGGGCAGGGATGTTGGGGAACTGGGCTGATATGTAGATGGTGGGGGGGCTATCACAAAGAGTAAGTCGGGTGGGACTGTCGAACAGAAAGGGGGGAGAAAGGCGGACAAGTTGGGAGGTCGCAGGAAATCATCAATGCAGGAACCATCAAAAGGGGACGAATATGGAAACTCATTAAAAAATTCCCAAGAAAAAGAGAAAGGGGGGAGATCTGTCATCTAACTGTGTAGGGAGAAAATGGACCCCACCGAGGAATAGGGAAAAGGCGCGATGGAAAACGGGTGACGATGAAGACGAAAAACATTCGTTAAACATGTGTAATAACTTGGTGGGGAGAGAAATCGCAGACAAAAGGTGGCACCAATGGGACAAATGGAGGGACGCCGAGATAACGATTGTTCGGAAAAAGAAGACTGCATAGAGGAATAGGCACAGGACCGAAGAAGGCGCATGACTATCGCATGACGACAACGGTGGGGGAACCAGGACAAAAGGGAAGGAAAGCAGCAGCAAATAGAACCGTTTGGCAAAAGGATCAAGAAACGAAGTGGAGTAAATAAAAAAAAGAAAAATAAGCAAAAAGGCAAAAAAAATCGGCGGCGAGGTGGAGGTAAAAAAAGGGGGGGGTAAGGGGGAAGGAAAAGCCAAAACCGGAATAGCATGGGGGTTGGGTGACGAGAAACAACTAGACCCACAACCCGGAAAGATGAATGAAAAATGCGTCGTACGATAACAAAAAAACAACAGAAACCGAGTCGGGGGGGTGTCAGAGGGAGAGGACGTGTCCTGATGGTCGTCAGGGTTGAAGGAAGAAAGCGCTTCTGAAAAAAGAAGAAGAAACGAAAAAAAAAAAAAAAAAAAAAAAAAGGAGGGAACTTGGGACTGAGCAACTGCATAGAAAAACCCCATAGTGGGGTCGTCGGGACGACACATCAGCGAAAAGAGGAAAAGCACATAATATACTCAGTACAAGTTATTAGACAAAAAAAAGACGGAGAGAAAAAATTGGGGGGGGGACAAAGGAAAGACGCGGTGGAATGAGGGGGGATGGTCATGGGAAAGGGGAAGGGGGCGGCTGCAAAAAATCAGGACAAAAGGATAGAGACAAGACGCAAAATCGGGGATAGGAAGGGGGAAACAACACATCCAAAATCTGGAGCTGAAAGCAAGAAAAGGTAAATACAGGGCTACCGGTGTGCCAAACGAAGGGATTAAAGGAAAAATTGTATAGACAAAACGTGCCAAAAAGGTACATGGGGTAGGGAAAGAAATAAAAGCAGGGGAAGAACAAGGCCAAGAACGGCGATAAAAGGGGAAGGGGGGTCGACATAGAAAAGAAAAAAAGCGAAGAATAAAAACGGACAGACCAAATGCTGAAAAAAGTAGGGGACAGTGGGATACAAATAAAGAAGAGGACAGGAAGGGAGCCTAAGAAAGGGAAGGGCATCGGGGGAGTGAGGGGACAATCGGCCGCCAAAAAAAAGACTAGAGAAACGGGGAGGGAAGCTAACAAAAGACAAAAAAAAAAAAGAAGAAAGGGGACGAAAAATAACGGGCAGAGGGATCGAGGCCATCGTGAAGAGCGGTCTGGCAAAAACACAATCCAACGGCGATCAAAGAAGGAAAAAGAAAAGAAAAAAAAGGTTAAAAAGAAAAAAAACCATATGTGCAACGTCGGGAAAAATGACTGGGAACGACGAAACGCCGAATAGAAGACTAAAGCAACTCAATTTTTGTTAGGGAAGACTATCGCAGAACTGGCGAAGATGGGGGAAAATCCAATCATACTACAGGAGGGGGAAGTGGAGACAATGAAAGCAGATGGCTGCTGGCTAAGGAACGGGGAAGACCTACAATAAAAAAATGGAGAAAGGAGGGGACGAAGGAAAAGAGTTGGGGGGCGGGAAAGAGATAAATACGGGAAAAAAGAAAAAAAAAAAAGGGAGCGCGAAAAAGATTCCGCGAGAGAGACCTAAACCAACGAATCCCCAACCACACCCCCCAACACCACAAAAAAAAAAAACACCAAAAAAGGGGAAAAAAAAACCCACACACAAGAAGAGAAACTAGTTGCATTACTGTTAAAGGCGTCAGGGTGGCCAGCCTCTCCTTGGCAGGAGTACACAAGCCGCTTAAGAAGGGAGCGTACCCTGTCGGCTTAAAATGAGAAAGGGGAGGTACAAGAGGTAAAAACCAGGGGGGTGGACTATCTTGTAGCTGAACAGAGAAGCGCGGATAAACGAGACGGTGACTCGGGGGGAGAATGTGGAAAGAAGAATGTGATCATAGAGACCGATGCGGAACCTAGAAGACCTCCATATGGCGGAAGGACTTAATAAAATGCGTGCTGGAATAAGGTAAAAGACTTAAGAAATTGACACGAACACAGAACATTTTAAAGCCTGGGAGAGGGAAGGGTTGAATTGGCAATATTCATTGGGGAGGGGGAAGGGAATGAAAGGGGGAAAGCTGGGGAAGGAAAAAAAAAACCTTGAAAAGGGTGTGTTGCAGAGTGACGATGGGAAGGGGAAAACCACACTAGACTCCGTGCAGAAACTGCCAAAAATGCAGAGACTCATAAAATACGCAATAAAATCCGAGACTACAAAAAAGAAAAAGTGGGGAGACACAACAAAGACAACAAAAATAATCGTGGGGGGGTGCAAAAATGAGAAATAGAGCAAACGGGTATCAATAAGGAGCCTCAGATGGGAAGAAAAAGACTCTGGGAGATGAAGGATCAGACAAGTGAAAAAAAATGGGAGCATCCACTTATAAAACTTCAACTTTGACAGGAATCACACTGGAAAACAAGGAACGAACCGGAGATATTACATGTTCTAAGTGTGCATGATCAAGAAAGAATTGGGCTATGTACACGAGTCTAAAGCAGGCGCAGACAAAAAAAGCCAAGCGGAGAGGAGGGGGAAAAACTGGGAAAAACAAAAATAATGCGGGGATCTTTATGGGAAAAAGCCTTGGGGTGCAAGGGGTCAGGAGATTACAGGCAAAAGAAAAACAAAGAAGGATACGGGGAGATACTAGACCGACCATAAAATATAAAAATTAGTATGGGGGGCACGTAGATGAGAAGATCAAAAGTCACAGACGATGGTTTGAGACAGGATTGTGGAAAACTACTCAACACAGGGAAAAAAAAAAACTAAACAGAACCGCCAAACAAAAAAAAACCACAATCACCGTCCTAAACGATTTCTTGATGAAAGAATTAGGAAGGAGGTAATAAGAGGACGAATGAAGCTAGGGTGACCATTAAAAGATGTAATCATTCCTGTTACTGAAAAAAAAAGTAAACAATTGAGGGGAAGATAAGACTAATAAAAACCACTGAAGGGGGGGGAAAAAAAAGAGTCACAGCGCAATGTGCGTTGTTGAGGCTAACAGTGGAAAAAGGGTAACAAGCAAACTGGGGGATCGCGAAAAAATGGGGGGATCTGAAGAGGGGAGGGTCAAAACGCAAATAACACGAAGCGGGCAGGTGGAGTTCTGGTTTTTTTGGGGGATGTCGAGTCTTTGCAGTTGGGGGGGAAGGAGAGTGCCCCCAGAAGATGACGGGGATAAGACCTAGAAGGGGCGGAATAGGAATAATGAACTAGGGTATGGTAATACGAGCTCTCAACCGCGGAAGAAAGGGTATTAATGACCGGGGAATGAAATCAAAACAAGGGAAAGAAACAGATCAACGGAATAATAGAGCCGGATAATGAGCATTAGAGAAGAAGAAAGAGGGCCTTATCAAAAATCACCGTCTTCGGACACAATTCAAGTAGGCGAAGGTGGACGTCCTAGTCTACTCTCATGGGAAAGGGGTTGGGAAGGAATCGACAGACGGATGAGGGCTTACAGCGATGGACGAGGAGATGAACAAGCTGTCAACCCAGGTTGATTATCCTATTCCAGAATTGACGATCCGGGGCAAATTCGAAAAAAAAAATACCGTTTATCACGACGTGGAGCGTAATTGAGGAAAAAAGGGAGGAGGAATTTCAAAAGTGAAAGTGGCCCGGGGTAACTAATCGAAATGTAAATTGGGGAGACCCGTTATCGGAAGGGTGAAGGTGCAGGAGAAATTTTATCGCGTGCGTTTGGAAACCAGAAAGAAGAAGACCGGGTAAACTAGGTCAGGACACAGGACGAGAAAAAAAAGATGGAGGTGTCACAGTGTAAAAATAGAAGAAAGCGCAAAAGAACAAGAAACAAAGCGCTACAAAATAATACAAAAAAAACGAATGGGGAAATAGCAACACTAGGTGTGGGGGATATAATAAAAAAATACAATGAAAAGGTCTACATATAAAGGATGAAGTGGGAAGGGGAGGGGATATGAGAAAGTGGGTGAGTAGATAATGGGGGGAACTCTCACTCGCATAGTACATAAGCAGGAGCGGTAGGAGCTCCACATAACACAATAGAAAGTCACGTTACACAAAAAAAAAAAAAGAAAGGGAAGGTCAGACGCGGCGCAAAGAATATATGTGGAAAAAAGGGGAAAGAGGAAAAAAAAAACGGTGGAGACAACTAAATGGAGGCAAACACGAATAAGGACTACCGGCAGTAGTGGGAGAGCGAATAATGAAACATAAGAGAGAAGCAAAATGGGCTACATGGCATAGATACTGCAGTGTCGATGAATGCAAATTGACAACAGCAGGGGGGGACTTGGGGAATTAATGTTGTGATGGGCTCGAGCAAATTGAGGGACATAACAGGGTCGACCAAGGTACCTTACTTACACTAGAACGAACAGGGGTTATGGGTTCAGTTATAGTTAAGTGAGAGTCATACGAAAAGGGAGGCTAGAGGAAGGGGCGATCCGGAAATACGATGTAGAGCTCGCGCTAACAAAAACCCCTTGGGGCGCCATAGGATTCTGGGGGATGCGGCATGGGTGGAAATGGGAGGGGAAATAAGAAGAGATCGGGGGGGGGGGTATTTGGGTCAACCCGGGGGAGGCCGTGTCAATCGAGCACAGTCCTTGGAACGAGAGGATGACAGAAAAGAAGTCTCTGAGATCAGGGTGGTTTTCGAACGTCCAGGCAAGGATCACGATCCCTCCGGTTGGATAGGAGAGGTAAAAAGCTCACAAAAGAAAACGATCCTGTCGAAGGGATAACTCAGGAGGAAACGGGTATACAAATTAAGAAAAAAAAAGGGGGGGGGAAGGCGGGGCGGAAGGGGAAGAGGAACAATGCAAACGATAATGTATGTTGGGGATGAGAATCGTCGGATCATCCCGATGAAAACCTTGTGTGGTAAATTCAGGGGATCTTAAACCAAACAGTTTCAGGAAGCTGTTCGAATAAAGGGATATAACCTTGAACGCTTATGCACACGTCCGCCTTAGAGAAGAAAAGGTAAGATAAGAACGATTGTAACTCCAGGAGGGGAAAAAAAAAAAAAAACTGGCAGCGTGCATCCATTGGCAAATAAAAGAACTGCCGTGGGAGGAAAGGGGAACTCATTAACGGAGGGCCACATGAGTACGCAGGAAAATGGACAACGTAGGTTCCAATTCTGAACCCGGGGAGGGGGTTGGTTGACAGAATAAGGTCGAGAAAAGAAAGGAATAGGGCCATGGATCGATACTGAACTAAGGAGGAAGGCATCAAAAGAAGACAAGAGGGTTAGGAAAGGTGTGGCGCGGTCTTCGGTTTCTATGTCACGCGGAGGCAAAGGTTTGACATGGGCGCTCGGAGGACAATAAAACCGGGGAAAGGACATTGAGTGAAGAACCAAGGGGGAGGACCACCAGAAATAAACAGCAGGGACACAAAAGCGATTAACAACCCTGTATTGGTCCAACTGGAAATTACGTGAGCTAGGGCAGGGGAAGAGAGGGGGAAAAATGGAACAGGAGATGGGGGAAGAAATGGAACTGGAGGGGAAACTAGGCTGGATGAGAAGAAGTGGGGAAAAAAAAAGGAAAAGCAAATAAACCACGTAAAAAAAACGAAGTGGCTGAAAAAAAGAGGCAAAACGGAGGTGGAATCTGAAAGAAAAAAAAGGTCATGCAGGTATAAAGGGATAGATAATCCGACAAATAGGCGGCGGGAATGGAAGAGGTACTGGTTGGTACAAACATTTCCACGACAGCAAAAAGGCTGCAGGAACAAAAACAGAGGAGGAATGCGTCCAAGTGCTAAGCCAAATAAAACTGAGACAACTGTAAGGGCGCCACGCGAAGTGAAAAATGAAAAAAAAAAAAAAAGGGGAAACGCAAGAAGAAGAGGGGGAGCCGGGCGAGAAGTGCTTGGGGGGCAAACTCAAATCACCCTAAGAACCAGTCGACAAAAATAAAGGTGTGTGTAGAGGAGTGAGCAAGAATCTAAAAAAGGGCGGGCCTAGCGAAGGAAAACGAAAGGGAATCACTCATGACGGAGTAAGCGCGGGTCTAGGTGTACGGCCGGGAGGGGGAAGTAATACAAAAGTGGTCATACGACATAAAACGTCGGAACGCGGCAAAAGGAATGCCAAAAAAAAAAAAAAACACAAAAAGCGATAGAAAAAAAAACTCTGGACATGCCCAGGTGAAGAGAACAAAGCCGAAACCTTTACGGGAAAGAAGGGAGGATCGAACTGGTAAGAACGGCGACAATAAAGCGAAAAGAAGAATCCGGTATAAAACGGTCAAGGGCGTGAGCCGAAGCGGTCGATAAGGGGTGGAAGAAAAGAAGGAAACGGCAATCAACACCTGAAAAAAAACAGAGTGCTAGGAGAAAAAAAAGCGGCACGGCGTCTCACAACAACCACCGGGGAAGGGGGGGGGGGGCAGAAAGGGAAAAGGAACAAACAGCCCTGCATCAAATGACATAACTACAACTACAACAATACGTCCAGGACCAGGAGGGCCTAAATGCAATTCCTCCGCCGAGAGTGGGGAACACTGAAAACATTCGAAGGACACGTACCCATGCGGAGGGGAAAAAAGAAAAGGGTCAAGCCAAAACGACAGGGAAAAGAAGAAGAAGGTGCGAAAACAGAAGAAATGGACAAGCTCAAGAAAAAAAAAAGGGCTAGAGGGAAGGAGAAGAGGCGAGGGAGTCTGGAGGGGGAAGAACGGGGTGGGATGGGGGAGAAAATGTGCAAAAAAGGAAAGAGGCAAAAAATAAAATGGGGTAAAAGAGCAAATAGAGAAAAAAAAAAGAAAAAAGGGGAAAAAGAAGGATACAAGAGAAAGGAAAGACAGGGAAAATAAAAAGAACATAGAGCTACGCAAAAATGGGGGCCAGAGGAAAAAAGTGTAGGCATCGAAAGAAGGGAAAGAGAAAAGGTGAAGCAAAGGAAAAAAGACAGATGAAACATCGTATGACACAGTCCTGGATTCTACTGCTTCTGTCGCGGGAATTGTGTGGCCGCTGGAGCCGAAATGGGAACAAAGTTGGTCACAAAGTGAAAAGGCCGGGGAGTCAAGGAAAACGAAAAAAAAAAAAAAGGTCACAAAAGCTTCAGAGTGTTGTGTGACAGGGCAAAATCAAAGAAAAAAAAGAAAAAGATCGTATATTAAAAATGCAGGGAAGGGGGGCTGGAAATTGGGATCGGGCTCCAACTGTCGAACGAACCGAGAAAGGACTACAAACTGAAGTGATCAATGAGATAGGGCGAAAAGACATTCATCTAATCATCTAGTCCAAGGATCATCCACCGGGGTAAATGATGGTCATACGGGCGCGGGCTAGATAAAGAAAGGAAAGGAATTCAATACATGTCCGAGGGAAGTGGAGTCATCGTGCATAAAAAAAGGGCCTGCGCATGGAAAAGGGAGGGGCGGAGTCCGGAGGGGAGCCAAAGGTGTGCTCGCCGTCGAGAAGGGGAGACGCATAAAAAAATATTCGCCTAAATGATGGGACGAAACTCCAACCGCTTTGATCCAGCAGGACTTATAGGGTGGGAGATAGATTAATCAAAGGACCGAAGATGATCACGTTATAGGGGCCAGGGTTACAACTTGCAAATGGAGCCATTGTCATATCAGTAGTCCCCTCGTATATCCCGTATAAAGGCGTATAGGACACCTGAAATCCTAACGGGAAAATAATGAAAGGAATAGGGGGAGAGGGTAAAGGGGAAGGCAACTGCCCCAAGGTTTACGTCCCTTAAGGAAGTACATGGTGGGAAAAGAAAAAGAGGGCGGAAAAAAAAAAAAAAAAAAAAAAAGAAAGCGCAGGGGCCATTGCTCCAGAAGAGAAAAAGACGGGAGGGGGAGAGGAAAGGGAAAAACCAAACCATCAAACCGTCCATAGGTAGAAAAGGACACGCTTGTCTGGGTCCTGGGGGGGTAACGGTATCGATCGCCGATCACAATAACTGACCGAGGTGATTGGGACATGAGCCACAAACAAACGGAAAAGTTGCGTAAGGCGAATCTTTGTAGCAGATCTCCAAAATACAAGGTGGAAGTAAATCTGGAGATGAAGACAAAAGAGAAGCGCAGGAAGACGAGGGTATGTTGGGGGTTGGGTGTGAGATGACAAAAGAAAAGTACAACCGAGGTATTCGAGGGACGACTTTCGAGGAAAAGGGAAACCACTAAAAGTGCGGAAGTGGCTTTGTGGTGTGGGGGGGGGGTGGAAGGGTTGTTCAAAATGTTCAAGGCGCTGCATTGCAAAGGGGAGGGAGTGGAGAAAGGTACCAATAAAAGGCAAACAAAGGGTCTATGCACGCAAAAAGAACACAATGTGTTGAGGCTCGAAGAAATCCATAAGACATTAGAGGGGTGGGGGTCTTGATCCGGGCTCAGAGAGAAAATCAGCTAAAACGGGACTCCTAATGCCAACACAAAAAAAGGGGGGAAAAATGGGAGGAAGTCCCGTGATCATCGAAAATCTGACTTCACTTCGTCGTAAGAAAACCGATACAGAAGGGGGGGCTGGATCCTCGGGAGCCTGGCTTTCGAGAAGGCCAGCAATGACCAAGAATAGGCGGGGGGAAGAAATCACAGGGGCGACTAAAAACGGCCGGTTAGGGTTAGAGAGAGCGCAAAGAGGGACTGCCGCTCCGGGCGCAAAGGGGGCGGATGGAAAGGAGCATGGCAATATAACCAGGAAGCTGGAAGGAGGAAGGGAAGGAACTTTGTCACATGATTAAGGTTTACGAGTGGGGAAAGGGGTGTGGGGGACTGACGCTGAACGGAGAATTGGGGAGGTCGATAAGGGAGCTGGGAAGGACTGCCAGAGGGGTGGGTACGCGGACAGGGAAAATAATGGATTTCTAAACGGCATATGGGAACTAGGCACAGACCGCGAAGGAAACGGGACTTGGAGGGAGGAACACTAAAGAGTCTTTTAAGGGCAAGAAATCACATCCAAAGGTTCGAGAGAGGGCTAAAAACTGATTTATAGATGGGTGGGGGGGGTGGGGGGGGGGGGGGGGGGGGGGGGTGAGGGTGGGGATGTCGGTAATTTCTCATGTTCTTCACAATGTCAGGGTGAAGATTTCTTTATTACAACTCGCGTCAAGAGGCGCGAATAAAGGCGCAAACAGCAGAAAACTATATAACCGAAGCCTTCTAAGAAGCTCAGAACTTCGAAAGAATTCATGTATCGGGAGCGTTCACCAAATCTTACATCAGTGTCAGGGTGTAAGTGAGTGGAATGGAGGGGAAATTAACGGGAACACAGACTAGTTTCAAAGTGGCATGGGAGGGAGAAAAAGAGATTCGAGGTCACTCAAAAATAGTAATATTAAGAAAGGAATAGGGGAGGCGGCAAAACAAAGGAGAGCGGGGCTTAACAATGTGAGAGCGGAAACAGGGAAGGCGGTCACAGAGCCAAAACTACAAGAACATAATAGAACTCAAATCAAAAAAAAGAAAAGAGGGAAGGGGTCAAAAGAAATATAAACGACGTCCGGGAGATACATGCACTATCGAACGGGTGGGGGAAAAAAAAAGGACAAGGAGAAAAAAATAAAAAAAGTAAAGGTAAAAGAGAAGAAGGTGGCGGGGGATAACTCGAAAAAAAAATGCAGCAAAAAAAAAAAAAAAGCCAGTTAGAAAGGGAGAGGAAAATCGTCTTGAGTCGACGAAAAAGGCGAGACGCAAAAAAAAATTATGCCATGGAAACAGACAAAGAATCGTAGGGGGAATGGCACAAACAGGGGACA
>Ga0179593_1411514_pt1 | contig 14091 bp, 21 predicted proteins | sample CZODoug2_1_08_16_FD_185931 | JGI IMG/M metagenome (GOLD analysis project Ga0179593, IMG submission 185931) | Vadose zone soil fungal communities from Angelo Coast Range Reserve, California, USA - CZODoug2_1_08_16fungal (PacBio error correction) | ecosystem: Environmental > Terrestrial > Soil >...
CCCCCCCCCCTCCCCCCCACCCAAAAACCCACCCCAAATCCCCACCACCCCCCCCTGCGGACCACACCCCCCCCCACCCACCCCCCCCCCACCCACCCCCCCATGCTCCACATCCCCCCCTCGCTTATCCGCCGGCGCCCCACCCCCCAACCCCACCCCCCCAAACACCACCCCCCACCACAACACCGGGGGTGGGGAAAAAAAACAACAAAATTAAAAACGAAACACACAAAACCACAAGAACCCCGGGATGACGCCCGAATGCAACACCCCCAACCCCTGCCCCCACTATTGTTGTCCAAGTACCCCCCGCCCAAAAACAAACACAAATAAGTTGGGAGGAACCCCAATACCCTGCATTGTAGGGCTGGAGCCCGGGGTGGGGTGCCGGCTGCGTGGGGTGTGGGGTGCGGGGGGTCGGGGGGGGGGGGGGTTGGGGGGGGTGCGTCCCTGGCCGGGTGGGGTGTGGTTTTGGTTGGGGGGGGTGTGGGGGGGGTGGTGGGGGGGTGGGGCCGGCGGCCAGGCTCGGTGGGGGGGGGGGAACGTTTGTCGCGGCGCCCGCCTGTTGTTTTTGTTGAGGTGGGGCGGTCTGCCGCGGGGGGTTTTGGGGGTGTGGGGTGGTGGTGGGGGTTCGTGGGGTGTTGTGGGTTTGTCAGGAGCACAACGGGTGTTGGAGTGGGGGTATGGAGTTGTTGTGGGGGGGGGTGTGGGGTGGTGGTGGTGGGTGGGGGGTGGGGGGGGTGTGGGAGTGGGGTTCTTCGTGTGTGGGTGGGGGGGTTTTTTGGGGGGTTGGGGGTGTTGGGGTGGTGTGGTTGGGGTGTCCGCGGCTCCTGTTTGTTGTCGGGGTGTGGTTGTTTGTCTTTGTTCGGGTTTGTTGTGTGTGGTTGGGTGTGTGGGCTGTTGGTGGTTGAGGGGGGGGGTTTGGGGTTGGGTGGGTGGCTTGGGGGTGTTTGTTGGTGGGTGGGGGGTGTTGTGTGGTTGTGTCCTTGGGGGGAATCTTCCCCACCCTCAATCGCAATCCTACACACTTGTAATAACTTGTCCACATCCTCCCTACTACACTCTCCTTACCGACTTAAACCGCCCCCCCCCCCCCCAAACCCCCACCTTCCTCCTACCCTTTTATTACCTCAGCACCCTTCACACCTGGCGATCTGCGCCCCACCCAAGGGCCAAAGGACCCGCAGGGCCCCCCCCCGGGTGTTTGGTGAGGGCCGTGTAGGGCGGCAAAAAACCCAAAACCGCCCACCCCCACCTTTGACGAGGGGCCAAGAATTTTGGAAACCCGCCGCACATCAAAAAAAAAAAATAAAAAATCCCAGGTTGTGTTGCGCGGTGGGGGGGTGCTCGGGGGTGTGGGTGGGGGTGGGGGGTTCGGTGGGGGCGCTGGGGCGTGGGGCTGTGCTTGGAGGGGGCTCTGGGCTCGGCCCCACCCAAGCATGTTCCCCCCCCCCCCTCCCCCCCCCCCCCTATAAAAAAACGGTAATAGTTCCACCCCTGGTCCCCCCCCCCCCCCCCCCCCCCCCCCCCCCCCGTTTTTGTTTACGTCCGCGCGTTGGGTCCGGCCGCGGGGGGGTGTGGGGTGTTTGGGTCGGGTGCGGTGTGTGGGGGGGGGTGGTGGAGTGCCGGGGCCGGGACTTGGGGGCAAACAGCCGCGGGCGGTGGCTCGTGCCGGGGGCGGTGTGTGTTGTGGAGGTGGGTCGGGGTGGTGGGGGTCGGGCCCTGGGCCCCCGGGGCAACGACAACTTTGAGCGCCCCCCCCGGTGGGGGGGGGGTGTGTGGGGGGGTTGGGGGGTTGGGTGGGTGGGGTGTGTGGGGGGGGGGGGGTGTGGGGGGGGGGGGTTGGGGGTTGGTGGGGTGGCGGGGAGGAGGAGGGTGGAAGGGGGTCAAGGGGGGCAGAGGTTGGGGGAGGGGAGGCATGGTTGGGGGTTGGGTTGTGGTGTTTGGTGCGCCCCCTGAAATTTAGTTTCCCCACCCACACCACGGCACGCCGGGGCCCGGCGGGCTGGGTGGGGGGGGGGGTTGGGGGGGGGGGGGGGGTCGGCGGGCGGGGGGTGTTGTGGGGGGCTGGGGGGGCCAACCCCCATAAACACCCAGAACGAGCGTGGGGCCCGAACAAGGCCCCCGAACTTTTGTCCCAATCTTACCCCGCACCCCCCCCCCTATCCATCGGGGCCCCGGCGAGGGTCCCCCACAGTCGGGCCCCGAGTGGCCGGCGATTGCAGATGCAGCAACAAAGCCGCCATAAACACTACGAGAAGAACTAACTCAGATCCAGCCACCCAGTCCCAGTAACCCCCCTCCCCCCCCCCCCCTCTTTCTCCCCCCCCCCCTTCTCACCCTTCTCCCACCACTTTCCCTTGCGCCCCCCTCCTCCCCCCTTCCCCCCTTTGTGTGTGGGGTTTGGGGGTTGTTTGTGGTGGCATCTCATATGGTGTGTTACTTTTTCCCCCCCCCCTATCCCCTTCTGTGTTCCCCCCCCCCCCCTGGTTTTTTGCGTTATTTGGTTTTTGTGTTTTGCCGGTTTGACGCATTGCCCCGCCCCCCCGAATGTCCACCCCCCCGGCCCCCGGGCCCCTTTTACCCCTTGGGCCCCCCGCCAAAAAGGGAGGCACAGGGGCCCCCCCCACCACCCGGAATTCCGCCCCCCAGCCCCCGAAAAAAAATCCAACTGCCCTGATTCGTAACGCAATCCACACCCTGCCGGGTGAAAACAAAACGAAAAAAGGCCGGGGGGCCCCACGCACGTTTATTGTTTTTAAACATTTTTTTGTTTTGGTGTGCCCCCGCTTATCTCCCCAGCCTACCTCTCCATTGCCCAGTCCCCCCCCCCCACCCCCCCCCCCCCCCCAACCCGCCCATCCCCCCACCCACACCCGCCACGGCTCCCCCCCCCCGCGCTCACTGATTCCCTTTTTTTTCCCAGAATGGGTTTGTGGGGTGGCCCTATTTTTTTATGATTTATGACCAATTGCGTTGAACTCTGATGCGCCATTTGTTTAAATTAAGAAGAGAAAAAAGCCATTATTAACAAAAAAAACCACAATAACCAACTGAGTTGCTATGGAGCCACCAAAGCCAGAAAAAAAACCCACTATTTGAAAAAAACAGACGCCCCCGTGCGCGTTGTACCCGTTTGCCTGGCCCGCCCCTTGAAAATTTTTGTTTCACCCCCACCCCCCCACCCCCCCCTGAAAAACCGGGAGTTTAGAGGGGGTCCCGGGGTCCCAACGAGAAAGAAACACACCCCGGAGCCCGGGCCCCCACATCGGTGTAGAACAAATCACCCCCCCCCCCCTTTGAACGGGCGGTCACAAATTTTTGAGCCCTCGAGGCAACAAGGACCCCCCCGTCCCCTGAGGGCGGAAGAAAACGGAGAAAATAAAACGCGTGCCCGACCCAAAAAAAAAAAATGTGGACAAACACCCCCCCCCAAAGGAACGGGAGCCCAACAACAACATCACAAAATAAAAAAGAAAAAGAACCCTAGGAAACAAAACAAAAATAAAAAATTGTTTTGGCACACCCATAGTTTTTAATCCCCGAAAAAAGGCCGTATTCCAAAAATCCGGCCCATACAAACTACGGAACCCCAAAGGCGCACAATCCCCCCCAATCCAACCCCCCCATGTATCCTTTTTCCCCCGGTAGAAACCACCTTCGCATCCTCCCCGACCCATTCTCCGCCCGCCCCGACCAACATGGGGAAAACGCAGTTCTGAGGGGGTCGTTCCCCCCCACCCACCCGGGGAAGACCCGCCCCGGCCCGACGCGAGAGGGGGGCCTATGGGCCGTGTGCCCCACCCCAAGGCCCCCCCTCATTTTCCATTGTGGGCCCCCCCCCCCGTTTTTATTTCCGTAAGTAGTGGGGGCGTATGAAGGGCCTTGGTGGTCCCGGAGGGCCGAACAATAGGTAAAACATGTGACCACCCAACCCCCCCCCCAGCCCCCCACCATCCCCAACGCCCCCCCCGCCGGTCGGTTTATTTTTTAAGGGTTAAATACGTGGCAACTGCCGCATGAACAATCCTGCACCCGCCCCTCTACGTACAACAAAAAAAAAAACCTGCCCAAGGCCCCGAGACCCCCCCCCCCCCCCACCGGTAAAAAAACCAAAAACATACATGCCCCGTCCACGCCCCACACGCCAGCAATCGTTGGATTGACAACAGGCCTACCCCCAAACAAAACGAGCCAAACCCAGCGCCACCACCCACCCCCCCCCCACCCCACCCCAACCCCCCAACCACCACACCCCCCCCCCGCCCGCCCCCCCGGCCCCCCCCCGCCCCCCCCTCACCCCCCCCAGCCCCCAATCCTGCCAACCCCAAACAGCCAACCAATACATGGCGTCTATTGCCCCGGCGGGCCGCGATCCTGCACCAACCCCCGTGCACAGTGCCCCCCTTATTATTATAGATGTGAGACTTTCCCAACCCCAACCCCTCCCCTCCCCACCACGTCACCTCTCCCCCCCCCGCCCCCCCCACCCCCCCCAACCGCCCCCCCCCCCAGCCCACCCCCCACGTTTGTTTTTGGCGCGCCGCCCACCGCGACAACCCACACACCGAACGCCCCCAACCCAACACCCGCGCTCGCGCGCACGCCCAACCCCGCCCACCCACCCAACATCCCCCCCCCCACCCACCCAACCCTCCCCCTCTCGCACAACACGCGCGACCACCGGCAAAAGACCCAACACCACCCCGCCCCCCCCCTCACCCCCCATCCCCCACCAACCTCCTCTCGCTCTACCTCCCTCCCTCCCCCCCACACCCATGTCCCCCGACCCACTTGTCCCCCCCCCCGTCACCCAAACAACACCACAGAACCCACCCACCACCCACTCCCCCCACCCCCCCACCCCCCACCCCCCCCCTCCCCCCCGACTCCCCCCCCACCCCCCGGTCCACAACAACCCTCTGCCCCTCACCCCCCCCCCACCCCCCACACCCCCACCCCACCCCCTGCCCCACCCCCCCCCCCCCACCCCCCTCCGCTTCCCCCCCCCCCCCACTCCACCCTTGCCACACCCCTACCCCCCCCCCGCCCCCTCCCCTCGCCCTCTCCGTCGTCTGACACCCCACCCCCACCCACCCCACCCCCACGTGCGCCCCCCCCCCAACCTCTCCACGCCCCCCCCCCCCCCCCGCGTTTGGCCCCCCCCACTCGGGGGGGGGCAACAAATTGGTTTTTAGCCGCCCGGCCCCGACCGCCGGACCCCCCCCCCCCCCCCACCCTCCCCCCGTCACCCCCCCACCCCCCCCCCAACCACCCCCCACCCCTCCGGCCCCCCCCCCACCCCCCCCCCCCCCACCCCCCACCACACCCCCCCTCCCCCCCCCCCCCCCCCCCGCCGCACCGTGCCTGTAACTCACCACCCCCCCCCTCAATCCCCATCCCAACCCTCCCTTCAACCCCCCCCACAATCCCCACCCACCCCCCCCCCCCTCCCCCACCCCCCCCCCCCCCCCCCCCACCCCCCCCCCGCAAATACCTGGAGAATGGAAAAAAACCCCGCCAGCGCCCCCGGGGGGGCGGAGCTCGGAGGGAAAAAAATCGAAGAAGTGATGGGTGGGGCCCCCCCCCCGTGGGAAACAAAAAAAATGAGAAAACAAATTTTTCGTTTAAGTTGGCCACAACCAAATTGTCTGGGGGGTTTGATTTGGATCAAAACCCCCGGGTATTCCCCCCATTCTTCCGAACAAACGGGTTCACCCCGGACGGGCCTGTGATCTACCAACCCGGAAACCGCGCGCCCCAGGCCCACCCACTTGGTCCCCATCCCCTCCTCTTCATTAAAATTTCGGGAGCTTGGGCACGGCAAGAAAAAGAGAAGGTAAATTTCCCCCCCGGGCCTTTTATTGGCCCGGGCCTGCCCACGCCCCACCCCCCCCCCCCCCCCACCCCACGTCTCCCCACCCCCCACCCACCACCACTTCGACGTCCCCCCCTGCCCCCCCCCCCCCCCCCCCCCTGCCCCCCCCCCAAAAGGGCACCCCCCCCCGCCCCCTTAACTCCAGAAAACCCCCACCGCCCCAAACCACCCCCACAACCAACACATCCAACCCCTCCCCCCTGCCCACCCCCCCCCCTTCCCCAGCTACACACACACCCTAACCGGCCCGCCCGCTACCCCCCCCTCTTTTTTCAGTGTCCACCGACCGAGAAACGTGGACCGCCGAAGTACAATAAAACAAAAAGCGTAAACCCGGGGTTTGGATGTGACCTCACCCCCGTCGCCATCAGCCAGGCGGAGGTTCCGGGTTTGGGTTTGGTGGGTGGTACGACGTGGGCGGGCGATGTTCTTGATGGCTTGGCGGCGCAGCTCAAACCCACCCACACCCCCTCTCAACCCTTGTCTTACCGTTTCCCCCAAACGCACCAGAGGTCCGCTTGGCCCTCTCCGGTATGCCGGTCTATTAGATCTAGGGTCTTTCTTCATTTTGTGCCTGTAAACACAACTCAACCCACCGCCACAACCACTAACCCCCGACGCGAAACACACACCACACACACCAGCCCCCCACTCCCCACCCCCCCACAAAACCCCCAAACACACCGAACCCTACCCCCCCCCCCCCCAAATCCCTTTCGGCGCTTTGTCCACAAACAATCCCCCAGGCCGCCCCGAGGCAACTCATTGCCGCTGTGAAAAGCTCCGCCCGCAAACGTGCCACCCCAGATGAAAAGTCTGGGCCCGACCCCCTTTTGGCCCATTGTGAGCAGGCCCCCCTAGTAGGAGCGGCCTCCGGGTCCAAAATAAATCATACCAGTGATCCCCCCCGGTGCGCCGGTAGGGAGATGTGAAAGGAGTGGGTTCCCTGAAACCGAAATTTTTACGTTATTTACTTGGGACCACCCCGCGGCCCCAAACAATAGGAATTTTATTCCCCGCCGTAAAAGATGTTTTTTTCCCAAAAGACAAACAAAGAAACCCGAGGTCATCTACCAAACCCACATGGCCCAAAGCCCCCCCCCCAACCCCCCACCTCTCCCCCCTGTCCCCCCCCCCCGATGATCGGCAGGACCCGAAACTGGGGGTCCCGCTTGAGCGGGCGGTTAGGTTTAAATTGAGGAGCGAGCGCGAAAAAAAGCGCCCCCCCAAGGTAACGCCCACGCAGAACAAACCCGAAGCCCCCCCCCGAACCCGTCCCCAACCCCGAAAGGAGCCCCCCCGCCCAAAAAATAGATCCCTGAGCAGCAATCGCGGGGAACCCGAAATGCCCCCCAGGATTACTTTTTATCCCCCCCACCCCCACCGATTGAAAAAAAGTATATCGTGTGGTTTTCCCGTCCCACACAAACCCAAAACCCACCCCCCCCACTGTCCCCTGACTCCCCACTACCCTCCCTAAACCCACACCCACCCCCCTCCCCCACATTCCCCCCACCCCCCCACCCCACACAACAAAAAACCCCCCAAGGCCATCAGCCCCCGAAAAAACCCAAAACCCTTTATTACAAGGCTTTCACGTTCCGAACAGACGGGGGACGCCGGAGGGAAGTGGACCACCCGTAAAAAACAATAATCGCCCAAACATCGAGGGAAAAAAGAAAAGGTCCGGGGACAATCCCCAAAAACGTTTAAAAAAGGCCAAAGAGGAACACTGTGGCCACCCAAAAGTTGTTTATATGTTACTCCGCACAACATGCCCATACATCCACCAATAGACCAACCTTTAGGATCGCGCCTGGGAAGGGAGGGGAGGCCATGAACAACCACCCAATTCCGCGCCCCCAACCCACAGCCACTCGAGACCCGACACTACCCCCCCCCCCCACCACTCACCCCCCCCCACCACCACCCCCCCCACCGTCCTGCCAGACCGCCCCCCCCCACCCTCACCCCCACCCCCCCTTTCGCCCACCCTTGCTCGCTCCCCTTTCCGTCGTGATCCCGCCCCCCCTCCCACCCACCCCCCCCACCCCCACACCCTCCCCCACCTCCCCCCCTCCCCCACCCCCCCTCTGGCGGATCGCCCCCGGCCCCCAAAACCACCTACTCCCCCCCCCCCCCATCAACCCTGCCTTTTAATCGCCCACCCCCCCCCTCAAACCCATGCCCCTTTCACACCTCCAAACCACCCCCTACCCCCCACCCCCCCCCGGCGTCCCCCAATTTTCCAGTCCCCCAGCCCCCAACCCCCCCGCGCCCCCCCCCCCACCCCCCCACCGCCACCCCGCCCCCCCCCCCTCCCCCCCTGGCCCCCCCCCCCACCCACCCCCCCCCCCCCCCCCACCCCCCTCACCCCCCCTCAGCAGCCCCCCCCCCCCCCCCGGAAATTTCCCGGTCCCTTGCAAACATATTTTGGACGGGGCGGCCCCGGACATAAAAGCCCACAACCCGTGCCCCCCACCTTCCTTACGGGGAACAATCAAAAATTCACGCCAACTCCTGCCCCTCCCGCACGACCCCACCAACCCCCACACCCCCCCCCCCCCCCACCCCCTCCCAACCGACCCCCCCCAACCCCCCGCAGTGACCCCCCCAAAACCCCTCCCGTCCCCCCCCCCCCCCCCCCGAAGGGCCCACCCCCCACCCCCCCCCACCCCCGCACCCCCCTTCTACCACACCTCCCCCACCCCACTCCCAAACCCCCCTCCCCCCCCCACCCAATCCCCCACCCCCCCCCAGCCGACCACCCCCCACAACAGTCGGGAAGAAGTAGTGGGTGCGGTGGGGGTGTTGGTCAGGAGTGGGGAGGAGTGGCTGGGGGTCTGTGTGTTTGGGGGTCCCGGTCAGGTGTTGTGGGCCCCAAAACCTCCCCCCACACCCCTGGGGTTGGGTGGGTCGCCAATCCCTGAGAAACCCCAAGTTTCTCTTTTACCCCCCCGCTCTGCAACTCACGCCCTCCCTTTTACCCCCCCTTACTTTACCTCTTTAAGTCTCATTCCCTTTCCCATTCACCCTAGACCGAGATCGGCCAACATTCCGACCCCCCTATGGGTTTGTTTTTTGGTTTGGGTTTTTGTTTGTGTGTTTGTGTTGTTGGTGGGTGTGGTTTTTTTTTGGTTAGTTGGGTTGTTGTGGTTATTGGGTTGGTTGGGGGGTCGGTCGGCCGGGGTGGTGGGGGGGTGGTGGATGTGGTGGTGGTGGGGGGCGGGGGGTTTTCCGTTTCCCAACCCACCCACCCCCCCCGGCCCCCCACCCACCCCCCCACCCACCCCCCCCCCCCCAAACCCAACACTCCCACACTCCCCCAATTCCGGCCCCGCCCCCCCCTCCCGCCCCCAACCCGCGTGCGTGCAGCTCCCTCGGAACCGCACCGCACCCCTCCCACCCCCCCCCACCCCCACCCACCCCACCAAACACCCATCCCCCCGCGCAACCCCCCCCGTCCCCACCCCGTCTCCCACCACCACCCCCGCCCCCCCCGCGTGTGACGGTCCCCCCCCCCCCCGAACGCCACCCCACCCACCCCCCCGCCAACCCCCCCGCCCCCCCACCCCCACCCCCACACCCCACCGCCCCCTCCCCCCCCCCCCCCGCCCCCCCTCCCCACCTCCCCCCACCCCCGCGCCCCAAACGACCCCCGTCACCCACCCCACACCCCACCAACCCTCTGCGCGTGACCACCCCCCCCCCCACCAAACCACACCCCCCACAAACCCCCCCCACGACCACACCCCCCCCCCCTCCCCCCTGCCCCCCCCCCCCCCACCCCCCCGTCCGCTGCTAACCACCCCACCCCAACCCACCCCTACCCCCCCCCACCCCCCCCCCTCCCCCTCCCAATCCCCCCACTCCCCCCTCTGTCCCTCCCCCCCCCCCCCACCCCCCACCTCCCGCAACCACCCACAACCCACCCCCACCACCACCCCACAACCACCACACCCCCCCCCCCACCGTCCGCGACTCCGCTAACCATTGAAGGTAAAAAAAGAACAGTGAAAAACAGAAGGGGACATCCCCGCCCCCCCCAACCCCCCCGTCCCACCCCCCCCCCCCCCCCCCCCCTCGTGTGACCCCCCCCAACCCCACCGTCTCACCCTGCCCCTCCCACTACCCACCCCCCCACTCCACCTCTACCCACGCTCCTGCCCCCCGCCCCCCCCCCAACAACCCCACCCCCCCCCCCCCCCACCCCCCCCACCCCACCCCCCCCCCCCTCTGACTTTGGCGGGGGTCCCCCCCCCCCCCCCCCCCTACCCCACACACGGCCCGCTCCCCCCCCGCGCCCGACACAACCCACCCCCCCCACCCCACCCCCACCCCCGCCCCCACACCAACCCCCCCCCACCCCCAACCCCCCCACCCATGAAACCCACCCCACCCCCCCCCCCTCCCCCCCCCCCCCCAAACGCTCCCCCCCACACCCCAAAACCCACCCCCCCAACCTCCCCCCCCCCCCCCCCCCACCCTCCCCCCCCCCCCCCCCTCCCCACCAACAACACCCTCCGTTGCCCTGACACGGTCCCCGTGTTCGCCCCCACCCAGACACCACCCCACCCACCCACACCCCCAACACACCAACACCCCCCCTCCCCACCCCCCGCCCCCTCCCCTCCCCACCACCCCCGCGAAAAGCGGTGTCTCCACCTCACCCCCCTCCACCACCCCCACCCCAATCCCCCCCCCCACACCCCCCACCAAGCCCCCCACCCCACGCCGCTCCCCCACAAACACCCTCCCCTCCCCCCCCCTCCAAACGCCACCTCACCCCCCCACCCCCCCCCTCCCCCCCACCCCTCCCCAACCCCACCTCATCCCCCGATCCACCACCCCCCCCCCCCCACGTTGTCCACCCCCATTTTCTCCCCCCCCCCCACCCCCCCCCTCCGAGCCCTCGCTGTGCTTTTTTGGGAACCCCACAACAGGTCCACCCACTCCACGTCCCACCCCCCTGCCCGTACCCACCCCCCCCACGAACGCCTGGCCCCCAAATTTCCGATTCCCTGGCCCCGGGCCCCCTTAATCGGCCGGGCCCCAAGCAGAAAACCCCCGGAATTTTCCCCGCCCCCGCCTTGGCCCCCGGGCCTATGGTCCCCCTTATCCCCACCCAACCCAAACAGCAAGCCACCACCAAAACCCCCCCCCACCCCCCCCCCCCACCCCCCCACCCCCCCCCCCCACAACCACCAACACCCCCCCACCCACCACCCGCAACCACCAAACCACCACCACACCACACACCCCCCCCACCCACCCCACCCCCCCTCACACACCAACACCCCCCCCCGCCCCATCCCAAACCGTCCGCCCCTTCTTTTGTGCCGGACCACCCCACCCCCACCCCACCCCAACACACCCCCCCCCCCTCTCTCCTTGGGGCCCGCGGGCCGCCCCCAAGAAAAACACCCCCCCCCCCCCACCGCCACAACCCCCCCCCCGCCACACCTGCGCGCTCAAAACATGTGTGGGCCACCCCAACCCCACCCGCCTGCACCCCCAAACCAGGCCCCCCCCCCGTCATTTTTTTGTGTTCAAAATCCCACAGACGCACACGCCCCGGCCGCCCCCGCAGCCCACCCACTCCCCCCCCAAACCCACCCAACCCACCAACCCAATGCCCCAAAACCCCCCACACCCCCAACCCAACACCCGCGCGCCTCTCTGCCCGCTCCCCCCCCAAACTGAACAATTCCCCCCGAAAAACCCCTGTTTTTTTTTGCCCCTCGAATGCCCCGTATCCCATAAACTGGCCCGCCCCCCTTTTCCCCCCTCAAAAAACCCCTACCGTACCGCTCCCCACCTGTCTTCCCCACCCTTAACCGGGTTCCCCAACCTCCTACCTCCCTCCCCCCCCAACCCCCATGTCGGCATCGCTCCAACGCAAACCCCCCCCCCCCCAACACCCCCACCCCCCTGCGGCCCTACTGGACGCAACCCAACCCCGCCCCACAACCCCGACACCCAACCACCCCCCAACACCCCCCTCTTTAACCCACCCCCTCTCCCCACTCCCAACCACAACCTCCCACAACCCCCCACCACATCCCCCGCAAAACCAACACCCCGCCATCGGTCCCCCCCCGCCCCAGCACCCTCGCCCCCCCGCCGCGCCCCCCACCCTCCACTCCCACTCACTGTGCGTGGCCCAACCACCCCTCCCCCTCATCACTCCACCACCCCACCACCCCCCCCACCACACCCCCCAACCACCCCACCCCCCCCCCCCCAACCAACAACCCCCACCCCCCACATCTCCCCCCCCACCCTTTCCCCTGGCCTCCCCCCTCGGTCCCCCCTTCCGACCCCCCACAGCCTCGCAAATAAAACCCCCCCCCACTCAACACCCCACAGCCCCCCCCCGCGCCCCCAGCGCCCCCCCACCCCCCCCCCCCCCCCCGTCTCCTCCTCCTCCCCACACCCCCCCCCCCCCCCAAGCCCACCCCACCCCACCCCCTCGCACCCACACCCATCACCCCCACCTCCCCACCACGATCCCCCAAAACCGAACACCCCGAGGCCCTTTAGACCCAATGAAAGGCCCGGGGAAAACACTCAAACGGTAAAAAAACAAATCCACCTATGCCCCCCCCCTGTCTCCCAAAGCTTAAACCGCAAACCGGACACCCACCCCCCCCCGCCCCGGAACGGTTGTACGCCGCCACAAAAAGCGGGCCAAACTGTCAAACATCCGGCGGTCCCGAAAAATTAAGGCTTACACAAACCGCCACCCGAAGTGACCCACCGGCGGCGAAACAATTTCCCCGAAATTGGGAAACCCCCCCCCCCTACTTTTTTCCCCGTCCCACTGGACTTTGAAAAAAAAACTGATTATCACGCCAATGCAAAAAGAGGGCGGAAAAAACGTGTTTAATTATTTCTATATCTGTTACCCACCCCCCAACGTCACGACCACGGGGGCCCCTTTTCCACAAACGACCCCCCACCCCACAGCCCATAGCGTCGACGCCCCGGTCGCGCGCCCACCCCACCCCCCCCCACCTCCTTGCCAGTGTGTCGACCCCACCCCACCCCTTGACGGCCCCCCCCAACACAGCCGGCCCAAGCGCCCCCAACCACCTACTCCCACCTTCCCCCCCGCACCCCCACCCCAAGCGCCAACCACCCCCCCCCCAACACCCACAACCCACGCTACCCCACCCCCCCCCTCCCCCCCACCCAGCCCTCGAACACCCCACCCGGTGCCACACGTCCGGGGCACCTATCCACCTCCGACCACCCTCCGAGCCGCCTCAGCCCCCCCCCACCCCCATGGGCCCCGGGGCACCCCAACCCCCCCCCCCGCCCCCCCGTCCACCCACCCACCACCACCCAACCCCGCGCGCACCAACAACCCCCCACCGGACCCACCACCCCCCCGCCCCCCCCCCCCCCCCCCACCCCCACCCCACCCCCCACACCCGACCACCATCCCCCCCCCCCCCCACCCCCCAAACCCCCACTCGGTGCTGCTGCCCCCCCCCCCCCCCCAACCCCACCGCGCACACCAAACACCCCGCTCCAACACCCTCACGGAAAAAGGAACGTCCCAACCACCTCACCCAAATCATCACCCGCCACCCATTCACCACCACCACCTTACATTCCATAGGTTCCCGGGGGCACCCAAACGTTAGTGTTTCTTCCGAAAAAATCTTTATTATATAACCCCGCCCCCCCGCGGGAGGGCCCAGGGTGTTTCTATACACTATTATATAACCGAAATCCCGCCCCATCCCCCAATTAATTGGCGAGAAAACCAGGAAATTTGAGACCATTAATTCGAGCAGAACCCCGGCAACCCACCCAGGCCCCCCCATTATATAAAACAACTGCCCCGGCCACGCCGGCTTTCAAATCACGAGAAACTTAACGGACAGTCACCCCCCCTGACGACCCCGTGGAGGACTGGGCCACCATGGTAATTAATTGGGAAAATCTTCTTGGTCAATTATACCAAAGGGCATCAGGCCGTATATATCCATCCAATAAATACATTTCACCCAAACGGGACCACCCCCCCCTATATTTGCATGCCCTAAGCAATGTGCCGGCCCGAGGGCCCACCGGTTGGGGAAAAGCCGTGACCAAATTCACATCGGGGGCCCAGGTGTGGGCAAAAAACAAATTACGGGCCGGGCCCCCTTAATTTGTTTGGCAGTTTTGCACCCCCGGGTTTGGGCCGGCGGGAAACATCG
>Ga0179593_1432981_pt1 | contig 14091 bp, 16 predicted proteins | sample CZODoug2_1_08_16_FD_185931 | JGI IMG/M metagenome (GOLD analysis project Ga0179593, IMG submission 185931) | Vadose zone soil fungal communities from Angelo Coast Range Reserve, California, USA - CZODoug2_1_08_16fungal (PacBio error correction) | ecosystem: Environmental > Terrestrial > Soil >...
TTAATGGGGCCAAGATCCTGTGAAGGCACTGTCCCGCGCATCTGCCGTTCTAAGGAAGAAGGGACAGGTTGGGGGGGAAGATAGATTGACTCACATGATGGGTAAAGGACTTGCAACTCGCGGACGCAATCGAACGGGGAGAAAGACGGTCTTCAATGGGGCATACACACAATTAGGCAAGATGTTGTAGATGGAGGATTAGGTGCCGAAAAGGCTTAGGCGGGGAGGAGCGGGAAAATGTGATCCAGGCCCGTCCGATGTGGGGGAAAATTTTCTCCTCAGGAAACTGGGACAGGGGAATTCAACCGACAGGAAATGTCTTGGCGGAAAAAAGAGAGGGACTATTTAACGGGACTGGGAAGAGAAGGTGGGTCACGTCGCCGCTCAAATGCAGATCGAAAAAAATAGAATCGATCACCAATTATTCTCGAAGAGGGAAATCCCGGGAGAGTGCAAGATACGGAAGGAAAGTTGATTGGCAAATTGGCTCGCACAACTTTCGGGACAAAAGACTGATGCTTTACCTATTGCAAAGGGGACAAAAAGAAGGGAGGCGTCGCGGGAGGGGAGGAATAAGGGCAAAACGAATTGAATGAGCCGATCATGGCAGCCGCTCACGATTGCGAACAAGCCAATATAGACAGAAAATCTTCGCAGACGTGTCTTGACGGGGATGCCTGACAGAGGAATCTCGGAACAGACTGGTTGTACTACCTTTCAGAGGAAGGTGCAAAGGAAAAGCACCAGGGCAGTCCTTGTAGAAGACAAATTGGTTTGAATTGCATCCTCTCCTGCCATGGGGAAAATTTGAGAGAAGCATCACAGCGCGGACGCGACGAGGAGAAAAAAATAGGCAAGCAAAACAATGGAACAGTTTCAAGGAAACTGAAACGGCAGGCTGGCAGCAATGAAAAGTCGGGGGCCCAATAAGCTTGGAAGTGAAACTGCAAAAATGGAAAAGGGGTATCGTACGACCGTGGTTTTCCGTTTACTCGGACCGCCGATATAACCAGGGAACAACAACCGCCATGTCCTGCAAACAGAATTTATGGAGGGAAAGGGGATGGTCAAACTTCTCAGCAAAAAGAAATCGAGTTGTCGGCTTCGACAAAAAATTTTGCCTAAAAGGCGAAAAAAAAGACAAAGGGGTTGTCCTATGACAAAGGGGGGGGGGGGGGGGAAAAGGGGGGGGGGGGGGGGGGGGGGGGGGGGGGGGGGGGGGGGGGGGGTGGGGGGGGGGGGGGGGCGAGGAGTCTCTGGCGCGGGGTGGGAAAACATTGACAAAAACCCGGGGAACACGTTTGGGTTTGACCTTTAAGGGCTTCGAATCTAAAGACGACCCAGAAGGTCGTGAAGAACGAAGCCCAGGGGAAATCGGTTTTTTGACAGACACCACTCCGAAGGGAAGAGATTCTGTCTTCTCAGGGAAAAAGGTTTACGTCGGCTTGGAAATGTACCGAAAAGTGGCGGGGAAAAAATGGGGAACCGAAGCTAGAGAAAGGGCCAAACTTATTCAAGCCGCTGAAGGCCAAGCGCATATTGGTCTTTCATGAAAAAGCACAGATAAACGGATTCGCGGAAAAAAAACTGCCTACCCGTAAGAAACACTCACCAAGGAAGGGTATCGATTCTGAGGGATTACTGAAACGATCCCGGGCCCATGAAAGGGATGATTAGATCAACCACCAAAGAAAAGAATAAAGAAATAACTAAGAGTATAATGGGAGCGGGGCGGCAGGGACTTCGGGGCAAAAGTCCATAAACGAAGAATCGATCACCATTATGAGTCTCCTAGGTTCTAATGAAGGGGGGGAGAAAAATGGAACAACACCACAGCAGGGTTCGAGGGGGGGCGTGCAGAGATTAAAAAGAAGATTGCGAGGGAATTCAATGCTGGGTGCTCAAGCCTTCTATAGCTTCTCACGTAGTAGCCGACGGGTCGGTACATTGACCAGACACTGGGTGCGTATGCCTGAAAAACGGGAAGGCGCCACGAAGGTCGATAGGGAAAACTGTTGGGGGGAGAATCAAAACGAGCGCCACGGGAGGATCGCGTAAAAGTAGGGGGGATAGTGCGCCCTGGGGCAGGAAAGTGGCCTCTCGTGTCGCCAGAAAAAAAGGGTGAAAAAAAACCCCTTGGACTACTATTGGGGAGGGGGTAGAAAAAACAAAAAACAGAGGGAGAGCGTGCGGAATAATCCAAACCAATTCTGGAGTAAGAGGGAAGAAGGTAAGCTCGTAGTCAATTGGGTCAAAAGGCGAATCCTATCGCACAAAGAACGGTGGCGAAGGACAAAACCAAAAGCGGAGGAAGCAAAATAGTCGGTTGCCGAGCCGTGTGAAAAGGGTGCCTCTCGGCGGCGCGGAGAACTGAAAACGGAGGAAACGAAAAGGAAAAGGGCCGGTGGGCCGGTTTCAACCATCAAAGGAGGGGAAGGTGTTGGATAAGCACGACCAGTTGCTGCAATAACCCTTCCAGTGTAAGAAAAAACGTTTTGAGGAATGAGCATAAGCTAAGAGAAAAAGGCTGGCTGCCGTGCAGCGGGGGCGGAGAAAGGCGTTACCGCCCTGACGCATTCGCAAAAAGGAGAATGCACAAGTGGAGAGACAAGTGAAAGCGTTGGGGCGGGGGGGAACTTCCTGAAAACGGAGAGATCAAAGTATTAAAAGCGGTAAGAATACGGAGGAAGACAACGAGAGAACGGAAGAAGAGAAAATAGGGTGGGTGCGAGGGTCGCAGCGGGAGATCGTAAAGGATAGGGGGAAATTAGTTCTGGTGGGCAGAAAAAAAAAAAAAAGTTGAATCAGTAACGGAAAAAAGGGCCCATGAGTGAGTATTGTCCCATCTGTTAGGGTGAAATATTGTATGAACCTCAGGAGGATACGAGTTTAGCCACAGGGGGGAGCCACTAAGTCTTTAGAAGTAGATTGAAAGCAGGCACAGAGGCGGCTCCCGAATCGTCTGCTTCGAGAAGGCGGGTCAAAAAAATAATAAATAGCGGGAGAGTCGAAGGCAAGCACGGGGGATCTTACGGCAGTCGGACAACCGGTCAATATATAGTTGCTGCGGACCTGGGGGGCATTACCTCAAGATCCTCGAGGAGGCAAGGGGGACGTGGGGATAATAAGTAGGGGAGAAGGGAACACTGGAGACCAGACCGGATCGGAAAGGGCTAATCCGGTAGGTCTTAAAAATAATCATGTCCACACAGGAGAATGATGTGAAATTTGAAGACCCGTCGACAAGAAAGAGACTCGCAGCTAAGGAGCAATTGAGTTTGGGCCTATTAAGAAGCTATCAGTGGGGGGAAAAGGGGAAGGCCGCGAAAGAAGGGGTCGTAATCAAAGAGCTGCTCAATGTACATCACAGGGAGTGAACTATATCCTAAAAAAAACAAAAGAGGAGGGGAAAGGAAGTGGGGGGCCCAAGAAAGAAGGGGAATTTCTGGGCCGCGCGCAGCGGGGAGGATCTGGATTCCTACATTTAGGAAAAGGAATGACAAAACAGGAGGGGCATAACGAACGTCACAAGGCAACGAGACGTCCTCACGGAGAAAGACAAGGGCGTCTTGAAGGGCGCAAGGCGGTCAAGACAAATACCCCCTCAATGCAAAAGGGGGTGGGTTTAATTGTAAGAACTACAAGGACTTAGCGAGGGATCGAGCCTGAGGGGGGGGATCCAGTGCGAAGGGAACCATAATTTGGACTTCTAGGAAGGACATTACAGACACTGACGCGGAAAGTTCCAGAAGACCAAAATTGAGGGGAGCCTTAAAGAGAAAGGGCTTTACAAGCGTCAGAATAGAGTGACCAGAACTTCGCAGGCGAAGGGCAGATCGAACTATATAGGGGAAAGACACCGTATGGACGCGGCTCGCGAAGGGCCTCGGAGAGTGAAACCGCTGAATTTAAAAAAAAGGTCTATAATGAGACAATTGGCAAATAAACACAGGGCGGTAATACGCCCTGAGGCTTGCAGAAACACCTATTGCACACATATGGGACAATACGAAGACATGTTCTCCGGTCGGAGGGATAAAAGGACATTCTCAAAGTGAAGGCTACGGATACAAAGTCCGCTAAATCTGTCGACAATGAAACAGAGAAAGAATAGCTCAGAAGCTGCTCACCGAAGTTTGTAGTAAAGGGAAAAAGCAGGCATCTCACCTAGGGGGGGGTCAAGCGAATAAAGGCCGGGGGGGCAAGAAAAACAAAACCGAAAAAACACTTGTACGCAGCAAAGTTGAGTTGAAGAGGAGCGGCGCGCCTGCGCAGGGAGATCTTTACCCACGATCAGGCAGCCCCACTAATTCGAAAATACTCAAGACAAAAGGGAACAGAAGCGATGGGAAAAGGGAGAAGGCCGTTAGTGGCAGGAATGTCGGAGAAAATTATCCAAAAAACCTAGAGAAGGGGGAAAAACAGCCTTTAATTGGATAGGTACGAAAAATGTAAGTTTACGAGACGCCAGCCGAGACCATCGTAAAAAACAGGCGTCAAAAAACCGACTGGTGCTTCGTCCTGGGGTGAATTAGAAACACAAAATAGAGGAGGCGATCGGCTTCAAAGGGGGGAACCCTTTGGGAATAACCTAATCATAAAATGGGGTGGTGGAAAAAATGGCCGCACAGATGCTCGGAGCGGTTGAAAAAATGGACAACATAAACGGGGGGAACGGGCTGGTTGTGGTGAGTCGCTTGGGGGAGGGGGGGGTAAACACGAGCGGCACGATGAAAAGGAAAAAAGACAGACCGTGAAGGAGAAGCCTTGGCGAATCGGGTGGCAGTCATCACCCCCATTAATGGGATTTCGGATTCGCGAGTCGGTTTTGCCAGTCACGTCAAAGTGGGGAGAAGGGGCCAGGGTACCGAAAAAGCTAATGGGGCGGACTACGGGGGAAAAGAAAAAGCTATATAAAGAAGGCTCTGAGCGGGAAAAGCCTGAAGCCACCCTCGAGCAGGGAAACAAAGAGAAACAAATGTGTATGACGCGCAAAGCCCGCCTACTGAAGAACGCAGCACGAAACCAGAGATGGTGAAGAGGTTCAAGCTTCGTTTTATGACTGAAACGTCAAAGCGTCATACGACGGAAGTAGAGAAAAAAACGGGGGAGGAGGAAAAGAGGGGGAATACGAAAACGGGATGAATGGCGCCCCTGTAGGACATCATACCGCAGAAAGAATCGAAAAAAACGAGGGGGGAAAAAGGACGTAGGGAGCAGGATTTGCCGAGCAAATATCCCCCAAGAGGGGAAGGTGAGCGTTTGAAGAATCGCAAAAGATAGAGGGGAACTTGAGGCTCAGAGCAGGCCGAGAGAGGAGTAGGGAAAAAAAATACCGAAACCCAAACATAGCAGCGGTCGGAAAACATTGGGGCCATAGCAACATGTGACGAGGCAGGGGAAAACTATATCTCGGACGAAGTAGAGGGAAAAGTTGTGTTTCATGGCTGGGGGCAAAAAGATTCGGGGCGGATCGACTGTCACTGCTCCCGGGACAACGGGGTGCCGGTGCAAAAAGAAAAAAAAGGAAAGAAAGAGTGGCCACACGGGGGTTGAGGAATGTTACACACGCGCCAGAGAGGGCGTGTTTTAATAGATCAAAAAAAAAAACGTATTCGAAGAGGCTTTTGACAGAAGTGGGGGCAAGAGGGGGGAAGCCCGATCGAACGTCGATCTTTGAGGAAGGACACCCCAGGCGCAATGTACATAACATCGGTGCCAGGGACATTGCGGTTTTGAGGAATGTGAAGGAGAGGCGGAGAGAAACGGGGAAAACACGAGGGTCAAAAAAATAACCCTTGTGAAGGAAGTTGCCCTTGGGGCAACCCATGGGAAGTGGTGGATCGGAAACTAAGTGACAAAAACGCAGGTCATCGGAACATCGAGGGGGGGACGGGTACAATTTGCTGATGGATTGAGTGCGACATCAAAGCGGCGCGTCCGGGAGGGCTGCATGCGTCTAAAGCGGGGGAAAGAAAGGGCAAAAAATGAAGAAAAGCAAGAAGGGCTGGCGGGGGGTTACTGGGGGCGGTGGAAAGTCACGGAAGCCGAGATAGCTGGACAACGCGGTCGACGCTTTCCAGGAAGAAGGCGAGAAAAAGAGAGAAAAAAACTGAGCTATCTGGGGGCGGATGTCGCAGAGTGGAGCGGAGAGGGCGGTAGCAAAAAAATTAACGGTTGGAGGAAATCAGGACAAGAGAACAGAGGCAAAAGGCTGTCAAATGGGGGGGGGGGCCCATCTGGTGTCGTGAAAGAGGGGGGTAGGAAAGCCTCAGGGAGAGGGACGACAGTTTTGGATGGCGTCCCACCTGTCTCGTGAATCTTGAAATAGGCCAGAGTGCAAGGATATCCTGAATAGGCGTCTAACGGCGAGCATTCCAATCAAGGCTGATCGCTATGTGGACATAGTCAATCTGTATCAGGGGGAGGGAGGAATAGGGCAACTCTCTTCAGAAGAGAAAAGTCAAGGAATGATGCCACTCTGTGCATGATTAAAGAACCGACGAATTTCTGGGGGGATGCCAAGGATGAAACTTTTGGGCCGGAGGGAAAACAATTAAAAGGGGGGGGGGAAAGGCTCACGTGGAGAAAGACCGGATCGGGGGGGGGCTCTAAGCAAGGCTGTGAGAGGCATAATGGTCCACTTGGTCCAACAAAAATCTAGATCAGGGAAGGTGGTTTGAAAAAACGTGGAAGGCCGCCGTGGCACCGCAATGCGCCCGCGGGGTCTAAAGCGGGTGACTCTAAACGTTTAACTGACAGGGAAAAAAAAACATGTCGGAATGGACCGGCCCGCAATGCGCCGGGAATAAACGGCAAAAAACAAGGTGCCAAAGTTCTAATCATAACGAGAGCACCACAAACAACGGGGGGAAGGGTAGGAAGATAGTTAGGGGCCAAATCAGGGGGGAGGTGCTTTAAGGCGAGAGGAAACGGGGGATCGAATTCCACAGTTTAGGCGCCCGGACATGTTGGGAAAAAACGATAGAGGGATCACAGTCCAGGAAAATTCCGAAGGTCTGAGAGGGGGAAAAAAAGCCGGGCAATGGGCGCAAGAAGGTCCTAAGGGTTTCATAACACCTCAAGTAACTAATTGGTTGGGAGTGGAACTTGGGGAGGTTTATACTAGGCGGAGGAAGGGAAGGAGATCATAAAGGCAGAAGACCAGAAAGGTGGAGGGTCGAATTCAGAAAGAACATCAAGAGGGAAATTTCCTCCGACGGTTCTGGCGGTAGAAACGATGCACATATATTAACGGGAAAGGCGGTGACAGCAGTAGCCCTCCGAAGTAGAGCGAACGAGATAGCGAAGGAATGATGGACGAGGATCTCCAAATGGCCTAGGGGGAAGGGGGGGAGAAGACTTTATGGGCAAGATACGGCGAAAGAAATTAAATGGGGGAGACAGGTGTAACATCCACAACTTTCGTAATCAAGAACTTATCTTTCATACCTATGAAAAAGAAAGATGGAAATCCAAAAGGTACCTCGGGGCAGATGGACTGAAATGCATTCAAAAAAAACGAATTGAAGTAGAATCATGAAACATCGCTCACGCGGGGGGGAGACAAACAAGAGCGACAGAAAGGGACTTCTCTCTTTCATGTCGAAAGGCTGAATGACAGAGGGAAGCGGGAAATGATGGTTGGGGGACTACCGATATCTCCGTCAGGCAATTAGTGAATAAAAGCGGGGGAAAAAAAAACACCGCAGATTGGGACGCAGCAATTGAGTGGGGAAGGGGGGCCGCGCAAAAAAAGTGAGAAGGGCAGGGAACGCTTTAGAGTCCTCACGATGATTATCCCGCCGGACGCGAAAGATAGGAGAATCGAGGAAAGACCCTCCGGAACAGTTGAGGTGAAATTGCACAGGGGGGGCGTGAGGGCGCAAGCGGCTTAGAACCAAAAATGCACTCTGACTGTTGAACAGTAAAAAAATGACCCATGGGGGAGGTTAAGAGGGTAATAATCGAGCCGCAGGGAGAAAAGAGGCACAACAAACCGAAGGGCTCCTGGGGAAAAGCGACTTTATGCTTCTGAGAGGTTGGTGAAAAAACTCAAAAAGAGAGCAGGGAAAGGGCTCGACAGGGTTTACGACACTACAGAAAGAGTGAAAGTCTGGCAGTCTAAAATTTGGAGCAAGTACATCAGATCCGAGGGTGAAAAAGGGACCCACCAGTGGGGGAAGAAAAAAGGGAGGTTGTCTTCTAGTGATTTCTGGGAGTTGGAAAAAAAATCGGCAACTTGAAAAAAAATTGAGACATGAGTTTTAAGCTATAAGAAGCGTATATTTTGAAGCAGAAAAAAGAGTGGCCTATAAAAAGGAACTTCGTCGTGCGAAGCACGTTGGCCATTATAGTCAAGTGTTTTGCTGGGAAAAGGGGAACGTACAAGGGGGCGGATGACACGGAAAAGAAGATGATATAGGAGGCCCGCCTGAAGGGGGGAAAATAGCATCTGTTGAAAGCATAATTAAACAACGCTCTACCGGGGATAAAAGTAATTTATCTCGGCTAAAGGAAAAAAGAATCTCACCTATTGAGAAGTCGTGAGTTTGAACTGAAGAATGGACTCAAAAAATGCATACTCGGAGTAATCCTCAACAAAAAAACAACGGAGGATGGGGTAAATATCTCGAGTAAGGGAAAACGGACTTCTGTGGAGTCAACGAAGAGAGGGAGGAAACCCTCTATGGTAGGGCCTTGCGTAAGTTCCATGATTTTCCCGGAGGAAATCACAAAAAACACCAAGGGGGGGAGAGGAAGAAAAAAGGTGCAATGGGAAATCAATGAACGAATTGGGCGGGAGCGGGCCTGAGAAGCATTCTCGAGGAGATTCCGGGTCCACTAGTCAAGAAATATGGGGGGTCGGGGAAAAGTCCCAACAGATGTAAAGTAGCCAAGCCAACAGAGCGGAAAGGACCCGAAAGGCGAACGATAGGAACTGTGGGGGCTGCTGCATAAAAACTATGCTCCCGGCGTAGTAAAGGGTACTACTACGGCCAAAAACGGGGCGCAAGGCCCTCTGAGGGTACCACAGAAGCAAATGATAAAGAAAAAAAAGCCGTTCTCAAAAAGGGTTTTTGCCGGGAAGTGTTTCCAACGCTAAAATTATGGAAAGGCAAACAAAAGGATGAGAGGAAAGGTAATCTCGTAAAGGTAAACCAAAAGAGAAAAGTCGGTGAGAAACTATCGGGGAAAGGAAATTCCCCCCCCATCAGACTGGTCATAAAAAGGTGAGGGGGAATGGTGGGGGGGGGGGGTTATCATGCGTTTGGTGGGTTCCGCTTTTGAATTACTTTAGCAGGGGGAAAAGGGGGAGAAGATTCAAGATTGTCATGGCAAGGTGGCAGTTTGTTCACCATAAGGGCGGGAAAGGGGTGTATAAAACGCCAGTTTCTTGGAAACTGAAAAAGAGGCGAAATAATCTCGGGGAAGGGTCAAGGGGGGATCGGAATAGAGGGAGAAGGCAGGGCGACTGTCCTGCAATCGGAAAAATTCTCTAAATGGAGGACCAGGGTCCGGCAGAAGGAGGAACGAAAAAATATGACACGGGGCAATTGAAGGTCGTGCTGGGGTGGCAATAAGGAAAGTAGAGGTATTAACCTAAACAAGGGAAGGGGGCGCTTCATGGATACTGCTAAGACGGGAGAGAAAGGGGATTGAGATAGGGTTGGGGAAACGGATTGACGAAGCTTGACCGAGAGGGGGACAGAGTGAAATGAGTTTTTGGTAGCATTTGACAGTAAAAAAAGCGAGCACAAAGAGGTCATTATTGGCCCATCAGGGGGTAGGGGGGGTGAAATATTGGTGAGTGAAAGGAACCCCAAAGGACTCGACGGTGGGGGGTATTAACAAAATGGGTAGACAAGAGGTCTGTGCGGATCAAGATAGGGAAAGAGTTCAAGCGCCTGGCCTAGGGGAGTCGTAGTGACTCGGCAGGAGGAAATTCCATCACGGGGGATGAGGGAGTAAGAGGGAGTGGGGCGGGGCCTTGTATCTGAGAAGGAGCCAAACGGGGGGCTCGGAGAAGAGAAAGGGAAAATAAGGTCCCTCGAAATCATGGAAATCGCCAAAAATTTGACGTGGGGGGAATGTCCAGTATGGGAGTTTCCAAGAAGGAGGTCACATTTGGGAAAAGAAGGGCACTGGATCCAACCGGGTTGGTAGCTCGCTAAGCCGGAGTGTTCTTCCCATCAAAACATGACAAGAAAACAAATCTTCATTGAGGTGGTGAGGAAACCGTTAAGGACCTACAGGGTCCCCCAGGCAAAGAACGGGTGCGCAATACAGGTCTAGTAAAAGGTGTGACATGAATGGGTTGAGGCACTATACTATTGGTGAAAAACACAAAAAAAAGGGGCAAAGGCTCTAATAGCGGAGACAGAGCGGAGCAAATGAGGGGAGAAATTGAACACATATTGGCCACAGGACATCTCTCCTCAAAAAAACGGGGGGATTTATTAGAGCTGGGGGGGAAAAGATATGGCTGTCAAAGCAGGAAAAGAGTGTGGATTACACAGTTTTCGCCCGGAAATTGGTTGAAACGAGAAGTAGGGGAAAATCACAGGCCATGTGAAAACTAAATCTGGCTCAAGGGAGAAGCTCTAGTGGAGAGAAGGCGGGTAAGACTCATGTGAAGAAAACAAAGAAATGACTAATGTGGGAGGGGGGGGGAAATGCTTATTGGAAGACCAGAAAAGGATCGAGGATGGTCTCCGTGCCCAATTGGAGAAAGAGTGAGAAGGCCCATATGCTTTCGAGGTAAAGGCAGACACTGACGGAAAATTCCTCAAGAACAGGAATTTTCTGGCAGGGGGACATGTTATTCCGGGACTAATTAAGGGGGAAGAGCTTAAACTGCCGGGTTCCAGGGGCCAGGATCAAGATTGAAGAGTAATATATGAGAGAGAAATATGGAAACTTCTCGAAGATAAGCCGAGGAAGGGAGAAGTACCAGGGTAATGAGAAAAAGGTAAAATTGACTACCATTGTGAAGACCAACTTGGCGTAAAAGAATGACCCTGAGCTTAAAATACCACCTCTGGAAACCGAACAGATGGGGAAAAGAAAAAATTGGCAGAGTTAACGGAATTACAAAATGCAAGTTCGCAAGAACGAGGGGTGACTCCGATAAGGAAGAAAGAAGGAAAAAGAATACGACAAATCCGAAAAAAACAAGATGCTCAGAAATCGTCGAGCTCGGGTCTCGCAGGAAAGGCAAAGTCTCTCCGGCGGTTGGGGGAAAAGAAAGGGCTATCGGGGAAAGGGGGGCCAAAGAAAAGCACCGAGAACACTTGTCGAAGGAAGTGGATTGATTCTTCTCAGCGCACAAAAACTTTCCCGCTTGAGGGAGCTAAGGGAACCCGACGAAGAAGAAAAGGAATTTGGTAGAAGATTCAAGCCAGCAAATGGAAAGGGAACGCGATGACTGAGAAGTGAGTGCAGAAACAGCTCCTGCTTATCCCCACAGTAAAAGGGATACAGCAGGGGGCAAGTTGAGTGACTCACGTTTTTAAATCCTCGACGCCGAAGAGAAGGCAACAGGCGCAAACCACCAGAAGGATCCTGTCACCGACTTTCGGACTTGGCAGTAACGAGGGGGGGGGCCTTAAATACAAAAAGGATATCGAAGTGGCATCGGGCTTCGGGGAGAAGAAAAATTGGGTTGAAGAAACGGAGAGGACTTCGAGAAAATAATTGGTGGGGGGCAGATTACCAGAAAAAATAGGAGAAGCGCGTTTGAAAAAGAACCAGAAACCCTTTGTGAGAACTGGACGGGCTATAAAAGTGAGTTCGATGGACCGAGCAGAAATGCTTCCAAGTGGGAGGGGATATCATTAAGTATCGGAAGACAAGAGGCAGGTGGTGGTGGGGCAAAAGGGCAGCAAACAAAAATTGGCCACGAGAAAAAAAAAGGAGTCCAGTCGATAGGTTGGCAGTCAAACGTCACATTGTGGTCCTGGGAGGGGACCAACGCTGCAGGGAGTGGAAAAAAACGAATCTATATAAGAGGCAGGGAAAGGGACGAAACATCGAATAGGTCGCCGAAAAAAAGTCTGCAACGCTCACAGAACCCTGCTTGGGGGGGATGTGACTCTGCATCCTGCCTGACCGGAAGACCTCAAAAACCATAGAATGGGGGTAGTGCGTCTAGTTATTACAGGAAGGCCCGGGGGCGCCCCTAAATCAGAGGACAGATAAAAACAACAAACGGAGGAGGAAAAGGATACTGAAGGATTAAGGTCTCCCAAAGTGTCGGTGAAAAGGGATAAAAAATAAGAGACCAGCTATGGTGAAAGGGGACTGATGGCGTAGGGGGAATTTGCCGCGCAAAAGAAAACAAAAGCAGGTTCTCGGGGGAAGATTTATGCACGAAAAGATAGGTCCTTCAAGGGGCCTCTCAAGAGCAGAAATAGGGCAGGGGTCCACAGGGTAGACATAAGAAGGTCGGTACATGGGGGGGGGGGGTAGGGGGGGTGGGGGGGGGGGGTGGGGGTGGGGGGGGGGGGGGGGTTGCAAAAGGGGGAAAAAAAAGGGGGAATGCAATGGAAAGAGAGCGGAACTACGAGGTCCGTAGAAATGTTTTGGGGGCACAAAAAAAGGACGGAACTGGAGGGTCGCTTCAAAGGGACTCTGTAGGCGACCACGAAAACTTCCGAGCAGGGGCCAAAGCCTAAACTAAGAAAAACGAAAAGAACTTGGGGGGTAATGGGAAATGGTGACAAAAGGGATAAAACATAGAAGGAGGAGGGGAATAATGCACCCACGTACAGGGGAAATGAGTCAATAGGGGTGCTTACAAAGGGGGGGGGGGGGAAAGTCGGAAGCCGATCGGAAGCATCATTCGTGGTTGGAGGGACAACAACAAAGAGAAAGACGGCAACAGGGGAGGGTGAGGGATCAAGGTTGTTGTGACCGCTGGGGGCCTTCTCGGGCGGCGTCCGAGAAAGGGAAAAAAGGGAACACGAATAAAACGGGTCAAATTAATTGTTCCTTGGGACAAAAGGCAAAAATAAATGCAGGAAAGTGGGGAAAGAAAACGAGGTTGCTAGGAACTAACGCCGGGTCTACTTTCAGGAAGTAAGAAAAGAGGGGTCCCTTGATGGAGGGAAGAAAAAGAGAAATCACTTCGAGGAAGGCGTGGGAAGGACATCTTGAGGCTCGGGGGAAAAGCGGGACCGGAGCAATTCAGGCGGGAGAACTAAAAAATTCAAATAACTGAGGAGAAATGCGTGGGATGGTGCGTGGGGGCAACTTCCGGGGGGGGGAAGCCTTTATCTCTTATCTTAACAAAAAAAGCAGTTTGCGGCCGTATAGAAGGATTTCGGAAGACTCGGGAAACCAAGAGAAATTCTCAGGAACTACTCGGTGTGCTGGGTATGGGGAGATGGCCATAGGGGGATTAATCTTTCGGAGTGACATTATTTTGGAGGGCAAGGGCATGGGGATCAAGTACCCCCCCTAAGTCCAAAGGGTAGTTACTTGGGATAAGGGGGGAAAAATAGGTGGTAGGAAAGCCTCAGGGTAGGATTACGAAAGTGGGGTTGATAGGAATGTCTCCAAAAGAAAACGGGCTCAAGGAACAAAATCTTCCAGAGTCGGATCCCTTCCCGGAGCTGCTTCTAGAGCGTTGCCAAGAAGGAGAAAGAGGTCTATCAAAGGGGGGAATCGGGAGGAGGGCGTGGGAAGGAGAACTCTTGAAAGACAAGGGGAAATAATAGGCCCCTCTGAATGATTGTTCATGAAGAAAGATTTCAAGGAGGAATGGAAGGGGGTCGGGCCTTAGGGGGGTCAACAAAGTGGGGGATATTGGGAAGGGGCGAAAGGGGGGATCCAAGCCCAATCGAACTACTCGCGAAAAAGTCGTAGGTCGGAAAAATGAATCATTGGGACACCAAAAGAAGAGAGGGGGGGGGGGTTTATAAAGGGTAATGACAAGACGGGGGAGACGGAGTGAGAAAACTAGAGAAGTCATCGCCGGGTGACGGGGACCTTTTAGGCCCTCTAACGGATCAAAAAGGGACAGGGAGGGGCTAAAAAATGATGAATCCGAGAAAGCTGGAGGGGAGCATAAAAGTATCTTGGACACCG
>Ga0179593_1574501_pt1 | contig 14091 bp, 16 predicted proteins | sample CZODoug2_1_08_16_FD_185931 | JGI IMG/M metagenome (GOLD analysis project Ga0179593, IMG submission 185931) | Vadose zone soil fungal communities from Angelo Coast Range Reserve, California, USA - CZODoug2_1_08_16fungal (PacBio error correction) | ecosystem: Environmental > Terrestrial > Soil >...
AACAGGAAGGGCTTCACCATCATTAATGGCGCCAGACAGAAAGGAGGTAGGGGGGAAGAACGCGGAAGAAATGCACGTGCATTGGCAAGAAAAAGTTGCGTTCCTTCAGCCGTCGAATAAAATGTCACGAGGGAGGAAAAGGAAATTAAGCTCCGATGACTTGCCGGATGAGAATGATATGCCCGGGGACTCTTGGAAAAAGGCGGGGCGGAGCCAGTTTCGATTACACATGATGATATCGAAAAACCCGAAAGGGGGATGGCGGAAATATGTCTAGTGGTGGTCGAATCTGACGGGAAGAACCTGAAAGGAAAGAACTCGGCCCGCGCGCTCCGCGGGTTCAGCCGACAAAACAGTCCTGAATGTTTTGCGAAAACGCGCCGGGACGCGCGAACAGATACGTAAACGAGCTGCGCCTGAAGAGGGGGCGTGCTTGACGTGGGAAAAAGCAGCAACGATCGACTTCTTCTGATCAAAAACAACTGTGCATTTGCTGAACACAAAGGAAGAAAATTTGTTGTCGCAACAGTGATGGGAGGGGCGCGTTCATGCAGAAGGAACGTTCGTTGCGACGGGGGGGGGGAACGTTCTGGTGGAAGCTTACTTCTTGGACGATAAAACGCCCTGAGGGCGTCGGGGCGCTCTTGGAGATCATACCAAGCCGGAACCTGGGCAAGCAAGGGGGAAACCGCAAAGCTGAAACACTGACTACAGGGTTAGGTAGGTGCGGGAGGGGGAAAAAATCATGGCAACCCCGGGGCTATGGACTCGCCAGCTGTATAGAGCCCGGCGTCCTACAAAGAGAGTAGCCGATTACTAAAACCGAGAAGCGGGGAGTTGCTACGGTCATCGGAATGAATTCAATAAAAAGCTAAGGAAAAAAAAATGTGTACGCACGGGCATGGGGGGGCTCCTTGAGTTCAGGCAGGCCTAATATAATAACAAAAGGGAACTAGTAAAAATAAGGAGGTCATAGCAAGAGCGGTGTACAAGAAGAAAGTGTCGGAGGGAATATTGCGGCATGGGGAACGTTCGGGGGGGGAAAAAAGGGTGATAGAGAAAAGGAGAGGGATCTCCCTCTCTGGGGACGTTAACAGTTAGATGGGAGGAAAGGAAAGGGGGGGGAAAAGGGAGTAGGGGGAGGAGGGGGGAAAGGCAAGGATAGGGTGGAGGGACTGGGGTCTCAAACCAAAAGATGAAATCAAAAATAGAACGAAAAACCAGAATAGTAATGACTTTATGACTGGGGGGAATGGGAGGTCAATAGAGAAAAAAAAAAGAAGGGGGGTGGGGGTTGGGCAAGGGAAGGTAATATTTGCTTGTCACCGACGCGGAAAATATCAAGGTAAATCTAACATATATGAGCACGCAAGCGCCGATTATTGCAAACCAGCAAGCCTTATCTCCTTCGGCGTATAATGCACTTACCGCGAAGTCAGATGAGGGCGAGAAAAAGGACTAGCGCATCCTTGGAGCCAAGGGGGGGGCCTGTTATCGACGTCTTTCTCAGATTGACCCAAAAAAAAAAAAAAGAGAAAGGTACTGCATTTTCGTAGGCAATTCTTCTTGGGGGGGGTGATCCATATCGAGGAAGAATGCGAAACGGAGCATGCGGATTCTAGAAAAAACAAAAAAGGACAGAGCGAGTCTCCTGGTCGCATAATGAAGGTGAAGGGAAAACTAAAATGGGCCATTACCTGTGATAACAAAGGTTGCTCAGCAAGGTAAGGCAGCTCGGCCGCCGTAAAAAATTGACCCTTGTCAAAGGGGGCCGGCCACCAGGGGAGAAAGAGCCGTACCCTTTCAGGGATCCTCAAAAAACTAGTATTGCGAAAGCGGCCCTACACTTGTTTAAGCCGTGGGGGAGCGAAAGGAGGAAGGAGAGGTGGGGGGGGAGGAAGGTGATGAGAACCGGAAGGTGGTATCCAATTTTCTGGGACTCCGACGTAGGCAAAGAGAGGCTGACCGCAATGTCGCGCTGGTCTACGGCGGGAGCGAAGGGGGGAACGCAACTCTCGGAGTTAAAACACTGCTGGAAAAAACCGGAAAAATGTCTCGCCGTCGTCCAAAAGGGTGGAAAATCCACTCCTGGGGCGACATGCCGTTTCGCAAGCGAAGGCGTGCTGCGGCCTCATGAAACAGGGCCCGATCTCGAAGAAGCTTCAAAAACCAAAGGAGGGTATCGCAATGAGCCTGGCGCCGCTCAATCGGAGGGACGAGCGGGGCAATGCTGGCGGGGGGACACGAGAGGCCTGGCGCCTGACAAGCCCATTTGTGTCTATGATTTTAAAGGGAAAGAACGGATGTACCGATTCCCAATTCCAGCTCACTCGGGGGAGGGGGGCGGGGGCAAGGGGAACTGGTTGGGACGCACTGCTGACCGGTGGACTTCGTGCGTGGTCGCATGGGTCGCGAGTGTGTTTCAAGCGTTTGCAGGGGGAGTACCTGCCGCCGAGGAGGAAAGCAGATCATCTTCTCCACGTAAAGAGTGGAAGGCGGGACGATTGACTCAGCGCTGGAGGAAAGCATAGAAGAAAATAATGAGTGACCGGCGAAACTCTCCTCCCGCTAAAAACAGGCTCATCTCAACCGGAAAAGAAAGGAGAACCTGTTTAGATGAGATTCGCCGGTAAACTAATGGGACTTCCCATCTGGGGCTATGCTTGAGCGCGATTTCTTCTTCCCTAGTTTCCCGCATCCGGGGATAAGGAGGAAAAAAAAGCATAACCTTCGCTGACAGCAGAGCGGAAAGTGCTGTCCGGGCCAAGTTGAAACAAAGCGTCGTCTCGTGCATTGAACGCCGTACGAGGATGGAATTTTCCTCATGGGGAATGGGAAACGTTAGAACTCGCAATCATAGAAAAAGGCTTGGGACGCCGCGGCGGCCAATACTTAGGTTGGATCGAAGTTTGGGGGGAATAGATTCAAAAACGACAATCCTATTTACTTGGGCAAAGAGGCTCAGTGCGCTGAACGCATGCCGGGTGTTTGGGGAGGACCTGACGCGCGATCAGTTTTGAGAGGGCCCCTGGGGGGCGCAATCTTTGACTTCGCGAGGCGCAAACGATGGCTACCAGGGGGGGGTAGTGACTGTCGGAAATCGAACTGTGGCGTGTACAGGGCAAGGGAACGCGGAGGAACTCCTGGTAGGTTCCCACAGCGGGAAAATCAAAAAACAAACCAAAAATGAACCAAACGATACCTGTGAAAAAGCATAGAATCTCGGAGCTGGGCTTTGTAAGCCTTTTCCCCATTTCCCGTTCAAAAAACGGGGGAAATCGGGAGGCCGGAGTGTTTATCGCCCTTCAAAGGGAACACCCCCCCAGCAGCAAAAACCACGTCGAGATGTCAAAAAAAAAAACAAAAAGAGCGCAGTTTGCAAAACGGCACGCCAAGATGCGCGTTCAGGGGGGCGGATGAGAGGGCACTTCATTTAGGAGCGGGTTTCGTGCAACCTGCTCCGGTTTGCCCGGGGGGGGAGGGAATCACTAAAGTCTCCACTATCAAAAAGTGGAGCTAAAATTTATTTACTGCAGTTTTGCCCAGACCTTGCCTTCGAGACGCTCCTCTTTATGGGCCTACGGAGCTGAGGAGGACTGTTTGGCTGGGAAAAGACCGTTAGCCGCGTGCCTCAAAGAAACGGCAAACAAATGCGACAAGGGACAAAAGGCGTGCGTGCGAATACAAAGGGAGTGACGAATCGCCGGTCCTTAACCTGAGAGGAGGGGAGCGGTTGCATTCGCATAAGTGCCAATAGGGAGAATGACCGCGAATGGGAGGGAAAATCGTTTTGGGAGGGAAGACGGCAAGCTGGGCGGCAATACAGGAGGCGTCGCAAATGACGGACATAAAAAACTTTCTGTCCCCTTCACCTGGCGGGAGGAGAAAACTGTTCCTACGCGAAAAAGGAGGTACAAAAACTTGAAGTAACGGGTAAAAACTGTCGTTATCCGCGAAGGGGACGAAATCGAGTGGGATTTGGGTAATCGTCGTGGGCATCGTGTAAAACAAGATCTCTGCGTAGAAGGCTAGCGCGAAGGTACAAACGAAGGCTAAGTCTGCGGCTACCATCGCCCGTCGATGTAAATAAGTCGGTGTGTTCTGGGATGGGGGTGGGGACATAGAAACCGTCTAAATGTTGAGAAACCACCCTAGGTGGGGGGAGGGTCCAAGTTGACAAGTTCTGAGGCGGGGGCCGCGAACAACAAAAGGTCGGCTTGATCATCGAAGGGGGGTCTAAAAAAAATTACATCCCGGCACCGAAAGGGCGAAAAAAACACATACCTGGTCAAACGTCGTAACGGGGCCGTGATGGTCTGCATCCAAAAAAAGAAAGTTTTTTCAAAAAGTAACGGTTGTTAAACCCAGGGGTAAAAACCCGTTGGAAGCCAATGCTTTCACTGTGGAAAGGGGTAAAAGGTCCGTGGGGGGATCAGGGCTGCTGGCAATAGTAAGCAACGCGCACACATCGAAAAAAAAGGTCGCAGCCTCGTGCAAGTACGCCCGAGAAAAATGCCTCGTGAGGCGGTAGCAAAACAAAGACTGTCGGCTTTCCCTCGAGAAGGCTAACGGGGGGGGAGGAGTTCTGTGTATTTAAAAAGGAAGGCGGCGCATTAGAGAAAAAAAACGAGACGCTGTCCGAGGAGCAAGTGTTGCGCTGCGTGGAATAAGGTGTCGAAGGCTCCACTTCGGAAGACCCGAGAGGTGGCAAGAGAGGAAAAGCATCGCGAATTCAGGAGCGGCTCAGTGGCGGGAACGAGATGTTTTCTTCGGGACGACGCCTGTGCAAACCATTTCCGACAAGGCCTCGTTATACCGCCCGGAGGAAGGAGACAACTGGGTGAGCTTGCGCCTTGACCTGACGGGGAAAGCCGCGATTCCAGAGGCTCAAAGAAAAAGGAGGTAAAAGATAGAGATGGGTGTAACAACGGGTAAAAAAAAAGATCATCTTTTCGCAGAAAACCAGCAGTGTCTGAGAATGCACGGCGTAGACTTAAGGGAGCTCATCAGGAGGAGGGTCCTTCAAACGCCCGAAAAAAATCCGTAGAAGTGCTCAGGCAAAAGTTAAAAACAGACGATGAAAGGGTCGTGAAGCGAATCTCTTTTGTCAAGGATCGAGTTGCGAAGGGGGGAACCAGGGGAGATACAGGGAGCAGCTCAACCAAAAAGACGGTAATAACGGAAAGTTTTTGGATAGAAAAAGCGGGAGCCTAAATGGCCAAAAACCCACAGTTACGGTGTCTCATCGAGTGTCACAAAAAAGCTTCTGGTTGCTAACCTCCGATGAAGGCGAACGCGAAGAAGGAACGTGCGCCGCTGGGGTGCCGTGGCTAAACGGTCGGTCAAAAGAGTCGCGAACTGACTGCGAAAAAGCCAAACACGGGCAGTGGGGGCTTCCAAAGCAAAGGGGGGGGAACAAGCCGCAGCGTTTGTTGTCGAAAGGGGCCCTGGTTCATGCGCAATCAAAAGGGAAAGCTTTGAGGACCGGTAAAAAAATTGTTTGAGCGTACGGAAAAAGGGGAAGGAATGAACTTTGAAAGCAAAGCCCGGATCACCGGATTTTGGTGGTGGACTCAAGGGGGTCAGAAATCGCCGAAAGCCGTGGAAAGGCCTCATCACAAATCGCGGAAGAGGTACTACGTGGGTCAATAAAAGGCACACCAAGAAAATTCAAAAGACATTTCCCTCCGCCGCGAATACGAATGCCCTTGTCCCTCATTTTACTCACGAGACGGATGCTACTCTCGGGGAGGGTCTACAAAAAGGGAGCCATCTTAAACACCACTCTAGGTTAGTAAACTGGCTGATAGGCACTAAGGGAGGGCAAGCCTACTTCAAATCCGTGCGGAAGCCGGGGAAGGAACAAATTGATTCTCCGATCGTTGCGAACCCGGGGAAAGAAAAACAGGGGAAAAGTTTCTGGGCCGAGGGGGCGAACGGCGAGAATTTGCAGCAGCCGGGTAGGGAAAACGAAATCAATCCCTGGAACGCCTAAAAAGAGAACCTCAATTGCAAAGGCTCAGGCAAAGGAGAAACAGGGATGACCTTCGCCTAGGGGAAAAAACGCTTGCTACTTCTTTAACCGGGCACGATTTGTGGACTTAAAGAATGGCAAATTTTTCTATCTTGTAAGATGGTGGTTTCTCAGTGGACTCAAACACGGGAGGGATCTATCAGAAGAAAAAAAAAAAAAAAAAAAAGGATTCGCGATTAACCGGTCTCCGAAAGACAGACATGGAACGGCTGGAGACTGCACGGGGGAAAAAAGAAGTTTGCTCAGCAGCATTATGGGGCTATAAAAAAAAAAAAGAACAGGCTGCATTTGACAGACCATTTGCCTGCTCGGAAAGGAACATCCCGATGGAAACATTGTACTCTGAGAAGGAGGCTACCGGGAAAAAAAAAACTGCGCCGACCTCGTAGAAATCAGGCCCGGACACTGTTGAAGGGGCAAAGATAAAACTCAAAGAAAAATGAAGGTGTGGGGAGGGGGGGGGGTGAAAAAAAGGAAATTTAGAGTCCCTGCTGTGGGTGGGGAAGGAAGTTTCTTGGCCTCGATCTGCTCGCTGAGGGTTACACGCCGTCAAAGGAGGGGGTTGAGCTTTTCCAAGACGCGGTGGGAAACGTACGAAAAAGACGATGACCCCGAGGGAACTGTCTTGAGAAACGAAGACAACGTCGATTTCGACGAACCCAGTTGTACAAACACCTTAAGTAAGACCTGGGTGCGCATGACAAGACCCAGAGTAAAAAGAAGGGGCCCTCGCGGGAATGAGCTCGAGGAATAAAAAAAAAATCAGCAGGTTGGATCCAGAAAGGGATCCCGTCAGAATAAATGTTCGGAGCGGGAACTGATGATCCACTCAGTATGCCTCAAAAAAAGGGGGGAAGCATATGATTCTCTTGTTGAGGCCGTCCCAAAGAGAAAATGGCTAACTTAAGTACTCGAATGTCCAGTAATGGGGGGGCTTTGACACGGCTACGAAACTTGGACGTGAGGAAAAAACGTTTATTAATTCGCTCGGTGGACATAGAGATTGGAGGAAGAAAAGATCAGAAAAAGGGACTGCGGGCAAGGATAATAGAAAAAAGATAAAACAAAGAGAAAAGAAAGGGAGGGAAAATCACAGCATGGAGAAAGAAACTCTCTCCCCAAAAGGCGAGGTCTCTCTAAAGGGGGGGAAAAAGGGATGGCTCCTGTGGAAAGATTAAAAAAAAAGGTACAAGAAAATGACTTTTGAGGGTCCTTCAAAACAAAAAAAAAGTCTATGGTGGCAGCAATCGAAGATCATCAGCTCTGAGAGAAGGATAATAGGTGCCCAAGGACCTCGTCGAAAGAAAAGCAAGGAAGCGATTGATCAAGATCGTCAAGAAAGTCTTTCCTGCGTAACAAGGAAAAAGGAGGCGCGTAGGGAGGGAGGTCCGCAGAGGCCATAGGAAGGTGAGGGCAGAACATTGCAGCGTGAAGCTTTCTGGAGGGAAAAAATGGGAAAAACGCAGCATATAAAAAATGTCTGTGGAGGAAAAATACTAGTTTAGAATCCCGTCCAAGTGGGGAAAGACTCGCTGGCCGGGTTCTATTTTCGTGGGTGGAGGCCACGGCAACGTCACTGTCCAACCACTCAATGGAGGGGGGGTGGGGTTATTGCAGCTGCATAGGGGGGGATTTTAGACTCGCCCTGATCAGGGGAAACAAATCTTTTTGGGGTGGGTAACCTTAGGAAGGAGGAAAGACGGCTCCAAAGGGGCTTGGAGGGTAGAAGGAAATCGGATTACTTAAGTGTGACAGGAAAAGGGGGGCCGCGAAGGAAAGCTAAATTTCTGGGAGTGGACAACAGGGGAGGAAAGAAGTAAAACAACTCCAAACGCACCGAAGCAAAAGAAAAGATGAGAATATCGGCTGTGCATAAAATGAAAAAAATCCGTTGTAGCCTCAATTTGAGGAAAAAAAAATAATCGAGTGGCTGGTGACCGGGGTGGGGAGAGAAGCTTGGAAAAAAGTGGTAAGGGACCAGACGGGAAATAAGGGTCAAGCGTCGTCATTTTGGGCTTGATCTAAGGAAAAAAGAATAGTCAGTCCAGAAAAGGAAGAACCAAGAGGAAAGGTACGTAGCGTCACGATGGGTTCAAATGGGGGAAGGGGGGGGGGGAGGAGTAAGAGCTTCAATAAAAAAGGGAAAGTCTTTGAAGGAAGACAATGGAGTGGAGACTAATGTTTTGACAGGAATGAAGATGAATCTCTCCAAGGAGGGAAGGAGGCCGAGAGAAAAACCGTCTGTTTGAGGGGGTGTCAAGAGAATAGGAGGTCCGAGTTAGCAGTAACGAAAGAATGCTACAAAATCAGAAACATGGGCACTAACAGAGGGATCCACTAGGAGAATCAAGAAAAAAGGAAAAGAATGATATTTGGAGCTTTGAAGTCGGGGGGGGGGGGAGATACCGGAGGCGGACTGCATCAAATGGAGTGATGTGAAGATAGGGCGACTAGGCCACTTGAATGGGAAAAAAACGGTACCATAAAAGTTCGGTCTGGAAAGTGTACGAGGATAAAGTAAACGGCGCAACAGGGCTTCGCAAGAAAGGTGAAGTAGAAAAGCAGGTTAGCGGGGGGACCAGGTTGAGCCACCTGGATGTGTGATCTAGAGGCAATCTGAGGAAGACGTGTAAGGGAGAATAACGGTATCGGGCAGGGGGAACCGATCAGTAAGCCTGTCGGGATCTAATAATCTGATATTAAGAGGTGTTAAATGGAGTGGGGTTTCCCGGGTGGAAGGGAAGGGAATCGGAAAGTATTGTACCAGAAGCGGGAAAAAAGGGTGGGGGTGCTTTCTTCAAAAGCTTGAAAGTCTGGAGGGTCAGGAGGCTCGAACAGCAAAACAAAAGAGTCGGGAAATCAGTGCGTGGGCAGGAAGTCCAAGTAAATCAAGCAATCGAATCTGGAAGGAAAAAACCGACCGGGGGTTATTTCTCAAAAAGGAAAAAAGGTCCTTGAATTGGGGGAAATGAAAGAGGGGAAGGGTCAGAAGTTTTTGCTACAAAAAGGTGGACTCCCCTAAAGGTATACAAATGCAGAGTTGCTGGGGGAAAAAAAGAAAAATCGGGACGAGAGAAGCGGTGTGGGAAGAGGACTAAGCAACCGCAAACAAAGAAAAAACAAGGCAGCATCGTTGCCGTATAGGGGGAAAGAAAAGGGAGGAAAGTCCTCGTAGTCGGGGAAAAGAGGTTTGATCTGGGATAACCCGCTGAAAGGAAACCAACTGAAAGGAGGGGGGGGTGTCATATGGCATGATCGACAAAACAAAACAGTGGGAGTATCACTGAGTTGGGGCTAAAAGCATCATGTGTATGTCAATAGGAGAAAAAGTGGGGAAAGCACGCTCTGTGAAATAAAAGGGGTAGACTCTCGGGGCGAGTTTCAAGGAAGGAACATGAAGTTGCGTGAAGTATGGGGGAAAGGTGAGGAGGGAAAAAGAAAGTGACGAAATAAAATAGGCATAACTAAAGGAGAGGGAGAAAGCGGGCGGGGGGTGCGCGAGCCCTTCCAAGGGACGGAGATTCCCTGCTAATCTCAGCAAAACTCAAAAAAGTTAGGAAAGGGCAATATAGAATAGCATGGGGCGTGCGGCAAAAAGGAAGGCGAAGAGCACACGACCATGCGGGAGATTAAAAGCGGTATGCAACGGCCTTGGGGGGGGCGGAACACGGGAGGAGTGGAAAAAAAAGAAAAGAAAAATCCCGCCCCCAAGGGGGGGTTCACGAATCAGGGGAGTAGGAACTTCGCATTCGATCTCTTTAAACTTTGAAAAGGAAAAAAGGCGGCAAGTTGAAGTAAAGGGGAGCCAAACTTCTATACAAAGGAAAGAACGACAGGATCAACCAAAGAACTTGCTATATGACAAAAATTTGTGGGGGTCTGAGAATAAAAAAGGCAAGAGATAAGGGGGAAAAAAGCAAAAAAGTGGGGAGGGGGGAAACGCCTGCGTTCAGAAAGAAAAAAGAGAGGGAGACCGTCCCAAGGCAAGGGAGAGCGGGTGACGGATGCGAAAGGAGGCTTGGCAGGGTTGCGGACGGAGAGGCTCGAATCACAACGTATCCAACTTATCCCGAAACAGCAAAGAGGTGCTTGCTATGACCAAAGAGGAAAAGCCGACTGGGGGGGGAGAAATTTTCTTTTTTCAGTAAAGGAAGAACGGCACGAGAGTTTTCTACCCCTGGGTTTACGCTGTAGAGAAGATTACTGGGGAGGTAAGGGGCTAGAACACTCACGAGAAAAAGAAAAGCTTGGTGGGGGGGGGAGCAAACAAAGCGAAAAAAACTCAGGGGAGAAAGGGGGGAGAGAAAAAGCAACAAAACGATTGGACATCGGGGGGTTGCGATTTAACGAATAAGGAAAGGTCAACCCCAGGTACTATTTCCAAAAAAAGCATTGCAAAAAGACAAGGTCTTAAAAGGGTTACCAGAAAGAAGGGGAGCCTACGGCCGGGAGGTAGAACCAAATCGCCGGGCAACACAACACGAGGGGGGGTGGAGGGGAGGCTGAAGATTAAATGAGGGGGGACGCTTAAATCAGGCCTCAAATTTCAAGTGAGATGGTGCGACTCTCGTCGGGAAAGAGGGGGGAAATACAGACAAAACATTTTTTTCCAAAAACTAAGATTCTTAAGTCAAGAAAAAAGAGGGCTGAAATAAGCGAGTCCATCAAGAAAGAAAGGAGGGGGATGCTACTCCTTCAGGCCCATGGGGGAAATGAGAGCTCTAATTTGGGCCAAAAGCGTAGCCCCGCCTGTTATCCGGGTGGGGGGTTACCAGACGCGGGAGGGGGGAGCCGAAGTGGTATTAACCTCGAACTTATCTCAGTTTGCGAGAGTAGGTCAGGATTCTTAGGGGTTGATGCCCGACAGTGCGCCACAGCAAAACGTCTCAGGGGAGAAGGGTCTAAGAAAAAAAACGAAAACATGAAAAGAGGACTAGGGCACAGAATAATGTCTATGAAGAAGGAGTATGGCCGGAAGGGGCAAATGGTTCCTTGTAGGAGGACCAAAGGGTAAAAGGGGACTTTATTTGAAAGATTCCTATCGAGGATGCGGGTGGGAAGAAATAGTTTCCTAGAAATTAAGATGGGAGTCTAGTCTCGGACACCCTAAGGGGGCGGAAATTTCATATCCTCAAACAAGGTCAAAAAAAAGTTGTATTGCGGACGTCTGGCCAGCAAAATTGTTTAGGGGGAAGAATACAAGCGAGTGTAAATATCCTCTGAGGTCTGGAAGGGGCACCGTTCTTTGGAGCCAATGTGGGGAGTGGAGATGGAGGTAGAAGAAGGCGGTGGACCTCCGGGGGTGTTGCTACGGGGAGGGTCAAGACAAAGGGGGGACTAACATCGAAAATTCCTCCGAACAAAGTCTGCTAAGGGAAGGATATGGCCTCTCCCGGTGGGGTAAATCCACCGAGTAAAGGTTTGCAATCGCAGAAAGACGAACATGACGCAGGGAAAGATCAAGAAATAATCGTAGGCTAGAAAAAAAAAAAAAAAACTAGAGGTGAAAATAAGAAGTGCCTGGAATTTTCCCACTATCACGAGGTCAGGGGAAAAGAGAAGGATTAAACTGCTTGGAGGTTATAAAGAAAGTCCGGGGGCAGGGGCAAGCCATTTGGGGCAATATTATTCAAAAAAGGGATCAAGGAAAAAAGGAAGGCAAAGCAGAAAAAACTTCTCTTAAGGAAAACGGGGGTGGCCCGGAGGGAGGGGAAAGAGACGGCAGGCGTCCGTTGGTTCAACGTGGACCCGCCCGAGCGAGGGGGATGAAATCTATAGCTGAGGCGATATCAGCTGGGCCTCGACAAAACTCACAGAAGGGGAGGGGGAGAAGAGCTTAGTAACAAAAACACAACTCAAGATGAGGGAAGAAAAGGGGAAAGGACGAAACGAACACCTCTCAAAAGGTCCAAAACAACACAACAATTAAAAGAGCCGGGTTAGGTGGAGGTCCTCGTTTAAAGAATTAGGTGAGGATTTTCAAGAAGAATTCAAGTTGATCCTAAAAGCGCTGGGAAAGGTAGAATCTGGGGGGCCAGAGTAAAGGTCTTTGTTCAAGGAGGACTCAAAGAGGGAATCAGAGGAGCTAAAGTCATCACAATGGGAGAGGAAACTTGGACTTGAAATGCGCGCGGACGAAATGAAAAAGGAGAGGAAGTTTAGGGGGGAGAATTTTGCCATCTAGGGATTTCCTTGAGTTAGAAAAAAAAAAAAAAGCATAGAAAAAGTCAACAGGAGGCGGGGAGGCACAGCGTGAAGACCGCCCAGCATTTTAGAGAAGGGGGGGAATAGGTGAGCGTGTGCACCCGGCTTCTAGGAAAACCCGCATAAACCGTGAAGGGTGGGGGATGGAAAAGCACGATAGATGCGCGATCATTTAAGGAAGAAAACGGCGGGAAAGGCCAGAGAAAGGTGTAAGAAGGTAGAAAAACTAATAAGGTCCACAGTGGCGTATGGGTAAAAGTTTCTAGGGAAGAGTAGTCCTTTGGAAACCCTTGGTGGGGGAAGAGGTGGAACGGAGGAAGAGAAGGGTAGACTTTGAAAATCTAGAGGGCGAAAACGATCATCTCAACTTCTTTGACCCATGGAAAGGGGAGGGGAGAGCTAGAGATAAGAAAAAAAAAGGTTAGCAAAAAATACGGTTGTCCTAACCTAAAAGAAAAGATTATAGGGGAAAACAGACTGGAAGAAGGCAGCTTCAGTGCGCGGTCAGAAGAAGTGAGGTCTGAGCATGGGTAAGAAGACGTATCCTAAGATTTATGAAAGGGTCAGTCGCTCTTAAGAGGGGGCAGGTCACTATTTGGGGACTGAAAAGGCCTGAAAGGGGGGGCCTATATCGCAAGGAAAGGAAGGACTGGGGGGTCTACGCGGGAGGAGTGCATACGGGGTCAAACAACAAAAAAGGTCCTTGCTTGAGAAAAGGAGGGCCTACTTCTAAGCAGGGGGGAGGTCTAGAGATTGGAAGTAGGATACGGGAAAGAAATTGGCGATATTGTCACGTAATGGAACAGACAAAGAGGGGGAAGGGGGGATACCGGTGCGGGCTGAAATACAAATCGGATAAATCCTTCTCACTGCATTGCCGAAATGGGAAATACAGAATTAAGGGGGGGGATAGGATCAGGGGAAGGGGAAATTTATGGGGAAAATCCGCGCGGGTGAAAGGAAAAATGGCTTTATTGCGGGGAAAGAGAGGGTCAAGGGATCGCAGTTCAGAAGCAAGGGGGACCGAAAAGGGGACGGGCACATGTTCTCTGGTTCACCTTCAAAAAAAGAACCTTCCACTGTGATCAGAAAGTCCCACGGCACTTGCTTTAAGGGGGGGTGGAGACTTCTTAGTGAATATAAGCGAGGGAAAACCAGGGGGGGATGGGGTAGGTATAGGGGAACTGAAGAAGTGGAAAGAGACGGTATTAATCAGGCTAGGCAAAAGACGCGCGTGGACTCAAACATAGGGGAAAGAGGAAAAGGGAGGGGTGAAAGGCTTGGTGGGGTTCCCTGGAGTCGCCGACGCAGGGGGAAAAAAAGGTCCAGAGGGGGTTGGGGGGGGAGTACACGCTGTCTTTCCATTCGTGTCTTCAGGAGGGAGCAAAGGGGGGAGGAACAAAAGAGGGGGAGGGGTAGAAATCGAGTTAGACGTCCAATTAAGAGAAGCAGGAAAGGAATCAAACCATATAAAAAAGAAAAAGAGTGCAGATTCGAAAAGGACCATCAGGGGGAAGAGGGATAACAGTCTGCGTAGTTGTTCAACTCAAAAAAGGTGGGTTCCCGTTGGACCAAAAGATAGGAGGGGTGGTTTGGTGACTCAGAAAATATAGGGGGGGGAGGGAGGTTAACTCTCTAAGGAAAAGCTCGACAAAAAACCGCGAAGGGGGGGGGGACAAGTATCTGACAGCGCTAAAAGAATCAGGAAGGGTTGACAAAACATATTCTGTTAGCGGAGGGGAACTAAAAAGCCCAACTTGGGAGTAAGGTGAAAACAAGAGATGCCTTAGAAAAAAAAAAAACGAAAGGAAAAAAAAGCCTGCGAAAAGGAGACGGGGGGTGAAACTTCTTTC
>Ga0179593_1731931_pt1 | contig 14091 bp, 17 predicted proteins | sample CZODoug2_1_08_16_FD_185931 | JGI IMG/M metagenome (GOLD analysis project Ga0179593, IMG submission 185931) | Vadose zone soil fungal communities from Angelo Coast Range Reserve, California, USA - CZODoug2_1_08_16fungal (PacBio error correction) | ecosystem: Environmental > Terrestrial > Soil >...
AAGCCCGAGAAAAGGCGTAAAACCACGAAAGGCTTTGAAACCGGTCTAGAAGAATGTTGGAAGTGCCAAAAAGTGGCCGCAGCCTCCGGGATCGGACAATAAAAAGAGGGGGGTGGGGCGGAAAGCTCGTTAGCACCGACGGAATATCAGACCGAGCCAGCACCAAAAAAGAGGGGTGGCGGAGCAATAAAGGAAGGAAACCCCCACGCTTCCATGACCATGGGAAAAAACCCATAAAAAAAAACGCCGGTCACCAAAGGGGCATCTTCCACCATCGGGCCTTCGGATGGAGAAGGATCGTAGGTGACGAAAAGAGACAAAACCGCCCTTCGTGAGGGTTCGGACCAATACAAAGAGCCCCGCCCCGGGGGGGTGGCAGTTTCGAAGAGGGGCAGAGAAGTTTTCAAATAGAAGAGCGTATTGGAAAACACCGGCCGTCTCGCTTTACCAAGATACATTCATAAAAATCGCTTTCAACCTGCAAGAGGGAGAAAAAAAAAAACCTGCAAGAGGGCCAGGTTGTCAAGATTTTGACACTCAACGAGAAAACGGGGGCAAGAAAGGAAAGGTCGTGAACGGGGGCCCCTCCAAAGATTAAAAGACCTGATCAAACCGCACAACGAGAGGGAGGGGGACAATTCATAAAGAAAAGGAACTTAGCGAAGTTCCGCTGGCAAGGGGTAGTCGTTTGAAACAGCACGGCGCGTCGAAAGGGAGACGCCCGGGGAAAACACCGCGCGGGAGTAGTTTGAACCCACCGTATCCACTGAAATGCTCAAAGAGAACCAGGACCAGGGGAAACCACTAAAGAGGGTCCAGATTCTTGAGATTCTCTCTTGAGGATTCCACCCTACCAGAAACAGTTCTTCAAAAGGATACAAAAAGACAAAAAGCTAGAGGGGGGACTACCGTTGGAGCCACCTAGCGTAACGTCAAACAACGCCACCCCATTCACAGACAAGCCCGGAAAAATCCAGAGGAGAGCCCAAGGAGGTAATCGGAGAGGAACATCGTCAGCTTAAGCTATCTCAAAAACCAAGGAGAATAAGGGAGATGCAGCAACGTCATTTGAAGAGGGACTACGAGCAAGGTGGCTAATCTTATAAGTTGCGGCGTCAGGCGGGGAAGGAGGGGGGGTGGAAAGCGGACCTAGGGGGTGGAAAGACGTAGAAAGGCCGCTTTGAGGAGTTGGGGGGGAGAAGAAAAGAATCTTTTTAAAGAGGTGTCTGGGGGAATGAAGAAGCCAGCAGAGCCTCAGTGGCCTCAAGAGGAATTCATCAAGAGAAACGGTCGCTTTGAAAGACTCCGCCGTCGGTTGTTGATACGAAAGGGGTTGGAGGGGGAAAAACCGAAGGGTAAAGACCAGGAAAGACGTCCTACGTTCAGAGATGCTTTGGGAGATGAACGAGACACTTGGGAGCACGGGGGGGGAGTTTTGATGAGGCGTTTGGAGGTCCCGCTGGGTACCACGCATCATCAGCACGGGGGGGGTTCCTGGGATGATCATGTAACAAGGTACCCATCATCTTACAAGTGGGGGAAAACTCCGGGGAACTTCGGTGGAGATTGACTGTATTTATTTCCGGAGAGTCGAAACGGTAAGCACCAGGCTATGGAGGGGTCACAACAGGGAGATGTTGCACGGGAAACGGGCGATGAAGCACGGCAACAAAAGGGCAAGTCGGTTTCAAGGAAAAATAAAGGGGGGAGGGAGAGGAGGGGGGGAGTTAGAGCACGAAGAATAAATTTTTTTGTTAATGTAGCAGAGTTAGGGAGCTGTGTAGACAGATGGGGCGTGGAGGCCATTAAGGTCTATCCGAACTTTACTCACTAAAGGTTTGAAGCGGGGTTGGGGCATATAAAGACCCGCACAAAAGGGTGAGACCGACAAAGATTTGAATTGCAGTGGAACTGCTAGAAAAACTCAAATCTGGAAGGGAGACCGGGTAGTATGGATCCGTAAAAGATCCGATTTTGAGGGGCCGGGATCGCGGTTGGTGTGAAGGGGACAGGGGCGTGGGTGAAATGAAACTGCAGGGGGGAATGAATCTTAAAGTGAAAAGCTCCGAGAAGCATAAGATGCGGCGAAATGAAAAAAAGGAAAAGGGACGATCGAGGAAATGAAAGGGGAAGGACTCTGAAAAGAGAGGGTTTTGAGAACAAAAAGATGATGGTTTTGCCAAGAACAGGGCGGATGAGAAAGGTAAAAAGGGTCAGTGGTTCTGTAAAAGGAGCGGGTGAGGCATCAAGTAGGGGGAACAACTGAAGAACAAGGAATTATCTCCTATGGGAAAGGTTCTTTACAAGAGAGAGCAAAACACCAAAGAATATAAAGAGAACCCCTAAGAGAAGGAAGATGCCTCGCGGGGGGTGGGGGGGGCTCTGAGAAAAGAAATGGTGATGCCGAGGGATCAGCTACCCCCGATCCAAAGAGAAACCAAGACGTTTGGAAAGGCCCCCGAGGGGGGGGAAGGGGGTTTTCAAAAGCTTTGCAAAAAAAACCGGTGGCGGAAAAAAGAGTCCCTGCAGAAAGGACAATCTGCTTTTCAGGGAGATCGCGAAGGAAGCATGGAGCATAAAATTCTCAAAAAAGGGGTATATCGGAGGAGGGGATGAATGCAAAACGCCAGGCCCTGAGAAAACAGAGAGCCCGGACCCCATGCGAGGAAAAGAAGGGACATCGGAGGGAAACAGACTGTGGGGGGTGCCCGCGTTGTTCTCAACGCTTCCACGGCAATCAACAGGCGGAAAAAGTGTTGCGGATAGGGGCCGCGGAAAAGGCGCCCACCAGACAAATCCACATCGTAAGGCTCGCAGGATGAACAACAAACTCCAACCAGAAAAAGCCCAGCATGGGCAAAAAAAACTGCGTGAACAGGAAAAAAAAGCTGCAAAATAAAAATCAGGAAAAAAAAAAAACGAGCTAAGAAGTCCAATCGGAAAAACTTCCAAAAAAGGAAAACGGAGGAAGGGCTGACAGGGACAGCACTTGGGGGGGGCGAACAGAAAGATCTGTAGTCGGTTTTGCAGGGGGGCGCCGAGTGGGAGGCCGAAAAAAATCAAGAAAATGCCGAAGCAAGACAACGAAGAAGAACACCAACTGAACACACACAGCTGAGGGAGAATAGGGGGGCATCAAGAAGGGGCGAAAGCGGCCAAAAAGGCGTTCGGGATGGTTAAACCCCGCACAGAAAACCAGGGGGATAAAAAACCACAGGGGGTCCGCAAGTCTCCCTTTGAAAAAAAAAACCGACGGACTGCTGGGGAAGAGGGGAAAAATCACTTAGGGAAACATCGCAAAAGCCAGGAAAAAGAAAAGTCGGTGAGTATGTCAAAGAGCAGTCTAAAGGGGAAATGCTTCCCCGGCGAAAAAGGAAAGGACGGAAAGCTGGGGGCTTAATCTGTCGTCGCGAAAGGAGGAGGACACGGAGTCCAAAAACAACCAGTAAAGGAAATCAACAACCTAACGCAACAGAGCGGAAAGAGAAAAAGGTCTACGCAGTCCCCCACCGAGAGGGACGTAAAAAAGGAAAAAAGGCGGAAAAAAGAAAGCCAAACCTGAAATCTCGCCAAATGCGTCGACGGAAGGGAAAAAGATGCCAACGGAACAGTTAAATATCAACACCGGCGGGAGTAAATATATAAAGGAAAGGAGAAGATCTATGTGCCAAAAAGTAAAACCACATGGAGGAAAATCAAAACGACGCTGGCTAAGGGGGCCGCGGTGAATGCTTGGGGGGGCAGAGGGGAAAAAGTACGAGAAAAACCTAGGTAAAGGTGTGCGGGGAAGGGGGCCTATGAAAATCTGACGGGGACGGGGAGAAAGCGCATCGCGAAGTGGAGACAGATAGGCGCTGGGGGGAAAAAAAGGAAAAACGTCGCAAAAATCCCGAAGGGGGGGGGGACTGAAAAAAAGCCGCGCGGGTGGTGATAGGAGTCCATACACCGAAGTTGATGGACGACGAACCGATGAAGGAAGGAGCCGAAAGGGATTTGGGGGGAGAAGGACCGCCAGTGTTTTATACCGGTTCGCAGTTTAAAAAGATTATCTTGGGTAAGTTACGGTTTTCAAAGTAATGCAACAGCTTTGGATCTTCTCAGAGGGGAAAGAAGTGCAGATGCATCACGATGGAAGTATTGATGTTCCAAAAAAAGAACGGCGAAAAAAAAAAGGGACAATCGGAAGGAAAAAAAAAAAAGTCAAAAAAGAAATAAGGCCCTCACAAAATTGAGCTCTACTGAGGACCGCACGCAACTCAAGTCTGCTGAGGGGGCGGTGCGGAACATCAGGGACGGAAGGGAAAAATAAGGGGTTCGGGGGCCCGAGGGAAGGGGGGGTTAAGCGAGCGGGGGAGATGGGCGTTGCTTACATTGAGCGGTTATCGTGGAAGAAAAGGAAATTTAAGAAGCCTAGATGAAGGGGAATTTGATACGGAAGGTCGATTCACGCTTCTAAAAAAAAAAATTAGTCCCGAAAAGGGGGGTCCTCAGGAGTTGGAAAAAAAAAGGCATCATGAAATCAAAACAGGTTTTCAAAAAGATGTCTCTTGGAGGGGGAGGGAAAGGACACGAAAGAGGGGATAGGGGATGAAGTAGGGGAAGGGTCATGGTTGCGCCTCCGAATAAGAAGAGGGGCAAATAAAGGAAAATTAACGGGAGAAAAAAGGAAGACAGGGGAGGGGATCGCCAGGCTGGAAAAACCAACAAAGCGGAAGGGGAACTTGAAAGCAGATTGCCAAAATGCAGGCTCTTTGAGGAGGGGGAGAAACATTGTGTTAAAGCTTGAGGAAAAAACGGGAAAGAAAGGTGGTGACGGAAATGTCCTGTTATAGAGGGCTCGGGGGTACTGAGTAGAAGACATCCGAGAAGAAAAGAACCAGGGAAAAAAAGAGTAAGAGAGGTTCTTTACGAAGGATCAAACAAAACTGAGTAGTAGGAAGATCCTGTGAAATAAGGAAACGAAAAAGGAGACCTTCTTTAAGTAAGCTTAAAAGGGGAAGACGCTTCTTCTAGGAGGAAGGGGAGGGGACTACAAGTCGCACAGACTTTGGGGTCAAGTGAAAAAAAAAAAAATCAAGTAGGGAGACGCTCAGCCCTGTGGGGACGGGTGCAAAACCCTCAAAAGGATTCCTGTTTGGGAAAAAGGAAAAGGAAGGAGCCCGACGAGCAAAAGTACGGTAAGGGACCTCGTCGGGGACGTAGGAGTCGAATATCAAAGCAAATGCTTCTCGGAAGACTGAAAGGTAATAGAAGATGGAGTGAAAGAGGGCGAAAAAAAAAGCCAGGCCTTGAAAAAAACACGATCCCAAAGGCCCCATGCTTGAAGCGAGAAAAAAAAAAAAAAAAAGGGATCCTGATGGAGGGCAGGGGCTTTGGTCGCAGCCCCGGGAGAAGTCGGCGAATAACCGTCTTTGGAAAGAGGGGGATCCTCGGGTGCTCAGAACAGCACCAAACTTGCAGGGGATCGACTCCTAAATATGAAGTCCACGCTCCCGGGAAAGGAAGGCAACAACCAAAAGAATTTGGGCCAAGAAACCCTAGAGAAAAGGAAAAAAAAAACATAGGGGAAGAAGCTAAAAAAAGAAAAAGGCCTTCAAATACCCCTCTGGGACCCCGCAACCGGGAAACGCCTTGGAGAAGGAAACCCTAAGAGATTTTGTGGAAAGTGATGGGAAGGTTTCAATTTCGGGGGTCACAAACCTACAAGCGAAAAACCGGTGAAAAAAAAAACGTAACTCTCAGAAAGAAAATCCTCATAATTCCCTCGTCTGCCGAAAAAGAAAGCCGGAGAACTTACAGAAGAAATGATGGGGGAAATGTGGAAAGACTCAGATGGTGGGGGCCCAAAAAGAATGGCAGGAAGCCGCAAAGAAGGAAGGGAGAATGGTTCAAGCTCCACGGCAAAAAAGTCGTCAAAAAGCACAACGACGTTAAAAGGTAGAGTACAAAAAAGAATTCACCCGGGGGGCCTTCTCATTAGGGAGGAGTTTCAAAAGAGCGGGGTCTTTCACAAAAGACCTAAAAGAGGCGGGGCGGAGTTGTAAAACAGCAGACTAGAGGAAAATGGCTCCATCGCTTTCGCAAAATGTCATTTTGCCAAAACCACTGACGAAAATAAGCCATTAATCTCAGCGATGCGCTAAACCGGAAAAAGGGGACCCATTCAACAATTTAAAAGGAAACCTCCCCCCAAAAAGAAACACAAAAAGGAAAGGGTTGAGAAAGAAGGCACAACAAAAACAAGGAATCAGTCCTTAACCCCCCACACTCCTTCACCGCCAAAAAAGGGAAAAAAAAAAAAATTCGCCAGGAAAGTAAATACAAATAGAGGCCAGAGGTGACACTTGGATAAAAAACACACAACCACGGATTGAGGAAAAAAGAGGGAAAAAGAGAATCCCGAAGGTTGCAAAATTAAGAAGGTGAAGTAAAGACCTCTGAAAGGGATGGGGGGGACCCGGAGGGTGACGGCGGACGTTGCTGAGAACGAGAAGTGTTAAGATAGAGAAAGTGCGGGGAAAAGGGTGAGAAGAAAAATATTGGGCGGGTCGGGTGAAAAGCAGGGCATCGTCTAAAAAGGAAGAAAAAGTCCTAAAAAAATCGCCACGAAAAATGCCACTGGGGAAAGGAGGGTTTAAACAAGGGGTCGGCGGCTCCTGGTCGGTGAGAGCCTCATTGGAGGTAAAGAAAAGACTTAAAAGGCCCGAATGAGAGGGGGGAAGATGACCATCGGGAAGAGGAAAGGGGTTTTGAAAGGTGGGGTGAGACGCAAGAAACGGAAAAAAAAGGGCCGAACTCAAAAATTGAAAGCTGACGCCAATGAGTGGAAAAAGGGAAGGGGACAAACAGAAAAAATTTTGGCCTCGGAGATTGTCAGCAGCGCAGGAAAAGGTTGTATTTTAAGCTGCGACTGTAAGAAAGTACAAATGAAGAAACCACGGAAAATGCAAGAAAGGGCCCCAAAAACAGGGGAGCCTGAACGGCTGGTATTGGGGGAAAAACCACGGCCTAAAGAAAGACGGGGAAGGGAAAAAAAAAAGAAAATATTAAGCAATACAGTGCTGGCAGATTGGGTGGGGGGTCTCTATGCCAACAGAGTCTTTTTTTAATGTTAAAACCAGCGTTGTGGGAGAGGGAAAGGGAAAAACCTAGGGAATAAAAGGGCGAGAACGCGACTGAACCTATGGTAGAGCCTGGATCGGGATCATATTAAAAGAACCGAATAAAGCCAACAGAGGGGACTACAGAGCCTGGGGGGGCGAACAAACGCAATCGCAAATAAAGGAAAGTTTTCAAATCCTAGTCAGGGAAAAAGGGAGGTGAACGGGAACTCATAAAGGCTGGAGGTGTGGAGGTGCAGCTTTCTTGTTAGAACTGAAACTTCATAAGCAAACTCGAAATAGAACAGAAAACCGAAAGGAAGGGGATTCGCTAAAAAAACAGGACAGAAAATAAAAAGGTACTTGAAAAGCATATTGACAGACTCGTGGCGGCGAGGAAAGAAGAATATATTGGGGGAACTTGCTGAAAAAAGAAATAATTGAGGGTCTTGGTATATTAAAAAAAAATTTGGAGGCTGAAACAGTCGGGTCGAATAAGCGTCTCCAAAAACAGCGAAGGCCAATAAGTAAAGTAAAGAGTGGAGGTTCTTTACTGAAAAATCTCACACAAAACGGGATCCCCGGCCAATATCGGGATACTTTGCTGACGAAGGGAGACGAGGGTATACGCTTTTCTAAAAGTGATGCCCCGGCGGGGGAAAAAACAATAGCCAGGAGTTTGTTTGGGCAATAAGGGGGGGGTTTCCCTCCGCAAAGGAACGGTAAAGCTTAATTCCTGTACTTCAACTCGCCGCCAAAAAAAATAAGAAAATAGGGGAGAGAAAAAATTAAGGGGACGGAGAGAGCGGGAATATAAAAGCAGGGCCTCAAGCAAGGTAAGAAAACACGCTAAAGGAAACCACGACACAATGGTGGGGAAAAAAAAACGCCGTGACAGGCCCAGGCCCATGCGGGAAAAAGAGAAACCGCAAGGAGGGAAAAAAACTGTCTAAAAGTGGGAGCCCGCGTTGGGTTCAAAAATAAGGCGTAACGGCAAGGGAAATCTGGCGGCTGGGGACTTCTGTTGGGGGAAGGGGGGGAAGTTAAAGCTCAAAAAACCACGAGAAAAAAATCTGTCGGGGGAGAAGCCATAAATGAACTCACGCCGCAAAAGGACCAGGGAATGGGGAGTGGATTTAAGAGAAAGGGACCCAAAACCGGGAAAAATATTATCTTCGCATATAGAGAGGGCGTAGAAATCTGCTCCAGTAAGACCTAAGAGAATCTTTCCCAAAATCACCGCAAACTGATTGACGAGGGAACCAGACAGAATCAAAAAAGCCCCAGGGGTGAGAAGGGCTTGCCGAAAAAAAGTGACCACATCGCAGGAAGAGTAACAGACGGTTTCGCCACGGCAGTCGAAAAGCAAGGAGGGTCCTCGCCAAAGCTACAAAAAAACGCAGATCCAGGTTACATCACTAGGCACTAGACGTAAGCGGGCCAGGAAAAAGACCCGCGGGAACACAAGAAAAAAAGGGTCGATCAAACCGAAGGCGGGGGGGGTGGGGGAGTGTCATCCTTCAAATCGCCGGGGGTCATCGAAGCATAGGGCGGCGTTACCATCAACTTCGAGGACAAGAACCATCCAAGAAAGATCAAAAAGAAAAATGTCCAAAAGTCACACCGGGAGGCAGGAGGAAATCAGATGGAAGGGGGGGGGCCCACTGACAAACTATCCTGGCGTTGACTCCTGGGGGAAGAGAGGTCGGCAAAAAACTCAGGAAAAAAAGAGGAGGAGCCCCAAAGAAAAGCCTCACGCACAAAACGACGAAGGGCGACGCAGGTTCAACCCAAGCATACTTCCACTAAGAAAAACCAAAAAGGGAACCTCAACGCCAAAAAAACACCTTAGAAGGAAGGAACCCTTAACGTTCGAAAAAACTGAAAATAGAGAAGGTTGATATCAAACGAAACCCGGGAGTACAGAAGACTGTCAGCTACGGGGCATATGGGTTAGCGGAAATCGAGCTTCTCGCGACATGGATAAGGAGGAGTCAGGGAAGTGAGGGTACGCTCGGGGCGTGTGAACGAAGAGCAAGACGCTTGTGAAGATTTATTGGGGAGGGGTTCCCGGTGGACGGGTGGGAAGCGCGACGAGTCGGGAGACCATATATCAGGCACAGTGGGGCAAAAGGGAAAAAGAGATGGGACCAGTGATATCGCCTAATCCTACGAGGTCGGGAAGTCCTGGAGGGGAAAAAGCCGAATTTGGGGTAACCGACGAAAACCGAATTAGCCGAAGGGGAACTTTTGGGGAGAAAGAATGGGTAAACGAAAAAAAGGTTGTGCATCGAGGTTTTTGAAGGGGGAGGGGCACCAAAGTCTGTAGATGACCGCCAGAAGTTTGGCCAATAGAAACCATCGGTACCATCATCTTCGGGAGTTTGTGGGTGAGAGGGGGAGGGGGGGGTCTGCAAATGTATTGGGGGGGCGACGAGAAAAGGTGACATCTGAAGGAACCCTAAACCAGAATCCAAGAAAAGTCGCGAAAAGGGCGCTGGACTCACAGGCAAAAAGGCGGCGGCGTTGCGGGGCGAAAAAGAAGTGCCGAGAATCAAACCACCGGCGTGTGAATTGGTCTCTATTGAAGAAGGGGGGATCATCTGGCAGGGCATGGTCAAGCGGAGCGTGAGGAATCATGGGGACCAAAAAGACCGCGACTGACGCACGGGAATTTGATTCTTGGGAGGAAAGAAAAATTCTAAAAAAAAAAAAGCATGTTGAGAAGGTGATTGCCGTTCGGAAACACGCGTTACAAAGGGAAAAGAGAGCATTGTACCTAGGGACCGTTTTTCAAGGGAGGTAGGCGTTGGAAAAGAATGCGCGTGTGGAAGAAAACTGAATACGTCAGAAGAAGCTCGAATATACAGTCACAAAAGCATGGGAGAGATCAGACGATAGGAGGGTGAAAAAGCAAAGGGACGGGAAAGACGACCGAAGGAAAACAGGATTAAAGAATCTAGGGCCACACAGCGTTTCAAAAAAATAATTATTGGGAAACAAAAAAAAGGGGAGCCCGCAGGCATCAAAAGGAACGTGAAAAGGCGTAAACAGAAAACAAGCGAGGCCAGAAGTAGATAGGGGCCTGTAGAGAGGACAAGCAACACAAAAAAAAGTAACAAAGGGGAAAAACTCTAAAGAGAGATTTCTTGGGGACTTCGTGTGGAAGAGGGGAAACTTCTTTCGACCAAGGGGGATGCCCTTCAAAAACGAAAACTAGAAAACTGGTGGCAAAAGACCCAAATTTTTGCCGTTGGGAAAGCACATGGGAGAAAAACAGATTTCTAAGGGTGCTTAAAAGGAAAGGGGAAAAACTGCAAAAAGGCCATCGAGGGTTTCAAAAAAAAAAAAGGTCCCATCTTGACCAGTGGAAATGGAGACAGGAGGCCTCGGAGCCTGCAAGGAGATCGGCGGGAAAAGAGGGGAAGCCAAAAAAAAAGGGGGGGTCCAGAACGACAAGGCCCAAGGAGTACTACCCAAAAAAAGAGCCGGGAAACCGTCTCCTGAAAAATGGGGGAAAAGTGTGCGCCGGAATCTGTCGGCGGACAAAAAGAAAGCTGGGGGGGTGAGTGCGGTTACCGCTGAAGGAGATATACAGCAAACTATAGGGAGTCTATTGATGACCAGCAAAAAAACAAATGGGAAGAGAAGGGCAATGTTCAAGATGCGGTAAACAGTGGGAGAAAGGGCAGAGAGAAAAAAAAAAAAAAGGGTCACAGTCCTGGATGGAAAGGAAAACGTACAAACATCAAAAAACGAACGCCGCCGAATGACCCAAAGGAAAGAAAAACATGAACTTTGAAGTTTGTTAGGAGAGGGGGTTCAGGATCATGGTGTAGGTGTTTCGAGTAAAAATTTAACCGTTTCAACCCGGCAGAAAACAGGGGAAAGAAATACAGAAATCGCCTAACGCAACCCTCCACCGTCTCAGACAAAAACTGCCTCAAGGGGGGCACCATATGTTTGGAGGTAAAAAATCAAAGACTTCAACGAGTATCCGGCAAAACTGACCAAAGGGAAAAACAGGTCTAGACAACACGGCGGCGTGGGAAAAGTCCCAGACAGAAAAAAATCGAAGTCGGCGAATTTCCGAGAGCAGGAGGGTTCCCATCAAAGGCACCCACGATCCAAAAAAAAATCAAAAAAAAGAAACGAGGAGGGTCCCCCGGAAAAGGCTCCCCACCGAGGGTGGGCGAACGGCAGACCAAAGGACGCTCACTGGCGGAATCGAAGGCCGCGAACTTCAAAGCTCAAAAAGGGGACATAGTAAACTCGAAAAACTAGCCTGGAATCCTCACCAAAGTGCAAATTTCTACGAAAAAAACCACCAGAAGTCAACACTTCACGACCGGGCATGCCTAAAAGAACCAGCGTCAGCAAGGCACGTCGACGGAACACAAAAAGCAGGGGAGCTGAAAGGGGGAGAAACAAACAGGGAAGAGATAAAAATGGCATCTATTTGGGCAGCGGACGCACCGCATGGGACCGATGGCGACGCTGGATAAGGGGGGGAGGCGCGGGGGGGGCGTTAAAAGGTACTCTAGCGGCAGTAAAAAGGGGGGGGGGGGGGGGGGGGGGGGGGGGGGGGGGGGGGGGGGTTGGTGGGGGGGGGGGGGGGGGTGGTCACAGAAATTGGGTGAAAGGGGAGTTTCCTTGAGGAAATCTGGGGGTGAAAGGTGAATCAGGAGCCTAAAGGAGGAGAAGTCAGTGGGGAACGGCCAGAGGGGGGGGGAGAGAGAATGCGGGGGGGAGACGTCGCTGACACTACTCAACAAATGAAGTTGATTGAGAGTTTGAGGAGACGACACGAGGCGAAAGTAAAAAAAAGACGGCTCAATTCCGAGTCAGGATGGAACACGAGCAATTGGGGAAAAACACTGGAGGTTTGGAAAAAAAGGTTACAGCGCCCCTGGTGTAAACAAAACTTCCTTTGGGCGCTGACGGTGGGGGAATCGTGATAAGAGCAAGAAAAAGGTGGGGAGTTGCTGGAGGCATTCGACTGGAGGATGCCAAGAGAAGGTCAATCGGAGGAACAGAGGGGGAAAACCGAACTGAAAAGAGATAAAATCCCGGCTGGCTGAAGATGCCCTCACGGCAAATAAAGCGGCTCGTTGCAGAAATTTGGGGACTTCTTATCAGACAGGTGCGTGAGCCGAAAAGAGGGGGGGCCTGGTCAAAAAGGGACATGCAGACATGGTCAGCGGGAGCTGGCGGGTAAAAAGGGGGGAGGGGGGGCTATCCGCGCCTGAAAGGGAGTTGGGAGGGGTTAGGCGCATAGGAAAGAATTTGGTGGGCAAACATTGAGGAAAGCGCGCGCGGAAGGCAAATGCCAACATCATGCAGAAGGGGAAACGATGAGAGATCCGACCATAGGCGGGTAAGTGGAAGGGGGGGGGTGAAAAAAGCCGAATACGGTCATCTTGACGACGAATATTACCCTAACGAAGGTGCGGGGGGGAGGGGACCCGAAAAAGACGAAGGAATCGAGGGGACAGGCAGGGGAAAGTGGCGGGAAGAAAAGAAATGGGGAGTGGTTTTGTCAGCAGGAGAGGCATGAGGAAATTCCAAAAAAAGGAAACAAAACCTGGGGGGTTCTCGGGAAACAGTGAATAAAAAGCGTCTGACAAGCGAGACAAGAGAAGCCAGAAGTAGATCCTATGGTGTTTACGAGCACAGGAAAAAAACCAACAAAAAAGAGAAAAAAAAAAAAACTCAAATATGGTCTTGGCCTTGGGAAGTTTGGAGAAAAGCTTCTTCGACACGAAAAGGGACAGGAGGTCTCAAAAAAAAAAAAAAAAAAAAAAAAAAAAAAAAAAAAAAAAGAAAAAACAGTTGTAAAGAGGGGGATCAAGTCCCCTACAAGAATAGGGTGCCGTTTTCAAAAAGGGTGGGGGAACAGACAAAAGATTCGGAAGCCAAGCCCCTCGCGGCAAGAAGAAGGAGGGGAACGCGTCCGGGACGTGTCCCACATGGGAAGGAGAAAGAAATGCCAAAAAAGGGGGAAAACTGTAAGACTATGAGAAAACCACGACAACTTCCAGGAAAAACGAACTAAAAACAGGCGTGCAAAGAACTCGCCCAAGAAGAAAAAGAAACTTGGACCGGTTGAAGTGCAAACTCGGTTGGGGGAGTAAAGAAGCTTCCACGCGAGTAGGGCGAGAACAAGGGGGGGGGGAAAATAAGCCGCGATCCAACAAACGGCGGGGCAAAAAAGGCCTAATCCATAAGGAAGGCCAACTCTCCATGACCATTTCAAATGCAGGAAAGGGTGAACAGAAGGCATAGAGAAAAAGCTGCCGACCGCATGGGAAGAACTCAAAGTTCCAAAAAAAAGACACCGCAGGTTGCCGGAGAAAACGAAGTAAAGACCAAGGAACCCTCAACCAGGGGGGGTGAAAAACTTTCAGAAGTTTCGGGAAAAACAGGCTGCCATTCGTCGGTCAGGAAAAGATGGACATCCATACAGGAGGCCGAGAAAAGCAAACCGCCCGGAAAAGAACAAGGGATGGTCCAGATGTGGGGGGGGAAACACGGCACCCCACTGAGTCCAGCTGGAAAAATGTAGAGTGTTAACCCGCGTGAAAGCCCGCAACGTCGATCCAAAAGCAAGAGGGCCGTGGACCACAAAAAAGTCGCTAATGAGACTTTTCCCATCACCTTCGGAGACCCGACCAAGCAAAAGAAACACGCTCGAGGATATTTCCCAAAAAAAAGGAAAACCAGCGAAATCATTCAATAAAAGGTGCGGGCCACCACGGACGACGCGATATAAAGAGAAAATAATGCTCTTTCTGAGTTCTTTCCACATTCCAAATAAAAAAGACTTAAAAAGTGAAGACGCGAACCAGAAGACTTCCTCAAAAGGAGTACGGGGGGGGACAATGAAAGGGGGAAAAAACGCCAAGGCGTAGAACTTCAAGAAAAAACCCGCCTGGAAGCCGCCCCGCACCATTCAGCCAAAAAGGAAAAAGGCGGAAGAAAAATAAAAAGA
>Ga0179593_1295249_pt1 | contig 14090 bp, 17 predicted proteins | sample CZODoug2_1_08_16_FD_185931 | JGI IMG/M metagenome (GOLD analysis project Ga0179593, IMG submission 185931) | Vadose zone soil fungal communities from Angelo Coast Range Reserve, California, USA - CZODoug2_1_08_16fungal (PacBio error correction) | ecosystem: Environmental > Terrestrial > Soil >...
TTCGGTTAGCAAATGGTATGCCATTCCTGAGGGAAGAATCAACCGCAATAAGAAACCTTAGGTGTAAACATATTGGGGCCCACCCCTTCCATGTTGAAGAACCGAACAGAATGTATGACGAGAATTGCGTAGGGGGGCTATGTAAGATGGCCTTTCTCAGTTGACATTCTCTGGGATCGGGGGACCACAACTACCCACAGCAGCGCCATACCGAAAAACCCCAGGGAATTCAGGGCTGGAGCCAACACAGTTCTAACAGGGGGTGGGAAATACCGCACCGAAAAAGGGAAAAAGATCAGGTCGGCAAATATGGGCTGGCTCGTGACCAGACGAAGACTAAATTTAAGTACCGGGCAAAAAGGGAGGAAGGCGGTGTCGAAGAATAAACCAAGGTGAAAAACAGGGAAATCGCATCACCACGAACGACGGAATCGCGGGTGGGGGAGGGGAGGCGTGCCAGGGAGCCATACCACCGAAGGTAGCTCAGGAAATCATCAGCTAACTGTGAAAGACACACCCTGAGTAAAAAAGTCGTCTCCCGGGTCCGCCTGACATGTTGGGGAGCTAACGGGAGAAGGAAAGACGCGTTCAGGTCCCAAATGAGGGGCGAGAAAGTGAATGCGGCTAAGGGGGGAAAGCTGGAAGATAGTGCAGCTTTTAACGGGAGGGCGGCGCATCTGGGAAGACACATCATCAGAGGGAGAACATAGGACTTTCTGGGAAAAAGGAACGACATACCGCCCACAAGGAGTGTGAAAAGCAGTGGCCGGTGATGACAACTGTAAGGGGGAATTATTTAACAAGTGTTTCGTAAAACCGCTCCAGGTGCTGTTGGATAGGAAAACCCATAGTGAGGAAAACAGGGGTAGGCGGTTGATTACGGGTCACAAAGCCCAAAAACCCCCACCAGGGGGGAGCGCACCTCGACGAAAAAGAAGCACGTTTTCAGTCAGAAGGGCGGTGAGAGCGAGGTGCAGCGCGCAACCCGAGTATAGGGGGATACACTAAAAAAAAGAGAAGGTGAGAAAAGCAGATAGATGGGGGGGGTTAGATACGATGCTATTAGGTGGAAGCGGCCTGGGGGGTTTTAATCTGGCACGGGAGGTTTGCAATTCGAATGAAAAGTTGGGACAGAAAAGGAAGGGTCGGCGAACGCATAATTGGAGACCAAAGATCCAACTCGTCAAAATTTGGAGGGGGAAGAAGGGAGAAGAGTTCGCGTTGTTTTTTTTTGCTGGATCAATCCCGGTAGGGAGGGGGAAACATCAATTGGGTATAGGGATCGAGTGCCGGAAGCAAACCGCCCGCCGGTCCAATGAACTTTTGTAAATCACTGGCTGTGGTACTATGGGTGTTGTGGGGAAGAAATGAGGACCCGTCGAAACAGACTAATAGACCACGAACCACGAAAACGACCGATAGTATCGTTGAATCGAACAGGCGGCGTGGGAGATTGCGGCACTATCAACGGCCACAGGAGACAAAAAACAGGGCATCATCGCGTGTGATGGTCTGCAGAACCACTACTCAAAAAGATCATGCAGCGAAGCACGGCAAGGGTGCGGTAGCTTGAAGAGTGATGTGGTCTAAACATACTTGAGCAGATAGGGAACTCTCAGTAGGAGGACTCAAACTTAAAAGGGAGAGGAAACAGGTTCTTGCTGTCAAGATAAGGAAGTGGGCGGGGAAGAATGGTGGGGGGGAGAAGGTTGAACTTTTTCAAGAAAACGAAACGAGGCTATATTGCGGAGGTCCTTGTGATTTTTACGTGTGAGATGGAGTCATCCCTACGAGGGATTGAAGAGCAGTTGTGTTGGGGTTTCTGCCATAGATCAGGGTAATTTTCGAAAGCATCTCTCGACCCTCTTCGCCGGAGTGTGTTTGGGAAAAAGGGGAAATCAGTGGGAGCCGACGTTCAAAATATCGAAAAAAGCAACACTTTGGGGCTAGTGCTTTGTGGACTCAGTCACCGAGACACGGTTTCAACATCAAAACCGGTGGGGGGGACTATAGAAATACGAATCGTCAGGTAACATAGAAGGACCCTTCACAAGGGGGACAACACTATGACAAATTACCCCAAGACAGGAAAAAGGGTGACCAGAATCAGAATTGGGGTCGTATCAAAATGTTCATCTAAAAGGGAGAAAAGAAAGAGTGTCCGAGCGGAGAATATCGAGTAGGAGTGGAACCTTTCAAAGTCAAAAAAAGAGTCCCCAATCACGACGGGAAACGGCCCACAAAAGGGGTATACTACAATTTCAAAACAGAAAGCCGGTTGCCGTGAGAGGGGAAGGACATTTTGAGAGAAGGTTCAGTTTTATTAGGGGCAAGAGGGTAGGAAAGGTGGTAGGAATTTTGGGGCACGAGTCAACAAATTAAAAAACACAATGCCCGGGGGACACACAGGAAAGCCCTTGGTGGGAAAAGGTGCAAAAGCATGTGTGAAAGTTATAAAAGAACAGGGGGGTGATACCTGATACAGGGGAGCCAACTCTGCATACTGCTTGGGGCGACCGGGAAGAGTGAAGTCAGGCGCTCCCGGATGCCGACGTAGAGATAGGGAGAGAGATACGAGAAGAGGGGTCCTTGGTAGCAACTTGGACACAAGAGCCAAAGACTTAAGCCATCGGTGGGGGGACAAGAGATTGAAGGCAACTTGTGGAGGAAAAAAAACACAACACACCAAAAATGAACAAAAAGAGGCCCCACAACACGGCCCAACAACTGCGGTATGCAGAAGAAGAAAACAAAGAACCGGGGAGGGAATGAAAAAGTGGCAGATGGACCGGTGACGTACTTGGGTTGTGAGAGAAGCCCACAAAGTTGGGGCCTCAGGGAAAGTGGTGGGGGACAACAAGATGGGGACCCGAAATGGCGTGGCGATTGAGCCAGGGGAAAAAAAAAAGAAAAAATCGCGTGAAAGAAATCAATCCGGCCGGCAGGAGGGACTTGATTGGAAAGGGCGAAACAACACTTGCTACATACCGAGTCGATTGAACGGGATCAGGACAACCCAGGTGGCAAGCAGGGAAGGAGTGACTTTTAAAAAAAAAAGGTGGGGTAAAATCGTGGAGGAAGCAGGCGAGAAGGCAGGTGAACCGCAAGAAAGCGCCCACAGGAAAGGGGAGACCGAAACCCAGAGACGCCCGCACAAAGGACAAAACTTGCACACCAACGAGAACGGGGCAAACACCACCAGACGCCCGAGCCACGGCCGACCTCCCGCCTGATGAATGACGAGCGAGCCGCGGGCGCCGGGGCGCACAAAAACACTGGGCATGAAGGATGGGGGGGCTGAAGGCGCAAACGACCTATGGCTTCATCTACCGGCAAACCACGTGTGTGGCAAGAAGGAAATGGGGGCCAGGACAAACGGAAGAGGGCACGGCGTGGTCGGGATAGTTGGGGATAGGGGGGGTAAAAGCAGCCATTGGAATAATGCTCAACAGGGGGGCTTGCCGGAAGATGCAGAAAATCCACCGTGTGGGGTGAGTGGGAAGAGTGGGCAGCGCAAACTTTGCTTCCTACGTGACGCGGCGAGAGAAATGGATCGAAAACTGCGAAAGAAGGGGGGTTTCTCAGCAACGGAAAAAACCAAGGGAGCAAAAGCCGATTGGAGTCGTGCTGTCCGACCCCTCACGCCCGATAAAACAATATCTCGACGGTTTGCGGCAAAGCTGAAAAAGATAGGTCCACCTTGTGAGGCGAAGAAGTGACCCGAAGAAAAAAAAATCGACCTATAACATCCAGAAAATTACTCGAGAATCTGCCGAAAAGTAAGAGTGTCATTAGCAAATGAAAAAGAAAGCGGGTTTACCTTAGAGAGGCAGAGTGGCAGGATAGGAGGGAACAAAACCGACCACACACCTGCAAGAAACCGTCCAAAAACAGGATGGCGACAATGAATTGGTGGCCAGATCTTAAAGGCAGAAAATAGACAATTGAAAGAGTGTGGATAGGAAGATCGCTCTTTTCTAAAAGGGGGGGGATGGTTACTAATTGATTGCAAAACCTTCAAAAAAAAATCAAAACACAGCAGAAACACTTTTAAGGGGAAAGAGGGAGTTACTCCCCTATGGCAGGAGGGAACGGCTCGACTCTCCCCGATTTGTTTCCCTAAACGTGCTTGAGCACACTCCACTAGTAGAAATGAAACTAGGCAAGACCATTGACGCGGCTGTTTTAAACCGGGCTCCCGGAGAGGAGTTGGAAAAGGGGCCGCCGGCGGACATATAAAAAAACACAGAAAAAAGGGAGAACATTGGAAAAACGAAACTTGGCTTCCCAAAGAGGAAGGCGATCAAGAACTCATAACAACCCCGACTCGACATGAAGTCAAAGTAAAGGGAAATAGGAGGGTAAAAAGTGAGGCAGAAACGAAACCCAGGAAGTAACGCAGTCGAGACTTAGGGGGAGAGGTTCCTAGTGGCGAAGAAGCCAAGCAACCGCAGCCACAGACCGGTGGGAGGTTCTGCGTCCCTAACAAAAGAGTAAGCGGAGTAAGAAAACTAAATTGACGGGCATCTAAGTCAGCAGGGGCAGAATAAAACGCTGCCGGGAGGAAGGTTAAATCGAATATCCTACCTCGCTAGGGGGGCAGAAGCTAGGGATCTCAAAAAATTCGGTGAGCCAGCAGGTATGAGCAATCAATCAAGATTGAAAAAAAAATTGGAAATCTGCGAGGCCGATGAAAAATAAGAGTCCCTCAAAACGAACGGTGACAGGCTCAGAAATTTCCAAAAACCTTCAGGAGGGGAACTAAAAGTAGGACGTCTACGGCGATGAAGATGAGTGTTAGTTGAACAGAGAGAGAGGCGTAAAAGGGCTCTGGTGGCTGGGGAGTAAAGAGGGCTCAAAACACAACACCAGGGTGGCAATAGTCAAATTCATTGGACGGGCAAAGCCAGTCTCTAACTGAGAGAGAAACAGCCGCAACGTAGGTAAGGGGGTTGCAAGCCGATAGTTGAATGTCCGGCGATCAGCGAAAAGAGAGAAACTGGAGGAGAGTGACCATGTGCCTTCGCGAAAGGGGTGACTGAAAGAAATTTTTTGAAGAGCCGACCGGCAGGGGGGTTCGATCCGGCACGCGCGCAATGGCTGCGAGAGGGCTTCAAAAAAGATGCAGATCCTACAACGGGAAGGGAAGAGTCGTCGCTCTCCCAAGAGTGATACAACGGCTCCCAAAGGCTTCGCATCTTGAAATGCAATGAAGGCGGGCGTCCGTGAGGAAGGGGATGCGTCGGATGGAATGGAAGACCCGCAAACGAGAAGAAAACCCGAGCCAAACACAACACGGAGGAATAGAGGGGATTGATGTTGATCCATGGGTCACAATGCAGTGGAGCCTTCGGAATGAGAAAGTTCGCGGCCAAGTAAAGGAACTTGAGACCTAATTTATCAAAAGGTGCGCGAGATGCAGAACCATGGGGGCGAAATCTCGTAGGAAAATATGGCTACTAAAATGCCACGACCAAAAATTTGCCGGGTGCGGCTACCGCAACAGGCCGACTCTCGTAAACCAGAAAACGACAAAGAAGGGAGCCCATTGCCCTCCTATAAGAAAGGCGCAGCGGGCCAATCGCATGGGGGGAACGGAGAAAATCATAAAAGAAAAATATATCGTGTGGTAATCAACAGGAAGGTAGGAGGGTTCTATCATATCTACCCTTCTCCCCTTTTTAAAAACTACGAAAGACCTTAGACGAATCGCATCGGCGGGGTTGCTAGAAAACCCTGGGAGACCGCCGAAACACGGAGACCGACTTAAGGAAGGAAGGGGAGGGGAGTGGGGTGCCACGCGCACTTGATTAGCACGCCAAGAACTCAGGACAGACGGTGAATGGTAGGCGGAAAAAGTTGAGAGCCTGGATAGGTGAGGGCGAGAAATACTCGAGTGACTGGTCATGACGGTAACCCCCCTAAAAATGAAAGCACGATCTGATTAGAGGAAGGGGGGGATAATTATGCAAAGTGCCAGTGTCTGATTTCGAAAAAAAGGAAGTTCTAATGGAGGTGGGGGATGCGGCCCAGGTGATGAATAGACAACATACGGGCCGTCCAACAAGAGGGTGCGGGCTCCAAAAAGACAAGGCTGGGCCTCGTGAGAACAAAAATGCCGAGAGAATCGGCACTCTGCCTCGATGTGTCATTCAATTGGGAAAAAGAGTGACTTTAAGTCGAGAGAAGCGTCAGTGACCGAAGCAAACGCCAAGATTGTCACATCACCCTGGGTGAATAGAAGCGATAGTGGAGCGGGACACTGAGAACTCTTAGGAAGCCGTGAGCTTGGGTCGAGAAGTTGGACCGAGAAAAAAAGCGAAAGCGAATAAGGGAAAATGCAGAGAAAGAACGGAAAGGGTCGATTTGGCATCGATGTCCATAATTCTGGGCTCTTGGTAGTGCGGGTGTAGGGACCAACAAGAGTGGGAGCAGCCATTCCTCGGCGGAACAGGCTACAGGAAAGGGGAACTTACTTTGTAAGAGGTTGGACGATTGGTTTTATCATGAGTGGAAAGAACGATCCCTTGCTACTCAAGAGAATGATGAGGAAGAACCACAATCTTCAAATTGGCGATGGAGCGTATGAAGGACCGAGGGGCCCTAAGGCAGGAGACTGAGCATCAACGCAGGTTGAGTGCAGAAGGGGAAAAACTGATTCACGGGCGATAAAACAGAGGGGGCGATCTTCAATCTGTGGCAGGGATAGAGGAGGTGGGAGGCGATACTTTCGTGCGTATCATGGGGAAAAAAGGCCTCTGGATCACGTACTTTATAAGAAAATGTCGATGCAACAGATAATGAAGTGCTTGGGAGAAAATGCGTGTCAAAGGGGGGGCCAACCACGAATGATATTTACTTTGGCTATATTGGGAGGACAAAAAAGGACAAGAATCTGTCAGCACGCAGGGTGGGTGGGGGAGAGTACCACCCTCTGAATGATGGTACAAGTGTGGCAAAAGATTAATCCCATCTCAAAATTAGCGGCTGGTGGCCCGAAGAGTTAGGAATTCACACTAGATTAAAAGAACAAAAAAAAAAGTTGTAGAATGGCACGCAAAATGGAAAGCGCAAACGATGGGTAACTCCACCCTTGATGGGGTCTGCTACTGACGAATCATCCTTCACTGTAACCTTCGGCCCGCACCCGCTTCACAAAAAAAAAAGAAAAACCTGACAGGGAGGCCTCTAGAGAGTTTCCTCTGTGCTGCGGAAAAAGGAAGAAAAACCTTCACGTGACCGAGGTAGAGCACCTAGACCGTATGAGGTCTCCCCACCCAGGGCAAGGGATCACAAGGGGCCAACTGGATTCCCACGACGTGGTGAAACCTCCCGGGCCCACCCAGAAAGAGGGGCTACAGAAGACAATCTTCTAGCCAACGCGGCCGGGCGGGACGGAAACAGTGAGACGCCTTATAAGGGGGCAGGGGGGAAGGCGCCATGGGCGCCGCCAAAAGTTTATTCAAGGCAAAATTGGGCGGCAGCACATGGGGAGCCCTGGGATTTTGCGGTGCCCATGACCGCCCAATGGACACCATCCAGCGGATCAGGGCCGTCAAATAACGCAGGAACAATGGGGAGAGGTAACCATTTTGGGAAAAGGGAGCCGGGCGACCACATTCAGTGCTGGGAGAAAGGAAAAGGTCACTAACAAAAGCAAGGTCTCTTAACTCTGGGTCTGGCTACGGTATGTAGAGACGGCCCCCCTGATAGTCATTAGGAACATCTTGGTGTCCGCGGAGTAGACGGTGGGCCGCAGGAAAGGAAAAACGGGAGTCTTAAGACTCTAGCAAGAGAAAGAAAAAGAGAGATGGGAACAGACTACCTTTGGGGGGAGGAGGAGGCCACCTTGCCCCATCAGGGAGGGAGGGCAAACATATTCAAGCTTGATATGATGAACTAATCGTCCCGGCGCACAGAAGGTAAAGGACGGGAGAGGGGAGAGCTTCAAACTAATTGCGTAAAGGAAAAGAGCTAGCCGTTAGGGATGGAAACTGAGAGAAGTAACCCAATTGAGAGCATTGGAATTCTAGGTTGACCTGGTAGAGACCATTACATATGGACACAGAAAAAAAAGAGGGTAAACCGAAGGAGAAAAGGCAAATTCGCTAGGAACACTAAAAGGCTCAAATTAATAAGGATGGGGCCAACCCCGTACCGTCCGAGCCGCCAAACGAACATGTCCGCTTCTGGCGAAGTTGGGCGGCCTTCGGTTTAAGTGGGGTAGTAAAAAGAAACAAGTCACGTTGGTTGGGGAAGCAGGTAGGGCTGAAAGTAACGGCAAACGACGAGGGTGCACTCACCGGAGAGGGGGCCCCATCCTTTAGGAGAAAGGGCATCCCTTGAAGCTCCCAACGTTATCCGGTGTTTAGATTGGGGGTTTATGCCACAAGAAAAGGATTATAGGTTATTAAGATCTAAGGATAGAGGAGAGAAAGGGGGGGGACCGGTTTAAACAGCGGAAAAAGAAGGCAGGGGGAATTAAAGGCGAACCCGGTGGGGGGTGACGTTTTGTCATCGGGCAGAGCCAAGGTTCCAGGGAAACTACGCGCGAGAGAATGGGATAGAAAAGAAAGAGTACCAACAGATAGCTGGGGCGCAGAAAAAAAAACGCGCAAAAGAAGGAACGATCGGTTCTTGTCTTGACGCCCCCAACCTTAAAAATAACCGGAAGAAGTGAGGAGACTAACGTGGCAACGTGGCGCTCGCCAGAAAAAAAGAAGGAAAGAGGGTTACTCTCACAATCGAAGGAATCTAGAATCCAGGCATGCCAGTAACGCGCAGTCGACAACGAAAAGGGAGTCCGGAAAGCAGATCAATCACAGCGGTCGTCAAGAGGGTGCTAGGAGTCAGGGGAAAAGTGGCAGCCGAACTAAAAAAAGCCGGAAAACCAGGGGAAAGCCGGCCTTCGTGCCGTGAGATGTGCATACGCCAAGTAAAAAGAAAGAGTTTTATTACGTCGCTCAGGGCGCTCGCAACGAGGGGGGCACGAAGAAGGAAATCAAAACAGCGGCACAATGCCAAAAGTTAAGGCGGACACCAGCGCCCGGGCCTACAACAGGGCTCCAGATCTGACGGCGACTAGAAAGCTTGTGTTTCAAGGGAAAAGGAAGGGGGAGGAAATGCAACTACGCCACGAAGCATATGACAAACACACCGTCTGCAAAGCGACCTGAAGTAACCCGAGGTGCGTCATGTGGGTGCCCCAATTAGACCCGCCAAGAACCGCGGAAGGCAACGACAAACCGGGGGGAGGGCACCAGCAGCATGAGACGAAACCCTCAATAGGAAAAAGAAGGCTCTGCGTCCCACTACGAAAGAACAACAAAAGAATAACGAAAAGGTCTCGTACGGATCGACAATCGGGAGTACTGAGCCGACGTAAGAAACTTGCTCAACGTCGAGAGGAAAAAGAAGGAAAAAAAAAAGTAATGCTCAAAACACACAAATCTTACAGGACGTCCAACCGTGGTGACCACACCAGAATCCGGACGCCAACAGTTGTAAAACCGCAAACTTCCGGGGCAGCACAGGGGAGGAGAAACTCGAACTGTTCATGGTCTGATGCCTCCTCGTTTTGTAGCACTTCTTATAACCTCGGGGGGGGGGGGGGGGGGGCGACCATCAAAAAAACACTCCCGAAGGCGAGGAAAAATGGGGAAGAGCCAATTAAAGTAAATAGTATCGACCGGCCCATTACGCAACCGCGCAGTCCAACTTCTTCGGGGAAAAAGAGCCAAAAGGACGAAGGCAAAACGGCTGGCTACGAGGAGAGGGAGACCTTTGGACGATGGCTGGCGTGTGGGACATTTCGCACTCACACCGGAGGCAGGTCGTCTTGTGGGGGAGGAACGATCAAAGGAAATAAGAGGGGCTATACTGCGCCACCGCGTAGATAAGGTTACTAGAGGCAACTATGGGTCAGAAGCCCATATCCACTGCCCCCGGCCGGGAGGGGGGGAGGGTGCCGGGGTTGTTAGACGGTCGGCTGTGCTGCCAATTTTGGAGGAAAGATCGTGTTTTTGCGGAGATCCTACCGTTTGAAAGGGGAAGGGGACACTCTCAAGGGGAAGTTCGGAAGAGGCGAGATCATTAAAAGAAGACGGCCAACGGGGGGAGGTCAGATAAAAAAGGCGTCTAAAAAGGGAGAGGGGAGTAACATCTTCCACCTAATGATTAGACAAGCTGGATGCCGGTCGAGAATCCGTGACACATGCATCCGGGGGGCGGGAAAAATTGTCTAAAATGAGAATTCAGAGAAAAAACAAAAAAAAAAAGGGAGGGGCAATTAGGAAAAGAGATACATTCACCCCTATGTACCCCCCGTCTGAACCCCGGACTTATTAAATGCATCAGGCGAAAAGAGACTGGCAAAAAAGGCGACCTTCGTGAGAAAGATGTGATTCCACCACAGAAACGCGGAACGATAGAGCCGCACACAGGGCACCTACTCGTGAATTATTCTGAATCCGCGCCGCATAAAAAAGAGTTGCCTGAATGAGGACAGATCCTAAAAGACGTGAGAGGCGGGTTAAAAAAGGGGAGCCTCAAACCTCAAGGCAACCTCGATAAGGCTTGGGATATGAAAAGGGGGAAGGGAAATAAGTCTGGGAAGTAGCGCCAAAGGACGTCGGGGGGTCGAGCGGAGTAGCGAAAAGTGCCTTCCTTTGGACTCGTAGACCCAACTCTCGGGGGGGGACTCTAGGCCAAGTTCGCGCCCTAAAGAAGAGGTAACAAAAAAAGACAAAAAACCGAACACCAAAACGAAAAATAACCCAAAGCCAAACAAGTAATCTCATAAGCAAGTCCAGAATAAAGGAGAAGAAAAGGGGTCAAATGCGCGGGTCGGGCTCCGAACTTGTTCTCCTTCATGTTATCCACAACTATTAACTACTGGCGAAAAAGGGAAGGGTGTGGAAAACTTGAAGGCTGAATCTCCAGATAGTGAAGATTTTTTAGAGAGGATTTACCTGGCTCTAGGGTCTATTAATTCGCTTCTTAATCGTCAGGTGGAGGGTATTAAGAAAAAAGATAAGTGAAGAGGTGCTATAATTGGATCGGCGGCTGATTTCTCAAAAAAGGGGTGCGGAACTTCGGGGGGGTTCTTGGTGGAAGCACTACCATACGGTCGTGCTGCGGAGCGCTATGTGATAGTGGAATGTGGTCGTGAAGTTGATGCCATCGACTGCGGCTTAAGTTAATGTGCATCTCGAATTGTAGGTGGTGCACGTTGCCGGGCTCTGTCAGAAGAAAAAAAGGTGCGACTTGACACGGAACAAAAAGGGATGGGATGGGGCGTGTCTATAGATGTGATCGAGCAAGGCGATGGGAAAGTGCAAGGGGAAAGAAGGAAAATTCAAGACTCACAATGAAAAAAGGTTGGGTGGGCGGGGAGTTTGCTTCGGTGGAGATATGGTGACACGTCGGGTGCGAGGAGAATAGCCGGGGAGGCGTAAGAGAAAGGGAGGCAGGGCCAAGCATCCAGAGCGTCAGGTGGTCGATGGGGCTTCGGGGACATATATTTTGCTAGTGCTGGGGGCCATGCAGAGCCCGTGTAGAAGAAGGCGGATCGGAAGGGCTCGTCTGGTCCACGAAAGGGAAGCTGGATGGCATCGTGTTTGGACGAATGGGAAAGGGGGGAAAAAATAGAAAAAGGGAAAGGGAACTCCAATACGGACTAAAGTCGGGAAAAACCAGCGTGGCGATGGCGAGTGTCCGTATCATCTACCCGGCCACACGCAGGAGACTCCCAAAGGCACGAAGACACCAAGGGGTGGCAGCGAAAAGACCAGAAAAAAAACCAACCCAGCCGCGCACCCGGAGTACATACAAAACTGTCGCTTGTCACGCTGGGGCTCTGGGATTAGCGCGAAAAAGAGGGGTACAGGAGGGCCCCCCCCGCTACGGGGGCTATTGGAGACACTGTTTACCGGACCCAGCGGGCAGGACGAGCCGGGCCAAAAAAATGACACCTATCAGACTGTCTGCGAATACCGCGACGACACCGCTTTTGCGAAACGGAAAATCATAGTGAGGGAAGGTTCGGAGAGGGGCGCAGCAGAGTTTGAGCAAAGGGGGGGGGGGCGGTAGACGGCGCCACCCAGCTGGCTGGACGGGCCCGATTTTTTGATCATGCTCTCGAAAAGCGTCGCAGGGAGGAGCAAAAAAGGGGACGCTGCCGAATGGCAAAAAGGGGACAAAAAAAAGGGAGACGCATGTGACTACACAAAGGCACCCAAGCGTTAAACGGCCACACGTTGGGGTACTAAATCATATATGAGGGAAAAGCAGGAACCTGAACCACGGGTCCCACTATCCCCAAACCCCATCCAAAACAAAAGAGGAAAAGAAGGTAGCTGCCGAAAATCAAAAGGGACAGACGGCAAAGTGGCCAGACGTGAGCACCTCGGTCGGGTCGCTTTCAACACACCGACCCAGAGCCCCCACCAGGCCCAGGGAAAAAGAAAAGGGACAAAAAAACCTTTAGCTCGCCAAACAAATGCCCAGCCGCGCAAAGGTCGCGCCGACGCGGGCTAGGGGAAGGGGGTCAAAAGGTCAAAGGGGGGGTTGTCTTTTCTCACAATGGAAAAAAGGGAGAGCAGCCATTGGAACCTGACTTTGTTGCGTCACATGACTCGCTCGCCAGGAACCAGACACCCAGAGGGAATCGCAGCAAGAAAAGACACCCAAATACAAGAAAAAGCACACTGGCCCGTGGGGTTTAAAAAGAGGAAGGGAGCGAACCGGCTCCGGGGGAGGTTTTCTGACCTGTTACCCCAGCTCACAAACGGCCGGATGCCAAGCGCTATTAAAGGAAAAGGTGCAGGGGGAGGGAAGTTCCTTGTGAGCTCTCCTGTTCATCGCCCAACCATTCCCACGGGCAAGCGCTGAAAAGGGAGGGAAAGGGGGTTTGTCCGCCGATCCAGAGAAAAGGTTAAACTCTCCTACAACACAACTAGGGAGGAGGATGGCTACATTCACCCAGTGATTCCATGGGGGGGGGGGGGGGGGGGAGTCGCTGGTCAAACGCAATTCCGCCCGAGCGAAGGAGGAAAAAAGGAAGGGGGGGCTTTTGACGAATGGGGGTCGAGCGCTCCAAGGAACACACGCGTCCTGCAGGGATAGAGAGAGGAGTCTTCAGGCAGTGCGGTGTTTCCAAAAGTGGTGACGGTTGGGGGGGGGCGAGACGAAGGAGGGTGAAATCAGAATGCGTCTCCGTGGTGACTATCCCCTCAGGAGGTGATGTACAAAAACGAACCTGATGGTGACACGGGACGGGGGGGGATCCGCCGGAGGGTCATTATGTAAAGGCGTGGTACCTATGTCCTGTGTGGGGTAACCAAAGGCGGGCAATTTCGTTGGGGGGAAACCGCACCCATGAGGTCTAGACGGGGGCCTTGCCAACATAGGGTCCACACCTTTCCACAAGAAGCTAGGCAGAAGACCACGTGCCCCCCCAAGAGGAGTGAGCAGGGGGGGGCGATCACCTCAATGGACTTGGGTGGGGCACGGGATTTCAAAAGGGGTACCCAAAACTCATGACAGTGAATGGTGCATGGCTTGAATGAAGGCGTGCAGTAACGCCGGGGATAGAGGGAAAGACTCTCCGCTCTCGGCCCGCTTTGCAAGGGGAGGGGAAGGGAACTAGCAAAGCGTTGTGGTTTGCAGCGGGAACAGGTGGGTTCAGACACCTTGGGAAGTGTATAGGGGGACGTGTTCGTTTGCTTTGGGGGGGGGGACCGAAAAGGCCGGCCTTGATGGGGTGATACCCATAATCAATCGCTAGTGGGACGAGAACGGCGTGGGTGAAACAGCGGTGGGAGAAGAAAAAAAACAGAACCAACAACCCCCCCCCCCACCCCAAACCCAACCCGACCAAAGTGGGTGTTTTTGGGGGTTTTAGTTTGCATCGGTTGTCGGGGAATTCGGGGTAAGGGGGGTAGGGAGGTAATGCGTGGCGAGCGGGGGTTGGGCGGAGAAAGAGAAAAAAGGAAAAAAGGGCAAATTATGGTGTATGAAATCAAACCTGCTGGGTGGACTAACCGCATCCCCCCCATGGCGCCCCAGGCTGGGTCGTGCTGGTCCGAACC
>Ga0179593_1413445_pt1 | contig 14090 bp, 18 predicted proteins | sample CZODoug2_1_08_16_FD_185931 | JGI IMG/M metagenome (GOLD analysis project Ga0179593, IMG submission 185931) | Vadose zone soil fungal communities from Angelo Coast Range Reserve, California, USA - CZODoug2_1_08_16fungal (PacBio error correction) | ecosystem: Environmental > Terrestrial > Soil >...
TGACAACACGGCAAAAATCGGACACATTCGCATGTCTGCCTACACTTTGCTCTTTTAAGGACTCGAAAGGCAACCCTACAGATGGATCAAGCAGAAAATGAGAAGTGTGAAAAGCGAAACAAAAGGGATCTGTCTCGGCGACCGGGGGAGGGGCAACACGAAGGCTTCCGATAGAAGTCCTAAGAAGGAACAAGGGGGAGAGGAACAAAGCAAGGTGTCTCTACACAAAAGAATAGGCGCGCGAGTCAAGAAGCGAAGCAGGCAAAGGCGCTCTCACAAAAAACAAATTGAAGAGTGATCGCCGACGCCGATCAATAAAGCTTCTATTCCTATTCGATCTCTTTCGTTTGAGACAAGGGAAAGTCGTCCCGTATATCCGTTCCTGACGGGCAGGTGGGCCCAGACGCCGCCTGACTTCGACTCAAGAAGGTCGCCCGAGAAGATGGAAAAAAAGGGCGTTTAAAAAGAGTAAACTATGCGTCGATCCGATCTTCGGGAAAAACGGATAGGAGGCAAGTCACGTCCACGAACCTTCAAAAAAGCGGAGGGTGTAATTCGTTTCCTGTACACCACACAACGGCTGATCCTCAGTCCAACAAGACCTTGCTTCTTCATTCGCTGGCTGCGATACGAAGTCATCGCAAGGTGGACGGACAATTGAATACACCTTTAAAAAAAGCTCTACCTCCGTCGCGAGCGCTTCGTCCGGGCAAACACAGAGGAGGGGAGAAAGGGGGGTCACCAAAGTCTGGGTAGCCAAGGCTCGAGGACCGAAAAGGGATATTTTAGCTACGCGTGGGATGGAGTTGCCCATGGGACCACGCGGACAACGGTAAAGAGACTGAAGAGATCGGCCGGGAATTAATCGAACGGAATAGGGCGGGCAGCGGACACTTGTTCGAGGGCAATAGGGAAGGCACTCTGAAATTTGCCGGCAAACAAAAAAGCTTCTATCCCTTAGGATGTCCAAAGGGACTTACAGAACGACTTAATTCAAGGGAAGTTCACCTTCCGGAGAGAAAAGAAGGGGAAATACTACTCAAGGAGAAGGACGGACCGGGAACGGGGCAAAAGGCGCTAGAAAATGGGACCGGGCGATCTCAATGACGAGGCTAAGATGGCTTGAAGAAGGGCGCATCGAAAGACGCGCAATCCGACAAAACAAAACGATCTCTATAAAGCACAGTCGATCAAGGCCAAAACCGGGGCAAGGATTTTGGCTTGACCGGGGCAAGTGAGAGGAATCACGCCACCGGGAGAAAACGATAAGATGTGGCAACAAAAGGAGAAAAAAACACGCCCGTGAGCAATGATAGACTCTCGGTTCATATTGGAGTGCAATAAAGGCCTGAATATGTGGAACAAATACGCTCAGTGAACAGGGAACGAGGCTAGCCCGGGGCAGGGAGCCATACCCGGGTGGGACCTTCTAAGTCAGAAAAAAAATGCCGGGGGAAGGTCACGGACGAGGTCTTTAATCAAAGAGTAGGATGAAAAAAAGGGGAGGGTCAGCTTGTAGGAAAAAAAACGGGGAGTGGGGAAAGCGGCGTTCCGTCTGAAGATCAGAGAAAAGACTAAGGACGCATTCGATTTTGGCACAAGGTTGCGAGAGTCAGGGGGGGGGGGAAAAAGGGGACGCAGGAAGAAAAAAAGATTACGCTCACAGCACGGGAGCGATATGAGTCTCGGCGGGGGTAACCTCGAAGATAACCGGGCCTATGAAAAACCGGGGGGGTAGTGCTCTGGGCTAAGACGATCAGAGCCCCAAGCACTCTCTAAGGGGCAGTGCAAGTGCTACGGGAATCTGATGGTTCACGGCCTAAAGTGGCGATAGCAAAACGCCCCGTTGTATAACGGAGGCCTAGAGGTCAGAGCAATTAACACGATACGACGACGCCATGGGCGGGAAAGCTGACGCATCACCTAGGGACGGAGACCAAGTTTCGAAAGTTTAACAGGTCTCCATGACAAAAAGTTTGGTGAGGTGAGCGGCAGAAAAAGGAAGGAGACTTTACTTGATCTTATCCGGAAGACAATGTTTGGAAGGAAGGACAAAAAAATCACACCATGGACGAAAGAGCGAGTCCCCTGGGGGCCAGTCTGAGCGGAATCAAAAGACATCTACAGCATATGATGAAAAAAAGGGGAGCGGCGGATCAGGGGAAAATCTTCCGCCCATGCGAGCGTGGGCAGGCGGGGGGCAAGCGCATATGGGGAAAAGAGCTTCGGAAAAAAAAAGGAGTCCTGCGAAGGAGAGGAGGAAACCATCTTTATCTTCTTCAGAGGGGACCGGCGACGTGCTTACAGGCCCTCGGATCCGTAGTAGAACCCCCTCAAAGTCTGTATCAGAAGATGGCGAACGAGGAGGGTCAAATGGTGACGGAGAGTCGAGGGAAATTTACTTTCATGGGGAGTGCAGGGAACGCTCGAATTTTCTCCTGAAATTCGGAAGATAGGTTGAGGCGCTCAAGGGAAAAAGCCACACCGAGCGCATACTTGCTTGTTAAAGGGAGAATTGCACGCAGAAAAAAACATAAAATTTAACCGCTCGCGAGTGGAGGAGATGGAGAAGGGCGCGGGAGAGAAAAAGAAACTCGACGAAATTCTTTTTTGGGTAAGGCAGAACAGCGCGTACGCATGGGAGACAGGGGGAAGAGACACAACACGCACACGTGAATATGCGCCATTCCGGATTCGGTTCAAAAGTAGACTATGGCCTCTGAAACGTAACTTTTGGGCCTGCGCAGAAGGTGAGGAAAATAGAACGAAATTGAAGACTCATTCATAAAGAAAAGAGGGGGGAAGAAAAAAAAAGAGGGAGTTATATGGAAGAGCTGGCCCCCCGAAAAAAAGCAGCATGAGGCGGATACGGCAGTTTAAAGTAGCATCGTGGTGGTTTCGACCTAAGCGACGGAAGGGGTGGTGAGGTAAAGAAGACTGAAACAAAGGAGGGACCCAATCCATCGGAAAACTAAACACCTGCAGCCGCAAGGGTCTAACGGAGAGAGGAAAGAACTAGCAGTACTGAACATTTTCGAGGAGCAGGAGATCTTGTGTTGGGAAAAAGGGGGAAAAGTAATGGGAATTGGCCAAGAGTGAAGAGATCCCCCCTTGGGAGCTTGACGGGAGCCAAGGAGCGGGGTGTAACAGAGAGGACACATTCCGAAAAGCAAATGGGAACCTAGAGAAGACAGCGGGGGGGAGCATACCGAGGGTATCACGAAAATGACCGAGTGGAACTCGCAAATGCCTGGAAAGGAAGCAACTCGGAGTAGCTCGCTCTGACTAGGAGAGTGATAGATCACCATATGGGGGGCTACAAATGCATAGGCGAGGTTGATCCAATCGAAATTACAATACACCAAGAGATTAAGCTGAAGTTCAGGGAGAAAAAGGTGGAGCCACATTGATGTAAAAAATAGATCTCAGATGAGTGGCGATATCTTACCTTTGTGAGAATTGAAAAGGGTAAACCGTATCCTGGCAGGCTGCGCAGGGGGCAGCTTGGCTAAAAGAACGCAGTGCTACTAGGCGGAAAGAAACAGGAATCCGGAAAGACGAAATCCCCCACAGCACTAAGACTCGGACGAGTGAAAGAGAAAGGAGGCATGGGCTTAAGGAAGGACGATGAACGAAAGGAATCGAGGGGGAGCAAGGTATCAACGCTCTACGTTGCTGGATTGAGAACTCAAAGGAAGGAACGAAGTCGACGACGCGGAGATAAGGAAGAGCTCTACCGGTATTGTCTAAGTGGGAGAAAAAAGCTGGGACGCAAGAACGGGGGGGGAAGCCCTCGCAAAGGGATAAGTTTTCCATTGAAGGACAGTCGTATTCAGCACGAAAAGGAAGTGCCGCTATCGGATATTCAAATTTGATGGAGAAAGGATTCCTCTTTGGTAGAAAGTAAGAGAAAAATGTGGAAAAAAAAGGGGGCGAGACGATCTGGGGAGGGGAGGGGTAAGAGGGATGGCCGGGGGGGGAGGGGAAGGTTCTGGGAAAGGTGGAGGAGCGACTTATTTTATTTTGGGGGGGGATAGCGGAACTTGCATTGTCGAACGGGGGGTACACTGACTTGAAAATGGTGGGTCAATACAGCGCTCTAAAAAAGAGGGAGGGAAAAAGGAATGGATTAAAAAGGAATCAGTGTAAGAAAGAGAGGAAAAAAAACAAGAAAAATCAACAAGTTCGATCAAGGGAAAAGCCCGTTGAAACATCAGTAGGCGACATGGCTAGGGGGGGCTGATAAAGGAGGCAATACCGAAAAAGAGGGAGCAGGGGACAAAACGGGGAAAGTGTTAGATAAAGAGTTTTAAAGCCTTGAAGAATAGGCCACCTCTTCCTCAGAAAGCAGGAAGAAGAGGCACTGAGGAGAAATCTGCCGGACAAGAGGACATTACCAAGGGAAAAAAAATGAAAGCCAGCGCGAAAGGGGAAGGGGAAGACCAAACAGATTTCGAGGGCTCACAAAGCACATATCGGCGGACAAAGCGAGAATAGGTAGAAGATGAGGAAGGAGACGTCGCTAACTGAGAAGTGGAAAAACAGTCTAAGCCAAAACAAGTGTGGCGGAACGGTCAGAAAAGGACGTCAATCACGGAAAAAAGAAAGAGGTGTGCAAGCAGCAAGAAACAAAAAGAAAAGCTCCAAAAGAGATTAAACCACGCGATAGGCCAAGGTTTTTGAGGGGAATGTGTCAGGAGGAAATCGACGCAAAAGGGGGGAGCGGCGCGGGCAAAGGGGGGAGCATCAAAGAGACAGGGCCGGAAAAAAAAAAGATTTCGGCTCCGAGTTGACAACAAGGTGGAAAGCCAAACAAAGGGGGTTCCGTTAGGCTTTGAGAGCGATAAAGCCTAAGGTGATCAAAGGGTGTTGAACTAAAAAAGAGGGGGGGAAGTCGCTTGTCGCGGGGTGGGGTCGAGAGAGAGAGTGGTATCCCGGGGGGGATCAATCAACGGCAAAGGGCCGTCTCCACTTTGGGATCGCCACTCAGAAGAAAGGAAGAGACGAAGGGGAGAAACTGAGCTTAAGGGTTCACAAAGAAGAGATCGAGGATTGTGGAAAGCAAAAAGCCTAGAGAGGGGGGTCTACAGGAAAGTGAAGAAAGGTACTTTTAAGCCCGTGGGGTCCCGGGAGAAACGGCAACGAAAAGAGGAACAATGGGGTCTATGGGGGAGAATGGGAAAGACAGGTAAACACAAGAAAGAGTAAATTAATTAAGCTAAGTTCAGTAAAAGGATAGGGGGGGGCCAGACTGTATAAACTCGGGGGGAGGTGAGAACATAGGGAAGGAGGCTTTTAAAGAGAGGGGACGTGTAAGGGGGGAGGTGGTGAAAAGGCCATAGACATTCATGTGGGGTAAGTCAAAAGACCTCGAGGAAAGATCTCGAAGTCAAGAGAAAGAAAAACAGATGGGAGGGGAGGGGCAATAAATGAGAATCGGAAAAAACGCGTCTTAGGGGAGGAAGCGCTAACCTAGGAATACTCTCCCGCTGTTTCTGCACACAGCAGTTCAACGTTTCTTCACTTCTTATGAATGAGTGAGATTTTCGGGAAAAAGGGGGAGGGAAACGTAACGGAAGAGGAAAGAAGCTAATGAAGAGAACGTTATTGAGCAAGAAATTTGCGGTCGCCAAAAACTGAAATGGTTGCTTCGGAAAACTGGGCAATAAAAGGACATAGGGTGACTGGACAAATAGGAAGGTGAGTAGATGGGGTCAAAAGGGAGGGGTTCTACTCCCAGACATGGCAAAAAGAAGCGCGAAAAGAAAACCAAACTTTCAAAAAGGAGGGTTTTTAACTGTCTGCGAAAGTGCTTGCGCACAGGATGATCACGCACGTCGCGCTCGGTGGGGGAGAGCGAGCTAAACCGGAATTTCGGAAAGGGAGCCAAACTCTATAAAAGTGGTGGGGGGTCCTGAACGATCAAAAAAAGAGCGCCTATTACGGAAAACGAAACACCATCTTTCTCCTCTCTCCAAGTGAGACGTACAAATGAAAGGACGAGAAGAGAATACGGAAAAGAAACGGTTTAAAACCGATAAAGTCTCGTGAAACTAGAAAAATACTTCATGGACAAATGTCAGCATTAGAAGATGTAACGAGAGAGGATGTCCTGCTTACCAGGAGAGGACCAGACAAAGGAAAGCATCATCATAAGAGGACTCCTCTTGAACTGGATACCCAGAAAATGGTGGATCTGGAAGGTCATATTCCAAAGCAAGGGGAGCCGGTCTTGATTTCAAAGAAAAAGAACTCCGAGAGGTCTCTGAAACGCGCGAGACGAGGAGGTGACAAGGAGAAAAGGCAGAGGGACTCGGCTAAATGCCTGTAAGCTGCTGATTCATCTACTGAATCGACTAGGGCAAACTGGAAAGAAGGAGGCTACTTCGCGTGATGAGGCCCAGGAGATGCCTAAGCGCCAGGTCTTCTTTTTTATAGGGAAGAGCTCCTATAAGGTCAACCGCTACGAAAGAGAAAGGTAGAGACCTCAGTCGAAAGGCATAAAGACAGGGGCAATTCGGGTCGGACTTCGACGGATGTTCATGAACAAGTAGCGCAAGTTCCAGAGCACCGGACCGGATCACATTAAAGGCGTGAAGGAATGCAAGGGGAAAGCAAGAATAAAAAGGAAACAAGGCCGATCATCGAGCGAGGCAGCAGGAGTCTGTCCTGCGAACCAGAACTTCATCGAATCAGGGAAAGAGGAAAAATGAGGATAGCGAAGCGTCAAGAAAGTCCAAACTAAACCAGGATCGGGCCAAAAAAGCTCGATTCGCGAAGCGGCGCGTTTCAACTCGGAATCATGCTATTCCATCCTGGAAAGGGAATGGAGACCGGCGCACGAGCAAGGGAGGAGGAAAGGCAAACTGCAACTTGGGGTGTCTCAAAAAGAAAATAAGAGAAATGTGTGCGACCGACTTATGGATTGGAAAAGGGAAGAAAACTACCATACACCTCAGCGATAGGAGAGGGGGCGAACTCCCGGGCGGGACTGGATGGGGGGTCAGGGGGAAAGCGTTACGTAAGGATTTGGGAAAAAGGGGGATCAAGACGAAGTCATCAAAAGGCGAAAGGGTCGTTCATACCTCAAGGGAACACCAAAAAGACTTCACTTGGGGGGGGAGTCCGGTTGAAATAAGAGAAAAATGAATCTGGCGGACTGGAGGGATCTTGGCAGCAGGCGACCAAAGGCCAGCCTGGACCTCCCCAATCTCTTTGAAAAGAAGGCGGGATAAGAGGGGGGGAAAAAACCGATTCTCTTCGAAGCAGGAGAACGAAGCGAGAGGTGGGCCCAAAAATAGATCGGCCTGGTAAGGGAAGGAAGGAAGAAGGGCTTGAGAAGGGAAAGGTTGAAGAACAAGAAAGCGCTCCTGGAAAGCGTTTCCTCGAGAAGGGGAGAGGTCAACCGCACGCTTGAATCAAAAAAAGACAGCGCCTCAGAGCTCCTGCTGAAAAAAGTTCACCTATCAGTAGCCTTCCATTACGCGCGGTCAGCGAGAAAGAACAAGTCGGGAAAAAAGCAGAAAACCAGACAAAAACTTTGTCTCATTTCACGAAAAGGGGATAAACTAGCCGGGGGGAAACAGGGCTCTTCAAAGAAGGGGGTTTGGGAGTCCTCCCAGTCAAGAAAGAATACATAAGAGAAGCAGGGAGTTGTAAACTTAATGGGCTTAATAACAGGACGAATGAAGAGGTCAAATGGGACGAGCAAAAGCAGCCAAAAGTGGGGTGTCGCTCTATTGAATCATAACAGCAGAAGGGAAAAACATGAGTCTTTCTAAACCTCCCTGGGACCTGGAAATCAAAGGCCAAGGAAGAATCCGACGTATCAGGCATCGGAGTGGGATTAAAGGATACTTGTCTCGGTCGGACGGTGTAGCGAAGTCCGGAAGGGAAAGGGGAGCATCGAAAAAAGAAGAGACAAAAGAGGAGCAGGAAACTCTTCCGAGGAAAATAACGAACCTAAAGATGAAAGGGAAGGGAGAGTGGCTTCTTGCTTTCTTGGGGATTGATCCACAACACAACTAGCGAGAAAAGATATACTCGATCCAACGCCTAAAGAGAAAACGGCGGAGAGACGCCGCTTCTGAAGATAGTGTTGGAAAGGTAAAGGGGACATTTTGCTGTCCGAGAAAATTCGTGTGACGGGGCAAAGAATGTCAACAAAGCCGGTCTGCCGAGAAACCAGAGTCAGTGGCCATTAAAGAAAACAAGAAGGAGAGGACTATCCAGAGCGTAACCATTTTACTCATCCAACGGTCGGGAAACTGGTCTCAAAGAAACAGAGAATGTGGGGCACGGGGGGAGGACTGGGAGGAATTGGCTGAGAAGGAGACAAAAAAGGTGCTTGAGGAAGAATGTTAGGGGCTGAGCGGAACTGGAGGGCCTGCTGGGAAAGTCTTGTCAACAAAAACCACCGGGCTTAGAAAGAAGTCGCGTGGGGATAGGGATAAGGAACGAATGCAAGGGGTCACTTAAAAATGAGCTGAGAGGGGGGGTGACCCCTGTGGGGTCTACACGGCGGAGGAGAGACCGCAGGGACTTTTGGGCGAGGGCGGTCTAAGGAAAAACGGAAGGCGTTTCATGGGACATGATCACTTTTTTGAAAACGTGGGGACTGAAAAAAAAGGGATTCGAGACGGGGTGAAAAAAGGCTCTAGGGGAATATGGGACCGTCGGAGCAGTCTTCTGATGTGAGAGGGGGGATCAATCGCAAACCGGGAAACTGAAGGAAGAAGAAAAACCAAGTGGCAAACTTGGACAAAACAGTACAGGTTGGGCAGAATGGGCTGGACCTCCCGAACATTATTTAAAGCCCACGAGGGGAGAGGCCGTCCGGGAGAAGGGGGGAAACTAAAAGAGAATTAAATACAAAAGAAAAAATTAAGCTAACGGGGAGTAAGCGGGACGGCGCGCCTACCTGTGCCAAGTCCCTCACGACAGCGCACATCCAGCCAGAGAAGAGAGGGGACATGTGGGGGAAAAATTCGAAAGAAAAACGTGGAGCTCCAGGGGAAAAATGCAAAAGGTACGGAAATACGAGAAGTTCTGGTTCTTCGCCAGACTGGAAAACACGGCTAAAGCGAAAAAAGAAGTCAGCTGCCCGCAATCCAGGAAAAAAGGAGAAGATGCAACGATCGGAGAGGGGAGGTGGGGCGTAAAAAAAAAAGGGGAAAGGAGGAGTAGAAAGATTATCGAAAGGAGCGAACACGCGGTAGAAGGCTAACTGTTTTCAGGAAGAAAGACCTGTGGTTAAGCCCTGGGGCTTTGCGGATCCCATGGAAAAATTGGGAAAACCGGGAAGGAAAGCGCTTCTGGATGGGGAAGAAAGAGGGAAAATACTCGGTGGGAAAGGAAGGAGAAAGACTCGTAAATTACGCAGCCGGCAGGAGCTTCGCTGTGAAAAAGAGCTTGACTCGAGGAATGCAAGAGCAAACACAAGGGAAAAAGAGGTTCCTTTGCGTAAAAAAAACAAGCAAAAAAAATCGTACTATTACTGAACCGGGGAGGGGGACACGCTACTAGGAGGGATAAAAAACGGGAAAAAGACAATCCATCACTCAGAGAAAAAAGAGGAAATTTGAAACAAAAGGAAAAAGGAATGTAGGACGGAGGAGTGGCTTGGATCTAGTGCCGAAGCACGGCCGGATCCCTGTCCGAAGGGCAGAGAGAGGAAAGAGCCGACTCGTCGAGGGGGAAAGAGGTAAGAGGAGAGCGGTCGTTCCTCATCAACGAGATCAAACGCTCTGCAGGATGTAGGTGGCGAAACTAGGGGTGCTTAGAGGCAGAAAGAAGTGGAACTTTCTTGGGGGAATCGCCTCTCACCGGGAGAGGGCAAAAAAGGGTGCCGAATGCGCATACAGGGAAGTCGAAAAGGCGAGCGGTTGGAGGGAATGACAAATCAGGTAAAAAAGAAGGATCGCGCGCAGAGGGAACTGCCGACGATACCCCATTTCTAAAAAGAAAAAGAGCGTCAAGGGAGGGAGCTCGTGGGGGAGGTAGCCTGACATCGAAAAAAGACAACTCGCTCCGTAGCGGAAAAAAGGAGAGAAATCGATTGAATCGGGGCAGAATTTCTTGACTGCGCAGGGTGAGAGGGAGGAACGCTGCCATAGGGGAGGGGGCTGCGCAAAAAGAAAAGTCGGGGCCGCATTTGGGGAAGAGCCGCAGGGGGTGGATAAAAGATGGGGGGGGGGAGGTCAAGGGGGGGGGAAGTAAAATATCCTTAGGAATTAGGCAATGGCGCGGAGCGGTGTCTGAAGAGAAGGGGAGAGAGATATTTAGGAAGAAATGCATAAAATAAATAACAAGAAGGGGAAAAGAAGCTGGATCATCGGGGGTCCAAAAAAAAGAAAAGGAAATTCCCCAAAGGTTTTCAAACGGGAGGGGTATGGGCTCTTTTTAGGGGAGAAAAGGGAGGCGGGGGGAGGGGAAATCGGAATTTGTAAAAAGTGCGAGGAAGAGGGAGCGGCGAGACGAGAAAACCTGCCTTCACCAAGGGTAGAGGAGCACAAACTGTCATATTCGACAATAAAGGAACTTATTTCTTTGGTGGTCACCGCTAGGGGGGAGAGGGTCAGTCTGGGGAAAGAGAGACGTCGAAAAGAGAAGCTAAAGACACCAAGAAACTGAGCGGGAGTTTGGAGAAAAGGGAGGAAATGTAGAGGTTGCGAGCTGACACTCCCCCTCGTCTCGCAGGAGAGCATTTCGTGCAGGGCGAACGCAAACAGGGTCTGAAAGGAGTTAGTAAGAGGAGAAAGAAGAAGAGAAGTCAATGGGTTAAAAAAGATCCCGAAGATCGAACTGAAAAAAGCAAAAATGTGAAGGAGAACGAAAGGGGGGGGGGGGGAAGCCGTACACGGGCGGACGGAAAAAAGTGCAGGAAGAAGATCTTTGGGGGGGTGCGTGCCTTAAAGGGAAATAGGAAAATGGACGGGAAACAAAAATTGGGAGACGCTTTAGACGCTCTAAAAACTGTGAGGAAGAAGCGGAAAAACAGCAGTAAGGGAGCAATATTCGTCGCCAAAGAAGAGTCTATCTGAGGGAAGTTGGAACGATAAAAGTCGAAAAGAAGAGGAAAGCCCACTTTGGCTTCTACTCACTAGACGGATAGATGGGGCATAAGGACGCCAAAGGGGGGCGGGGAAGAAGAGAGAGCGCGGTAAAATCCCAACAAAATCAGAAGAAAAAGAAAGGGGTGGGAAAAGGGAAGTTACTTACCCCCGGTCCAAAGGTGGAGGAGGCCCCTAGGCGAAAAGGTGTGAAACGAAAAAGAAAGACTGGGTGTGGGGAACCTTGGGGGAATCAACCTCGGGCCTGATCTTTCATTTCGACGGCGGGAGCAAAGAAAGAGCTGGGAAAGAAAGGAAGAACGAAACAGGAAGAAAAGGCATATCCCCACGGCCTTCGTCGTCTTCACCTGGGCCAAATTTTAAGTCGGTCTTTTCTCAAAATTCAAAGGGTAAGTGGAAAGTAGTGGAAGAAATTGAAGGGGTAGCAGGTGCTCTGAAAAGGGGTGAAGACCTTTGGAAAGGAGAGACCCAGTCGAGGAAGGAGGAGAAAAATCATGAAGGCAAAAAAATTGGACGTCGCAGTATATGAGAAACCATGCATTTTCAATCTGGGGGGAGAAGAGGGGCAAGAGAAGGGGGATTTCCATTGAAGGAAGGCCTAGTCTGAACGAAAAAAAGGGAAAGGGAAGAATCGAGCTGCCTAGTAGGCCTATGGTGGGGCTTCTCAGGGGGCAAGCAATGTAAAGGTGATAGAATTCCCGACCACTTTTGCGTCAGTCAGTTAAGGTATTGGGGAGGGACTAAGGGGGAAAAAAAAGGCAACGGCCGGAGGAGGGTCCGTTAAGACGGAATTCTGGGGTTAAAGGGTAATTCACTATCCTTCATTTCCTAGGGGGGGAGTTAAATGGAATGTAAGCTCGTTGGGGGGGGGTCAGGGCAGCTACCAAAGAGTAAAAAAAGAGGTAGGATTTAAGATGAAAGGGGAAATGGAGATGCAGGAAGACTAGGGGAAAAAAAATCAAAAATCTAAGGACCCTAACGGTAAACTGCCGACATTGGACTCTTACTAAGGCCAGCACTCTAGAACTATACCAAGAAAAAGCGATCCGGTGGGTAACTGGAAAGGGAAGGTTGCAAAAAGCAATGGTCTGCCTCAGGGAAGAGCATAATAGAGTGAACTGGAAGGGGGGGAGGGAAAGACGAAATAGGAAAGGGACAACTATCTCTAAGGAAAACCTCGGAAGGATTTCCCCCTATGGACGCATCCATGAGCACATCTCAAGGCAGAAGACAGCTTCTGACCCGCAAAAGAAGAGGTAGGGGGTACTTAGAAAATGTTCGCGTGGCTAGGCGACTGAAAAAATCAACGGACAACCGCATCTGGGGGGTTCACCGCTAAGCAACCATATGACCGGGGAACGAAGAAAGGAGGTAGGGTACCGTATTCTTTCAGAGAGCTGGAGCAGGGGAAGTTAGAATGAGCGCAGTTCGGACCCAAAAAAGGGAAGATGGAGCTGACAGTGGGAATGACGCCAACAAGAGTAGCTTGTGAGGGGAAAAAAAAAGCGATATCTGAGTAGAAGAAAGGGGGGCTCCAATGGGGGGCTTCCTCGCTCAAACCACTCATGCGGCGTACGGGGAAGATTTCACACGTCAAAAAAGAGGACAAGTCTCCATAAGGGGGTCAAAGTCAACTCAAAAAAAATAAAGAAACAAGATGAGGGGGACTCTGCGCTCAAGGGGTTGTCAAACACACAAACGGAAAAAAGATCAGTCTGATAGGAAAAGCACGATGAAGCGAAGGTCATGGTGTTACGCGAGACGTGTAGCTCGATTTTGAAGGAAAAAAAAAATTGTCCTCATACAGCTCCACAGGACGTCATTCTCTTGTCCAAATGGAGGGGAACCAACGATAGTAAGCAAGAGAGAAATGGGGGGAAAAAAAAAGAAGGGGCCCATCCTAAAGAGAAAAACGATTCAATAGGTCGGTAGGCATGAAAAGGGGGGGGGGTGCGGCATTTTTTTTATATCTGGTTCTACGTAGGATGGGTTCAAGGCCATTTAAAAGGTTTCAAGAAAAAGAAAGGGGAGAAAGAATTCTCAGAGAGGGGTCAAAGTCCGATCCATAAAGAAGGGAGAGTCACGAACTGGCAAGTCAACAGCGGCTCTCCTCGTCTGAGGAAAGAGCGAACTTAGAATCTCTCACTCGGCTGCTAAAAAGGGACAGGGGAACGGTATGAAAGTTTCAGACTGGGAGGGGGGAGGGCTCAAAATTAAGAGTAACACCAAGTGCAAGAAGGACATAGCTAGGTACCAAAAATGTCCTGGAAGTGCAAAGGGTTTCTCTGGGAAAATGGGAAAAAAAAAAAGTTTGGGGACGTCCAACTATCACCAGTCTCACATTTGGAGTCTCACACGCAAGGAGGCAGAAAGGGAATGGCAAATTGTCTGCAAAAAAGAAGGGGTCTCCATCATCATAAAACAGAAAATCACCGTACGGTCTTTTGGGGAAAGGGGAATGAGGGGAAGGTCAAATTGACTCCCGCACTATCGCGAGCGGACAAGGGTTAAAGACCTAAATTAGAGGTGAGAAGAGCCACCTAGAAGGGGCGGGACTACAAGGAAGAAAGAGAGGGGACTGCCAAAGAACAAAAGGCGGAGGCCGCTCTACAGGAATAAAAAATAGAATAAAAACGGATTTAGGATTCAGAAGGACAGATGTGGGACAACCTCGAAAAGAGAAGTTACCAAGAAAAAGAAGCTGACCAAAGAAGACTCTACTCGAAGTTCCGAAAAAGCGGGCGTCTATACTGAGGGCCTCGAAAATCTCTTACGGATCAAAAGAAGAACTTAAGAGGCCAAAAAAAGGGAGCTTTTAGTAAGAAAACTTTTGTCGAAGAAGGGTGAAGTCGACTCTCCTCTTCGTCCGGAGCACTTTTAAAAGTCCGCCACAACTCTAAGGGCTGAAGGGGGGAAAGGTGAATCTCTACTAAAAAACTGGAGAAAGTAGGGGCACAAAGAAAAAATACACTCTGTTGACTTCCGGGAGATGAAAAAAAAAATGCTCGATTGACCACT
>Ga0179593_1660966_pt1 | contig 14089 bp, 17 predicted proteins | sample CZODoug2_1_08_16_FD_185931 | JGI IMG/M metagenome (GOLD analysis project Ga0179593, IMG submission 185931) | Vadose zone soil fungal communities from Angelo Coast Range Reserve, California, USA - CZODoug2_1_08_16fungal (PacBio error correction) | ecosystem: Environmental > Terrestrial > Soil >...
AAAAGTGGAAGGGTCAAAACAGCAAACCCCATCTCCGATTCCTCCCATCAAGCAACGTGCCGCAAAAAAAAGGCGAAACGGTAAAAATTCCCTCGGTTTAAAGGAAAAAAAAAAAAGGGGAACGTAGTTTTCAGGCGCAAGACTCACACCTCTACAGAGGAAAAAGTCACACCCGCAGAGCCCGGCCGCCTCAAATCCGGTCGGAGAAAGGAGGAAAAGTCCCATCTTCCAGCGGGAGGGAGGAAAAGGAAGGGCAGGCGCCCCATCCGTTTTACAGGAGGTCAAGGGGGACGAGAGAAGCAGCACGAACACAAGCTCTCCCCGTCACGAGAAAAAAGGCCGTATCCTTCATCCCCACCATTTTCCCGTGAAAGTTTGATTCGCCGACTCAATCTCGTCTTTTTCATCCAAGCGGAACGTCGTTCAAATAAAGGCCGGAGAGCAACCCGATTTTTTGGGACAAAAAAGAAAAAGAGCAAATGGAACATGCTGCTCGTGTGCACGAGGGGGGGAGGGGGAAAAGCAATCAGTTTCGCCAAGCCCAATGGAAGAGGAGTAGGGCCTTGGGGGACTGGCGACGGGTACCTCATGTTGGAGAAAAAAGGGAAGGACGAGGAAGACGCCGTTTTTAAAAGGTCCCTTCGCAAGCGTCGGAGGAGATGGGAGAAAAAGGGGTCAAGCACGGCACATTTCTCAGCACTCGGGAGGAAGCGGTGTCGGAAAAACAGAACGCCGCGTCGCCCCCGCGTCGTGCGAAAATAGGACACTTTCCAACAGTAAATAAAAGGGAAAATGAGCCAAAGAGGCACCATCGGGGAAGAAAAAAAGCGCCGAACATACATTCGACCCACCGGGCAAGAAAGCTTCACCCCCATTCCCTTAAACCCGCTTCCGGAAAGAGGAGGGAAAAGAAAGGACGCGCCGAATTCCTCACCAGGCAACCTGGAAAAGGACGAACCCGCTTCCCTCCGAAAGGGAAAGAAACAGAAAATGCACAAGCGAGGGTATCGTGCAGATCTTCTTCGCTGCTCGCGGACCGCTTGGGCAAACGGAAAAAAAAGGACATTCATCAACGTAAAAATGGTAGGAGTAAGAGAAAATCGCAAACTTCAACGTCCGAAGGAAGGAAAGGGCGGGAGCATTTTGCTTCATCTTTCCTCATTTGAAATGGTCGAGAGAATAAGCATGTGGGAAAATTCTTGATCAGGGGGAAAAAAAAAGGGAAAGAGGAGGGGGTTGAGGAACGGTAATATTAAGGGGGGAAAAAGGACCGGGTAGCGTATACGTTTCGCAAACAAAAGGAAACCAACCTATCGCGCGATCCACCAGTCCTCAGCGCGGGAGAAAGAATGGACCCATCCACGCTTGGAGGGGAAGGAGAAAAACGCAGTGTCCCCGCGCTAGAATGTCCAAAAAAAAAAGAAAGGGACGTGTATTCCGTTTACAGATGGGGGGGATAAGACCTTCATTTCCAGAAGGGAAGAAAAGGGAGAAACAAATGCCCCACGCCCCTTCCGACAAAAAAAAAGAGGGGGACCAGGTGAAAAGCCGCGTCAGAAAAAAAAAGTAGCACAATTCCAGCGCTCCTCCACGATGAGAGCCCCCATATTTCCCGGAGGCCGGGTAGAAATCATTTGGAAAAGTGCGTATCAAATAGGGGGGAGAAAGACGAAAAGAACCCCCGGGGGGGGGGGGTAGGGCGAAGATCTCTCTCAACAAACAAAAAGGGAAAAGAGATTCTTTCGCCCGAACCGGGGGGATGTTGCGAGGGAGTAGAAAGGGGGGGAAGCTGCTGGAAAGAGGAGGGAAGAGAAGGGGGGAATGAAATATGCGACCCGGCGACGGAAATCGGAAAAAAGGGAGCGGGACGCGGTAATTTCGACGGAAAAAGTTTCAAGACTAAAAGATGTGTGCACGGTCACCATTTCATTGGTGAGGGGGGGGGAGGAGGGGGGATTTATGAAAAGGGGAGAAAAAGGGAGGGAGGAAACTGCCTGGGATCTACGTATGATGAAAAAAAGAGAACTTGCGGATACTACGGCGGGGGACCTCTCTCAGAGATTTTGCTGCAGGCGAAAGCGTGGCTGGGCAAAGAAGGGAGGGGGAGGGAAAAAAGAGGGAAAAGCGCTGAGACTTTTGGATCGAGAAAAAAAGGGGCCGCGTCCTGGTTTGCAGAACCGTATAAAAAGGGGGGGGGAAAAAAACAAAAAAAAAAAAAAAAACAACCCCACCACTGGGGGGGAAAAACAAGAGGAAACCTCGAACCAGAGTTTCGAATGGAAGACGAAGCGGTACCCTATAAGATTTCCAAAAAAAGGGAAAATGAAAAAGGAAGAAAGCCTGAAGCAAAGGAGGGAAAAAAGGGAAAGAAATGAAAGGCGCCTTTGTGTGGGAAAAGGAAGACGCAGTACTCTAATATCTCCCATGTGGAAAAGGGGTGACCGGGTCTACCATATAACTGACCCCCCGGGGGGGGGAAAATGGAAAGAGATGAGAATCTTTCGTCAGTGGAAAGGGGAAGACGGAAGAGGGGGACGCCGTTCAATGTGTTTTTCAGGAAGGGAATCGGCGCTGACGCTTTCTTGTATACTCCTAGTTCGGAGAGGGGGAAGGATTTTGGGGAACCTCTATGACTGTTTTTGCGGGCAGGGGGCAGGGAAAGGCGGGATTTCCTGACTCTGACGGGAAAAGGGGAGGGAATACTTCCGTAGTTACGTGGAAAAGGAAAAGGAGGCTCACTAACGCTGGGGGCTACGCGGCAGTTAAAAAAACTCTCCACACTTATCCATTTTCCTTTATTGAAGGGGGGGGGAAAAAAACAGGTAGATGCAGAAAAGGGACTTTTTAAAAAGGGAGGGGTTGTTGAAGACAAATGACTTTACAAGCTGAAAGGGCGGAAGAGGAGAAGAAAAGGGTCTGACTACAAAAAATGGAAGCGAAGACATCACGATCGTGGAAACGACAGCATGGGGGAGGGAGGGAGAAGGAGATAGGGAAAAAATAGGGGTTATCTCCTAAGTAGAGAAAGAAAAGGGGGGAGGGAAAGACGCTGAGGTGAGTCGCGAAGAAAAACCCAAGGAATGGTGGAAAGGATACGGCCGATCTTATTTACTTATAGTTATGGAAAAAAGGGGGTATGGAGGGAGGGCGCTTTTTTTAAAAAACATGAAGAGAAGGAGGGGGGGGCCGATGCACGTTCCTATTCAAGGAAAAAAGAAGGGCAAGACGGAGCAGACAGTATTTGATTCGGCGCGGGGCGAGGGGGGAGGGGGGTTGCGCGGAATTGAGATTTTGAGATTTCTCTAAACCTACGGAAAGAGGGGAGGGGTTTTAAAAAAAAAAATTTTTACCTGCTTGCTCCGCGAACGGATGGAAGGGAGAAAAGGGAAATCAGGAATGGGGCGTCTTGCTGTGGGGGGAATAAGGGAAAGAACTAACCAACACAACGGATTAGATTAAAAAGGGAAGAAGAGAAGGAAAATGGGGTCAAAACACAGCATCGCCCCCATCTCCTATTGCCGCGGAAGGAAATGCCAAGTGCTCTGCTCAAGCTTCAATCAATACGTTGGGAAAAAAGAAAGAAAAAAAAGGGGGTGAAGCGCCATCTCAACACCTCTCCTTCGAGAAAGGAAGGAAAAAAGGAAAAGCGCCGCCTCAAATCTTGTCTCTAGGAGAAAGGGGAATCAAGCGGAGGGAATGGAATCTTCACTTGACAGGAAAAAGAAGGGGAATGATCTGTGTAAAACTCGCCCTCCCAATCACCGAAAATAGACCATCCCGGACGGGGCCGGAATCCGTCATACCCCCCCTTGCCCGTGAAGGGTGGGAGGGGGAAAAAAAAAAGGGACTTCAGAAAGAGGCCACGTCGTCCGAGGGAGAAGAAGAGACCGATTTTTTCCAGAAGCCACCTCCGCCCCCAGGCAAGGGGGGAAAAAAACTCGGTGCACTGAAGGTCATTCGCTTCCCCTCTTCACGTGGGTCGTGCCAAAAAAAAGAACGAGAAGTACCGGAAAGGCAACGGGGACATAAGGGTGGAAAGGGAAAAAAAACGGGTTCTCGTCGCGGATCGCCCCGTGGGGAAATGAGAAAAAACTCTGCAGAAACCCTGTCAATCCCAGAACATGGCGAAAAAAAAGAAGAATGGGGCTGAGAAGACAGAACTCCTGAGGAACGAAAAGGAAGGGGAACAAGAAACCATAGGCACACTTTCCACTGACAGAAGAACGCATGATCACCATCTGGTCATCTTCAAGAAAAGGGGGAAAAAGTCAACGGGTATGTCGACCACCGTCCGAAACACCCGAGGGAAAAAACTCCCATTCCAGTTGGAAAAAAAGGAAGAAAGAAAAATAGTTCAAGCGCCGAATTCCTCCACCAAGGAAGAACACCCTAACAGTCCCCGCTGCCGCACGGAAGACGAAAGCGGAGAATCGCGGCGCATCTCTTCATGAAAGAGGAAGAGGGGGAGGAGGGGTGCAAACTTCAGTTCCATGAGAAAAAATAATCAGGTCTAAACTTCCTGGGGAAAAGGGGGAGAGAGACGTACTGAGGCAATCTGCAAACTCAACGGAAGAGGAAGGAAGTACTTCTTCCTTCGGGTAGGAAGAGGGAGGGGGAGGTGTCAGAGAGAGAAGCCCTTTGAAAAAAGGAAAAAAAGGCTTAGTCTTCCATCTTCGAACTCTTCTTGTTTACGGAAAAGGGGGGAGATTTTTAACAGGTCCCGTGTATCGATACTTTTCTCAAAAAACAGGAAAAGATAAAAAGGAAGAGGAGCGAGCCACCATTCCTCAGCGCGAAAAAGAAGGGGGGAAAAAAAAAAACTCCCCTCCACGCTTTCTGCCGAGAGAACAAGAAGGACAAGAAATAAGTCCCCCTCGTCGTTCCTCCCGAAAGGGGAGGAAAAGGGAAAAGGTGGGCGACAGACGTATATAAAAAAGGGGAAGGCCGCCAGGGGAAATCACTTCACAAAAAAAAGAAAAAACCCTTCGCCAAAAAAGCACAAACGGCAAAAAAGGCCCCTCGACGACGAAAGTGCCGCTCAGGACAGGGAAGGAACGAAAACAACCAACTCCTACGATAAGGAGGGGGGGAAAAGGTACCGGTGCCCGTCCGCCGGGAAAGAAGAGAAAGACATTTTGCCACTTGCCATAGAAAAAGGAGGAAAATAACTAGCAACATCCGGTCGGGCGAACGAATAGCTCGAAAAAAAAAAAGAAAAGAGAGGAGTATCGTCGAAAAGACAGGAAAGGAGCGGCAGGGAAAATATGCAGGGAGAAGGGGGAAGGGGGGAACATGCATATTTCGTACCCTGCTACTTGAAAGAGGACTATACTGGATCGCTGTTAATTGCGACGCGGCACTGCAGAAAAAGGGCATGGGGAAGGACACTTGCAGGGGAGGGGAGGCGCTGGGCAGGGTTTTCGGGGAGGAAAGGAGGAAAAGGAGGCGCTCTGTAAACTGCCTGGGATGAAGAAACAATTGAGGAATACACGCACTTTTCGGAGACGACGGCGGGGGAAGAGAAGGGGAAAGAGGTTTTGAGCGACAGGAGAAGGGGGGGGGGAGAAGGAAGGAGGGGAGGGGGTTACCGACAGCGAGGGAGGAAAAAAAAGGGGGGAGGTCCGGCCGTTCCTGGTTTTCGAAGGAGCGAAAAAAAAGGACAAACACGTTGACGCGAATATTACCGTTCTGAAACAAGAAGAAAAAGTTCAAAGAAGGGAAAAAAAGAAAGAGGGTCCAATGTCTGATCGGACGAAAAAGGGAAAAGAGGGAAAAAAAAAGGCAGGAAGAATACGTGCGTAAATGAAGAGAAGGAGGATTGCCGACTTACCCGACTCTCGACCAGGGGGAAGGAAGGTTCAATGTGTCGACCATAGAACTTGACGTGTTGAAAAAAAACAAGAGGAGGGACGCATGAAGAATAGATTCGCCGCGAAGACGAAGGGGAAGGGAGAGCGGGAACGCCGGGAAAGTTTGTCAGGGTGGTATGATTCTCGCTGAACGCGTGATGGATACGAAGAGTGAGAGAGGGGAGTGGGCTTCCGCGAGGAAGGGGTGGAGGGGGTGGGCGACAGTATGGTCTGTCGATTTAAAAGGAGAGAAAAAAAATGTTAATCATCGGCGAAAAGGGGGGAAGAACAGGCAATGTTCTTGGCCGATGTTTTCTGCTCACAGAGGGTGGGAGAACGGGGAGGAGAAAAAACTCGCAGTCACGCTTCACGAGGGGGAGGGAAAAGAAGAAGTGGGGTGATTCACATCTACTCCTGTTACTATGCTAAGGAAGGTTTAACGCAAAAGAAAGAAATGGTTTTGTTTAAGACAAAATTATTTACAATCGGGAAGGGGGGAGGGAAAAGTTACTATTAGTACAACTATTCCATGGGGGAGGGGGGGGAGGAGAAAAAGAAAGAAAGAAGAGGGGCAACTATCAGAATGGGGAAAGGGGGGGGAGGGGAGGCGGAGCATTCTGAAAAAAGCGTGTTGAGAGAAAAAAAAAAAAACGATCCCTCTAACGCACTTGTCCGAGAGACGCGAATTTTCGTCGAAAAAGGGAAAAAAAAAAAACGGGTGGGGAAGTATACGGTCCGATAAGAGGAAAGGGATTCTGTGTTGACTTACTGGCGCAGTTGGGAAAAAGGAAGAAAAGGAGGGATGGCGATTCACGTTCCTATTCCATTGGAAAGGAAGCCGTTAAATGAAAGAATTATTTGATTCTGCTCGGGAGACGGGGGAGATTGAGAGGAAGGAAAGAGTTTTGAGATGAGAGGAAAAAAAGAGAAAGGGGAGGTTGGATTGGGAAAACCGTATTGATTTGGGGAAACGAATCTTTCGCTTTCTACATTGCTGAAATCGGTCTTGGGCTTCTTTTTTTTGACATTAAAAGGGGTAAATCAAAACAACCAAAACGGATGCGGGAAAGGGGGAGCAAGTGGGAAAAAACACAGAAGCAGGGCCAAGCAACCGATTCGCCAAAAAAAAAAAGAAAAACCCGGTTCGCGGCGCAATCGGGTCAAAAAAAAGAAGAAGGGGGGTTTTCAACCCTCCAGGCATCGGCCCGTAGGTTTTCATAGCATCGCAAAAAGAGAGAAGCCATTACCGCAAAAAGAAAGGAAGGAAAAGACGTCTGGCTCGTCTTCAAAAAAAAATCTTCCAGCGGCGTCGAAAAGGGGAAGAGGAAGGGAATCGCAACCCATCCGTTTTTTAACAGCGCGTCAAAAGTTGGTAAAAAGCAGCCCGGAAGAAAGAAAAGAATCTCTCCCGTCACTCCGTATCGAAAAGGAACCCCACCATTGCCCGTGAATTTTTCTTCGCCGACTCAAGAAAAGAGGAAAAAAAAAAAAGGCCACTCGTTCGCGGATCGTACTACTAGCAATCAAAAAAAAAAGAATCACGAAGACCCAAAAGCCCACTTGCACCATGGCTGAGGGGGAAAAAGGAGGGGATTCGCATGAAAATCTTCACGTGAGAAACGAAAATCCTCTTCCGGTAACCTTCCCGGTGCAAGGGGAATAATTTGAAAACAAAAACCAACCGGGTTCTAGGAGGGCGGAATAGAAGGGAAAGGTCGCATCGTTCCGCTTCGAGGGGAAAGAAAAAGGGGAAACAATACAGGCACATGCTCATCCAGCTGGGAAAGAGCGACGCGAACGCCTCTTCCTCCCCCAAAAGGGGAGATAAAACGCGGAGTCCACGTCCCTCGGACATTTAGTGGCAACTCAGGAATGAAGGAAGGGGGGGGAAGAGGTCGCGTCGAAATCGCGAAGAGGAGGAAAAAAAAAAAATAGCGGCTCTCCCAAATAAAAAAGCACGGTGAAACCGCTTCCGAATCGGCGTCATACATCAAGGGAAAGATGTTCCTCGGCCGATCCTCCACCAAGGACAAAAAGGGGGAAAATAAGGGAAACAAGGGGGGGAAAAAAGGAAAGGAACAAGCGCGAAATCGCGGCGGGAAAGGAAGGGAAAAAAAAAAGAAAAGCGACCGCTTGTGCAAAAGGCGGGAAAGGGGGGAAGCAGGTCAATAAACTTCCTGGTCCACCTGTTCGATAGTCGAAAAAGAGGTCAAACTCAACGCCGCACAGGAGGGAGGAACCGCACGTACTTCTTCCTGGGAAGGGAGGATTGGGCTTTCCTTCATTTTCAATTTTCTCTTGAAGAAAAGGGGGGAAGTATCGGAACGCTTCGTCTTCCCTTCGAACTAGGGAATTGTTAAAATGCGAGGGTGATGGCCCCCACGGTGGGGGGAAAGGAGGAGGGTAGCAAACCAGGAAACGCCGTCCCTCCCCCCTGAGAAGAAAAGAAGCGCTGTACAGCGTACAACCTGCAAAAACGGCTGGGAAAAAATGGTCGGCCTCCAAACGCAGTTCCCCCCGCGCGAGAGAAAAAAAGAAAACCGAAAAGGGCGTTGGAGGAGGGGGAGGGGGAAAGAGACTTAGATCACCGGCGGGAAGGAAGGGGCACGGTTTCATACACTTCATCCAGCACCAAGGACAAAAGCAGGATCAATGCACACACACTTGTCCATGCCAGCCGAGGCGTAGAGGAGAGACAGCGCAATTCACGGGCTGAAATAACGATCGCGGTCGCGACCCAGATTAAAGAAGAAAGGGCATGGACCCTCCTTTGCCACGAGAGCAAGGGGTGGCCTAAACATCACGCTAACAACATCCGTAGGCGAAGAAAAAAAAAACACGGAGGAGTATGAAAAGAGAAGGTGAGGAAAAAGAAATGTGGAAGGAGGCTGCTGGGCAAAAAAAAGGGGGAGAAGAGGGTGGCAAAGGCTGGTCCATTCAGAGGGGACAAAACTGGTCATGGTCTAACGCTATCGGAGGAGGGAGAGTGCGACTTTCTCTTAAAGGAAAAGGGAAAAAGGGGCACGTTTAAAGTGGCAAGAAAAAAGGGAGAGGGCGCTTGGGCATGTTTTTCTGGAGGAAAAGGACTGAGAGCTTTTAAACTGCCTGGGGGTGAAGAGAAAAAAAGCTGTTACACTTATCCCGCACTTGGGAGGAGAAAAAAGGAGGGGGACCTTCTCGCGCGTTTAACTGCGTTGAAAGGAAAAAAAGGATGGGCAGACTTTCTCTGTTTAAAAAGGAGGGAAAATGTAAGGCTATTATTTTGAGTGCCGACGTTCAAAAAGGAAAGTATAGATAAACTTACCCCGTTGGGGGAAAATAAAAAAGGAACAAGGAAAAATAAGTTCGAATGGACGAAGCTGGTCACCCGATCAGGGGGGGAAGGAGAGAAAATTTAAAAATTAAGTGACGGATCAATTCAAAGAAAAGAAAAGTGAGGGAGCCAAAGAGTCAGGATTTTTCGATTGCCCGAGGGAAAAAGATACAAAGAAGGGGGATGCACTTCATTGGACGAAACAAGAAGGGGGGAGGGAAGGCCAAGCGAGCAGACTGTCCGCAGAGAGCGACGGAGGGGGTTTTCGCGCCGTGTGCATTTTCTGCGAGAACGGGGAAGAAATCAAGTGGGGGGTCCATTCCCTGGTGGAGTAATTCGGCGCGAAAAGAGGAAAGAGAGTGACGGGAGAGGTGTTTCACAAAACTGGGAAAAGGGGAAGAAAGCGAGGGAGGGTTGCTGCCGGGTGAAAAGAGAGAATTTCCTGACTCTTACTATGGGGGAAAAAGATGGGGGAAGAAGGATATAGTTCAATTTCGTCGGATTTACTTTGAAGTGCGAATGGGATGCGAAAAGAAAAGAGGGTGGAGAGGCGCATAACGAGAAGAAGAAATGGGGACGGGAGTGAAAGTGGTGATTCCATCGAAGAAGGAGGGGGGAAGAAACATAGATACCGAATAGAACCCGTGGTTTTTTGGAAAGAAAAAATGAAGGGGGAAAAAAGAAGTCCGGTCGAGTACACGATTCCATGGGCGTTGGCGAACGGGAAAAAGAGGAAGGGAAAGGGAAGGGGGAAAAGGAGAAAAAGGGGGGGGCAAGGGAGAGGGGGAGAGGTGGAAAAAATCGGTTTTATCGCCGAAAGAGAAAGCCGACCAGGTATGAACATACTCTGATTTGAGGAGGAACCTTAAACTTGTTAATTAAATTATCTTCCGAACGAGTGAAAGGGAGGACGGGTTATTTGCGTGAGGGGGAAAGGGGAAAAAAAGGGGAGCATTTAAAAACGATGGGGAAAAGACTATTCCATTTTCTCCGCCCTGGAAAGAGTGGGTGAAGGACTCCTAAGTGAGGCGGCCGCGGCGCTTGCGGGAGGAGGAATTGCGCGTAAGGGGGAGGAAAAATACTTTCCATGGGAGGGAGGGAAGGGGGGGGGGGAAAAGCATTTCGCCGCGAAAACTTCTTGCGAGGGAGAGAAAGCGAATCGTGGAGATGGGCTCTGCTTTGTTTTGGACAAGAATGAAACACAACCCGAGAGGAAAAGAGAGAAAGAGGCACATTGTTCATGTCAAAAAACAAAAGGAAAAAAATCTCCGTTCCGCCACACAAAACGGGTAGGAAAAAAAGTGGAGCGGCGCCAAGCTTCAAAATCAGAAGGGGGAAAAGTAGTTCAGCTCCATCTCACACAAGGAAAAAGACACGGTGGTACTGAAAGCAAATCGCCCTCCGCCTGCTCAAATATTCGACTAAGGGAAACGTCACTCGTCCCTCTTCGGGAGGAAAAGGAGACACTGCCCCCAACCATAAGATGCTTCACCAGGTTTACACGCGCCCTCAAGAAAAAAAAGGGGAAGAGAAGACACGAAACCGCCGTATCTTCCATCCACCAAATTGAACAGGGAAAAGGGGAAAAAAGGTCTTTTACAATAAGCCTCGGCCACGTCGGTCAAGGAGAATAGAAAAAAAACCGATTTTTTTTCAGACGCGCAGAAAAAAAAAAAAAATTGCACATGCTGCTCTTGCCACTATCGGGGGGAAAAAAGGAATGCCTTCCTCAAACGTTCTCCACTAAAAATGGAATCGTGTACTCTCTTAAGGGAAAGGCACTGGCATCCTTGTACATCATTTGGGTATTAAAAAAAAAAAAAAAAAAAGAGAAGGGAGGCGGGATCGCCTTTTTTAAAAGTCCCGGAGAAAGGGGAAAAATCCCTCAAATTTCAATCCCTGCACATTGGCTTCAAGAACGCGTGCAAAGGAAAGGGAAGGGAGGGGGGAATCGTCGCCCCAACAGAGAGGGCAGAAAAAAAGTCAAGTCCCCTCCTACATTGTTTTGGTTGCCCTTCGCATCGAACTGGAGGAAAAGCACTGTGTCCATCTTCAGCGTCATGAAAATCAGCGCCTCCCAGAATGCGGGAAAAAAAGGAAAAAAAAAAAAAAGCAGCGCGGCTCCACAAGCTCCCATTCCCGTGACCCTGAAGGGGGAAGTATCGGCAAGCTTTCCCGCCGATGACTAAGCCGAAAAAAACTTGACGGCGTCCACAGAGAAAGGAAAAAAAGTAGCCGAATGCACAAGCCGAAGACATATCTTCTGCCAGCTCCTCGAGGGGACAAGGGAGGGGGGAACTCAGTTCTCTGTTCCCTGCAAGGAAAGGGGGACCAAAGGGTCTATGGAGGGGGAAGGGGAGAGAAGAAAGCAACTCAAAAACGGCCGAAAAGGGGAATAAGTTTTCAAGTTCATTTGCTTCAGAGAGGGGAAGGGAGGGGGGGGTTAAAGGGTTCGGGGAGGGATCAGCCATTTGGAAAAATTCTTGATCGGGGGGTCAGGAGGAGGATAAGAGAGGGTTTAGAACGTTCACTATTCGCGGGGGGGGGGGGGAAAAAAAATGTGGTCCCCCGTGTAGGCTATAGGGGGAAAAAAAAAAACCGGCCTCCACAAGGAAAAAAGAGAATCAAACATCAACTCTTTCTCGTAAAAAGAAAAGGAGGGGCCAGCCCCGAGGTAGGAAAATGGAGAGAAAGTACGAGCGCGAGAATTTCCAACAGAAAAAGGAGACGAAATTTGAGGGGGAGGCCTTGTAAAAGAGGGGTGTTCAGATAAAAATCACCGTCATTTTCCAGAGAGCCGAAAGGGGCTTCAGACCTAACCCCTGCAAAAAGCGAAAAAAAGAGAAAAAAAAAAAAAGCAACGGACACTTTCCCGTGCCCAAACACGCGGCAGGAAAAAGGAGCTACCGTCGCAATTCCCGAAGAAACATACTACGAGGTCGGCCCCCAGAGTTCCCGTATCCGGGTAAGAGGACACGACGGTGTTCCACGTCATGAGAAGAAGAGGAAACAAAAAAAAAAAAAAAAAGAAAAGAGGTACGGGAGAATACTCTCTCTCAAAAAAACCAAGGGGATGAACTTCTAGAGCATCGCGAACGCCAGTGTGGGCGTAATGCTGCTGGGCAAATGCTTATACAGGGGGAAGAGGGAATTAATATTGTCTGACCCGGAGAAAAGGGGAGGGGCGAACGCGATCGTTAGCGGGAGAGCGGGGGGAAGGTACCGCAAAAACTTTTTTTTTTTTTTTTTTTGTGTGAGGAAGGAAGGGAGGACGGACAAGTTGCAGTGTGCTTTTTTGGCGAAGGAAAGGTAGTAAAGGAAAGTTCTGAACCTGGCGGCGGATAGGGGAAAAAATGATCTACTTCTGCGAAAAAAAGGAGTGAAGGAAGAACACTCCCACTTTCGTAGAAGAAAAAACGAAGGGGACAGTCTCATCGGGAGGGGGGGGGGAGGGAGGGGGAAAGCAGAAAGCAGTGGAAAGGGAAACGGCGGGCGGTTTAACGCGACAGAGATGAACGTGGGAAGACGAAGGGGGAATGGGTAGGGCCGTCCTTTCCTGGTTTGGCACAGAAAAAAGGATATATACAAACTTAACGTTGTGGACATCCAACCGCTAATAGTACCGGTGGAAAAAAGGAAGAAAGGAAAAGAAAGAGGTTACCACGGCAAAAAAGTTTTACAAAAGAAGAAATTAAAGGAAAGGAATCTGAAGCAAAATAAGGAAAAGTGACGGAAGGATTCGGCCGTTTAGTGGAGAAGGGACACTAAGTAACACTACTATCGACCAGTTTTACCAGGACGTGGATGAAGGGGAGGGGACATACTCCCCTTACGTTTGAAAAAAAGAAGGAAAGGAAGAAGAGATGCGCCTCTATTCAGCGCAGTGGAAGCAGCGAGGACTTTGCGGAATCTTTTACGACGTAAAGGGGGGGGGTTGTCATCCATGGGGTATTAATTCTCTCTGAACACGTGATGGAGAGAAGGAGAGGGGGGTCACGGAATGGGGGGAGGGGGGGAAAGGGAAAAGGTTTGCTTCCGGGGGAAGAAGGTGAGGCGGATGACGACGCTGACGATTTACCAATGGGGAATAAGGGAACGGCCTAGGTTGCACATTCCTTAGGACTTTTTGGGGGAAGGGCCCGATGGTCTGCAGAAGACTCGGACTCGGCTTTCTGGTCGGCTGCGGCACTCGCATGAGGCTGAAGAGGGGGGGCTTAGGCAAGGGGTGACGGGATGGGGGGGGGGAAAAAAAGGCCATCGACGCCGGAAAAAGGCGAAGGGGAAAAAAGGGCGTATCCTCTACTGAGAAAAAAGGGGGTGTGTTGGGGTTGACCTGAAACACTCTTAAAGGTCCTTACCTGAAGGAAAGGAAGGGGGGCTTTTCTAACTGGAAGAGGGAAGGAGGAAAGAGAGTGGAAAAGTAGCAGCATGGGCAAAGGGAAGGGGAGGGCGGAGCTTCTTACAAAAAAAGAGGTGGAAGCAAAGGCACGTAGTCGTCTCCTCTCACGACGTGGACGCTGGGGAAGAAGGGGGGAGTAGGAGGGGAAAAAAAAACTTTCACGGGAATGGGGGGAGAACGGCCGATACGGAGTTTACGTTAGAGAGGGGCTTAGGGAAAAGGCGAGTTTTACAAACCTGAAGGTACTGATTTCTATCACTTTCAGTATTACCCACAAGGCCGCTGAAGAGTAAGGAAGAGGGGGACGTAGCAGAGAAAAGGATGCTGCTCGGGAGGATTTGAAAATGGCGGGGTCTCTTAATTAGATGTTTGAAGATTGGGCGCTGAAAAGAAAAGGGGGGGGGGAAGGTGGCTTTGTATTGGAAAAAAGTATTGAGGGAAGGGGGGAGGGAGCCGCAGAAAGGCTTTCGCGGAGAGGAAAATGGCGTAAATCTATATTTGGGGGGAAGGAGGGGTGTAATTAAGGGC
>Ga0179593_1692108_pt1 | contig 14089 bp, 17 predicted proteins | sample CZODoug2_1_08_16_FD_185931 | JGI IMG/M metagenome (GOLD analysis project Ga0179593, IMG submission 185931) | Vadose zone soil fungal communities from Angelo Coast Range Reserve, California, USA - CZODoug2_1_08_16fungal (PacBio error correction) | ecosystem: Environmental > Terrestrial > Soil >...
CGCCTATTACCGCATCTTTGCTGGGACCCGCGGAGCCGAGCCGTGCGCCGAGAAAAACTTCCCTATGTCCACAAAGAATCGCTCGCCGATTGGACCGCTATCATTGCGTCAGCGAATGGAGGCTCCGATCGTAAGAATTTATCGTGCTCGAAGGGCGCGCGCTGGATAGAGTCCAAGTCGTAGGCCGACCGAAAGAAAGGAACGCGTGAGCGATGGGCGGGTCCGCAATTGCACGAGGAACACGGCGTCCTTTAGGGAATACCGTCACCAGTCGCGAGGATGAAAACGGCGCGTAAAGGGGGCCGATGTCGTGTTGTCGCGTCGGAGATCTGGCCGAGAGGCCGGGCAGCGATCACAGGGTCACGGTGAGCGCAAAATAAAACCAGAGGCGGCCGGCACAAATCCGCGCTGGCCTTATTTCCACATTCCGGCGAAAAAAAACTTTTTGTGTGGCCCAAAAAGCCGCGCGCAAACATGAAGGCAGAAGGTTTTCGGGGGGGCCCGTGCCGTGCGGAGGTACCACGTACGATAGAAACGCCGAGACGTGGGAAATGGCCCGTTGAAGGCGACTCGCGCCCGGATGGGGAGGCAAATCTTTCGGTCGAAGGGGGGCTCGATCGATCTGCCATCCTCTATTCTGAAGGGGGGCTAAGTTCTTACTCCTCTATCAGGTATTTGCGCCGCAAGAGGAAATCTTTTCGCGGGAGAACTTAAACCGAAACTCATCGCGACTTTCCCCGGGAACGCTTCAACCATCGCGAAAGAAAGAAAGGCCGACGGGGGACGTCCGGCTTCTCTTAGATTTTTTTACGATGACGAAGGAAAACCGAAGCACGAATTCGGCGCCGGAGACTGAAGTCCGATTGGATCGTTTCGCGGCGGGGCTTTTCTTGAGGAAAAGCTGGATCGAAACGGTCGCGCATGGCGGCATTTCGCTAACTGGTCGGTGCCGATGTTCATCAGCTGTTCGGCAAACGCTGGAATGGGTTCCCGGCCGGGTGGGACCGACTAAGCGGCTGGGAGAAAGCCCTACCAAGACGTAGCAGAAAAAAGAGGATCACGAGACCGCTTCAAAAAAAAAGATAGGGCCGTCAATGAGAAGATTTCTATACGGGCCGACGACCCGCAAGAGACGGGCACAAAAGGTGCGCTACATGGGGACATCGCGTGCCTGCTCAGGTCTGCGAGATTGGGTGCAATGACGTCTGCCCAACCAGTGACTCGATGGTGGGAAGGAGCCTTTTCCGCTGCCTGTTTCAGGTACCTGCCTTTTAATTTCTTTGCCGTGTTTCCTCCCGTCTCCTAATAACATGTCTTCATGGACCTTATGTCGCTCTGGCCCCGGGCCCACTTTTTCCTTGTAACTAACCTCTCTATTCTTCTATCTACCTTCAAGGGAGTCAACCTGCTCAGCATGACTGACCGGCGGCGGAAATCGCTGCCAAAGGGACTGGGTGCGCCACCTTCGGCAGATGCCCATGGATGGGCCAGGAACCGAATGCAATCGAGAATCGCTCAACGCAAAAACTGTGAAAAAAAAGTTCGATGGGCCAAACGGCTTTTGAAAAGACATCGTCAACCATCGTCGGTTGCCAACAGCTGCATCATCGGCGTGCCGAAAACAAAAATGAATCGCGGAAAAGGAGCGACCGCGAAAATATGCCGGCGAGTTTCTGGGAAAGAGATCTCGGTGCGGACGGGGAAGTGGTATGTCACAGAGGACACGTCAACGCGTCTACCTCTTCTTTCCCTCTTATACAGAAGATCAACACACAACGGGGGGGAGAGAGATGCTCTATATCAAGAGGGCCCTACGCGTTGGTATTACTGAGGCGACATAGAACGTCCGCATCAAAAGGGGAAGCCGAGATCGCGGTCAAAAGAAGGAGTTTTCTCTTTCTTTTTCCAGTACTCGAATTGGGGCTGGCCGCACCCGATGATGCCGCTCTCTCCTCCCTTGACGAGCGTCTAAGCCCAGGCGTCGGCGGGAAAAAAGGCTGATCGGTAAACAGGGCGTTGGCACGAGATTGCAGGTCCAGGTCTGGGCCGTATACCTCATGGCGACGGGGTGTAGACAGTCCAGAAGAGCGACTCGCCGAACGGACAGCATGAATGCGAAGGGACCCGGGGTGTCTGACGGGGACAGCTTCAGCGCGGTCAGGGGAGCACGCGTGATCGGCCAGAAGTTGCATCGCCGCCAGGAAAAATTTCTTCGCGCGGGGGGGATCGGGCACGCCAGACGGAAACACGCTCGGGCCGACGATCCAGCCATAGAGGGGAAAGGGAATCTGGTTTGGGACATTGGGGCATATGGCAAGTAAACGCGATGGCGCGTGCAGAGGGGACGGATTCCCGTGTGAAAGGATGGCGGGATCGTCGGCCGGGGTGAACTTCGAAGCGTCTGAAGGCCAGAACGATTCTGGTGCCGGGAAGGTCTCCGGACATTTCGCAGGGGGGGCAGCCGGTTCGTCCTGATATTGGGAAGCCTCCTTCGGACCACACAGCCACCTTAGGGAATTTTTATAAGAACCACAGCTCATCCATAGTACATCTTGTAACATTCTCACCTACGAACTGCCCCTTCCGCAAGGAACACCTCTCCTTAAAGAAAAGAATCTTTCTTCCACGAACTATCCCATCTTCCTTCAGTGCACTGGAGCTCTCCCGAGAGCGCAACTGGTCGAACGAAGGGGCGCATGGTACGGCCGTGAAAGCGCCATCCTGCAAAAGGTGCAGCAGGCGGTCGCGAAAAAATCCCATCTAAGGTCGCGGGGAGGGTGGCGTAGTCGGGAAAGTGATCAGCGCTCAGAATTAGAGTTCGGCGCAAAGTCCCAGCAATCGCTGACAGGGTCGCCTTCCCCAGGGGCGCTCGAGGCAGGCGATAGATCGGAAACGCAAGAACGCTACCTCCTCTCAAAAACCTGGCGCGACGAAAGGAGGTCCCACTGAGGGGAACATAGTTTTGATCGGTAGTCGTAATGCTGGGCTCCAGAAGAAACGGCGAAAACTTCTAGGGAACGCATGTTGACGCGCGGCGGGTCACTGAGGGCGTTCGGGCCACCACCCAGTGTTCGACGAGGGAGGAATGGAAGGGCGCGAGGGGGAATGCCGGCCTGGTTTTCGAGATACGCGAGGGAGCCTTTATCGAGAGCCTTCTCTGGGCGAGGCCGCGTAGAAAAGCCGAAGCCGACAACCACGACAAAGTTTACAGAAAGAAGGTCGCGCGCTTGCCGGGGCTGTATCGCCGAGATGAAGGGGGGGCCTGTGCAATGCAGGCGGTTCCAGGGGGAAAGGACATCGGCCAGGCGAGGCCTACGAGGGGGGGGGGTGGGGGGGGGGGGGGAACTCGAGAGAAAGAGCAATGCCGCCAGGATCGAGACCGATAAAACTCGAAAACGATCACGACGGCGCGGAGACGAAATGATCTCGCGGCAAGAGAAAGGGGGGCACTGCAAGGGATCGCGGCGGCACCGGCTCGCGAAAAAAGTCAAGGCTATCTCGCAAAGGAAAAAAGAGGAGATCGCCTATGACCGCCTGGCTGGCGAAAGGCGCCGAGCCGGTTCGAAGCCCTTTTCCACGTGAGTTCGCCGATTGCAAGAAGGAAATTGCGCGCGCCCAGCCGATCCGTGATCGGCAGGCTCTAGCCGCGGAGGCGACGGGATATCGGAGAGACTCGAGCAGCGGCCTATGGAACGCTGCTCTTAACCGCGAGGAAAAGTCGCGCATGGCATCCATCTTTCATCGAAAGAATTGATAGACTGCAATCGCGATGCAAACTTTCTCTGTATCGAGGGAAGGGGGGTGGTGTCGGCGTCGGCGTGGCGTGGCCAGCGAGAAAGGCCGGGCTTTGGAGGATCGGCTTCACTTTGAGAGCGTCCCCTTCATCTCTGCAAAGGGATTTGCCTGATTCCCGAAAAAAAGAGTAGACACTGGGTTTGGGCCGAACCGCCAGGGCCAGACCTGCTTGACAGCTCTAAGGGGGGTGGCCGTTCTAGGAGAGTACCGATCAACTTGAAAGGTCCCTACCACTGGGACGAAAATTTTTTTGAAATGCGACCGTCTCAGGCGATAAAGCTCGGGTCGCGTGCTTTGCCTGGATCTCTAACCATCCTCCCTCCTCGGGAGGGAGAAAATTTTGAAGTCTATTATTACCCTTTCCTCTAGGTCCTCCACCGGAACCTTTTCTCTCCAGTTCTCCCGAAACCGCCTCGCTACTCCCCCTCTCAGGGAGGAGTTTCATTTTTGCCCTCTCGAGAACATACGCGCCTTCTTTCTCCGAATCCTTCTCCTGAGAAATCTCTTTCGCTGAGGAACCTCTTGCCACGAAGGCAGTTTCTACCATTTTGCGAAGAAAGCTTCGCCAATGTAAGGAAGTTCGCGGCGACAGGAGGTCTGTCGGGTCCGCAACGGGGCCTGCCGTCGCGCATCGGGGGAGAAACTGGTGTAAAAGCGTTCACGCTGTTCGAGGGGGGGAGTTCGGCTTCGCAATGGAAAGGCGCCAGGGCCGTGGTGACTCGAATGGGAGAAACTCGACGCGAAACGGAGCCGGAGCGGCGATTTGATAGGGATCCGCCGGCACCAAGGATTGTCCCTGGGCTCCTTCAAGATTTCCTCTGGGGAAATGATGTCCTATACCAGGAGGCCGACGATCCCCTCCTCCTCCTCTACAGGGAATCCGAAAGTTTGCAGAAAAAGAAAAAAGAAAGAAGCGCGTGGCTGCTCGGGGAGGGTCCGAGATGGTGCATGATGGGGAAAGGCCCAAACCAGAAATGACGCGATTTGTACGGGGGCCTGTAATCGTCGCTGTGTCGGCCGGGATGGGGTGCCCGGGGTTCGGGCACCGCGCGAAAAAAGGCAGGCGGCGATTGCAAAGGTCACGGCGCAACGTGTTCCGCGCGACCCGGGGACGTCAATGTCTAACCGGCGTCACGCGCCTCATGGGGGCAGTCGCTAGTTCTACGCACCACCATGCCCATAACAGCTACGGCCATACCTAATTCAAAAAGGAGCTTCAACTCCAGGGAGGAACGGTTCGAGGGCAAGCCGACGCCGGTGATCCGCATCGGGCCTGTAGGGCCACACAAGGCGCCATCATAGGCGTGTCTCCGCCCAATCCCGAGCGAGTACTGCTCCGGAAGCGACTCAAAATATGGACGTCGAGGGGAAGAGAGGCGTTCATTATGCGGATGGTAAATGTCAGCAACAAAGAACAAATCAACAAACGCGAGGAACTCGAGATCGAGCATCTCAGGGAGTATTCTTAAAATATAGAACGATCTCCTATTTCCCAAGAGTGGGGGTGATAGTACGTAGTCCTCGCGGCGGCATACCATAAATAGCCGGAAAAACGCCCTTATCTCCTTCAAGAAAAGGGGCCAGAGGTCGCTTCGGAAGTGGGGGACCGATCATTAATGGATTGGGCTGGCTCACGCCGATAGAAGAGAAAAAAGGTGGCAATTCCTCGCCGAGGACGTCTAAGCCCGGCTTCGAGGAAAAGGGGAGCGAAAACAGTTGTGGCGTTGCACCGATCACGATATTGCATGAGACTTAATACCCCTGGGAGGGATGCCTAAGGTTGGGGACAGACATTCGGCACAAGACTCTCCTCCGGGATTTTACTCCGGGGTGGGGGGGGGGGGCAAAGCTTCAGCTCGGGAGTTGCGCACGCGTTGAAATCAGCAGTTGCGCGCCGCTGCCGCTCGAAAGGAAACAGACACGTTCACGCCCCATGATCCCAGGACAGGGGAGAACGAAAAAAAAAGGCGGCGCGTCCAAGAGCGGGGACATCTGGTTGGTCTAAGTCATGCACTAAGGGGGGGGGGAACCATGCGCGTGCAGAGAAAGGGGGACCGAGTGTAGGATGTTGCGGGAGCGTCGGCCTTGGAAGTCTTCGTAATCGTCCCTTGACGAATCTGTTGGGTCTCGCTGTACACGAAGACATTCGCAGAAGCGGATCCTTGCTCCCAGCCGAAAAGGAGGACACCACGGCCGGGGGACCGGTTGGCGAGCGAAATTCTCAGCGCATCAGAGCGTGAACAGCGGCAAAAGGAGCGGAAAGATGCGCGACCGTCGCTCCTCGACTGCGACAGGGTCGCCGCGAAAAACAAGGCAGTACATTGGGGGGGAAAGGAAGAAAGTAGCGCGCACTGGTAAACGAGGTGGGCTGGTACGGCCCGTCAAGCCAGCCGGCCGGAGCCGTCAAGAAGGCGGTCGCGATGTTTAAGCGAGAGGAGAAAGTCGCGGATGAGGGTGGGGAGAGTCGGCGTTTCATTAGAACAGCTTATGACAAGGGGCGGCGCAAAAGGGGAACAAACGCGGACGGAGACCTTCGACTTCTCCAACCGCCTCGAGGCTGTGCTAGGTCGCGATAGAGGCACGGCAAAACTCGACCTCGCTCTTGTAGAAAGAGCTACTTCGCCGAAAAAGGACCACCTTCTCTGCGTGGAAGGGAGTAATGCTGCTAGAAGAACGGCAGCATCGAATCCCGCATGTTGCGCGCGGAGTTCGGAGAAAAGGGATGTGTTCGCCGGATGGAAGAAGGCCAGCGCCGCGATTGGGGAATGCCGGGACTCTTTTCAAAACCGTGACGCCGTGGAGGCCCGGCCTTCGAGCGAGACGCGGCCGCAACCACCTACAGCAGGGCCTAGGAAGCTTTTCTTCGAGCGCTTGAACGTCTCAAGTTGCGGTAATGGATGACGCAGGGGAAGACGTGAATTCGAGGGGGGGCGCGGTTCAGAGCAAGGTTCCTCAGGCCGCGCTCGAGGGACTTGGGAGCGCACTGCGAAAAACTACGCCGATCCAAGGGCGTCGCGCCGAAAGCGCGCGGCCATCGGCTAGCGAAAGGGGGCAGGTCGGCCGCCCGGGAGAAAGGCTCGGCGCCGGGGGGACGCCAGCAGCAAGCGGTCCATAGGCGATCTCAGATGAGATTAAAAGAGAATGACCGCAGAAAGAAAAGGGGGAGAGGTGCGCTGATTACCGGGCAGCCTACTTCCCCATTTCCACTCTCCTATTTGGAGCAGCCGAAATGGAGAAAAAGGGAAGCCGGCGCGATTGGGGGGAATCGGGACTCGAATCCTCGGCGGCTCTTTATGGAGAGTAGGCTCGAACGGGGCAACCGATGAACCTGCTCGGAACTCGGATGTTCGAGGTCGTTCCGCGCATTGAACGAGTAACAGGAATCTTTCATCCGATACCGTAACCTTTATCAGGGAGAAAACGTTGGGAGAGGCCGTTTCGGGGAGCCAGGCGTGCAGGTGCCGCTGAAAAGATGAATGCCGTGGCTGGACGGCGTCACGGGTGAAGAGGGGGGTATCTCGAACCATCGTCCCGCGGCTACATCGCCGAAAAATTCGGCTAAAACGATCCAGGGGGGGGGGGGGTGGGGCCGAACGCGGGGAGACACGCAGGCAAAGCGCCGAAGGGTGTCTTAAAGGAACGTATAACCGTAAGATGTCGGCCACTGCGAGTCCTTTTGAAATGGAAAAGGCAAGGAACTGCCTCGGAGCTGCGGTCCACGTGCTTGCATGGGGCCTCGATCTAGGACCAGCCTCGATGCGGACTGGGGAAAAGGGCTGACCCTGGAAAGGGAATTTGAGGCCGCAACGGCCAAAGTCTAAGCTCACGCGCCACGAAAAAAGACCTTTTGAAGCTGGTATGTTCCTCCAGGGGAATCTCTAACCAGACCGGAGAACGGCTCCTCCTTCTCTCTATAAGGGGGGGGGGAGACCATGCGCACCTCTTACTCGTTGCGAGCGATGTCGCGCCGGGAACTGCATGCCGAGGGCGGGAAACGACCGAGTTTCTGTCGCAGGCTGGAGCTGCCGTTTCGCATGTCTGCATTTCGAGGGTCGGTGGCCGCTGTTCAAGCGGCGGATAGGGAATTTCGATCGCCCAATTCAAAAGAAGACTAATTGTCGTCTGGGGAAAGTATCCGCGGGGGGGCTGCCGTGCCTGGCGAATGTCTATTTGGTACCAGCTTCCACTTCACCATTCTTGGAGGAAAAAGGCCGTTCGCTGGTATACCTCGGCCCGACGATCCCAATCTTTCACCTTTAAGAAGTGCGCTGCACGCGCTCGCGTGCTGAAAAAGTCTGCCCATGTTCGAGGGACCCAAAACCAGATGACAGCGATTGGAGGGGCCGGCCGACTGGGAGGGATCGGCTCGGCCGGTTCGGATGCCTGTTTTCAGGGGCGTGCCCGTGGTCCGAAAAAAAGATTCGAGAAAAAAGAAACGATGGCCGTCGGCCGGCGCAAAGCCTGTTCAAGCCGCGCTGAAGAAGAGAACGATCAGAAACCAACGCGTCAACTGCGAGGACGGCGGCGAGAAAAAAGTTCGGGGAAAGCTGATGGACTTGGTTCAAACTTCTTCACGAGAGTATAAGACCGAATGAAGCTAGTGAGCGGCCTGTGTTTCCGATCCAAAGGATGGGTCAATCAAAAAGGGGCTTTTCGACGGGGGTCCGCATCGTCAAAAGCGTCGAGGAATTGTCCAAAGGCGGCATCATCGAGAAATCCCCCTGCACCAAATCGAGTACTTGGAAAAATCCCGGAAAGCTAAAAAATATGAAGAAAGGGGGACCGGCGATCGTCGCGGGAAAACGCTATTCTGGTTTTCGCCGCGAGGAGAAAAAAAACCAAGCGTCGGGTCGGAATCGAGAACTCTCTCAAAAAGAGTAACATCCTAGGGGGGAAGCTCTCTCTCAAGGAAAGAAAGGGTCCGGGGTTGGATGACGTCTTCCTCTCTCTGTCCATCTGAAAAGGTCAAAAAACTCGCCGGAAGGGGTTTTAGTTGCTCGTCTTCAAAAGGGGGGAACCAGTACTCGATCATGGGGAGGCTGGCGACTCCTAGGATGCCTCTCTCGAAATCTCCCTCTCGGGGAAGGAACTCTAAGAAGGGATTGACCAAGAACCCGGGCTTATCTGAGTTTCAAAAAAAAAGAGATTGCATTAGGGAATACTCATGGGATCGAGGCCGAAGGATGTGAGTCCATCAGTTCGGAAAGGCTCCGACGAACATCTTGGCCTTTTGTACTCCTGGAACCTTCCTCCAAAGGCGGTTCTTCGGACAGGAAGGAAGCACGTCGTGAAGCTTCCTCATTTTCATAGAATGGGGGGAGGGGCGCAATTTCTCGAAGGGCCCGACCACTGGTCACGCCGGCAAGGCCGGAAACAGAAAGACCGATCCGGCAAGGGCCGTCCCATCCGTCATGGTTGGGCAGGAGTCATTCCACCATCTAAAGATGGCCTATCAGCACGCGAGGGAGAGAATGTCCCGTGTTGTCCAAGGAGGGGATCGTCGGCTATAGAAATCACGAAGTCTGCTTAATGCTTCTTGGAAGGGTCCTTCTTAAGAGGGGAAATAGCATGACATTCTCCGAGGGAAGGATCTTGAGAGTTTCCAAAACTAGCCTTCGGTCTTTCACCACCCGTAATTTGTCGATCCAAAAAAGAAGAATCCTCCGCCGAAAAAACGGACACCAGGCACAAGTAAGCCGCCAGATTCAGAGCATCGACTTCGCAAGAAAAAAAGCGAACAGCCCAGAAAAGTGGAGAGGAGGCGCGACTCGAGCAACTGTAAGAACTAGTTGAGAAAAGTCCTCGTCTGACTATATAGAAAGAGCCGTCGGCATTGCTGGAGAAAGATGTTAAGCGCGCGGGCAACCCGCGGACGTCGCGGATGATGGGGGCGGCGTTTGAACGCGGCCAGAGGGTGCACGTTGGGATCAAAGCCCTTCAATAGGGTCAGCCTTCGCCTGAAAAGGAAAGCGCCGTTCCAGGGGGCGAGTTCGCGAGAGCAAGGCCGGCCAAAAGCACGCGACCGCCGCGAGCCGTCATTCCCCTGGAAGGACACGGCAATTTCGGAAAAAGGGGGAAAGGAAAGAGTTGATCGGTAAATCGTAATGAGGGCTCCATAAAACTGATTCGCGCTGGAAGGGCGCGCGGGGTCGGAAAAGACAAAAAACCAGTTCGACGGCGGGTTTTAGACGGAATGGGAATCAGGCCAAAGGGAAAAGCATAGATTGCCGGGGAACGCAGAGAGATACCGCGGGGGGGGGGGAAAAAAATCGATCGGCGCCGGCCGGATCGGGCCAGAGCAAACAGCCGACGCAGGTAGGCCTCGAATGAAGCTTTGAAACGTCGAGTTGCCGTAGATCAGGTGACGTTTAAGATTACAGATTAAGGGGCCTCGGGAAAGGGAAAATCGCCACGGCGTTTTGTTAGTGGTGAGGAAAGGCCGCTGCCTCGGCCTACGACGTGGAACGTTCTAGACCGCGCGAAGGAAGTCGAGCCCGAGAAGAGGTCAAGTAGGAGGGCAGAGGGGGCGTCCATTCGAGAGTCTTCAATCTGTCAAAAAGGGGGCGGTCTCGCAAGGAGCGAACAGGCTCGCGGGACTGCCCAGAGGAAGGAGGTTCATATGCTATCTCTCCTAAGAGAGTGTATCTCCTATGACCAAGGCTGGCGACCGGCGCCGGAAGGGTCCAAGTGGCGCCGCTGCCCATGTCCCACTTGCAAGGTCTCGAAAATAAGATCATTTTGCGTGCAGCGAATGGGAGCGCGCCGCTCAGGGATTCGGCGCGGATTGGTCGAAGCCGCGGCGGAGAGCGGATTAAAAAGGAAGTTCGTAGGCCTCGAGCATCGTCCTGAAGGGAAACCGGTGTCTAGGGGAGCATTGCACTAGAAAATCGGCAACTCTGGGGGCTTCTTCTCAGGGGAACCCCGCGAGGACAACAGGATAAGTTGAAAATCTTCTCTGGGGAGTTGTTGAGGTCGGCGTCTGTCCAAACTCTGCCGAGAAGACTGGCTTGGCCCGATCTATCACGGGGACGCTGTAAGCAAAGAAAAGCATCATCGGGTAGAAGGCGACAAAATCGCGCTCTTTCCTTATAAACAATTCCGGCGAAAACATCCTCGGAGAGAAGCCAGGGGCCGACCGAAGAGGGAAACAGACTGACAGAGATTCCTTTCCTTTAAAATTACGACGTCGCGCAACTATGGCGGGAACACGCCGAGAAGTGGACAAATTTCCGGGGGAATTCTCTCCATTTACAAGGGCAGAGCGCGGTCTCGGGAAGTGGATCGATCTATCTGCCGAACTCCCAAAACTCGAGTCTTACCTGGAAAAGAAAGTTTCTTGACCCTGGAGGAGTAGGATTGTGCGTTCGTCAACGACTCACGGGTCTGGCGCGCATAAACTTAACCGCGACTACTAACCACCCTCCTCCGGGAGGAATGGAGGTTTCCGCGCAAAGGCGCCGGTCAGGGATGCGACCCGGATAACCGTCCTCTTTCTCGGGACGGCCGTACCTGAGAAGAGAGACCAGTTTTGCCGGGAGATCTAGACGCTCGCCAATGTAGCTGAAAAAAGGTCGCTTCGAAAAGAGGGGGAGGCGTTTCAGGGGAAGGCTGGAGCTCCTGTCAGCGCATAGATCACTGCCGTGGGGGGGGTCCTCGGGGGGATGCAGACTTTAATTTCGGTCTACATCCCAATTCCTGCTCCAGGGGGGAAAAAAAAATTCTTCTGGGGGGGTAATGATCGAGGGAGGACGTAGTTGGAATGTACTATTTGGTGGGGGGGCTTCTAAAGGAAGAAGAAAGGAGCGAAGGGGGAAAAGATCGTTTCTGGTCAGAAAATTCCGAAGACTTCCGGGCGACGCTATACCCTTCCGGGGAAATCATCATCTAAAGAAAGAAATCCGAAAAGGTGGCGAGCGCCAGAGCGTGCTGCTCTGAAAATTTCGAGAGGGGGTGACTTCATGCCAAATTGTGGCGGCCCTTCCTACTTGGCAAGGAGGTTCGATGCGAGGGGAAGGGTATAATGCGTGATTTGTAGGCAAACCTCTCTAATAAAAATGCCTCATTCGGAGTCACATCCGGGGGGGAAAAAAGGGTACCTATACCTCTCTTAGAGGATAGAAGACACCCCGGCGTCACCTGCGAAGAATGCCTTAGCGAGTCGCTAGCTGCTGTACGGGGGTAGACACCTGAGGGAGATTCCCATTAGGGGAACTTCAAAAGAGTGAATCGTCGGTCAGACAATCGAAACATTTTTCCTATAAGGGGAAGAATGGTGCACTCCGACGAGAACCTCTTCAACCCTCGAAAAAAAAAGGGAGCTCGTCAGCGTTCTCAGAGGAACCATATAGGGAGAGGAGCGAAACGCAGAAAAAAAAATATTCCGGGGACCGGCTATCTCGGGAAGGTGCGGAAAATATTTCCTTGTATGGTCAGCCTCTAGACTGAAAAGAGGCAAAACAGCTTCGGTCCCTCCGGAGATGAACATATCAGACAACAACAAACAGAAAGATGGCTCTATGAGGTAGCCGGCGGGGGAAAAGGCAGTAATCGAGGTCTTACATAAAAAAGCCGCATCCTGCAAAACGTCAAGAAACTCGACGGAGGGGGTTTCCGGAAGACGTCAGGATTTCCAGGAGGGGGCAGGGGATTGTGCGGCGATGATGCCGAGAAAAGGGGACATTCCGCCACGTCGTGGTTGCAGGGCTGACTCTAATGCAAGGCGAACCCTGTCTTAAGGTTTTGGCGGGGGGCAGTCACGAATTGTCATTCGGGTACCTCATTTTCATCGAGGGGTGCGGCAACCCAGTCCAGCAGGGGAAGCGACGCCGGACAGCGCTGGCGAAAGTTTGGGGAAAGAAAAACGTTCGCCTGCCGCATCAGAGGAGGAAGGAACACGTGCCAGGGAAAGGGGAGGGGCCATCAGTTGATCGCCGAAGCGGCTCGAATTTCTTAAAAAAAGGCCACGGGCACGCCATTATAAAAAGAAAAACAGCCGCCGAGGCGGAGGCGTCAAATCGGTCATCTGGTTGGGGGCATTCATTCATTGCAACAGAAAGATGCCGATGCATGCACGCGAGGGGGAAGAGAGGGTCCCGTGGTGCCTCGAGGGGTGGGGAGGGGGGGAGACGAGGTTAAGCGGGACATCAAGCGAATTCTTCTGACGAGAACAAACTATCTGTGGGGAAGGGGATCGCTGATCACAGAAAAGGAAGGGGGGCAATCCGGGCGGATCCTTTGATATTAAAAAAGACTTCGTCGTTCCACCACCGGAAAAGGGGGGGGGTGTGTGGGGGTGGGGGGTTTTGTGGGGGGGGGTTTTGGAGGGATATCTAAATTTACAGGAGAAAAATAAGCCTTACATCTTGATCTGAACCTACACCATGTATGCCTCATAAAGGGAAAAAAAAAAAAAGATGCGCGACCTTCATCTCCAAGAAAGCGACTCTTCTCCTCTACTAGAAGAGTGGTCTAAGCTTCGCGAGGAAGGTAGAACGAGGTGCAAGATACTGACCCGGACTCGTCTACATATATCATCTCCATAAGGGTCGCATCATTCTTTCTCTATTTTGGGGACCAGCGAATTCGCGGATTTGGTGGGAAAGAGGGAAAAGGTTTCAGTGCTCGACGCCATATTATACTTTTGAAAAACCCTCAAGAGGAGGGTCAGCAAGGCCTTACTCCATCGCCATTTCCTCCTCGAGGAGATCTCGGCCACTGGCCGCTCGGAAGGGAAGGAGGCGACGTCAAGTAAAAGTCAGTTCGTCCCACTTCTCTGCAGGGGAGGTTGATCGGTAGGAAAGCCAGAAGAAGGGAAAATTCGCGCCTGGAGCAGCATGTTTCGCTCTGCGGAAACAAACCCCCAGTTTTTCTACGCGGGAGGGGGGAATGGAATCAGGCCAAGGAAGGGGACGCATAGAATGAAGGGAAATGGTGGAGGAGATACTCCTCTAGATCTCAAGGCCAGGGAAACAGAGCCGAGCCTCGGCAAGAAAAACCACTAAATCGGCATCGATTACTCTCCGCTTGGGGCCCGTCGATCAAGGTGGAGATGAAAGATTTACGACGGTCCTAAACTGGCAATGACCGGACGAAATCTCCCATCAAGCTTTCCAGAGAAAATGCCTAGACTGTGAAGGAAAGAGAGCAGCAATGCTGAGGCTTTATATCCCTATAACACTAGGAAAAGGCGTCTCTCGCCATCTCTGGGGGGAGAGGAAATCTGCTATCTAGAGGGGAGGAGGGGCAGGTTGGAGAAGGGATAGGAGGAGCACCGTCTCTTGCTCCTTTAAAGAAG
>Ga0179593_1704061_pt1 | contig 14089 bp, 13 predicted proteins | sample CZODoug2_1_08_16_FD_185931 | JGI IMG/M metagenome (GOLD analysis project Ga0179593, IMG submission 185931) | Vadose zone soil fungal communities from Angelo Coast Range Reserve, California, USA - CZODoug2_1_08_16fungal (PacBio error correction) | ecosystem: Environmental > Terrestrial > Soil >...
ATCGATCTGCGGATCGGGGGAGGAGCGGGTCGCTGTCGCGATTGAAAAAAAAAAAGAACAGAGGGGGGCGGATGCGTAAGGAAACCACCATGCAGAAACAGCAAAAAGGACCTGCCGCGCGCGATTCTAAACTGGGGGAAAAGAAAGCTTCATCGTCGAAGTAAGGAAATTGGTGAAAAAAGAAAGGCCTGAAGGGAAGTTTTTACCAGACGAATCTGAACGTCGTCAAAACGGCGTCCAGCCGAATAAGGGTAGGGAAGAAAACGACCCCCCCAAAACCCAGGGTCAGCCCTCCGAAAGGAAAGGTGAATTTTGACGAGGGGGTCCAATAGCCCGCAAGCGGTATGCTCGAGGGCGGGAAGTTGGAGAAGGGGCGGCGGCGTTGTCTAAACAGAGGAAGCAGCGAAGTCAGCGCGAAAGAAGGGGTGGCAGTAAAGGACTCGAAACCCCGCATCGCAAGGGCGCCAAAATGCGGCGAAAAGTGCCGGCCGTATGCTGTAGGAAAGAGTCAGCTGGTGGAAAAGAAAAGATGGGGGGTCAAGGTGGTACGTTTTCCTAAAAGCCCGTGTCTGCTGCACCAAGAACGGGGGGGAGAAAGCATGGATTGATCTCTGAAAATCCCGTCGCGAAGGAAGGGGGGGAAGAAGAATCAAGGGGAACTCCCTGAAAGAGGACCTTCACTTAGTAAAAAAGCACCCTTATTGAAGGGGATAAACAAGGAGGAAAGACCCCCGTTCTTGATTTCTCCCAAGGAACGTGCAGAGCGTGGAAAGGGGGAAGGGGGAGCTTGAAGGCATCCTCCCATAGGAAGTCCTCGATATCCCGCCCATATAAGAGAGGCTGGATCGATTGGACGGGGGCATAAAAAACCAGGTTTCCATATCCCAGTCCTTGAGAAAGACGTCGAGATCAGTGCATCAGGAGGGGGGAAAAGCGAGAGAACCTCCTCGTAAAGTGGGTCCTCCTCAAAAGGAAAGACTTCGATGGCTGCCTGGACCGGGGAGGGGTTGTTCGCATCCACGAGTGGAGGAACGTCTGGGGAAAGAGCGCGGCCACCGAGGAAGGAGCTCCCACGCCGGCCGGGCCATCCTACATGGACCCAGGAAACTCCGCCCCGAGACACTTGACAGAAAAGGAAAAAAAGTCGAGAGTCGGAATCAGGAGGGGGTCGCGCCGGGCATTGACGAAGGCAGGGTTCGCGGCTGAACGAATGAGGGTCAAGATTGCCTTCAAGCCTGGAAAGGCCCACGGAGAGAAAAGGGTACGCTCAAAGGGAAATGCTCACGCTCCTCAGGAACGCATGGGCGCTGTCGATGTCGGAGGGAAAAAAAACCATTGCTCAAACAGTGTAAGATTGGGAGGAGGCATTGGGAACCATCCGACAAGGGAAACAACCGCACGAGCCACACGAAATCGCCGGCAAACGTCCCGGGATAAGGAGAAAGAACATCATGCCTTCCCGGAAAGCGCCGTAAAAAAAAAGGTCCAGGAGGTTCCGAGGAGAAATGGCCACATAGCAAGCGCATGCCGCGAGCAGAAAGATCTAAGGAAAAAAGAAAAAAGTGTTCGTATCCCCTCAGTGAAAAAAACAAACGCAACCGGCCGAAAAAAAACGATAAACCCCGTGAGGGGAAACGGACCGATTTAGTTCCCATTCTTCTCGGAGGAAGGGTGAGGGTTGTCGCCGCCAGATGGAAGAGGGGCCGAACAAAAGCGTAGAAAAAAAAGGAACACGTGGATTCCCAGGGAGCATATTAGGGAGCAAAGACGATGAAAAAAAGAAGAAAGTCTCAGAGTCGCCTTCTCCGCCAAGGGACCTGTGCATAAGTTTGAGAGGGGGGGTCGACGTCAGGCCTTTCAAAGGGGTTACCATGAGGGGAAAACGAAGGTCCTGGAAGCCTCTACCCTACATCCCGTCGACAACGGAACCGGCAGCAGAGTCGGAAAAGCGTCAGCGGCGCGTGGAAAATTGCTGCAAGGAAACTGAGGAAGCCATCCGCAGGGAAGGAGAAATCTAAGGGGCGTCCGCGCTCGGCGAGCGGGCTTAGGGGAAACGCGGGTCGCGCGGAACGCGGCGCATAAGAAAAGGTCACGGTCTAAGCAAAGGGCAACTACTTTTGAAACGCGTCATCGACACTCAGAACAACAATTTGACTAAAGAAAGGATTGTCTTGCACTTACTCCGGACCGAAGACGGCGACAACATAAAAAAGACTGCGAAAATCTAAGGATGGAAAGTGGTGCACCAACGCCGTTGGAGACAACCTCTTGTGGGGCATCGGCCGGGCCGAAGGGGACACCTTATTGTGGACCCAGAATTGGCCGAAAAAAAAAACCCTACTGAAAGAATCCTACGGCGGAGAAGTGGGTCACCTAGAGAAAAGACATCGTGTGGGGCACCTTATATGGGAAAAGGGGGGCACTTCCCTTCACTGGTGTGCAGATCCAAGAAGGGGAAAGGCCTAACAGTTAGCTAAGAAAAGAAGGTCTTCACTCCGATTGGAGGCTGCCGATGCTTATGCGACAGGGGAAAGGTGAAGCTTCTCGCCTCTGATTCTCCAAGGCTTATAGCCTGCTCACGCCGGAAAAAGGAAAGATCACCGAAGAAAGCGTATAAGTTCATAGAGTTGCTTCAGCTAAGCGAAGAGAAGAAGCCGAGTCAAGATCATAGAGGAAAAGAGGGAATCTTCAAACTGCTGCCAGCTGTCGGAACCGCCGAATGGGGAGTAAGCGGAGGGAGAAACGGAGGAGAGACCGCTGCCCCAGTATCCGAACCACAGCAGAACCATTAGCGGTGACGACGTTGCTCAATCCCGATTTCTTGATCCTGGAAGGACGGGACAACCGGAGGAAAAAAGGAACGGAAAAGAAGCGATGAACTGCTCTAAGCCACAAAAAAGAATAGGCGGCCGGTGAAATGAATCAAGGAAGCTTGAGCATCTCTAAGAAAAAAAACAAGAGGCCGAGCAGTCCCAGCCGCCAAAGACCCAATGACGGCCGAACGCGCGCTTTTAGTAGATAAGGCGTTGTGCCTCTCGAGAAGGGGCATGTTTTCCATGATTACGGAAAAGGGAGTATCGCGGGAACAAATGCGCAAAAAATGGTGTCGCCATCAGCAGGCGGGGGAAACTATGTTGTCGTCATCGGGCAAGCGGGTGCCCATAGGCGAAAGGAGGAGGAAACATACTATGTTGTCAAAAGACGCCGTGAAATCAGAAAAAATCTGTGCCCCAGAAATGTTTCGCCGTCGGGGGCAAAAATTGAAGAGGTGGCCCCAGACTAGGTTTTGAAACAGACTTCGAGGTGGCCCCCAAAGAGTCAGAAAGGGTCGTGCTGAGACGAAAAAAAGAAGGCCCAGCCCCACTCGACGCCAAAGACACACGGCGTTGGCGGCCGGTCGAGGAAGCCGTCTCACATGTCGGACAAGGGAGGTGCGTCGAAAGAGTTATTGTTGTATTGGGATGAAAAACGAGCTCGTCGAGCGCGAAAAAAAGTCACAAGGGAAGCCCGCGCCCTGCCGCAAGTGAAAAGAAGGGAGCATTGACAGGGATCCGGGTCAGCGGTGAGATCGTCAGCAGCAGATGCCTCTTACGCTCACCGAAATGCAAGGGGGGGAAAGTGATGTTTATAGGGCTCGACAAACCGGAAAACCAGCCACAACTTCGGGTCAATCCCGACTGTAGGGAGGGAATCAGGTATGCACAAAACAATGTTCGTCACAGTTCCTGGCAGTAGGAAAAATGTCTACCATGAATGAAGAGGGGGGAACGCTTGTGCTGCTGAATTAAAGAGTCTTGGAGAAGACCACCCCCGAGGAAGGGGACCGGGAGCTTCAGGCATGTTCCCGTTCTATCATAGAAAAGAGGAAAGGAAACAGGGACTCGCCGTCAAAGTGCCCTCGGTGTCAAGGAGGAGAGATTGGGGTGTGCCCACCTTATCCGAGGAGGGCCGATGGGGGAGGGGTCCGGAGCAAAGAGACAAACGATGAAGCTTGTGATGACAGCCCTTCTTGAGCCTCGCAAAGGAAGGCCGCTCTCTGGGCAGAGCGAGAGCTGTAAGACGGGGGAAAAAGGGGGGGGGGGACTGTAAAGGAGGAGGGGTCGAAAAAAAAAGAGCTCCGGAAACAGGAATGAAAATCGCCTGCAGCGAGCGTTGGCCGAGAATTGGGGCTTCGTGTTCTTGGGAAGAAAGAAAAGCACCGGGGGGAAGGAGGAACCTCTCCTGCAATGAAATCACTAAGATGAACAAATCGTTCAAGGGACGGCGCCAACCGGAAGCGACGCTCTCATCAGAGGGCCTAAGGGGCAAAAAGGGAAGTGGCGATTGGCTGGCACCGCTCACTGCTGGGAACTTCTCGGCAAGGGTCTGACACTCCTCGTGAAAAAAGCAAAGAAAAAAAGGGCGAAAAAAAAGGGGCGCACGCCGATCAGGATGCAAAAGAGAATCGGAGGGGAGAGAAGTGCTTCGAGGGTCAAGTTTGGAGGGCGGGGGACTGTACGGGAATGGCCCCTTCCGGAGGGGGGGGGGGGCGAGAGTTGGGGGAGGAAAGGTAAAGGCGAGTAGTTGGCAAGGGGGGGGCGAAACAGCGGGTTTCTTCCTCTTCTAATAAGAGAAGTCTGCGAGGCTTTAGCTTAAGAACCCTGCAAACGGAAGTCGCGGAAAAAACCGTCACCTAGGAAGACGAGCTCGACGTCTCTGGCGGAAAAGAGAGGGCACCTTTGAACGAGGGGGCAAAGGCTACATCTTAACCCTATGTCATTTATGGGGAGGCATCGATCACAAGTAAAAGGGGGGCGGCTGCTGCCGGGAAAAAAGAAAATCCGGGGGGGAACTCTTCACTATTCACAAAGGGGGGCACGCCAGGCCCTAAGGAGATGTTGAGCTGAGACAGAAGGACGAGGAAAAAGTGGCAACTGTCAGGGGTCAGGAGAAAAGGGAGGAGCTTCTGTAAGTTCAGGAAAGTTATTGGGGAAGCATCACGAAGGAGGGAAGACTTCTTATCTTTAAGAACAAGCGGGTGAAAGGCAACTCATTCAGCAAGCCCAAGAGTCTAGTGGGACGGATTAACCGCCGGTGTCCTACGCAGCAAGACGTGCAAGATAAGTGAAAAAAAAATCTTACTCCTTTCCGGGGAAAGGGGGCGAGAAAAATACAAACGCCCGCTTTCGAGAAGAGGAGACTCGGGGAGTGTGAACAGAAAAGAGTGTGCCTAAGGACCGTGGATCGGGACGCACGAAAAACCTACTTCGCGGGGAAATGGCGCCGCGAAAGGGAGCTTGAAGAGAAAGAGTACCGTACCGAGGCGGGGGATGAGCTCTTAAAGGGGGTAGAAAAACCGGGGGGAAAACGCCGTGACTTGACAAGTAGAAGAACAAAACCAAAAAAGTATCAGTAAGCAGGGAAGGTGCGCTGCGCACAGAGACGGCGACTATGAAGGATGTGGTCCGAAAGGGATTCTATATCTCGCTCGGCAGGGGGAGTCCAGGGCGAGGGAAGGGAAGAAGATCCCTACGTGAATGAAAGGCAGGAATGGGGGGTCTCGGGAGCCTCGAATGAGGAAAAAGAGAAAAAACAAAAAAAAAAAAACGGAGGAGGAAAACTAAGATCTATTTCGGAGATAGGGAGGTCAAAAAGGGCATCCCAGGGGATCACTTATTTAGAGGGGGAAGGAGGCATCAAAAAAAGGCATACGGAAAAAGAAGGGAAATGGCTCGCGATATCGAAGAAAGAGCGCTTCAAACACTGACGAAGGTAGAAGGGGAGAGAGTGTAAATGGTAAAAACCCTGCCTTCATTATCGAGAAGGGGGGGACAAAAAAAAAAAAACCAGAAAAAAAAGCGACGCGCTGTCAGGACCGTCTTCCAGAGAGGACGGGTAGAAAGTCCTCTATCCTCTAACTCATAAGGGGACCGGTCAGTTTGGGAAAAAGACTGCGGAAAGAAAGGCGCAGTTGGGAAGAAAAAGGGCGCACGTGGTGGATCTTCGGCTGGGAATTTCGCAGAGGAAGGCATCCAAACGAGAGAGAGAGCGCACAGCTTTTCTGGGGGGGGGAAGAAGGACTCTGGAATCAAACCGTCATCGGGGGAAGAGAGAAGATGAAGGCCCTGGGGGAAGGACTTAGGGAGGGGGGGGGTGACACCAGGTTCAATTGGGTCGGGAGAGAAGATTTTGTATGCTAAGGGGGGTAAGGTTTCCTAGGACTGCACCGAGAAAAAGGGGCATACAGGAGAATTTATCTTCGAAAATACGGCGCATAAGAAGGGAAGCAGAGAAAGGGCGGTATGTATCCTCAGCAAGGACTGCAAAGGGAAACCAAAGGGGGGGGACTCCACATACGGAAAGGCGTTCGTAAAGGGAGGGCAAAAGCAGGTGATCGGGAAAAAAAGTAAGGTTGGCGCAAGTTAAGGGAGGCCAAGAAAAAAAAAAAAATTCACGAAGTGAAAGGGGGCCTCGATATCCCGCCCAAAGGGACCTAGCCCTGGCATGGCGAATGCCCCAGCATGGAAAAAAGGGGGAAAAATGAAAATTCTCAGGAAAAAGAGAGCGAATCGAGTGACAGAGGGGAGGAAAGGGGGGTCCGCTAGTTCAGTAAGGGAGGGCGGAAGCGTAAATTGGGGAAGACGAAGCCAGCAGTCCGCCAAGGGGGGGGAGGGAGAGCCCGAGAGTCGCATCCACAAGGGGAAGAAAATCCGTCACACCGAGAACGCGCCACCAGGGGAAAAAAGAGGGGAAGCCGTCCGACGTCAAGGCGCATTGGATAGAAGCAAGAAACGGAAAAAAGGGGAAAAAACTTCCGGAGAGGAAGCAATCATGATCCTTGAGAAGGAAGGGAGGATGTCTGAGAGGCGGTACGAAGCGCCATGGTTCGAGGGAAGAGTAGTGAAGTCAAGAGGGAAGGAACACACAGCTCATTCATCGAAGGAAAGAAAGGAACGGCAACTTTAAAAGGAACTTATGCTCCCGCTAAACTAAAGAGATCGATGTCGAACTCGGGGGAGGGAAGAAGCGCCCAGTAGAGAGGTTTACAGGGGGGAGGCAAGGGAGGTAGAGTTCTTTCCAACGGGACGGCACCTTATTCGGTATTAAGAGAAAAAAGTCGCCGGGAAACGTCTCGAGTGTCCATTCCTGAAGGAGAAGAGGACACTCGAGAAAAGAGACCTGAGTAAAGAAAGAAAGAGGGCCACATTCAAAAGGGAGAGGGGAAGTCCTGCGATGCTCATCAGGAGGGGGAGAAAAGAGAGAGTGGCTATCCAGAATTTAAAAAAAAGGACTCAATCGTTCCATCAAAAGGGAACAGGTGAAAAAACAGCAGAGGGGGGGAAACCGAGGAGGTCCCATGGAGGAGAGAAACGACTATGAGTTTTTTATGAGAAAAGGAGGAACCCATAAAAGAACGCCCATAGGGGGGAGGAAAGTAGTAGATAACTAGTAAAAGGGGGGGGACTCAGTCAACTAAAAGGGGAGCATTTTTTCTCCAGTAAACAAGACGGACCTGCGCAAGCTGGTTGAGGAGGAATGCAGTCCCTGCAAGGGGGTTCAAGAGTAGAAAAAGGAGGTTTCCGGGGCAAGGGGAGGCTCTACCCATACATCCACGAAGCACGCAAGCATGGACTGAGAAGCAAGAGGTGGCTCTGATGCTTCAGCGAAAGAACTGAAGACGAAAAAAACCGGGAGAGAGTCACGCGAAGGAGAAAGAGGGGAGAAAAGCTCTCTGTCGGCACGAGGGCTTCATTAACTTGAACGCGGTCCGCGCTCCCGAAATCGCCAAAAAATCCCCCCTTCATAAAGAAAAGTAGACCTGGGAGACAACTACAGTGAAAAAAAGGGGGGGCATCGACCCGCAGCCAACGGAAGGGAAGCTCGTCGTCTAGTGGGGGAAAGCAGGCCGTACGCGAAAACATCGGGGGAAACAAACATCGTGTGGGGCACAAGAGGAAAAGCGTCTTGTGACGGAAGAAACGTTGGTGGCACCGCGGAAGAACACATCTTCTTTGCAACCATTGGGGGAGGAAGGAGGGGGACTGAAACACGTGGGGTCAAAAGGGCAACATCGTCTGGGGCAAGAAGGGGACTGCAAAGTCGACCGGGGGGAAAAAGAAGGTGGGCACCGGCGGATGACGAAAACATCGTTTGGTTAAAGAAAAGGCACTGACGCATTGAAACTGGGAAAGAGGATCCTCAAGGGAAGGGGAGAAAAAAAGGAAAAAAACGCCAAAGAAGTGATCTCCTCCCCGAAAGGAGGGAAGGGACAGTCGGATTGGGACAAAAAAAAAGATGCTTAGGGGCTCTAAACTTCAGAGAAGAAACGTCTCTCTTCGCGCCTGCAAACGGAAGAAGGTCTCGCTGCAGGAAGAAGCCTCGAGCGGTGGGAGGGATCGCGTGGGATGGGAGGCGGAAAGCCAAATCGCGGTCACGAGAGGAACGGATAAACCTCCATGGGATGTCAAAAGGAAGACTCGGAAGGAAAAAGGAAAGCCGAATGGGGATTCGCTGGGGGAGATAAGGGGGGGCAGCAGGAGGAAACAACGGATGGAGAAAGAGGGGGAGAGCGAGAAAAAGGAAGGAAAAGGGACCAACCGCGAAATCCCCATTCGGCAGGGAGAAAAGGGTTCGAGCTTTCTAGGGGAAGAGGAAAAATGGCTGGATCCTTCGCTCCCGGGAACGCACGAGATGAGGATGAATCAACGTACAAAGAGAAAGGATCGAAGCCTCCCACCTGAGGAGATTTATATGATAGGGGAGGAAAATGGCGTTGCATCTCTGAAGATCTAAGAGAAAAAGTCTCAGAGAACTCTCGAATCACAAAGGCCTTCCCCCGCCCATTCGAGAAAACGCTCTGGAGGGGAGAGAATCCCGGAGGGAAAGTCCTCGGATAGTGAAGAGGTACTTTCCAGAAAAAGGAGAAACATGGTAAACGTGGCCCAAACTAAGGGTGGGAGGGAAAATCCGCGGGGGGGGAAAAAGTTGTCCGCCATCTTAGAAAACAGACAGGGTCGAAAAGTCCAAGAAAAAATATGTTGTCTCCTTCGTCCAAGAAAAAAGGGGGTCGGAAGGGGCCCAGAAAAAAGGGGAGGAAGTCTTCCGCTTTGAACCACACGATGTGTGAAGGGTCAAAAGGGGTGCAAAGAGTTAAAAGAAGGCCCAAACACTATGTTTGTCAGAAAGTAGGTCATAGGAGGGGTTGTCGCCGGAAAAGGAAAGAGACAATCCCCCACTAGAAGAAAGGTCCCCTTTTTGCTCGCTGGAAACCGGAAATTGTTACCAAATGAGGAAGGCGACTGCATCGCAACTGGAAAGGGGGAGGGAGCGGAAGGTGCGAGAGAGAAAAACAGGAGACACGTTGATGAATCCACAAAAGCGCGCTGACGCAAGGAGACGCAGAAGGGCTTTGAAAAGGTTCGGAGGTAAAAGGCGATTCGCCTGCATCTAGAAAAGGAAGAAACTGACGAACAAGAATACGGGGAAGGGGAGGGAAGGCAGGTGGAGAAGGCTAGAAAAAAACGGAACAGAGACACAAAAAAGGAGGCGTCGTTATCAATCCAAGTGCGGCCAGGGAACTTACTTGGCAAAAAGCCCGGTGTCGCCACTGGGGAAAGAAAAGGACCTCAGGGAGTGGGAAAATATCAAGGGAAGAGAGAACTCCGAATCTGACTCCCTGGAAGCGGAGGAGTGGGCAGGGCTCTAAGGAGGATCAGATGCCGTCTACAACAAAGAGAGGGGGGGAGAAGACTGGAAAGGACGTTGTAAAAGAAAAGAGGAGGTAACTTTTGTAGGGGGGGGGGGAAAAGTATCCTTCCTTCTGGAGGGAAGGGGCCAGGTGAGGTCAAAACTGAGGCTAACGCCAAGGAAAAGAAGGTTGGAAGATCGGAGAAAATGGAAGAATCGCTGCTGCGGGGGCGGAGCTCTTAAAATATAATTGCGCGGGAAAAACAAGCCGTTACTGCTCTTATGGGAAATGAAAGAACTGTTGAAAGAAGGGTGCTGAGGAAAAGAATCCTTTGCCTGAGGGAGGAAAACCCATACCTCTTCCCGTAAAGAGAAAAGCTGAAACCAAAAAAGGAAACAAATCGGCGCAAAAAAAGGGGCGACCTCTACGCGATCATAGGGAAAGCGTCTGAGATCGGGGGGCAAGGGCAAGGGAAGCACCGGGGAAATGGCTGGCAAGGGAACTGGGGGAGGCAGGCTTTAAGGAAAGAAAGGAGAGAAGCATCGTCTTTCATCACGGCCAAGGTACGAGGGAGGCGACATTAAGGGGGGAAAAAAAAACGGCTCAGGCCCGGATGCTCGACGATAAATCCTGGGAAGTGGAGGAGAGGGTGCGGCAGGGGGGGGGGGGGCCCTGCCTGACGTAGCGATCCTTCTTGGAGTGGCACGATCGGAAAAGACGACTTTGTCTAAGGAAAAAAAAAGAACAGAGGATTTCGAAAGCGGAGAATCTCAGGCTGGAGGGGCCTTTATTCTTAATTCCTAAGGAGAAAGGAAAGGCATAAGCTAAAGGGAAAACAATCTCGTCACAGGAAGGGAAGGACAAGTACTGGGAGACACCTGTGAACATGATTTCATTCACACCGAAAAAAAGCGTCAGCCCGATGGAGGGAGGTCGGGGAACTTCAGTAGTGCATAAGGAGGCGTCAGTCATGCAATGCAAAGCGCAACCTCTCCGTGACGCTCTTAAAATGGGGCGCCATCCCAAAAAGAAGAATATGGGGCCTAGAGGATTACATACACAAAGGCGAAAGGTTCAGGAAGGGAAGGAAGGCCGTCTGAAAGGGACAACAAGGGTTTTAGAGAGAAGGGGCTTCGCAGGGGGGATGCTGAATCGTGTCAATCAAAGATCGACGGCACCCTCCGGAAAAATCTGAAGGAAGTTCCAAACAAGATGAAGCCTTTGTACTACCAAAGGCTTGCAAGGACAAAAGCCTCTTGAACTGAAAAGATGCAGGGTTGAAGGGGGTCCTTCTAAAAGGTACTGAAAAGTGCGCTCCGAGCTCTACGTGGTCTTTCGAAAGAGGCATGCAAGGGGAAAATATGACACACGCCCACAGGAAAATCGCCACGGAAAAGTAAGAAGTACCGGCCCCTGTGCTATTGAGCGCTGTCCCGGCAAAAAACGGGGAAGCTGCAGGGGGGTTGACTGAACGGAATATCTACAAAACGGCGACTTCGAGACCGTACGGACGGAGGGGCGCCCCGTCTGGTAACAAAAAGCATTGAACTCGAGAAAGTCGAGGTCGAATCGACTTCGAAAGAGGAAAGGAGGGTTTTTCCTCGAGGATTGAGAGAGAAACTGAGGAAATCGAAAGTCGAGGAAAAAGAAGATCCCTACGTGTATGGAAAAAAAGAAAACGGATTCTTTAAGAAGGGAGACCTATAAAGCGGATCGTCGCCATCTCTCACTGAAGGGCTATCATCAAGCGTCGCCTTCTCAGTAGACCAATCAAGATTGATCAAAAAAAGGCAGTCATCGAACACCAACCAGGGAAAGCACCCTGCCTCACGGGGTCTGAGGGCCTACTTCATCTAGTATATAGGGGGGTGAGTCGCAAAAAAAGTCATGACTCTGAAAGAACAGGAGAGCGCGTAAGAAGTCTCATCCAGAAAGGCTTTTATACTAGAGGGATCCGCAAAAAAAGCTGTGTCCTTTCCGCAGAGGGGGGGAAAGGAAGAACGTTACACGGCGCGGACAGGTAATGCGCGAAGGCCGGCACCTTTGCAGGTGTTGTCTAAGGCAGTTGGCAGAGGAAGGGGGAACGGCACGAGGGAGCGGGAGAAGGGGCCGCACCATAGGCTGGTGCATTATAATTAAGGAACCCGGCACGCCAGGAAACGGCGTCCTGGAAGAAAAAAAAAGAAGGACACCGGCGGCAGCGACCATCAGGATCAGCGATTGGGAACTGGCATGCGTGACGGGACACGCCTGTCTTCTGGAAAAAAGCACTGCGCCAAAAAAAATGGACCCATACCGGAGCCAGAAGGACATGGGTACGCAAGAAGTCCTTCACGGCGAGAATCACTGAACACAAAAACGGGTAGTATCCGAAGAGGGGGGGGAGGAGATACCACCGTCAGAGAAAACCAGCCGTTGCAAGGGAAGGACGCAAGCGCTGGGAGGCAGGGGGAAGGCATGCCTTAAGGAAGCAAGCAGGGACACGACTTTAAGTTAAGTCCGGAACAGTACAAGGAACAAACGACGAAACTTCGTGCATGCAAAGGGGGGGAAAAAGTGCCATAAAAAAGCCATCTCCTCAAAAAAGGGGTCGATTGCCTCGGGACGAGCTTTTTTTAAAAGCCCGATAAGAAAGAGGTAATTGCTGCAAAAGGGGGGAAAAAAATCCATCAGGGAGTTGCTCGCAGGGGAGACAGCCGACTTTTAGCAATCCACGAGTAAAAAAAAAAATCGGAAGATCTCTCGAAAAACGCCAAACGGTCCAGTGATAAATCCAGGGAAGTAATCCGCCCCCGAAATTAAAGGAAAAAGACTCGTCGAAAAAGCATTAGAAATCATTGCCGAGGGAAGGGGGACTCCGCCGAAGAGGACTTACTAAAGAAGGGTGAACCTACAGAAAGACTACTTGAGAAAGGAAAAGCCTGAACATCCGAGATCTAGGCCAGCCAGAAAAAAAAGGCAAAGTTATCTTCCAAGTGCACAAACGCCTGTGGAGTATGAAAAGGAGGGGGCTAACGACTGAGCGAACAACCTTTGCGTTGACGCTTTTTTGCAGAAAAGTATTGTATGTATTAAACCGGCACCGGAGTCGGTAGTCCTCCGCAAAAAAAACGTAGAGGGGGAGGAGTCATCAAGGAAGGAAGCGCGGCGTTCTCCGGAGAACAACGCAATTTTCCATTCAAAGGGAAAAAACTCGGCCAGCAAGAAATCATGGCCGCCGAGGCCGAAAAGAAAAAAAAGATCATAGTGGAGACCCTCACCAGGGACGAAACAGCCTGCGATCCTGTTGAACCCCTCCGCAGGAGCAGCGTGAGAAGTGACCTATGGTGCAAGAGGGACGATGAGGTGTTTCGCAGGAAAAGGGGGAGGGCCAGCAGGGGGAGGGGTCTGCCCAGGAAAAGGTAAGGAGGCTCCAGACGATTAAAGGGATCGGGTCATCAGCACTTCCGAAGAATTCGATTCAAAAAACGGTGCGCACCGGGCGGGGGGGGAAGAAGCAGGCAAGCCATTCAGGGATTGAAATAAAACGACCGTCGTGGCTGGTTCCGGGAGTCGAGCCCTACCCCAAAGGAGGACGACCTACCGGATGAGAAGGTACGTCAGCGGCGAAAAAATCGAAAATCAAGACATCATCGAGTTCACTATCTCGAAAGCCTGGCTTCAGCGCTGAGGCAGGTCGCTGGCTTTCAGAAAGACGAGCCTCGAAGTGAGAGCCAACCGTCAAGACGTGAAGAAAAAGAGAAAAACATCCTGGATTCGACGGGGCGTCCATCCAACCGCTCCAACTAGTTCACGTGGTGGGCTTTGCCACGGCGCTTCAAAGGGGGACAAGAAAGGAACGGGACCACGTTTTTTGGAGAAGAGGACATCGTCTTTACCGCCGGGAACTTTTGGGGAAAAGAAAACCTACGTCTACAACATCGGACTGGACCGATTTTGTCGTATCCGAGTGATACACCACAGGAAGAAGAGTATCAATCTGCAGCAACGCCGACGGTCGAAATAAAAGGGGGGGACCTAGAAAATACACCATAGGGGGCACCCTCTGATGAGGCGTGATACATCGTGTTTTTCACGAGGAAAAGGGGAAAACCTGGGTTGGCAATGTAGGGAAGGGTAATCTGGAAAAAAGAAAGAGGGACCGGAAAAATCTCCGACCCACAAGCGCGTTCTTCAGCTGGATGTACTGCCCTGCCGGGAAAAAAGAAGAACTTAGGGGAGAGAGAAGCAAGGCGCTCTTCGCGCTGCTTAAAAGAAAAGCGCGAGAGAAAGAACCGGGGCGCAGGAGAATTGGTCCATCGAGTTGCGTTGCAGAACGACGGACTCCTACTCCTGGCAACAGGCAGGGGAAGTCTAGAAGTCTTTCACTGCGGAATGGGGGCTTCCCCGAATGGGTATCCTAAGGGGGGAAAAGGAGGGGGT
>Ga0179593_1307413_pt1 | contig 14088 bp, 16 predicted proteins | sample CZODoug2_1_08_16_FD_185931 | JGI IMG/M metagenome (GOLD analysis project Ga0179593, IMG submission 185931) | Vadose zone soil fungal communities from Angelo Coast Range Reserve, California, USA - CZODoug2_1_08_16fungal (PacBio error correction) | ecosystem: Environmental > Terrestrial > Soil >...
CCCAGTGAGTTCCAGCTTTACCGCATATGTGAAAACAAGGAACCAAAGGAACGGACATCGGTAGCGGGAAGCGACGGGGATTTCGCCAGGAAAAATCTCGAATAGACAATCAGAAAAAAAGATGTCCACCGGAAACGACTCAGAGGGGGGAAAATATCGCTAGTCGCACAACACTGAGCTATGGCTGAAGTGCGCTCACAAGGCGAAAGCGCCAGCCTCAGCAGAAAAAAAACAAAGCGCGGAGAAGCAGCCAAAAAACCCTCGACTCAACTGCCGACCCGTGAGATGTGGTGCTTTAAGGGTGAAATCGTTCAAGGAAAACGGATACAACAGCCAGTCACGTCACCTTTCAAACACACAAAAGATTACAGGGCCGCACTGGTCTGGTACAAATATTTAAACAAGGGAACCCCCGTACTGTCTGTAAGACCAGGGGGGAACGCAAAAAAGAAAAAGCGACAACAGAACGTAAATCTGCAAGGTCAGAAATCCTCATATGGCCAAAGACAAAAAAGCAGACAGGATCAACAAGAGAAGGCGAGAGAGAGGAAACGACTCCCCGCTGCGACAGCCAGAGCCAGATGCCGGGAAAGGAAGACCGAACAAAAAGAGGAGGAAACAGAAGTCTGGTCAAGCACCCAAGGAGAGAAGGGAGGCCCTCATATCGACGCATGGACCGAACCCGCGGCCTGCAGAAGAGGGAGGGTCGGGCACTTAACTCATATCGACGCTACAACTCTAGACATAAGTCGACTGAAAAAGGGAAAAAAACGAATCCAAAGACAAGATAAAATCTTATGCCCCATTACTGTCGAAAATCTTTCGAAAAAGGGGGGGACAAATAAAGGCCCTAACTTACGAAGGGAAAGGAGAAAGGAATGGCGAAGTGGGGAAAACTCAAATGAGAAAAAGCACGTCTGTCAGAGAAACCTCTACGCCATCCTCGAAGGAAGACGTTCAATCATCGACACCATTCGAGAGAGGAAACTTATTTTCCTAACAATGCAGAGGAAAAGAGGGGAGCCCTCAGGGGGGGTGGAAGAGATTCAACGAAAGAAAAGTCAGCAGAGAGGGAGGAAAACGGCCTCTCGCAGGCGTGAGAGAAAGGAACCCTAAAAAAAAGCGGTCGGCCTGTGAATGAAACAATAGGGTCGGTGCTGAAGGTCCATCGAAAACGGTAGGCAGACCCAATAAACCGGCAAAAGCGCAGAACAAACGCCAACACTGAGGAGAACAAGGAAGAAAAAACAAGAAGGGGCGGACAGAGACCAAATCAGAGGAAGAAAAGTAAACTGTACGTCAAAACGTTCAAAAAAGCTTAAGCACGAAAAGGAGGGTCAGGAGAAATTGCACATCAAGGAGTCAAAAGATCTTATCGACAAGGAAGAGAGGAAAGACGGCCAGAAGGATCGGAGAAATGGCTGTTCGCTCGATCAGAAGTCTACAGTACGATCTCATTAAGAAGACACCCGACAGATCAGCCTTGACCGGGGGAGAAGACACCGCACGAAGGACAGAGAATGCAGGCAAAGATCCGGCAGAATAGGGGGAGGATGAGTTCCGACGAGTTCGTTAAAAATCACAAAACCAAGTCTCACACGGCTTCTCCAAAAGGGGAAGAGCACAAAAAAGAAACTGCTCACCGGAGGGGGCATCGCCGGGAAAAGAAGAAGGGGGCGGAAAAAAACGAAGAAAAAACGCTGGTCTAATATAAATTGGTTAAAAAAGAACAGTCCAAGCCAAGAAGAACAAAAAATGAAGAGAAGGAAAAACCATATTCGAATTCATACGGGGGAGCAAAAATTGGGCAAGGGACGCAAGAAAAGAAACAAAGAAGAAATGTAAAAGACACCTCTCCAGTTCCGCAAGTCTTGGTAAGATAAAGAGAGTACAACAATCCAATAAGGACTGACCAAGGAAAAAACGTCAGCGTGCTCGCCAATGAATACAAAAAGGGTCTCCGTGATTAAAACAATTGCCGGAGGAGTTCTGACTAGTCTAGAAAAAACCAACAAAGGGATGAAAGAAAAGAGAGCGGAGAGAAAAATCGAAGGTCAGTTCGTGGAAGGGAAACCCGGACGGGGCGGTAGGGGAGAGAAAGCAGGGGGGGTCCGGAATTACGGGCGGAGTATGGAGAGGAAAGAATAGTGCACGAAGGGGTGTTCGGGACCCCGTAGGCCTTAAACTTGTAGTATCGGGCGCGAAATGGCGAAGGGAGCTGATTGGTAAAATTTAGACGAGGTGAGGACTCCATTGGGGGGTGAGGTGGAGGGGAAGTGGGGCGTGGGATGGTGAGGAAACACAAATATCGGGAGACCAGATCGGGGAGGAGAAGCTGATTCTTTCAGGGGGATTACCAGGGGCAATTTGTGACGGGGTGAGAGAAAAAAATAGCAATTTGAATTGACGGGGGTTCTTTAGTTCGGGGAAGCAAAAAGTAATGGACTGGGAGGAGGGAGAAGGAGAGGGGAGAGAGGGATTGGGAGACTACGGAGGGTCAGATCTTTCAGGTTTCTCCAATGGAAAAAATCAGGCAGAGGCAAATGTGTGGGATAGAGGAGAACAATTCGAAGAGTACCTGCGGAAGAAAAAGGGGGAAAAGCTTGACTATCAGAGCCGGAGAAGTAGGATGAAAAGAAGGTCTCAAAGTTCTACCTCTCTTATTCAGTGGCATGGGGGGAATGGGGGACTTTCCATGGTGATGAACGTCTCGCTAGAGAGGTTAGTGAAAAAACTGAAAAAAAAATTCGCCTCCAGGGAGGGGGAAAAGGGTGGAGTTGATAGGAGGAAAAGGACCAGCAATATTATTTTGGTCGCACTAAGGGGGGGAAAGAAGGGTATTGAGAGAGGTTCAGTAAACCAGCCGAACTCAGGGGGGGAACAAAGTGGTGGAAGGAAACGACAGAAGGCCGTAGTGGCGCGCAGGAACGAAGTGGTCAGTTAGCGAGCTCGTAAAAGCACTAATAGCAAACATCCGTGCATTAGGCGAACTAGGCAGAGGAGGCAGGGAAGTGGCGGTACGATGAAAAGAGACGAAAGGTAGGATAATAAGAGTCTGGGAGGAGCTGATCAGGTAAGACGAGACGAGGACTCACTTTATTCTCCCCTTCTCCAAGAGGACGAAAAAGTAGACAAGTTTGAAACATTGTAAGGGAATTGGCGAAACGAGGGAAAGAAGAAAAAGAAAGGCTCACCGCGAGCCAGACTAGCTGGGAAGGGATCATAGGTGTTCTTAACATGCACAGGAAAAAAAGTGAAACCGCGGTGAGCGACGTTATTATTCTTTAAATCGACTAAGCAGCACTATAGTCCAGTCAAGAGGGGGCCAATGAAAATCTATCGGGATGCAGTTAAGTAAAAGGGCTGAGTGGCAAAAGGGGGCCAGCAACAGGTCGACTCGGCGATGCGCGGCGGGATCGTATCGACCAGCGGGGTGAAAATGAGCATGACTCGTCCAAGGGATGAGAGCTCATGAGGAGGCGCAATAGCGGGGGTATTTCGGCTTTACTGTGGAGCCAAAAGTGTATAAAAATCGAGGTCCTGAAAACGAGAACGTTTGTGGCGGATCTCGCCTTCGACGCTGAAACGGGAGACAATGGCCGCCGATGCGGGTAGAAAGGGAACGTGGACCAAAAAGACCAGGGAGGTCGCATGGTAAGTTTGTTTGAGGGGGGGGGATGGTAAGGGATGGTCACTGAGTCTTAAATTGAGTAAAGCACACAGATCGGAAAAACGAACAGTGGGGAAAGGGTGGGGTTGGCTGATGCGCTAATTGTTTTGGGCGGCGAGGCAGGCGCTTGCCGGGCGCATAAAGCGGAAACAGAGGGGGTGGGTTTATGGAGGGGCAAGGAGATGGAGTAAGAAGGCCCCTTGAAAATTAAACTCATTGATAGGGGCTAGAGGGGGAAAAAAAATTCTTATGAGAGCATTAAACCATAAGCGTGGTTGACGTTCCAAAAGACTCCCAAGGCACCATCACCGGGGGGAGGAAGCAGAGAGAAGGAACGGTACAGTGGAATGTGAAGTCATCGCGCAAACTGCGGTGACGCTCGCCTTCCGTGTGAAAAAAACTCCGCAAAGGAGATCTCACACAAGGAGTATATGCAAAGAGAGATCTGAGGGGGCGGAGGTGTTGTGAACGACGTAAGAAGTCTGAAGCGAAGGGGGGAATAAACAAGGGTCCAGAACGTGCAGAAGACTAAGAGGACCATGTCTTTCCTAAAAAACGAAGGCGGTGGACCAACCACACGCGTTACGGAGAAAGGGGTCAGAGAAAAAGTTAAGGACCCAAAAGAGAGAATATCTCGTCGAGACGGTCACGGGCAGAGCCAATCATAATATTTCAACACACTCCAATATTCCAGGAAAAACGACAAACAAACAGAGGGGAGCGGAAGGGAGGAGACTGAAACGCCCCAGCAAGAACGCACGCATCAAACATAAACCGACAAAAGGAGACACTGACAGGTGGAAATGGGGGCGAGACTTGAAATCAATCGTTCAACGATCGTCAAAGAAGTATAACAGCTCCCTTCCGTAAAAGGTAAAACTGAACCAAAAAAGAAAAAGGACTAGGGACGTCAAGCACGGTGCTGGGTACAAGAAAACAAGTTCGTACAAAGACTAGGCAAGCAAGGGAAAATACAGTCTAAAAAGGGCAAAAGCGACAACACCGTCATCTGGGGAACAGGGCGGCGCTTCACCTACATGTGATGCCAAGAGACCCATAATGGACCTTCACCAGGAAGAAAAATCAGCAATCAAAAGATTCGATTCGAACTGAACACGCTCCCGCTGACATTCTCCATGCCGGAGAGGATCGTTATTCTAAACGGCGGGACAAGCGGGGCCATAAAAACGGCGTACAGAGAAGGGAGACTAACACAGGGGTGACTAAGGACAACACAGGGGAAATACCTATCTGGGTGCCAGCTGGGGAGGGGAAAGGGAAGCCCGATCAAAACAGGAAGGAACTAAAAAACCTGACCGAAGTTTTTGTCAGGAAACTCAAGAAGGCAAAAACGCAAAAGATTCCTCGGCTTCCTGCTAGCCTCGAGTCGTGAGAAACAAAAAGTAATTGGAAGGTGCCGCCAACACCAAAAGAAACGGGGGACCAACCAGGAGAATTCCTTCAAAGGCGTGCTCCTTTCTACTGGTGGAATCAGGAGGAAACACGAAAGACCGAAAGAGCCGCACCAGAGAGAAGAATGAATTTCGCAAACGACCTTGACGTCGAGAAGAAAAAGGGTGCTAACATAAGGACTGAACCAGCGCGAGCGGTCGGCAATATAGACTCAGCCGATGGGAACCGATGAACGTGCACGGAGGAAAAAATGAAGTCACGAACGGAACAGGCGGGCAGAAGAGGGGGAGCAAAGACGGCCGCGCATTTGTTTGCTAAAAGAGGAAGAACCTTAAAAGAATGGCCCTGGGTGAATGAACCGTGTGATGAGGAAGGGGGGGAAAGCCATAGGCAGGAACAAGTAACTGGAAACTAAGGCCCGCATTCAGCCATCTCACACACTCCAAAAACTGGAGACGGTACAACGGGAAAACCTCATCTCAAAAGGACAGGCGGGGTCCCAAAAACTAAAGAGACGCAGCCAGAAAATATACTTCCCAGGCAACGATCCAACAGAACTGGGGGTCATGAAGAGCGGTAAAAAAAGTAGTGGGACGAAAAACCCGGATCGAATCGACAAGATCAGAGAAAAAGAAGGAAGAAGGGAGGCAGAATGCGTGAGCTCTATCACATTCTCCGAAGGGAGATATACCGAAAAAATCCTTAATCAAACCGGAGAAACCGTAAGGGGGATCAACCGACGAAGCAAGGGAGAACAGGGGGGAAACTTCCAGAATAGGGTCGGTGATGGTCAAGAGGGGAGGACTTTAAAAGCACATCAACCAGTATCTCACTTCTCAAAGTCCACACGGATCTCCATTGAGAACGAACTGCAAAAACGGCGGAAAATGAATGCAAGGGGAAACCAGGAACCCGAAAGGATCATCCGAGCAAAGTGACGCGGGGGATTTCGAGATTGCTGGTGGGGCCGCCACCAGAAGAAAGAGGTCGCCACAAAAATTAAAACCAAAAAACTGAGAAGGGAAAAACACCATCGGGAATTTAATTCAGTTTAATGCAAACGGCGCCATGGGGAGAGGACAGGAAGAATTCAAAAAGGAAAGGAAGAATTACCAAACACCTCTCAAACCCAGGAAGAGATTTCCGCGAAGCCAGCCAAGCCTCCAAGGAAAAAGTACTCACAAGGAAGGGCGAGCAACTAAAAAAAAATGCCCCCAGAATGGGGCTCCTAGAAAACCTTGACAAGATCAGGAAAGGAGCGTCCTGGAGATAGAGAAAAAAACACACGAGGGGGAGTAAAGGAAGGAGGTCTGCGTCTACAGGAATAACTGGATTTGGAACAGGGAGACGGCCAGGGATTGTCGTGGGGTGGGGGAGATCAAAACTCGAAGTTGTTCCTAACTTGTGCGGCCGGTCTTGAAAGACAAAAAGGCTCAGGGAAAAGGGTTTGTGTTCGTCCGCGCGGGAAAACTGGGGGAAAGGAGAGACGAAAAAAAAAAGGGGAAATCACCGCTGGAATTATACAATTGAGCGATGATTTCAATTTGGGGGGTGAAGGTGGTCTGAAGTGAAGAGGGGAGTGGGAAGAAACACAAAAAATAAGCTGGGGGAAGTACCATCGTGTGGCTAGAGAGAGGGGCCTACAAGAGGGGACGCGGGAAAAAAAAAGTTGGGCACGGATGTAGAGAAATGGAGAGCCCGTGTGACAGAGCAGCAAGGTTGCAGGGTGATGACGAATCGATGTACAAGTACCGATTCCTGGGGAAAGAGGCAGGAGCAATGCGTTAGGGGGAGGAAAAGAAGCAGAGGGATTTCAAATGGCCAAGATTAAGAAGAGCGGGGACACAGAGAGAAGGGCTGATCGAGCGGAACCGCATTCTGGAGATGAGGCGCATAGGGGGGAGCTGAAAGGGGCTCGATACGAAGGTACGGACGTCAGGAGACAAAGAAGGGGAAACTAGAGCGAGAAGGGCTGTGTCGGGGGAAAATGACGGAAAATGGAGGGGGAGTAGCTGAATTTGGTCAGAAGGCACGGAATTAAGGTCGATGCTTCAAGAGGGTAAAAAAAAAAAAAGAAGAAAAAAAAAAAAACGATTGGGACTAAAGGTGGGGGGGGGTTTGGGGGAGATAGCGGAGAGGGGGGAGATTAGTTGTGTGCTCATTGTGGAAAAAGCAAGAGGGACAGGAGGGGATACACAAACCTCTTTTGCGAAGGGAAAGGAGGAGCAAAGCCTGCGAAGGAAGTGAAGCTCTGTCGAGAAAGGGGGGTGTTCGAAAAAATCTCTTCCGAAAGCAATAATCTTCTCACCCAGGATTATGCAAGGGAGAAAAGATGGGGCAAAGCAGTGGGAAAAAAAAGACCTTATTAAGTCGAGGACGAAGGGCGAAAACGTTAGGCATAGAGGAGGGGAGGGAAGCTTATTTGAAAGACGATGCGGCGGGTTGCCATCAACTGGTCCCAAAAAGGAGCAAGGGCCGCGAAGCTCGTGAAACCATGGGAATTGTATTGTCGGGAAACCGGAAAGAAGGGAGGATTTCCAAGACCCGCCTGAAAAAAAAGGCAGAGGGCGGTGGCGCTTGTCGAGGGGAAAAAGGTCTACGGTCAAGGAAGACGCGGGAGCGACGTTATGTCTCGTTGCAAAAGGAGAAAGATAAAGAAGGGAGCAGATCGGGAGCACCGCGGGACGGATTCACAAGAGGGATAAGCTGATGCCGCAGCGTGAGGAGGAAAGAGGGGGTTCCGCCGTTTTTGCACGAAGGGGAGGGAGACGCTTCTAGGCATCTAGACAAGTGGGAGGGTAAAGAAGGGATCTTTAATCACTCCTTTGAATCTCATTTATTGAATAAAAAGAAATTAGGGGAGAGTGACGGGGTAAGTGCGACCATGTAGGCGTTTTCCGTACATGCAAAACGTGTCTGTTGAGTCGCAGATAAGTGAAGGTGAGGAAAAGTTCTCTGTATCCAGGAGGGTAGAAGGGTTGAAGCTTTGGGACAAAAAAAGGGAAAGTTGGGTAAATAGTAATACGGAAAAAGGTATTTGGAAAGGGGAAAAAAGGGGACTAAAAATGTCTAACTCATCTTGTGAAGGGGACGAGGGAGAAACAAAAACGTAAAGGGGAGGTATTCTAATGGGGTGGGGGGGGGGGAACGGGCACGATGCATTTGGGGGAGGAAAACTTGACGTTGGCTCATAACTTTCTATCCTCCATAGATTTTTTTGAGAGGGAAGCAGATTGGAGGTAAAAGGAAGAGGAGAGGGCCGGGACGTAGGGTCAAAAGATTGGTGATAGGAAAAAGGGGGACAAGGCGAAGAGTAAGAGGGGCAGGCAGACTAGCAGAGACGTAAAGATACGTTGGAACCCAGATAAGAAAAGCCGCAAACAAATCAAATTCAGCAGCTCTGGCAAGTATTGGGACTGTTGTATTTCAGAGAGAAGAGGAAATAGTTACAAAAAAAAAGGGGGGTGAAACCACTCCAAAAAATATCTCTCAAACAAAAAGGGAGAGGAAATAAATCTGCGGTTCTTGTGGTGGGAACGCCCGTCGCGTCAAAAATCTTCAAGAACGAGTTCAACATAAAAAACAAAAGTGCCAGACGACATGGAATTCATTAAACAGATGTGCCGCTAGTAAAAGCAATGAACGGAACAACTAAATCCGTCAGAGCAAGGGCAAGAAAACGGATCTCAACCGGAACCTCTCGACTAGAAAGCAGTAACCATACGGACATACTAAAAAGAGAAGGGCAAACCACGGTAACAGAGGCTCTGTAATCAGCCAACGACACAACACGAGGGGATCGGCTCGGAAGGAGGGGAGCGGAACTCAAAAAGTCGGGCAGCAACAAAACGAAAAAAAAACCCAAAAAGAAAATGTGTCGAGCCGTTGGAGGGGGGATAAAGAAAAATCCATTACAGAAGGAAAGCTGAGAGAGGAACGTCCCCGTACACCTGACAAAAGAAAAGGAAACTAGTACTAGGAAACTAACAATGTGAGGGGGGTTAAAAGCTAAAAAAAAAAAAAACCAAAACAAAGAAGCGTACAGGTCCAAGGTTTCAGCACAGGAGAAGGGGGGCGTATGAAGCTAGAACAAAAAGGAATCAGGGGCGGAACGGGCGCGACGGCTATGAAATGGTTGCCATTAAGCCGACAAAACTAAACATCTATGACTTCAGCCATAACTCTTATGAAAGGCTATTCAGAGCTAACTGCCCCGCTGAAAAGAGGGGAGGAATGCCTCGCAATCAGACGACGCAGAGCGACGAGGAAAACCTGGGGGGAGGCACACTCTTGAAAAGAATGAAAACCTGCCTGGATAAAGGCATCAGAGAGACCAGGATCAGAAAACACGAGGACGGCAAGGAGTTTCTTCATGAAAAGCAAGGGAAGGACAGCTCAAAACGGAGACACCGCGATGCAAGAGGCCTTTCCGACGGAAAAAGTCGAAACCACCACTATAACAGGTCCTCAAGATAAACTGTCTTAGCATGGAGCCGAGAGAGTCAAGAAACCTATGAGGGGGACGGCAAACCAAAAGGATCAACTACACCTTTGCCACCTGGGATACTAAAAAGAAGGTCGTGAGAAGGCGAATGGCCAGTTGATTAAGACAGAGTCATGAAGAACAAATCTATCCGAACGACCGACTAGATGACGAAAGGGAAGGAAAAATTCCATCAGAGAGGAAGGTGGCACGAAAGACGGTGCAAATTTGCTAAGGAGTTGAAATAAAGACGAGCAGAAGGGGAGGAAAAAATAGGGGTGAAAGGAGGAAGAGATTCGCGAACTAACCTTCGCCATAAAGGAAAAAAAATAAGCGGGAGAAATGCTAATGCCCTTCGTTCAAGGTAGGGGAAGGCATGACCTAAAGGGGAGTCAGGCAGAAAAAATAGGAGAAACTGAGCTACACCAACAGGCCGAAGCGGGTCTGGAAAACAAATCAAATGAAAGCACATACAGTGAAAGACCTGAGCGTTTCACAGTCAACACACGAAGCAGAAAACCATTAAACACTGGCCCGGGGGTCAAAGCAAGCGCAAAGCACTGGATCCGCTCTTAGAAAGTAGGGGGGGGCCCGAAGGGAAGGTCCGACGTCTCTTCGAGAAGCTAAATACATACGAAATCAAAAGCAGAAAAAGGTCGCGCTAAAGATCAGCACCATGTCCAGTGAGATCTAGGAGGATCAAGGGGAACCAAAAAGGCGTCCTTGGCCTAGAACAACACCACAGGTGCACCGGATCAAAAAACCGTCCGAAAAAAAAAATATTTCTGGTAAACTCCAGCATGGGGAAAGAATCCCAAAAGGAGGAAAGAAAGCCGTCACAAAAAGCACCATTGGCGAGAATAAGACCATTGGACAAAATGGGCGGTCACTTACTCTACATCTCAAAAAATCAAACAGCCCGGCAACGAAGCTTTTCCCGAATCTGGGGGGACGAAAAACACGGAAGCGGGGAAACAAAAGGAAACAGAAAAGGGAGATCGAAGGCCCCAATAGAGAAAAGTTGAAAAGGAGTCATGTGCTTCAAAAAAAAAAAAGGTAGCGCAGATGCTCCTTCAAAGGAAACTCCGACTGCGAACCAGACACCGAGCAAGAAGGGCCCGCAAAAAAAGATTCGGTAGGGACTTATTCCGCTCAATACTTAAGGCCCCGCCTAAAGAAACTCCGCCAACAACGTCGCAATCCAATCCCACCTTCTACAAGATGGAGACCTTCAACAAAGGGAACAGAAGTCCTGGCGGGAGCAGGGGGGGAGCGATCACCAAAAAAGTATGGAAGAGAAGGATCGCGCAGAAAAAAGCACCTGTCAAGGTCGTGAGAAGGGCGGAGTACAGGGGTATTGGTAGAGAACGAAATGGTGCCGAACAAAAGAAAAAGGGAAAAAAAAATTCGGGAGGCCGGAGTATTGAGGCAAAAAGAAGATGCGCGGGCCGGAGGTGGGACGAACGGTTGAGGGAGTATCTTCTGTCGACCTAATCGGTTGCGGGGAAAAGGTATCCTATGGGGGGAAACACATCATTCGCCATTGTTGGTGGGGGGTGGTGAGAGGGAAAAAAATAGGGGAGGGCAAAAAAAAAAGAAAAGAAACACGTTACACTTTAGGAGTCTCTGGGTCTCCATTACTGCATTCAAAGTAAAAGTGACCACGGAATGCCTCGGCAAGGACCTGACTGTGAGCATCTACTGTTCTGTGATGGAAGGAAACGAAGGGGAAAAAACCTTCGGACGGGGGGTCATGGCGGCAAAGAGGGAGCTCGACGGTTGAACTCGGCACGAGATCGGGAGCAGTGAAAACGCAAGGAGACAAGATGATAGCGAACATCATTCTCGATTCAGCGACGATTTTTTGATAGAGTGGGCGAGCAGAAAAACGAGGGGGATCGAGACGGGGGGAAAAGAAAAATGAATTCCGCGACCGCGCTGCAAGATTGGCAGCTGGGGAAACTCCGGGAAAAAGCGGATATGGCGCAGGAAAAATGTCATGCGACCTGACATGGAGGGACCTAAGGGATTTGTGAGGAGGAGAAAGGGAGGGACAGTATAGGTGTATGCCTAAGTTTGGGAGATGATTGCACAAGGAAAAAGAATTCAGAAAGCCGCCTGGTCAGCCACGCCTGCTAGAAGGAAGATGTCTTACGGAAGGGTTCGAGAGATTAAGAAAAAAGAGGCTCATAGGCTTATATTTCGAAAGGGAGAGGCAGAAGGGGGAAGAAGCTTCAAAAATGGGATTCGAAAGTCGAAAATGGCAAGAGGGGAGCAATTTGAAATAAATTCAGAGGGGGGTTGGGGAAGAACGGGAGTCGAAACGACAGGACAGGGACGAAGCAGGCAGAAAGGGGGAACAGGTTTAATGATTCGGGCGGACTAAAAACAGTAGGGGATGACGACGCGAGGGGGAACTCCTGAAGAAGCACATGAGAGGTAGGCTTGGACGTAGTGTGCAGAAAGGAGGCGTGGGCGGTACAGCTAGCGGGGGAGAAATGTGGTCTGTAACGATGCAGAGGACCTCCGAAAATCCGTCCAGCGGTTGGACTTTCCCCTGCCCGGTATAGATGGAAGGTACGCCCGTTGAGGAAGCCTAGAAGTTGGCCGCCGCAGGTTGTTCAAGTCGGGGCGATGCGAGAGAGAAAATGACGGGGACTGGACTGGCATCGCTTTGGCTGAAGCTCATGGCTGAAAGATCATAAGGTGGAGGTTTTGAAGAGGAGGGGATCAAGGAGGCACCAGTCCGAGGGCCCTAGTGAACTAGTAGTTGGCTAGAGGAACAGAGAAAACGTTTAGGGGACGGCTGGCCGCCGGAGGTGATACCTGGTTGTCGTACCCACGGAACCGGATGCGGAAATAGTAGAGGGGTCTTGGGTGGGAAAGGGGCGGGGTGCCGTCGGCGTGGACGGGGAGAGTACAGGCAAGCACTCTAAACGGGGAGTGTCGCAAACTGGGTGGGGGGCTGAAGGGACCCCCTGGCACGATTTGGTGGGCTGCCGAGACTGGCACGTTCGGCGCATACTGGGAGAAAAGTCACATAGTGGGGGAAGAAGATCTGTGGGTGGAACTCGAGCCTTGATATCTGCCCGGGACCGGTTTGGTAAGAAGGGGGGAAGGGGTCAGGGAAGGCGAAGAGGCCGGCCGGGCTGAAAAAGAGGGAACACCAGCTTTCCGTTTGGGGAAAGTAAGCCGAAAAGGCAACAAGGGGAAGCGGAGGCACGGTCTTGTAAGGGTTGTGTTTGCCAGCGCGGAAAGGCGAGAGGGGCAGAGCGTCGTAAAACCAAAAAAAACAGATAAACGAGAAACAACAAAAGGAGAGAATAGACGAGATGAGGGAGGTTGCCCTCGGCAGCGAAAAAACCGGAACGGGGGGGAAACAAATGTCCAAAAAAACTTGATAAACGCTCTTGCCTTCATGAAAAACTTGGACGCTGCATTACCGCAAGTGCCAAAAGGAAAAAAAAACGCGTACGTCAAACGGGGGTCACAGCAGGGCAGCCAGAAAACGGGAACTCTCCCGGCAATCCTCTCAAAAGGAGACAATTCAACGTCACGTGAGACTGCCGGAAAATTGAACCAACCGATACTCTCGCCGACACACCTCTATGATCGGCTCGCAGGGTTCTGAAAACCCGACAGAGAACGAGGAAACAACCAGAGCAGCGGGGAAATCAGCCCAACTCAACTACACTCACTTTGCGTAAAACTCGGACTGTACAAGCTGTGACCGCGCCGTCACGCAGGGATAAAGAGGGGACAGACCCCACGACGAAAAAAAAAAAAAGGGGTATGAAGGGGGGCGACATGCAGGTAACTGGGTAAAACGAAAGGACCACCCAAGAGGCGGCCAGCCAATGGCAGTCACCGTCGCGGCTCGAGAGGAAACAAGACGGACGGCAGGGTAAGAAAAAGAAGAAGGCGCGACATGTAGGAATTAGCCTACCACTCAAAACTTGAGCCTTGACCTAAAAAGGGGAGCGACGCACAGAGGACAAAGCTCACTGCTCACGGCGCTTCGACGAATAAATCCCAGACAACGCATCGAACGTTCAAAACTGAAAAAAGGCACACTACTGAACACCTTGGCCATGAAAAAGAAAAGGCTGCTTACGCGAAAAGAGGGGAGCACGGAGGGTGAAAATTGACCAAAACCCTCTTTATGCCCTCATAGACGTTCTGCCGAGGCCCTTCATCTGCACGAGAAGAAAAAAAGTCTGCTCAAAAAGGAGGAATACGCCTTAAAGCATCAGAACAAACAGAGAAAAGAACCAAAGCGAATCCATTCTGCGATAGCGGCAGCCTCCCTTAGTTGTGCCGCCACCCCAAGCAAAGAACCAAAGAAAAGCTGGGGGCAGAAAAAACTGCAGAGGACAGGGATAAGGGGGAAGAATGAAAGAAAACCGAAAGGTCGGGAACCTTTCAGGTAAGAAGAAAAGAAAGATATCCGAACGTTAAGTACAGGACAGGAGCAGCAAGAAGAACGAACACGAAGTTGAGGGGGATGAAGCAACTTCTGCCT
>Ga0179593_1425315_pt1 | contig 14088 bp, 19 predicted proteins | sample CZODoug2_1_08_16_FD_185931 | JGI IMG/M metagenome (GOLD analysis project Ga0179593, IMG submission 185931) | Vadose zone soil fungal communities from Angelo Coast Range Reserve, California, USA - CZODoug2_1_08_16fungal (PacBio error correction) | ecosystem: Environmental > Terrestrial > Soil >...
ACTCTAAGAGTCCCAACAAGACACCCTATCCTCAAACCACGGTCGATTCAATCGCACCCAGGAGTCTAAAAGATACCGCTGTTATCACAGAGATAAAGCAAGAAAAGGAAAGAAAAAAAGAAATTACGTTCAATGCAGGAAGGTTCCTCAAAGACGGTCCTTCAAGACACTTTTTGGGGAAGCAAATACTCAGACGAAAGCCGAGGAAAAGGTGGAAATTTGCATTCATATGGAAGAATTAGGAAAAAAAAAAAGGGCAGACGTTACTCACTCCGTTAAGTGAGATGATGCCGTTGACGGTGATGGGGAGCAAGATTCCATATAGCGTGGGTCAGAATAGCGCGCTTTAGGAAGGAGATGGAAAATGGGGGAAGGACCCCGCGACAACTTCCCCAATCCACAAGAGGAAAAAAAAAGGCGTGTCAAGAAGAACTGGATGGAACCAGCAAGCTGACACCAGTGCTAAGGAGAAGGGAGGGAAGGAAGGAGGCCTCGCTACACCGGAGCTACTGAAATAATTCGAGAAACCAATCACCCGACTTGAATTTGAAAGTAAAGAGGCCTGCAAAGAAAAAAGGGGGCCACGCAGGACCCCAATAGTCTCAGCGAGAAGAGATGTACCCATATCCGATCCAAAAAAGTAAAGTCATCAGTGAGAGATCTTGGCCGCTGGTCAACAAGGACGACCTCTTGGGAAGGTCTACTGGTCGGACCCTGGGGTCCAGATCGGGGAAAGTGAGTGCAAAACATTGGAGTCGGGTCATCAGACTTTTTTTCATAGGAAAAGGTGAGGGCTTCGGATTCAAAAGAGTAACCATTGTGCGAGAAGAAAGAGTCTCCAAGTCCCGGGGCGGCTCCAAAGACAAACAGAACTGATCAAGTCAAACGAACCAGAAACAGATGCTTAGAAAATCCGGCCACCAGCCCACTTTTCAGAGAAAAAAAAAAACTCTCCCCCATAGGAGTCAATCCAAAGGGTCTAACTTCCAAAAAACCTCTTTAAAGGAGCCGGGGGGGGGGGAGTTAAAAAGAAAGGGGACGATAATTCAACGAGCGGACGCCGGCGCCCAGAAAGGGGGATTCTCTCCATCGCCGCGACAGCTCAGAGAGAATGCAACTAAAAAAGTACTGCAAAGAAATGACGGAATCCCCAGAACCGTTCGCATAAGAACGCACTTCCCGATAGGGCACAACCTGCCTCGAAAAGAACACCATCCTAACAAAATCACATCACCTGGAAAATTTAAGGCAGGCACTACCTCGACACCCGCCCAAACCGGCACAGAGGTTAAAAAAAAAAAACAAACTGCTCAACTAAGCCTGACCCGCAAGCAGGAATCTCAGCCCGACAAACAGAAGGAACAAAAGGCGACATGTCCGAAAGCGCGAACCGAGAGAAGAAAGCAAACACAACGTCGAAAAGGAAATCCGCTAAAACACCATATTAAGCGAAAACTCAATCGACACCCCTCAATCGCGAAAGTTTCCTCGCCAATATGGAAAAAAATCGCCAACTGGGAGAAGGGAGAACCCAACGCCAAAACCGGGAAACACGCTGTCCCCAAAATGAGAGGAGGGGGCGATCCTTGATCTCCGAAATCAGGGTGGGAAAAGGGGGGGGGGGGATTTCACTAAAAAAGGAGACTTATTGGGGGCGGGGGGAAAATCCGGGGGGAAAGACCACGGAGAATAATCTTTCAAAATGGGCCGGGGAGAAGGCCTGGGTTAGGGGAGGGGTCCCGCTTGAAAGAAGGGGGTGGGCAACCCTTCTTAAACTCCGGAAAAAAGGGGAGGGTGCGGTCCACTTCATCTGAAAGGAATCCGGGGAAGGTAATCTTTCCTTATCAGAAATAAAAACACAATGGCAGAGTGCATAGCTTTGAAAGCGTAATGTCCAAAAGAAACGCGCTTTCTGGGGTCTGAAAAGGGGTGAGGAAACAAACCCCCGGTGAGCTTGACGGGCACAAAAGGATAATCCATTGAAACCGGCGAGGGGGAAAAGTTAGGGCTCACTGGGAGAAAACTGGATTGAGGGGGAAAGGCCCGCTAAAATGGAACTTATTCTCTAGGGGAGAAAAGGAATTTAGGGACGGATATCTCGCGAAACACAAAAAGGAGTATGAATATAGCCCCTTCAGTCAGGGGGAGCCGATTCTTAATACGTGAATTCGAGGATCGGAGTCGAAGGGGGCTAAAAGGGTCAAAAGGCGGGTCTCGGCGGGTGAAAAGGGAAGGGTTTGAGGGGTGTCGCCGAAAAAAAAGCCGAACACCGTTTTGTCTAGGGTGGAAAACAAGGGGCCGGGTTGAACGCTATGATAAAGAACGGAGAGGACAGCAGAGTACAAATCAGGAAAAAGGGGGGCACATCTTTAGGTGGAAGGAAAAGGGGGAAGGGTACGGCCGCTATGCCGCGGGAAAACAGAGCCCACTAACCTTGGAATCAGGCCGTTTTAGAAGGTAATCTCCACCCTTAGGACTACGAGAAAAAAGAATTCATTGGCTAAGAAAGTGAACGATTGAGGCTTCTAAGGGATGTGAAGGTCCTGCAATTGCTCAAAACGGAAAAAAAGAAGTCAAAGTTATTCGGAAAATCATCAAGAAACTTTTGGGGGTCTTATATCCATGGCATCAGAAAGGAGGTTGCAAGGGGCGATGCCTCATGGAGAGGGGCTGGAAGGAGCCTCGGAATTTGGTCCAGCAGGTAGGAAGGGAAACTCTCTCAAGTCATAAGGGTGGGTCCGTAGATTGGGGAGCTTCTTTTGTGGGCAATTGCTGGGGGGACTGATTCCGGTAAAAAAAACTTTGGTGAGAAGGAAAGTCGATCACTGGAGTCGGGGGGAGGACAAATGTCGTACACGTTTGAGGGTGGGTTTAGGGGGACCGGAGAGTGCTATGGTTGGAAGGGCTGAGGCATTGTGAGGGGGGAAGGAGGTTAAGAGGGTTTCTTTTAGGGGGTGGTGTCTGCTTATCGGAAAATCAAAGAAAGATTAGGGTATTATTTTTAGTGGTGGTGGGGGGGGTGGTAGTGGCAGGGGGGTAAGTGGTTTCGAGAGGACGGCCTTTGTTTAGGAAAAAGGCGTCCTCAGTGGAGTGGATGAACTAAGTCGTGAGCGGGTTAAAAGGAGGGGGGGAGAAGTAGACACGCGCAGGTGTCGCTGCTGCGGCAAGGAAAGGCAATATGCTCTGGAGGAAAACTCAGAAGGGCGGGAGGAATTGAGGAAAAAAACTGCCGCTCAAGGGGACGAGGACGAGGGCCGGGGGGGAGTACTTCTCACCAAGGGTTGGGGGCTCGAGGGGGGAGGTGTGGAGGTATTGTCTATGGCAAGCTTCTCGGAAAACGGGCCGCAATTCTAAAGGCCTAGGTTTGGGGGGGGTTGGGGGGCGTTTTGCGACGGAGAAAGGAAGTTTTTTTTGAGCAGCCCAGGGGGAAAAAAGGATAAGTTATGAGTTGCAGAAAACAATGGGGGGGGAAATCTTTCGAAATGGGAAAGAACCAGAACCAGAACTAGGAAAAAGAAGGGAATAAACCGCGATTTGAAGACTGGCCAGTGGATTTCCTAACTAAGGGAATATAAGGGTTCTCATATACGGGGCTGACGTGAAGTTCCAATCTGTAAGAGAACTCCCAATTCTTCCAAAGGGGCAAAGAACTTGACAGGAGGGGGGGCTTTTATGGACAACCTGGGGATAGGTATCATCTTCTTAGAGACTAGGGGCCTTGGGAACTTGCTTTTATGAGTCTGAAGGGGAAATCAATTACGGGGAGGCTTTTCGCTTCTGTGGAGGCCTTCACGGACACAGGGGTCGCCGGAGTCGGAAGACGAGTAAGAGAAGTAATTGAAGCTTGCTACTTCAAGAGCGGACTTCATAGTACAAAGAAGGTCGGGGGTGGGGGAGGTTGTGTCATGTACGCGGGGGACATACCATCCTCAAAGCAAAGAAAAGCGCTAGATCTAACAAGCTTCAAAAAAAATGGAGAGACTCGGGACCAAAAGAAAGATCCTTCTCAAAGCGATCACGGGAGCATCCGTTCTGCCAAAGGGGTAAGATTACTGATTCCAGGGGGAAATGCAAAAACATTGCCAAAAGGGCGGCGGTGATCGGGCATCTCGATTGAAGAAAAGACGGGAGAAGGAACGGCGGGCGGTAGAGCTGAGGTCCTCCACGGGGAACTGTGTTGGGCGGCAGCTTGCAGGGTCTCGGGAGACCTCGGCTCGGTTTTGAACGGAATCCGGGGGTCTCTACGGGGGGGGGAGTTCTGCGGGCGGGAGTGGAGCGAACGTCGAAAGGCGAGGGGAGGGAACAAAGGCGTCCTGATGAAAAATTTCCATCGGTAAAGAGAGGAGGAGCCCAACAGTCAACTCAGGAGGCGTCGGGAAAAGTCGGAGGGGTTAGTCGTGCTGACAGCAGAAAGAGGAGTGCGCTCATTCAGGCTGGCACCCAGGTAGGAGGGGGACCTAGGCCCAGCGCCAAAACTCGTCTCAAAAAACAAAAAAGTAAGGATTAAAGAGGAAAGAGAGGGTTCCTCTTTGAAAGAGGCAAACAATCAGCCTGGGCTAAAAAGAACTTTAAAAAATAAAAAGGAATCGGCTGTTCGCAGTTCCGCCAGAGAAAGAAAGAAAAGGTTGGCGACGAACGGAAAACTTCTGGATGGAGAGCCACAAAGGCGAAGGGCAAGTGTCATAAACGGACGAATGGAACGAGAGAACTGGGGGGCGAACGTTCTGTCAGAAAAGGCAAAGAACCTCAAGCCCAAAGGCGCATTCGCGCACCATAGGGACAACAACCGAAAAATGGGTAAGATCTACAAAATGACACAACCGTAAGGCCAAAAATGCCCGGAGCTTATTACGGAGAGAGTCTTTAAGCCTCCAGGGCCCAGCCCAATTCTGTCACTTCAAAAAGAAAGAAAAAAAAGCCGGGGACGAAGAAACATGAGGGCACTGTGTTGCATCCGGAAAACTGGGAAATCATGATAATCGACAAGGTTCCTACTGCACGAACACTCCGGTTAATCGCTCTTAGGAGTCGGACCGGTCTTGAAAAATTCTACTGGAGATCTCTATACGGCGTGAATATTTGGTCTGGAATACAGGGAACTCAGGAACGGGGATTTACAGGAAGCCCCGACGACAACTGGCCCCAAGAAAATCGGACCCAGATATTCCCTCCGCGGAAAAAATTGAGCAAGCAGGGAGCATCAGGGTAAGGGACGAGGGGGACTAAGAGTCCGGAGGCCAGATAACCCGTGCCGACTCCACGGCCTGCCTCGAAGGGTCAAACGAGGGGGCATGAGAAACGAAAGGAAGCCCAAAGAAAGGTCCACGTATAGAAAGGCGGGAACCCAGCGGGATCGGTCCCATTGATCCCATCCAAGAAAAACACACCGCCAAGGCTCACTGATTATATACTTGGCCTCGGTCCCTCGCAATCAGGTAAACGTTGCGTATAAAGGTCGACTGCCTCTTCTGCTGATAGGTCCAACAAATGCTGCGGCAGAAGAGTGACAGGCTAAATGCGTGTTCTTCATGCAATGGTGACTGATTGGGGAATTTTGTGGGATTTCCTACGAAGAGGAAATTGGTTTCTGACTCTTAATAGCAAAGAAACATTTCCGGATGTCAAGATACCAAGATTAAGAATCATTCCACAACCAACCATAAGAAGTAAGCCGGCAGGTCAGCAGATCCCTACGGGAACTGCTCCAGAAAGTCAAATGCACCTCGCGGAAAGCAGCAACTGGTAGACGGTCCGGACCCACCGGCAAGACAACGATCGGCCGAGGGGGACTCAAAGGAAAGGGGGGGGAGGCCGACGGCCGGCAGTCCTGAGAGTAGAGCGGCCCTAGAGGGAGCGAGCTGCTCGGAAAGAAGCAGTCGACACTGCCAAGGCGTCAGAGCGTAAAGGGAGACCCTGGAAGCCGTCAACGACTTCGTACACAAACGCATACTTCCGAAAAGCACCAAACAGGCCTAGGGGAAAAAGGAACATCAATTTCCTATAAGAAAACAATCCGCCAATCAACCATCCACTAGGCCCGTGAGACGCTCACGACAAAGAAACCCCCTCACCCCACAAAGCTTCCAAAAAGGCCTCAAACTGGTCAAAACCGCGCCTCAGTCTATCAATCGACGGCTGACAAACCCCAAAAAAAATACCCAACCCTAAACTCTCGAAAAGGGGTCATGGCGCCGACTGCGTCCTAAACCAAGGAACAGGCCTACATCCGCACCCAAACCCAAAATGTCACCACAAGGAGAAAAACTAAGCATACAACAAACGCCCTAATTCTCATAGTTCCCGGGGCTGGTAAAATCCTACAAGGCGGCATGCGCCTCGCAAACCAAAAGGGAGGAGAGGACCGCGGAAAGCTTCGCCATTTTAGTCTACGGGGTTGGAATGACGAAACGGGAAGGGGAGGTTTTTCACTTTGAGAAGCGGTAAATAAACATCTAAAGACAAAGGAAGTACAAGGGGGGCAGACGAAGGGTACGGGTTCGTGAAATCGGGGGAAGGACAGGGGGAAAATACTTCAACGCGTAAAAGGAGCAGTAGTGTCCAGGTCAAGAGCACAAGAGTCCTTAGACAGGGGAAAGGGACGAGGGTGGGACATGGCTACGAGAGGGGGAGTGTCAAGTAATGTAGACATCAACGAAGGGACCTAGCTTGTTCAAAATTAAGGTGGCATCCCAGGGAGCAAACGACGGAAGGAAAAAATAAAGGCCATGGCAAGGGAAAAGGAATTGAGGGGGGAAGTAGCATGCAAATGCGAGGAACTTGGGGGAGGAAGGGGAACTGCAGAGACTAGAAACGGGGGGAAAAATTTTCCGTTGGAAGAAAAAAACAACCGGAGAGGGGGGGGAGGTAGAGACGGCAATTCAAGTCGTTGAACAAAGGAGAGTTCCTTCGAACCTTCCCGAGTCAGATCACAGGAGCAACCTGAGTAGCAGTCGAGAGGGAAAGTGGATGAGTTAAGTGAGGGCAAAAAAGAAGTAAACCGGGGGGGGGTACGGGGGCCGAACCTGGCGGGTTGGATAGCTGCGAGGAAACATGCAGGAGGGGGGAAACCATACTTAATAGCATTCAGTCTTCTCTGGGGAAAGGGCCCACAAAAGAAGTTTCCTGGATTCGAACAAGGAAGGGGACAGAATGTCCTCTGAAGGGAACAAAACGTCTTTTTAAAAGGGCGGTGAGCCGAACAACACCCACGGAAGAAAGATAAAAGAAAGACAACGGCGCTAGCCAATGGGAACTAGGAAAAGGCGTCTATGTGGAGGGGGTTTGCGAATTGGGGTCCAGGCCCCAACGACGGGGAAGAAAAGAAAATAGGCAAATCGCCAAAGTACAAGCTGGCTTATATCCATTGAATCGGATAGCGTTGTGGGGCCGCTTGAAGGACATTAACCTGGGGTCTGAAGAGAGGAGCAAGAGTTGAAGGGGGGGGGGGTTCCCAAGCTAATTGGCGGGAATCGAGCCAAGAAAGGGAGTCGAAAAGTTTGTGGGTGATGACTTGGGGAGTGAGGGTAGCGGGGGGGGACTGGTGACTGTTGAAACAGTCCGTTGGGTTTCATTCTATCCTTATGGCAATGGACGGCAGCTGTGGGAAAGTGGGTGGGTTGGAAAATAGTCGGGGAGGGGTATATGGGCGAGGGTGAGGTTAACGTTCAGGAGGTGATATGCGGTGGTAGGGAAGGGTTTCGGTTGTCGGGGGGGAGGGGCTAGGATAGTTTAAAGCATTCGATGTGAGGATGGGAAAGGCGGTGGTGGGGGGTTATATTCATACGGGGGGGGGCAAAGGGGGTGATCTGATGCGGCATGGTGGAGGATGCATGCCATCGGTTACACGGGAATGAAGAAGTTCTATTTATTGGATAATTCAGAGAGAGAAGTGTGGAGTCTTTCTTGAGTGCTACGCTCTCTCAGCTATAGTCTCGGGTACGACGGCGGTCAACCCCTTGGGAGAACGGACAAGAGCGATTTACCTAGGAGGGAATGGAAAAAACTTGGGTTTTACGGCTACCCCAGTGGTGAAGAAGATTGTTGGGAGAGTGTGTTGAACTTATGGCGAGGACAATGACCGTTGCGTCGAGACGAAAAGTTATTTTACTTAACCTATGGGGGGGGGGGGGGGGGGTTGGGGGTGTGTTTGCACTTCTAATAGAGATTGTTTAAGAAGGGGAGAAGCTTGAATTAGAAAAACATGGGCTGAAAGAGGGGAAAATAAAAAAAATAAAGAGGAAAATCTGATGATGCCGAACTAAGGTAGACATGGTGTCACGGTCCCAGAAGAGAATGAAAAGTGGCGAAACTAAAGGCGAACAGATACGTGAAATAGTACTATTCCCTAGCCCATTCGGGCCCAAGAGACTTGCTGTTTTTCTTGGGGGGGGGATTGATCAAATGAAACATGGGATAAGATGCTGAGAGCGACTATTGTGTTCCTTATAGGGGGGACAGATTGGATTTTACGGAGAGGGAATAAAACTTGGTTGGGAATGGGTCGGCGGCAATACTGTTATTCCTCCGGAAAAAAAATTTAGGGGAAACTCCTAACTGGAGGAGAAAAAAGAGGAAGTCGGTACGGTTCTCATCATTTCGGAGCATGTGCAGCGGGGAGAAGAAAAATTTCTTGGGGTCGATGGGGGGGGTTTGGTGGGCAGGTTGTTCTGAGGGTTTACGGGTCACGAACTACAGCATGAAGAGAGAGAAAAGAGTAGAAAAACGCTTCACGCATTAGGCAGGCAGCAAACATCAGGAAACGACTACAAATGGGAAGATAATTCAACGGAGTAAGGCCTGCACAACTCGCAGGCAAGGTTAAGTTAATTCCCAGAGGAAGCAAACCAAGCTTGATTGCAGAATATCGGATGATTCGGAGAGGGAAAGGGGGAAAATAATTTTCCTGCGGAGCGGAGGAAATCTCGGCGGTCCCCGCCTTCAGGAAAGTTGGGGAGGTAGGTTAATCATCAGGTAAATATCTTGGTAGAGTGTTGGGGGGGGGAAAGTAACTTGTTGTAAATGCGATCGGGCTTAGGAGGGCGGATTGACTAAAAAATACGGGAGTCTGGACGGAGGCACTCGTCTTAAAACCATTCCATTGGGGCCGCCGGTAATCATACCGGAGGCTGATTCGAACAGGAGGGGGGATGAGGGGCTTGCTTGCAAAAGAAACTCTCCGTGCGAGATCCCCCGGGAATGAAAGGAGCTTGGGGGTTAGAGGGAGACCCATCTCCAACTACTGCTCGAAGAAAAACCCAAAGAGTAGAAGGAGAAATGATATCTTTTTGGGCGGGAAGAAAACCCTGGGTCTATTACGCTGGGTCAACCTCCTCGGTATTTAGACAAGGTCCGCCACCAATAAAGGCAAGTTTTCGCGAAACAAAGGGGGGGGAGTCTGGATTTCCTCCAGCGCTCGAAGAGAAAAGTTTGTTTAATCCGCTACGAAGTTACACGGCGAAGGCGAAGGTACTTCAAGAGGTCGAAAAAAAGACCTCTAGCCGTGATAAAAAACGGTTGGAGTACAACCCCCGACCAGAGGGGCTAGACCTACTGCACGCAAATCCAAAAAGGACGTGCATGCTTGCCGCGCGTAAAAAAAGAAGGGGGGTCCTACGCTCAACCTGGGCAAGAGAAGAAGACCCGATAGGAGAAAGAGACAACTTTTTCCTTTGAAGAGCTGGGTGCCTTAAAAGAGAAGTTGGGGGGGAAGGGGGGGGGGTTGGGGGGGGTTTGGTGGGGGGGGGGGGGTGGTGGGGGGGGGTTGGGGGGTTGGGTTGGGGGGGGTTTTTTGTGGGGGGGGGGGTGGGGGTGGGGGGGGTGGGGTGGGGGGGGTTTGGGGGTGGGTTTTGGGTTGTTTGGTTTTTTGGGGGGGGGGGTGTGGTGGGTGGTGTGTGTGTGTTGGGGGGTTTTGGGTTTGGGGTGTTGGGGAGTGGGGGTTTTTTTGTGTGGTTTTGGGTTGTGGGGGTTGGGGGGGGGTGGGGGGGTGTTTTTGGGGGGGGGAGGGGGGGTGGTGGGGGGGTTGGAGGGGGTTTTGTGGGGGGGGTTTGTGTTTTTTGGTTGTGGTGGGTTGTGGTTTTGTGGGGGGGGGGGGGGTGGGGGGTTGTTTTGGGTTGTGGGGGGAGTGTGGATTGCTGGTTGGGGGGTTTGGGGTTTTTTAGTTTTGGGGTGGGGGATGGGTGTTGTGGGGTTTTTGGCGTGGGCAGTTGGTGGTGGGGGGGGGCGGTGTCGTGCTTTTTTTGGTGGGTGTTTTGGGGTGGGTTGGGGGGTGTGTTTTTGGGATGGGTTTGGGGGGTGGTTTGTTCTTGTTTTGGGGAGGGGGGTTGTTTTGGTTTGGGGGTTTTGGGGGGATGAAATTTTTTTGTTGTTCTGGGGGGGTGGGGGTGTGTGGTGGGTTGGTGGGTCGTTTTATTTGTATTGGGGGGGGGGGGGGGGGGTGGGGCGTTGTTTGGTGTTGGGGTTTTTTTTTTGGCGTGGTTTGTGTGGTTTGTTGCGTTTTTGGGTTGTGTGTTGGAGTTGTGGTGAGGTTTTTTTGTTGGGGTTTTTTGGGGTGCTTTGTTGTTGGTTTGGGGTTGGGTTTTTTGGGTTGGGTTTATGAGGGGGGTTGGGGGGTGGTTTGGTTGGAGGGGGGGGGGGGGGTGGGGGGGGGTTGTTTTTTTGTTTGGGTTTTTTTGGGGGTTTTTTGGGGTGGGGGGTGTTGGGGTTTGTTTTTGGGGGGGGGGGAGTATGGGGGTGGGTTTTTTTTTTGGTGTTAGGGGAGGGGGGGGGAGGATGTTGTGTCGTTGATTTGGGGGGGGGGGTTTTATTTGGGGTTTTTGTGTTGTGGGGGTTTTTTTTTGGGTGGGGGGGTGGGGTGTTTGTTGTGTCTGGGGGGGTTTTTTTTTTTTTATGTTTTTTGTTTTTTTTGTATTTGGGTTTTTGGTGGGGGTGTGGGTTTGTTTGGGGGGGTGGGGGGGAGGTTGGTGGTTTTTTTTTTTTGTTGGTGGGGGGGGTTTTGGGTTGGGTCTGTTGTTTGTTTGTGTTTTTTGGGTTTTTTTTTTGTCTTTGAGTTGTTTTTTTTTTGGTGGTTTTGTTGGTTTTGGGGGGGTGTGGGGGGGGGGGGGGGGGTTGTGTTTTTTGTTGTTTTTGTAAGTTTTTTTTGGTTTGGTTGTTTTTGGTTATTGTTTTTGTTTGGGGACCGTTTTTGTTTTGGGGGGGGGGTGGGGGGTTTTGTGGGTTTTGTTTTTTTTTTTTTTTTTTTGGCCCGGGGGCGGGGTTTTGGTTGTGGGGGGGGTGAGGTTTGGTGGGATTTTTGTTTGGGGGGGGGGGGGGGGGTGGGTGGTTTTTGTGGTTGGGGGGGGGGGGTTTTTGGGGGGGGGGGGGTGGGGTTGTGGTTGGGTTGGGTGGGGGGTGTTTTGTGGGTGGTTAGGAGGGGTTTTTTTTGTGTGTGGGGGGGTTTTTGGGTGTTTTTTTTGTTGGGTTTTTTTGGGGTGGTTTTTTGTGTGTTGGGGTGTTTTGGGTTGGGGTGGGTTTTTTATGTGTTTGGGGGGGGGGGTTGGGGGGGTTTTTGGTGTGGGAGGGGGGGGGGGGGGGGGATGTGTTGGTTTTTTTCGTTTTTGGGGTTTATTGTTGGTGGGGGTGGGTGGGGTTTTAGGTTGGGGGGGGGGGGGGGGGTGGTTAATTTTTTTGATTTGTTGGGTAGGGTAGGGGGTGGTTGTTTGTTTTTTGGGGATTTTTTGGGTTTTTTGTGTTGGTGGTGGGGGGGGGTGTTTGTTGTTGGTTTTTTGGGTGCGTTGAATCTTTTTTTTTTTGGGGGGGGGGGGGGGGTGGGTGGTTTTTGTTTTTGGATGTTTGTTTTTTGTGGGGTTGGGGTGTTGGGGTTGGGGGTTGGTTTTGTTTGGTGGGGTGTAGGGGTTTTTTGTTTGGGGGGGGGGGGGGGGGGGGTGGGTGGGTTTTTGGTTGTTTTTTTTGGTTGTTTTGGTTTTTGTTTGATGTTTTTTTGGGGGGGTGTTTTGTGGTGTGTGTGTGGTTTGTTGTTGGGGGGTTTTTTGGCGTTTGTTGGTGTTTTTTGGGGCTTTTTGGGGAGGGGAGGGGTTTTGTGGGTTGGTTGTTTTGGTGTTGGTGGGGGGTTTTTGTGGGGTTTTTTTTTTGGTGTGTTTGTGGGGGTTGTGTTTAGATGGATGTTTTTGTGGGGGGGGTTTGGGTGGTTTGGGGGGTTTTGGGGGTGGGGTTGTGGGGGGGGGGGGGGGGTGGGGTTTGGGGGAGGTGGGGGGGTTTGGGGGGGTTTAGTGGTGTGTGTTTGGGGGGGGGGGGGGGGGGGTGGGGGTGGTTGGGGGTGGGGGAAACAAAAGGCCTTTTATAGTATAAAATGTGAGGGGTCTTCCTTTCATGGGGCGACCCTATCGCAAATGGAGTTTCTATCTCTCTCTTTAATAGAAAATAAAGGATCATTAACCAGAAACCAACCAAAAACATGTCCCCAAATCCAACAAATCGAAGACGACCACCTCTGGTACGTATCCGCGAGCTCACAACCAGAATTGGACTGACTCGTCGCCGGAAGGGTGCTTAAGAGAAAACACGTGACGATCACCCTTCAAAGCGGGAGAAGCAAAAGCTTCAATAAGTTGAGCCCCGACCGAAGAAAAGCCAAGAAAGGAAAAAATAGTCGCTAGAAAGGAAATGGGAAAACATTAAACCGATAAAAACGCCCCTTCATCAAGTGGTAAAATAGCGCATTAGGACGTCACTCGGGTCGAGTCAAGATTCACCTATATGACAGGAAAATCGGAGTGACTACCGGAAGAGAAATTCTGGGGGGGGAGGGGGAAAGCAGAATTTGGTAGTCGTCTGGTTTGGGGAACTGATTCCGAAGGGGGTAGCCGCTGAAGAGCTAACTAATCGAAAAAAAACCTGGCTGAAACACATACAGCCTTTCACGGAAAGGGCAGCAACTAAACCACTCCAAAAGGGAACAAGCTGGCGGGGAGTAAAAGGCTGCTAGAAGTCCAACGGATGGGGCCTCGCCAGAAAAAGAAGCTAAAACGCGCCAGCAAAGAGAGGTCCTCCCATGGCCTCGGGAAGAGGAGGACCCGAGTTTTTAATCAACCGGGAGACGGGGCGGCGTCTATCACGGCGCACGCGGGGGTAGGCATCAGCCGCGACAAAGGAGGGGAGATTAATGATCGGGGGACCGTCTTCCGCATCCAAAGTAGCCGCCAAAGTTCGTCATCCACTAAACCAAAAATAAGTCCTCCAACAGGGGAACGGAGGGGGGGGAAAAAGGAACTCAAGATGTCACACTAAATACACACAGAAAATCCGAACCGAATCTTCAAAGGGGGGGCACCCCATAGAACAAACACCCCCTAAAAACCATCGGCCTCCATCCAGAAGGATACGCGATCTCCAAGAGAAGGATACTACCGACTCATCAAAAGAGCTAGCCACCAACCCTGCAAAATCTCTAATTTACCGCGAGATCCGCGAGAGGGGGGCTCAAAAAGTCGTCACAAGTCATAAGCAAACCCATTCATAGTGAAGACCCCCAAAAGCCAATTCGAAGAGGGGGGACCGCGAAAAATCTGGGACACGCGGCGAAAGGGACTCAGCAACCGCGCCACCGAGAGGGGGAAAAAACTGCAACCTAGCTTAAGCGAGAAAAAAGGGAAATACAGACATCTTTTTTATGGGAGAAGAAAAAAGGAGTGTCCTTATTTTTGGGCACGTGGGATTGGAGAAGACAATAGAGGAGAAGAAAGAGTGACATTGGATGTAAGAAAAAAGTGTGGGTTCGTTAGCCGCATTGCCTTCGAACAAGTAGGGGTCTAGGCGTGGGATGGAAAAAATTAGAGGACACTTCCGACGTGCGTGTTAATGTCGGAAAGACACCTGAACGAGGAGAGGACGTATCTGCTTCCTGTAATTATCCAGAACGAGGAAAAGAGGTGGGGGAACAAGTACAAGGGGGCGAACCCCTTGGGGGATAAGGGAAAGGAAATCAAGGCAACATCCTTCCATTTCTCACCCGGGAGAGAATTGCCTTTAGAAAAGAAAGGGGGGCGCGCTTCTACCGAGGAAGGGAGCGTTCCTCTCTCCGCATGAAGACTTATG
>Ga0179593_1506211_pt1 | contig 14088 bp, 12 predicted proteins | sample CZODoug2_1_08_16_FD_185931 | JGI IMG/M metagenome (GOLD analysis project Ga0179593, IMG submission 185931) | Vadose zone soil fungal communities from Angelo Coast Range Reserve, California, USA - CZODoug2_1_08_16fungal (PacBio error correction) | ecosystem: Environmental > Terrestrial > Soil >...
GGAAAGGAACGTCATACCATCTACTCAGATCTCAAGAAAGCAAGGCGTTGAGGTGCAGACCAGGATTGCCGCCTAACGTCGCTGCTATCGACGACAGTGGCATTGTGGGAGGGTCATGTCGGGGCGCCGAAGGAAGATTGCTCAGACAAGGGAGAGGATCCGTTGCTGGTAGAAACATCCCAGGACCGAACGTATCGCAGCGAAACTACCATAGATAAAAAACTGCTGGCAGGAGGATGGATGATGGAGTCTCTTAGCTTCCCTAATGAAAGGCTTCTCAAGAAGAGAAGGCGAAACGCCTGTGGGTGAACTTTGTTGGGAAATAGACGTCAGCGATAAAGAAATCGGCAAAACACAACCACAGCGGGGCTGGACGTAGGAGGTGCCCCAACTCAACTCAGTAACTCTTGTGTTCAGAAAATCAGCCGCGCGATACATCAAGTGAAAAGGGGGGAAGATACAGCGGGGGCGAAAAAGCACGGGGAGAGGAGGGATATTACTGGCTGATCATCTCCACAGAATTCACTAGTTCTTTGAGAGTAATGTAGAGGGGGAAACAAGGAATCGCTTTGTGAGGGGCAGCTCTCCGGTTTGTCCAACGGAAATAAGCAAAAATGACCTGGTGCCCCGGCGCCAAAGGGTCACTTGCCAAGGGGAGTCAAAGCAAGAAGCGCTAGCCTGTATGGAGAAGGAGGATTGGAAGGAAGCCTTGCAGGAAAAAACGGATTAAGTCACTTGGAGTACTGGAATGGGCCATGATGTGGGGAAAGTCGAAACAAACTTCCTGATATAGCACAGAGAAAAAGGATAGACCCGACCGGGGACTCCTTACTCACAGGGGGTCATTGCACTTTGCGCTGGAACATTGAAACAGTAGGAAACCCTCGATTCACTCCGTTGTGCAGAAACCAGCCAGATCTAGCCCAGAAAGGAAAAACCTCAGCAAGAAAAGCTCCCAGTTTCCACTCAGCCGAGGGAATCAGGGAAAGAAGGAGGGAAAAAGGAACGTTAGCAAAAAGTGAATCGACCTCCATCCCGCGTCAAAACCATCGTGGCACATTCGCCACCCCTCGAGGGGATCGATTGAAACGAAAATAATTCCCAACCAAGAAAAGGAATCAACTAAGATACAAAAAGAGGAGAGAGACTTAGAATCCATATCAGGGCTAAAGTAGCGAGCAAAGGACAAAAAAGAATATTCGGAAAAAAAAAGTGGAGTCTTGGTTATCGTCTCTCGTGTTATTCCCAGCCGCCTCCGGTACCGGGATCCAGGAGCGAGGAAGCAGCTGCCGAGGCTTTCCTTAAGGGAACCAGGGGGGGGGTAAACAGATAGGGGACCAGCTGCGAAGCGTCGCAACAAAGGAAAACCGATTAAGGAACGCTGGACTTGGGAATAGAAAGGTTTTCACGTGTAGTGTAGGCAAAAGTTCTGTTAGCATAGGGAAGGGGAAAGGACGCGGACAATCTCAAAAACGAATGAGGCAGCCTTGGATGGAGGCTTCAAGAAGTCAATCCAGATGACAAGACATCGGGCATTGGGGAGAAATTCAAACTCCCCCCAACATTGGGGGAAAGGCCGAGGGGGTAAAGAGAGACCGCGTGGAGGACCCCCATTATTCCGAAGAAATCGTGCAGGGTGCGGGGGATAAGAAAATCCTCTCTCGTGAGAGTTCGCGAAGGAAACGAAACGATAGAAAACGCCCCGGAGGGCTGGAAAAGGGTCAGTAAGAATCCACCTGCCCTGCAAAAAACGGCGAGGACATAATTTGGGTATTGTTGGCGGGCGTGAGCAACGATAATTGAAGAGAAAATTTGCTTTTCCACGATCGCCGGCAGACCACCGCGTCGACAATGTTTTGGATTGGGGGCGCACAAAGGAAGCGGAAAGACAAGGAGGCACGAACATTTGTGATTTCCGTGGGAGTCGAAATGGAACGGGCGAGGGAAAGACCGCGCGTGAATAAACATCGTACCATGGGTCGTAATACGCATAGGTAATCGGCATCCGCAAAACAAACACGGGGAAGGATAGATAGATGGCCTAATTCAAAGGGGTCTCAAGGGTCAGACGAAGTCGGTTAAAAATAGTTTATCACGCGTCCGTCGCAAAGCGGAACGGACGACTCACGATGAAATCGTGTAAATGAATTAGGGGGAGTACCTGCTGGCCGCGGATGTTCAACACTCGGACTTTCGGAGAGGGGGGGAAGAGGGGGAGAAGGAAAAAGAAATCAGTGTAAAGCACGGGCGGCAAACAGATCGGTTTGGATGGGAATTTCCACAGAAGCTTCCCCAACAAACTTACGCGAGTTTGAAGAAAGTCAGTATGGTACCGGGAACTGCCGCCACGCCTTTGCCGGGGGGGTTACTGAACGTGAGAGGATAAAAAAGGGAGCCTTCTTGACACGCTCAAGGAGTAAACTACCGCACCGATGGAGCAAAAGGGGACGACAAAAAAAGGGGGCCGACCGCGGTCATCGAGGAGGGGACCATAGAGGACAAAACGATGCGAACGGGAACGGACAGGTTCATCCCCCGATGAGCTCCATGAGCGGATGATTGTGGAGCTGGGGGAAGACGAACATGCTACCAGAATGGCAGACCAGCGAAAAGGACCGTGAACTGAGATTCAACGGCATCTTCGACCAAGCCTATTTCATCGTTTCCGTGGGCGACTCGTAAGGGCATGGGTGGACTGCGCAAAGTCGATTCCCACCAGGAATGAGGTCAGTAAATCACAAAAGAGAGAGGAAGACGGTGATTCATCTTCCTCCTGTCGTCGTGGCGTTAGAAGGTAGGACGGAGGGGTAAGAACGGGGATCCACCGGTTCTCGGTTGCCACTGACTTGGTACCGGATGAGAACGATAAGATCGTGACTTAATCAAGAGTCTGGTTCCGGGAAAGAGATACGACTTTTTCATGGCGATATCTTGCAGCTGAAGGGTGGGTGTGAAGGTGGGGAGTGGAGTTGCAGCACATCTGGAGAGTTCCGAGCCGAAGGGGGATCGTGTGTGGAGCTGAGCAGGGCAAAAAATGGTTTGATTTGAACGATTGAGCTGGCTGACGGGAATGGTGACTTCAAGTTTGCTAATGTACTTAACCCTAAATGAAGGGGCGAGACTGCTTCGGAAGCTGGAAAAAGGGAGCAGGCTGGCCACTGGCGCTGTGCTGAGGCTCAAGTGAGGGGGCGGTTCTTGCAACGGCTGATGGAAGAGAAAGTAGAGGGGGAGTGGGGGGGGGGTCTCAGATCGGTGTTAATGGGTAAATCGAGCCATTCCTGGTGACAAAGTCGGCGAGAGGAGCTAGTCGTGCTAAATCAGAAGGGGGGAGGGGGGATCATTCCCTCACCTAGTGAAGAATAAATAGATCGTCATACAAGAACTTAAACTTTTGTGGTCCGCGCCAAGGCTGAATGAAATTCCACAGACACGGCGCATTTAAGATAGCGAGGAAAGCGGTAAAAGAGCGTCAAGGGGGGGTGACAAATCGCTCTATGTCCCAAGTGTCTGGTTGACGTACTGGCTGGGAAAGCAAAGGCTTCCTGAAAAGAGCGGAAGGGGGGCACTCAGGTCAGAGTCCGAGCAAGAAAAAGTTGATTTACGTGGAGCCTGAAAGGTAGGCCACACAATCGACATGCAGCCAGAGGGTTCTATTAGAGGCAGTGCTGGGGCAAGAAGTATCAAAGGCTGAAACGGGTGACGGTCCACGTGAGGAGGGGGACCTCCACGCTAAAAACCGCTCTACGGTAGGTGCCTTAGGCCTATTTGAGGGGTCTCTGAAGGGCTATCACGGGTCTCCCGGGACGTGGCAGTTTGAGGAGGCGGAGAATGGGAATGACGGCTACTGAAAACGACCATAGGCAGCAAAAGTTCCTGCCGAGTTGATGTCTATTCTGGGCGGGGTTAAGGATGAAATCCAATTACTAGGAGGCGTCATCTATCTCAGGGGGAGGGCAATGTAGGTCGGCAATAAAGAGAGACGAAAACAACAATGCGAGGGTCAAAAGAGATTTCACGTGATGGGTATGGGTTACTAAGTTAGACCAACGGGATGATCGCAGTGAACGAGATATGCCCAAAGGTCGAAGGAAAAGTATGATGGGTCTGCAAAATGGGTCCCTGCGTAAAGAGACCGGTAGTGCAGAGGCAACGCCGGTTGGTCCTGAAGGCGTGATTTAGGCTTCTAAGAGAAAACAGATAGCCTCAACCCAGTATCAGGGCTTCGGGGTGGAAAAGGCTAACGAGGGAACGCAGGCAACTGGGACAGACGCTCCATGATACTTCAGCACGTCCGAATATAAGTATGAGGGGAGGTGAGATCGTGGAGGGCTCTTGGGCCTGATCAGCAAATCCAAGGACGAGTTAGTGGGATAGGAAGGTCGATCATTTGGGGGAAAACACTGAGCGATTTTTGGTCAGGCAAGGTGGTTTTCCCACCCAGAGGAACGGCAAAAAAGATTAACGGGGGGCCCGGCGCGGGAGAGTTGTTAACACACATGGGACAACCTCGACGACGGGCTATCAGGAGAAAGGTCGTTGTCGAGGAGGCTTGAAGAGTCCAAAGGGTAAAGGGAAAGTAAGTCCTTGGGATGAAGGAGGTCCTAAGGTTGGGGACTTAGGTGAGATCAAGGCAAAACCTGCCTGGTAGGGCAGGACGCGAGGACTCACGAGCCACGATACAAACAGGGAAAACCCTGGGAATGTAAGGAACACAGCCATTACGGCGAAACAAATGAAAATTGGGATCGTTGTGTGCAAAAAAAACGACGCCTCCCACGATAACCCATCGAAGAAGGCAAGAAAAGAGCTCACCCCTTTCCCAGCCTAAAGAAAGGACACTCTATGGAGAAGGGGGGACTAAGAAAGATTGCAAAATTGAGACTCATCTTCTCGCGGCAAAACTCGTATCTCAAATAAAAAGTTTGGGGGATCAACACGATTAGAAAACCAGAACGCAGGAAATTGTAACCTAGGAATTGATAAGGCACGAAACAATGACAACAAGAAAAAGCAAAGATAGAAAATAGTACAGACGAAGTCTTATAGCCTTCAGTGGGTAATCCGCTAGATGTACTAGGGCGTATGGAACTCGCCAGAAGGATGAAGGGATAACTTTCCGGCAGTAAATTGAGGGGAGGAAGGGAGTGAAAGCATCCTCCCTTAGCGAAAAGACTATTCCGGGGGACGAGATGACGCCAATTAGGGGAAAGGCATTTGGGGGGGCAATTAAAAAATTCCTGCGGAGAGACCACGTACGAGTGGATACGCTGACGAGACACGGATATAAGGGATGTACTGGACCGGAGATGAGGACGAGAAGACAGGGAGGTATAAGAAGACGGGGCGATCCATCTTCAAGGATTCTGCAAGAGGGGGAGAGAAAAGAAATCACGGAAGTCACTCCATTGCAAAAGTCTCTAATCGGCGTGGAAGGAGGGGGGAGAAAGAAGACCGAGATTGGAACCGGGGAGCATATCTACGGGGAATGCCCCCCAAACTAAATTCCTATAATTTTCGAGGGTGAGAAAATCCCGCGCGTAGCATTGTTCAAGGGGAAAGGGGGGAAGCTCCTAGCAACTGGGAAAAAGAACGGGGGAAACGGACCAAAGGAGTGCGTCCTGAAATAGTTCAAACGTAGAGCGTGCCCCTGCCCACAAACTCGTGCACATATTTAAGTGAGGAGTGAATGAAACTAGCGAGCCGACTTGCTTTTTGGGGACCATGGGGGGGGGGGGGGGGGGGGGGGGGGGGGGGGGGGGGGGGGGGGGGGGGGGGGGGGGGGGGGGGGGGGGGGGGGGGGGGGGGGGGGGGGGGGGGGGGGGGGGGGGGGGGGGGGGGGTGGGGGGGGGGGGGGGGGGGGGTGGGGGGGAGGGGGGGGGGGGGGGGTGGGGGGGGGGGGGGGGGGGGGGGGGGGGGGGGGGGGGGGGGGTGGGGGGGGGGGGGGGGGGGGGGGGGGGGGTGGGGGGGGGTGGGGGGGGGGGGGGGGGGGGTCTGATAGGGGGGGTGGGGGGGTGGAGGGGGGGTTGTTAAGTTTTTCTGAAAAAATCCTCTGTAAGATCAAGTAGCATTGGGCAATCAAATGGAATGAGAGAGATCAACTCCCGCATTTTGGCGGGATCATGATTATCAAACCCGGGCGGACTTCGTCGGGACATAAACTCACTTCGATATAGCTTGGGAGGGGACCTTTGAATTCGTCAAGAGAGAGACAACTATGAGAGGGGGAAATTGGGCATTAAAAAGGTCTCCATGGAAGGAAGCGAAAATAGTTATTACACGGGAGTTCAAGTCTCAGCGCCGGCTCCAAGACAAATCATCGTTCGGCAATTGCGGGGGAAGAACGCAGGAGTGCCAGAATACGACCTATGTGAGCGGCATGGCATCGACGAGGGGGCGACGGAGAGGGTAAAACGATCGGAAAATTGCGCTGCGGGGAGGTTTGGAGGAACCTAGACGCCAACAAGAAAATTAGGCAGGACAGACAGTTTTGCCGCAATTTCACTAAGTGTAAAGACCGGAAAAAGGCACGACCCGTTGAACTCCCGCGGGCGGAAACATTGCGGCGAGGCATACTTCTCACTATCCATATAGACAGGAAAGATTCTCGAGGTCTGGGCGCCAGCCGAAAATGTGTCCTCAACAAGTGACAAGAGGGGGGGGAGGATAGATAGAGGCCAAGGAAGGGATGTAATAGCAGAATTGAGTAAGCGGAGAAGCGCTTTTGATTTCGCTATCAACCGAGTGCGCCTCATTCCTGTAGGAGGGACTCGCTTGGACGGGAAGTAGAGGCGGGCAATAGCGACCGACAGATCTCGCGAAGCACGACGTAGGGAGATAAGGGGGGAACTGCCTAGCGTCTCATCAATCGGGGTTAAGGGGGCGGGCGCAGGAAATTGTAAGGATCAAATAAACGAAGGGAAAAACGGGGAGGAGTGGCTCGCATTCTCGTAGAACGGTCAGCGCCTCCGGCGGACGGGGGACTTGAGGGATAGGAAACGGAAAGAAAAGAACGGAAACGTAATAGGTGACACGACTGGTGATTTGGCAAAAGGTCGGAATCGACTTAACAGGACAGGGAGGAAGAATTTAAGGCGAGAAAGGGGGCGGTCACAGAATTGCAGTTTGGAGGGGGTGGGGGAAATGCTGTTGGGTTTTACAGTGGGGTTGGGGGCGGGACTCTGGTGAAAAAGAAGGAGACAGGGCGGGGGGGTTTGCCTTCGTTAATCACAACAGGTTTGATTTGATAACGAGAGGCTGGGCTGAACGGGAGGGATGAGCTTGGAAGGTGAGCTCGTAAGGAGAACCTAAAGATTGAGAAAAGACCGACCGTCAAAAAGGTGGAGGACGGGTTGGGCGCAAAGCCCTTGGGGGGGAGATGTAGGGGGGAGGGGGGGGAGCAGTGGGAGGGGGGAATTAGGCCGAAATCAGCCAAAAAGTACTGATGGGTCACTGCTATGCAGTGTGAAATGTTGTAAAAAGTGCAAATGTTTCGGACTGAGACGCAGGAACGAGGGAAGGGCGGGCTATCAAAGGGATGTTTTGCTCCCCAAGGAGGCCAACACCTTGAGTCATCAAAAGGGGTTTCCGCGCAAAGGAATTGAAACCTAGAGTCGAGACACGACAATGGATGCAGATGCGGAGTCAGGGGACCGGAAGGGATTGGTGAACCAACAGGGGAAAAAAAGGTGATCGGGGGAGAGATCCTGGGCATGGGGAAAACTAGAACTCCAGCGATTCTGTTTTAAAGCTTAATCCACACGAAACTAGTTAATTCAGTGATGAAAAAAAAGGACGCGACACGCTCGACAACCCCGAGGGGATAGGGGGAGGAAGGTGATGATGGCATGCGACTTTCGCGCAGCAGAGATGCAGGGGCCGCAAGGCAGCGTTCAATAAAGTGGGGAAAATCGCAACAGACCAAGATCTGCGAGGGGGCCAGTTCTGGTTCGACTGGGAGAGAATGAACTGATCAAAGGGAACGGGCGGGGCAAAATGACGCAGCTAGGGACCAAGAAGCCATCACTCAAACTCCTGCCCGAGTGGGGTGAAAGGGGGGAAAAACGTTGGAAGAGATGGAGAAGAATATACTAGGGCGCATTGGCGGGAAATGTGCTAAATGATCTCGACTCCCACACCCTGAGGAGGGAGGGAGAGAGATCCTAAGTGCTGGTAGAAAGACAAAGGTCAAGAGAGAGGGAAAGAGAGAAAAAGTAGACCTAAAAATGCGTAATGATGGGGGGAGTCGTCTGTCGGCACGAAGGGGCCCTGCGGCTCCATCGTCGCGCTGAACGAAACAGGGGTGTCAAGATTGTGAGCTCTCACAGGTAGAAAACCAGAAAAGAGGAAGAAGACAGTCACCATCAAGAGGATATGGGATTCGTCCGTGGAGGTTCCACCAGTAACCTTCGCGCCCGCATATCAAGCAAGGTCCCCATTAAGAAAAGGAAGAGAAGAGATAACGTCGGAGGGCATTGAGATGTAGCTAAAGCAGAGGACTGATAAAAAAAAGAAGGGGATTGAGGAATGAGAAAATTAGGGGAACAAGGGGATTTTTTAGTAAGCCGCAAGGGGTGGTTACGAAAAAAGGCGCGTCAAGGTTAACCTTGGCGAGGGGGAGGGAAGGGAGGAAAACCAAGAGGAGGACGGAGCAGCCGCAGGATCGCTTGATGGAAAGTGTCCCCATTGAGAGAGTCAATTACAAGCATTGGGGAGCGGAACACCCCGTTCTTAAATTGCCTTGGAGACTAGTCTAAGTTGATTGGTCATGATTTGGTGAGGGGATCCCCATCAAAAACTGCACGGGGGGAAACGGGAGCGCCGTCGCCGCGAGAATTTCTAGACTGCTGCCAAATGGAAAAAGAAAGAATAGCGGCAAGAAAAAAAGAAGTTCAGCCGTTGTAAATCGAACGGAACTAAATCCAACAATGCTCACGCAGAGCTAAAGCCGAGCAACCTTAAACCGGCACGACACAGGAAAAGGGGGAAAAAACCTGATGGGCAGGGGGGGGAGGGTTAACAAAGGGCAAGAACACTCGCGCCGTTCGAAAATTAAGTCGTCAAATCCCCTTAGGTAAAAAGTAAGGGAAACCAGCCGCGAAGCAGGAGGGGAACAACGCAACAACTCCAATGCAAAAAACAAAGGAAAAAGGATAGGAGGGGTCGCCAAGAATTCGGATAGGAAGGAAATTACGCATATCGCGAGTAGCAGCACGAGAGAGCAGGTACTGCAAATTCACATACTCTGGTTGCTACAGTGACCGTGAGTACGGTGTCAGGCTCGTCCCGTGTCGGTCAGAAGACAAGAAAGGACAGAGGCAAAGAGATACAGGGAGTTGATCCATTAGTCACCGATGATCGTGTCCGTTAGAGTCAGCCCGCATGGGGGTAAATGAGAAGGGGCCATTCTCTCAGCGGAAGGGAAGAGAAGCGGGGGAAAGGCGAACGCCGGAAGAGAAATTTAAGTCACGTCGAGGCGACGTATTGCCGCGCAGTACTCAAATTGGCGCAAGCAAGAAACATACGAATGGGAGGAGAATAGGGGGAAATAGGCGAGACATCACTCATGTGCGGGCATCGAGAGGAAAAGGGAGAGAAAGGACAGCAGAAAATTGGGAAACGGTGGGCAATCCGCTCGCGAAAAAAACATCGAGGCCCGCAGATCGTGCTGGTAGGGGTCATCATCCGCGCGAAAAGAACAAGAAGCGCATGCACTGGTACAGCCGCCGCGGAGGAAGAAAGAGAGGACGTGGGCCAAGGAAAAAGAAGGGGGAAAAACGTTAGAACGAAGCCCTGCAACCGAACCCGGCGGAATAATTTTTCTTGAGGGTCGTCAAAACGTTAGAGAGCCGCAACTGGGCGGTGACCGATCGGTGAGGAGGGGGGGGGGGGGGGGGGGGGGGGGGGGGGGGGGGGGGGGGGGGGGGGGGGGGGGGGGGGGGGGGGATTGACCGGTAACGGGAGGAAGGAGTGGAGAAAAAAATGGGGGGGGGAAGTAAAGATCAAAGTGGGGGTGGGGAAACAAACCCCCGTCGAAAATTGTCCGTCCCAGCGGAGGGAGAAAACATATTGATGACGGCCGAGAGCAAATCCCAGAATGGGGATTGGCTGTTTGATCAGGGTCGCCGTCCCACGGGCGAGGCTAAAGGAGAGGGGGGGAGAAGAATCTGGGGGGGGTTAACCGATATCGAGGGGGGTCTTTCCGGTAAGAACTTGAATTCGAATCTCTCTCACAAAGGAGGCAAGAGAGATTTAAACCGATTCCAGGGGATCCACTGCGGACCGGAAAAAAAAAAAAAAAAAAAACAGGAAAGATGATACGAGAGAGGCCGCGCCCATCAGTCAGCACTTGCACTCACATGAGCCGGGATGTCCAACTGGATTTCTGGCGCGAAGGAGGGCACTCCTACGCAGTCGGAGCGGACATTCAGTGACGACTTGTTTGCCTGCCGGACACCACCATAGTGGAAATGAGAGGGGGGGGGAGGGGGAGAGATTGTGGCTTTTCCACGCCAACAATTATGTCTGTCGCCATGGGCGACTTCGCGTCTACGTTATATGGTACCTTTACAAAAGAGAAATCCGGGGGAAGAAGTGGCAGAGAGAGGGAAGCTTCGAGAGAAGAAGGTCTCAGGGTTATCGGGACCGGGAGAGATTCGGGTGGGTCGCATGACGGGAAAGTGCCGATCGGCAATATCGTGTTTATCAAGAGAAAAGAGCCGAGCAAGAGAAGGGGTGGGGCACGAGAAGCGAGGTTTTCAGACCAATTCTTCACCGCGGGAGCGGGTGTAGTTGGAAACTCGAGAAGGAACTAGATTGCTTAGTCCGGAAGGGGATGCCTCGCGAAGAGGAACGGGAAAGAATACCGGCGATTGGCTAGCACGAGAGGTCATGGCAAGGTTCCGGGCGAAAGGGAGATAACATCAGGAATGGGTCGGACAGCGGGAAACCAGCGCTGGCAACGTCTCACGACCGCTAAAGAGGAAGAAGCGACTTCAGACCCTAAGGATACGCGGGAAGTCAGGGCGGGTGAATAACAAGGCGAAAATAGCAAAAAAAAGCGGGGAAAGCTGGTGCCACGAGGTTGGCTAAGTGAACCTACTGGAGATAGCTCGAGGGGAGGGGATGGTCCCTTTTGGGTGGAGGACGCGGGGAGGACATGTCTATCGTTTTTCTCTGTGGGATCGGGGTGTGTGGTGCATTGGAGTTGAAGTGCTGGTGCATGATACTCACGACTTGAAGTTGGCCGAGGTGGGGAGAGGCGAGGGGCCCCAGCATGGGGGGGGTTAGGTAAAGTGACGTGGGATACCGTCTCAAGTGGGTCTCAGGGGGACGTTTTGCGATCTTCACCAGGCAATGCTCGTTACGGGGAGTTTGAAGGAGGGGGGAAAGTGAATGTAGATGGGATAGTTGTGGGGAAGCTTGTGGCCTGTGATTCTTCACAACTGATAAGATGAACTTCGGGAAAAGATAGTGAGTTTCATTGGAGAGAAGGATTGGTTAGTTATACAAGCGGGGAGAGCGGAGCGAAGGAGGTGGCTTACGAAAAAGGTTTTAAGGGGGGATCTTTTACCTATAAACACCTAAGGGCAAATCGTAAGAAGGGGAGAAGGGGGTTAAGCAGAAAATTACGGAAGGAAAGAGATCATCGAGGAACCATGCATATAGATCGTCGCGGCAGCAGACAATGGGTGGGGTGACAACATCATCGCAGTGGAATCGGAAGAGGAGAGGATTGAAAAACAAGTTAGTCTTCTGGCCTGACAGAACAAAGAGTTCAGTGTTTCCGTAAATGCTCGAGATTTAAGGAACTCTTCCGAGAACAGCTGAAGGCATAGAGCCCGATCGACCGCAACATGACCGTCCGGTCTTATGACTCCTTGAGATCGCGGAACGGTGAAAGGGGATAGTGAAAATGTGAGTGGGGGGGGGGAAACAGAAAAGCTCCCCAGCGGGGGGTAGGGAAATTAAAAATGTAATGTTTGCAGAGGCCGGTTCGGAGACAAGGAAAACGGGCGTTTGAAGAAGAAAGGGGGGAGAAGAACGCAGGGGAGCGGAGGGAAGGGGAACACACGGGAAAATCATCAAGGGAGGCGGGTTTTCGGGAGTGTCTTTTCAGGAATGAAGCCGAGAGGTCGGCAATTTGCGGAGAATGGATGAAATCAGATACTTACAACACTGAGGGGAGAAAAGGAGTCGCGGGGGAGGGAAGACCGCTCAAGATGAGAAGGGGGGGACATCAGAGAACGAAACCAGACAATGTGAGGACTTGATGATTAGTTCGCTGGTCTGCGTAAAGGGACCCTGCGGCATCTAAAGTGTGGCATCCTGAAAAAGTTCAGGCAGGTTTGAGGGGCGGCAAAGGAAGGAAACAAAAATCTCCCCTGAAATCACCGAAACGCAGTATAGGGCGGAAGCGTGCGAGGTGTCCCCACGATCAAACGGAACGCTGACAAAGAACCGCAGAGGAGAGGCGAAGACGAAATTCACAGTCAATCGGGCAATTTCTAGAGGGGAACGAGGGTGGGAAGGGGGAGGGGAAGTCCATTCAAGATTTAGTGGGATGGAAGGTCGAGAAGGAAGGGACAGTGGTGGAGTGCCCCGGCCAGCAGTTTGCAAACGACATATGCCATCGTCCCAAATGAAAGTGAGGAGCCTAGTTTGGCACCAAACATGGAGGCCTACGGGAAAGAAAAAAGGAGAAGAGGGGAGATATTCCTGTCGTGAAAAGACTCCGTCGGGGGATGAACACCGTCTGGGGGGTTGAATGACCGAGTGCGGTGAAGGGGATAGGTGAGTGGCAAAACCGCAGGGTAGATAATGGAGAAACCTAGAGGGAAGAAAGGTAAAAACAAAAGGGAGGGATGGACCAAATTGACCGGCCTATCTGGGAAAACAGAGGTGCTCCGTGTGCAAGTCAAGAAAACTCCAAAACCAAACTAGCAGAATAGTACAGCGACAAGGGCCAAAGGACAGAAACCTGTTACACCGCACCGGGGAAGGGGGGAACGCTCTGATGTAGAGGAGACGATTAGAAAGTAAGGCGCTCGGCGCCGTAGAAAGGCCGTAAGCTCAATCAAACTACTGGGGGGGCGGTGACCTCGAGAATTCTTCGAGGGACGACGATAGGGAAAGAAGAATAGTGACAAAGCAAACCAACAAAGCGAGGAAAGGCTAGAAAGAGGACGCCCTGAAAAGTAAAATGCATGACCAGGATAATAAGGCAGCACGATCAGTAGTCGAGGGCCGTACACTAAAAAAAGGTAGGTGGACACCAGAAGGAGTGGGCCGGGTCGTTGGAGGCGTCACGCTGCCGTTTTTCAAAAAGAAGCCTCCCTAAGGAACCTATCATCATTGAGGCCATGAAGAACGGAAGGACGAGTGCTGAAGGAGATGCAAGAGAGGGGGGGGGTGGTAATGCGATTTGCGCCAGACAATCAAGATACTCTCACCACGTTGAAGAGAAAGTAGATAGGGAACGGAATCTGGAAGGAGTACACGGGACGTCGCAGCCAGGGAAAGGGGAGCATTGGGAAAGAGAAGATGGGGAGAAGTCAAACAGCCGGCCAAAGAAGAAATCAGAATGAGGGGCGCACGAGAAGCATCTCCCACTCATGTAAGAGAAGGGCGAAAAGATGGCGATCAAGGGACAGAGATGAATCCGCTCGAGCACACGAGGGGAACTGGAATAGGGGGGGATAGGGGATCATCCCTCTTTTAGCAGTCGGAAAGATCAAGGAAAACGCAATGTTCCGCAAGCGAGGAGAACGGCAAAGGTCCAATGTCCCTATACTGTAAAGAGAAGAAAGGAAGGGGGGAGGGGAAAAGGGCGGTTGGGTGGAGTGTATTCTTAACCAGTATCCTTGAACTAGCCGACAAATGCTGGGACAACGACGTGGTGATAGGGGGAGAGGGCTTCGATCAAGCTCCAACGGAGAATGCGTAGTGCACAAAAGGAAAGGAGAGCAGAACTCAAAAGATGGCACATCTTGCGGTGAGGTGGGATACTAAGGGACCGTGCGAGACTCACGGCGTGATAATACTTTTACGGTATATTTGGGGTTTCTTTCCGTCCGAGGAGAAAGTTGATCA
>Ga0179593_1551132_pt1 | contig 14088 bp, 16 predicted proteins | sample CZODoug2_1_08_16_FD_185931 | JGI IMG/M metagenome (GOLD analysis project Ga0179593, IMG submission 185931) | Vadose zone soil fungal communities from Angelo Coast Range Reserve, California, USA - CZODoug2_1_08_16fungal (PacBio error correction) | ecosystem: Environmental > Terrestrial > Soil >...
ATAAAGGAGGAGCACGACATGGCTACTATATCCAATCACCAGAGGGGATGAGCGGGAAAAAGGGCTGTCTCATGAACAATGGTCATCAAAAAGAACAGACCGAGAGGGCGGTGGGCGTATCCAAGGGCGTTTCAAAAAGCCTTTTAGCTGCTGCTGGCAAAGTGACTCAAAAACTCAAAAGGCATTGTGGAGACTTCGGCAGATAATTTGCACCCAGGAAACCATGGAACTAAAGCTGAACGCACGTGAAACCATCAATGCTTGACTTAGAGGATTGGAGGGTGGAGGAAAAAAGCCAAGGCCTTCGATTCCTTTTCTAAATCGGGATAGCGATGTAACACAAAAGAAAATAACGGGCCGGAAACGCTTCTAATCCATCCGACGTTTCGGAAACTTGGGAGCTGGGGGGGGGGGCCCAACCGGTAGGAAAGCAAAAAAGTAGGGAGGCCGCCAATCTGCAGGCATCAATAGGAAATGCTAAGGAGGACAAGGTCGAGACCGTTTAGACACTAATCTCGAAAAACTCCAGAGGGGCAATACACCAAAAGGGAAAAGTGGGTCGAAACACAAGGTCCAGGGCTTGTAAACTCCAGATAAGAGAAAACTTCGAGGAGTACTCGGGGGAAAACTAAGTCCGCGGCTACGTTCAGGAAACGGATTGGGGGAAAAACTGAAAGAGTGAAACCAAGGGGGGGCGGTGAAAGAAGGGAAGGCAAAAAAAAAAACTTGCATGAACCTGACTCGGCAAGTAGGAAGGATGCCGATCGGGGCAGAGGCGGCAGACCTAGCATGGAAAGGTAAAGAGGCAATCTAATTCATGCAAGGGGGGGAGTCATGCTCGAAAAAGGAAAGGGTAAGATTGAAAGGTGAGAATGGAACTCGTCTGGAATGGAAAGCACCTGAAACTCATCTCAGCCCAATAATTACAAATCACAGAGTAAAACCACGGGTGTCGTAAGAGCTTCGGCATTATAAAACAGGTGAACTATGGAGGTGGGGTCCGACGGCAAGTCACCCAGCCCGGAGTGAAAGGGAAGGGACAAGAGATCTTTGTTTCTTATGAAAAAAAGAGGAAAAGACATGAGCCTGTAGAGGAATCATACAGATTTAACTTGTCATAGAAATAGAAAGTCCTGAGGCGGGGACTTTTATTCTTGGAATAAAGAATGGGGAAAAAATGCGCAAAATAGAATAAACGGAGGGAAAATTTAAAAGGGGTGAGGGGAAATGGGTGAGGGGGGGGGGGGGAAAAGTACCAGCCAAAGTGGAAAGGGGGGTTAGATATTTTCGTTTTAAAAAAGAAAAAGAAGGGCTCTGGAAATTACTGAATGGGGAGGCGAACATTTAATGTCACATTAAGAAATAGGAGGTGAATCAAGGGAGATTCAGAACAAGGCCTTGAAATGGGACAAACCGCACTGGATGTAGGAAATCAGGAACTCATGTGAACCGTCGGGTGTGACGGGCAGAAAGAAAAAAAAGAAGAGGTAATTTCGGCGCAAAAGCACACTTATACTGCCAACCTAATCAAAATGGAAAGGGGGAAACAAGCAAATCTAAGAGGGGAGCTGCGGTATTAGGGAACTCGGGGGACGCATACAATAGCAGTAAGGGGAAGTTGAAAGCGGGCGAAACCTGTTGGGGGCAAACGGGGACATAATCTTCAAAGAGGCATCAAAAGTGTTTTTCCAGGGCCGACCGTGTTGGAGTAAAGAGGTGGTTTAGAAAGGGAACTGGGATGCCACGACTGATAGTAAGGGGGGAAGAATGATTACTGAGGCCAGTGAAAGGGGCCAAAACCTAGCAAAAACAATGCCTGCCGGAGGTATTGCGGAAGTAGAAGGAAGGGAATAGAAGGGCTTTTGTTGCTGGTTGTTTTAGGGAGCAAAGGAAGGCATCTTATAAAAAATGTTTGAATAAAAAGGAAACTCCATCTCACAAAATACGAAGGTTGACCTGTGTTTAGTAGATAAAACTCGCGAGAACCGGGGGTTCCCTATTTGGTCCGAAGAAGTCTGGGGGTCGGACCCTTTGGGGTTGGGGGCTCCGGTTGCTATCCCCCAAGGAAAAAATTAGGAAAAATAATATTAGAATGAAAGAAAAAATGTCTCACGAAAAAAGGACCATTAATTACTTGAAGAGTCAAAAGACTCAGGGGGTAAAAATACGATGTATTACCCGTGACCAAGGGGATGGGGCATTTACAAAAAGCCCAACTGGAAAAGAAAGACAACAGACGAGCCAAAATCGTTCATGGGAGGGCAGGGACATTTTGGGTTGGCGACGGGGTTACATTGCGCCTTCACAACAAATCACAGACAGCATATGAAGGAGGGAGGGACATTCACGAACGCGGGAGGGGGATCCAGGAAGGACTCATGAAGAGTTAGCCCAAGATGAGAGCCCTCGCTAATGGTTGCCTCAAAGAGAACACAAACAAAGGTAATCCAGGGGTAAGACGGGTGGGAGAAAAGAGGGTGTAGTTCAACCTAGGGATAGGAGAAAGGAAGACACCCGGACACTAGGGGGGAAAGTCATTATGAGGCGATTCTTGTCAAGTCCAGTCAAAAACAAGAACAGGGATACCAAGCCGGGGGTGCAAATCGAGAGTTTGAAGGGAGCGAATAACGAAAGAATTTCCGACACTTCTTTGGGGACAAACGTGACCTGTAGAAGGCTCGGGGCGCTGAAAAGTCCTGAAAGAGCACGGGGGTACTCGATGACGAGGACAGTTGGTCCTCAGCCGGGTAGTCCAAAGAGAAAAGTACACGTGCGTTCTCGAAGAGGAGAGGCCCAAAGCGTTCCCGAAAAAATGCAGATTTTGGGGGGCAGTGCGCATGAATCAAGGGTGATCCAGTACTGAAGTCCGCGGAGGGGAAGAAAGGAAAGGAGTGTGGAGCAACATTTTGAAGGGATTGCCTCAATGATGATAAAGGCCAGGGGGGAAAATTGTAAAAAAACGTGGGATCGCCTTACGGGAGGTTACGCAGATGAGCAGCCTAGAGGGGGGGGAGACTGAGACCCTTACCAGAACTTTGAGGAGGGGTGGAAGCAGTTCAGAATAAGCAGGAAGGCCAGGGGGACAGGGCGCGAAAAAAAAAATGGGCGCAGCGGATTGACAAGAGAGAACAGATAAAAGGTTTCCGAAAGTCTAACAAGCAAAGGAGTCTTTCGTTAAGCTTTGAAGAAAGGTTGGGGAAGTATTCAATAGGCCTGGCAGGAAACTACTGGAGAGGGCTGGGGGAGGAGAGGCAAGTTGACAAGAAGCCAGAAAAGGGAAGGAAAAAGAACCAACCGCAGGTAGGCAGCCCCTCACCATGAGGGAGGGCAGGGGAAACGCAGGGTCAGAAGAATTCCCTTAATAAGTGGACGAAGGGTCTGTGAGGACTCGTAACAGTTAGGATCGGGAAAAAGGAGGTCAAGTAAAGACTCCAACAACAGGAAGGGGAAGTATATAGAACCCGGAAAGGGCGGGGCGCCCGAACAGACCTAATACCGTGAAATTCACGTCTGGCTAAAGAGAAAGAAAAACCGCAAAGGGAGTGGAGGATAGAAGGGGAGGTCGGTGACTCGGAGCCTTTGGCGAGGGCTGGGACAATTGCCCTCGAAGACAATCGGGAGGGGTCTAAAGGGGGAAATGAAATCTCTGATACTACCCCGACAGGGTGGGCTCAAGCTTAAACGCACACAAGTTTGCGTGACGTAGAAAAATATTGGGGTGAGGAGGGTAGGGTCGAGCCAAGCAACCTCGAACTTAGTGTCTATGCCAAAAAATCAAGTACACGCTGGACAGGGAGGAAAATTATGAAAGCGATCACGCGCTGCTGAAAAAGGACTTGCCAAGGGAGGTTGAAAAAAAAAAACTATTAGGCCCAACAGGAATAAAGGGGAGAAGGCGAAATACAAAGAAAATCCCGAGGGCTACTAAGCTAAGTTGTAGAAGCAATAGAAAACACATGTGCATTTGTTGCGAAAAAAAAAAACACTCAAGGACCTTGAGATTGTCCACAGAGGAGCCGCCAGGAGAAAGTCGAGAGTACTCGATAAAACAAATATCTCGGATGGCTTTTCCGAGGGGGAGTGGGCATCGGGCCGCTTAGAGGGAACCGGAGAGGTATAGAACGGGCCTCAGCAGTGCCTGGAAAGGCTTCGGCATCTATTATCGGTGCCATCGGGTAAAGAGCGCAAGGCCAAGAATTGGGAACTACAGGTGAGGGCCAAATAAGAGGAGGTGACGTAAGTAAATGAAAGGTGAGTCGGGGGAGCCTTAATTTGTGGTTGAGCCCTAGGGTAAATTCATGAGAGAACAAAAGAATCCTCGAAATGAAAACAGGGGGGGAAAAGAGGAGGGTACGGTAAAAAGAGGGCAAAAAAAATATCCTAATTGAAACTAAAAAGATGGGGTCCGACAGGGGAAATAACAAAAAAGGCAGGGTACCTTGGCAGTGGGGGGGGAAGGAGGTCCCAAAAGTACCATGAGAGTTCATCGGGACGTCGAAGGAAAATCCAAAGTACTCAAACCCGAGAGGGGAATCAAATCGCAGAGGAAGTAGGACAAGGTGAGGTGAAGAGAAGTGGGCACACAAAAATAAAAAAAAAGCAAATGAAACTTACTTGGAGAGGGTGGTTGTATTGTTCTCTGCATTGGGGGGTGGACAGGGAACAAGACCCGGGATCGAACGGTTTTACATCTTATTGGGAGGGGTGAAAAAAAAGGAAGAAAATAAAGCGGGGACGCGAAGTAATACTGAAAGGGGGGATGAGAGGAAAGTGCTTATTTCCTTACTAGAGTTTAATCACTTCTGGTGTTGGGGGGGGGGTCATAGCAAACAGGGGAACTGGGACAAGAAAGAATAGGGAGGTCGGAAAAATCTGTCCAGAAGGGCCCGGTCTTCGTGTTCTTTGAAGAAAGAGAAACCAGTGAGAGAGGGGGCTGGGGAAAACAAAACGGTCCAGGGAAATGCAACTCTTAAAATGGGGAGTAGGGAACCCCCATCACAAGGAGAGAAGGTCTGGCGTCTTCGTGGTCGACAACAAGACAGACAAAGAAGCCAGCATGTTGGGGTAAGGCTCACCAGGGGGGGGAACGGGATTGCCCCGCGGACAGAATCTCAAAAAGGCAGGATAAGTGGGGGTTTTCACAAAAAAAAATTCGGGTACTGAGTGGGGGGGAAGAGAAATTCTCAGGCTTCGGGGAAAAAAAAGTGGGTTAGAACCGCTGGATCAAAAAGCATGTAAGGGAGTTGCATCTGATTCTGGATTCAAAGACTAAAAAGGGAAAAGGGGGGGCCCGGAAACAACCTTCTCGGTCAATGAATTTCGGAGACTGACATCTTGAAGAAGAACCGCCGATCACGATGCTTGGGTTGCCGGGGGTGGGGAACTAAAAAGTAGCAGGGTTCATAGTTGCCGGAAAGAAAGAGAGCCCCGAAAAAAGACTAAAGGGGAAGGGGTGATGGAAAAAGAAACCTAAAACTAAGCCCAAATTGTATTGAAGAAAGGTCCTGAGGGGGGGGGATGGAACCCATTTGGGAGGACAGGGGGTTTGCTCGAAGAGACAAATCAAACCTTGAGGACAATAAAAAAAGGTGCGGCTAAAAATGACTAACTAGGAGGAACCGCGAAGGATTGGAAGAGAAAAACTAAAACTGGGTAGCCGTTCATTTTGCTTTCAAGGACAAAGCCACAAAACTGCCGAGAAGAAGAAAAGACAAATACGTTTACATTTGGCTTGTCGTCGGGGTGTTGGGCGCGGTTTCACATGAGGAAGGAGGTCCACTAAATCACAGAGAAAGAAAAGGAACTGGCATTTCGAGGAACAAGAAGAGGGGCTGGAGTTCGCCCTGTTGCAAGAAAGCAAAAGGGTTTTCTCCCGAGTCATAGAAATCACGGCGGAGGGGTTAGGTTGGTACGGGGTCCTCAACAAAAACGGTCAAAAATTTACCGGTGAAGGGGGGGGGGAGGAGCTGCAGTAGAATCGGAGATTGAAAACCGGGGGGGGGAAGCTCTTAGGAAACGGATACTCGGGGGCAGTTGTGAGAATTATGGAATGCTGCGGGATTGGAAAAGTCCTAGTATGAAAGAAAGACGGGAAGATAACGGGCAATCTAAATTTACCTGAGGACTAAAGTTGGAATGACCAATTCGAGGAGGAACGCCTGACTTAGGAAATTAGACAAACGGGCATAACGATAGCAGACACATGAAAGGACGACCGTCAGTTCAAGGGAAGAATAGGCATGCGGAGCAAAGTGTATGGCTGGAGGGGGAAGGCGGAACCAAAGCCGCCGTCCGGAAAGGGAAGCGGAGATAGTGTTTGGGGAAGAGAAGGACACACTAGAAATTTATGAGAAGCGGATCCGCGGCGGGGAGCAGCCCTTGAGTGGGGGGGGGGTGCGCACTTGTACAGTTTGGTCCTATGGGCGATAGAAGGTTATCATGCCGGGATAAATTGTTGGAAGAGCGAACTGGGTAAATTAGCAGTCTAGGGGGGAAGACAGATTGGCGAAGAAGAATGTGGGGGGGGGATGAAAAAAATTGAAAGGAGTTAACAAAGGAGCTGATTCTTAGCGGAAGAGAAGGTCGAATCGGAAGCCCAGACGGGGTTGGGGAGGGACAAAACGCCCTATTTAAAAGGAAGTGAAGCTGAATTCAAGACTGCAAATCTCCAAAAAGTTGTACCCTAATAAAAGGGAAGCGCACGTCTGCAGGTTGAAAAAAGTGGATAACTTGTTTTGTAGTAAAAGAGAGCAAACCTAACTGCAGGCGGTGGGGAGGGGGTGGGGGGGGGGGGGGGGAGGAGGCACAAAAAAGGGGAAGAGAGCACTTAAAGAATCACAAAAAAACTCCATCAAGCAACCTTCACCAATGGGCTGGGCTCGGACGACGCAAGGGCATAATACATCAAAACTTCATCGTTTTGCCCTCATGGTGGAAAGAGGGCCAAGGGAGGAGCGTCCCGGGGTCGTATCGAAAAAAAGAAAAAACAAAACAACGATTATTAAAGAGATAAAGCACCCGGGCCGAATGGAGACGATAGACCGAAGGGAGGGGAAATTAAACCAATGAAGCGGGTCAAGGCGTCTTAAACGTGAGGAATAAGATACCAGACATCAGGGGCGTGAAAGATAGTGTGGGGCTTGTTTTATCTGGGATGGAAAAGAGCCCTCGAGAGACGGGAGATCCCAGAGAAAAAGGAAGTTAAACATTCGAGAGATCTTTTCGTACTTAACACCGTTACTCAAGCTGAAACCAAGAGCGATCAAGATGTGAAAAAAAATATTGGGAGCTTGTAAGGAAGGGCCGCCAGGAAGACTTCGATGCCATGGGAGGGAAAATGAAGAGGGAAAAAATAAGTCGGGGAGGAATCTTACCTGCGTGAACGGCTTCTAATCATCAGAACGAAATGAAAATCAGGGGAAGCAATGCAAGCCAGCAAGAAAGGAGCATAGCGTAATCAAAAGATATAGAAGAAAGGGATGGAAAAAAAAGCGCTATCCACTTTGAAAGTTAAAAGAGTCTCTCGTTAGAATAGTAGCAATAAAAAAAGAAAAAAAGGTGCAAATGTGGGGTTGCTCAAAAAAAAAAAAGGTCCGTGAGCTTGGGGGACCCACCTCAGCGATGACGAAAAAATACGTCCTCTACTGACGAGATTTACACAAGAGAGAGAGTCTCCGGAACGATTGGGCAACGGCCGCTAATATATGAAACAAAAGTGCGGACTCAAGCCACATGAAAGAGTCAATTGCCTGAGAAAGGACTGAGAATCGGAAGGGAAGGGGCGCAAGAGAAGAGCGCTACCAGGAGAGAAGAAATGGCGCAAGAATTCGGGAGGGAAGGAAGAAGTTAGTCATTCATGGAGTAAGGGTAAATGGGGACGGGATCATGCCCCGCTTTTTGTGAGGGGCTAACTTGAAGGGCCGAACCTCCATAATGGAAAATGAGGGGAAAAAAGAATAGCGGGTGGCTTAATCGAAAAGAGGAGGGTAGCAAAGGGGGTGAACTAGGAGTTTGGAAGGAGGGGGCGCAACACGAAAAAAGATTTTGCCTGGGAGAGGCCTCAAATATAGGTTGTGGAGGAAAGGGGAGAACTCCAAAAAAGGGGGGCAAATTGAAGCCGAAGCTTATTAAGTCAAACATCATCGGAGGCCTGCAAATTCAGGCATGTGAGTTCGGTGGGAAAAGCGAACATTGACCAGGGCTAACCAAGGAGAAAAACGTGAGAATAAAATGGAAACTAGGGGGGCTCGTAAGGGGGTCGTTGGATTATCATAGGAGTAGTGCAAAAGAACAAGAAGGGGAGTACGGGCCTACTCGGTATTTAGAAGGGGAAAAAAAGAATAGGAAACTCAGTTAGAAAAAACAGAAAAAAAGGGGGGGAAGGAGAAGGGAATAGTGGAAATGGATTGGAATCAAACGGAGGGGGTGGAGCAACGCGACAAAAGTACCAATTAGCCCGAACGGCTTGAGGGGCCAAGGGGAACATACAATGTGGCCGGTCGGGTTTCGGCAGAAAAGGAGAAAAACTTAAGCCGAGCGTGATGTTCGCAGAAGAGAGGACAGATTCTAAAGGACACTGAAGTGGCATGTCCGTTGCACAACACAAGCAAACAGAGGAAGGGACGGTCGTGATCGGAGCGGGGAAAATAAGATCGAACACACTACAAAAGAGACCTTCCGGCAAAAAGGAAGGTGACGGATACAATCCGGTTTGAGAGCACCGGGGGACAATCGTCACAAGATCAAGAAGAGTGTTGGAAAGGGGAAGGATCGGGGGGGCGGAAGCCTGTTCAACGCGTGGGGTTAACTGGGGAGAATAAAATTTACAAATCGGAGTTGAGAATTTCCCCGGTGATGTCCTGCCAAACGGGAGAAAGGGAATGAGGGGAAAGGCTATGTATGTCAGGGGTCGAACAAGCCGGCAATCACGAAAGGCGGAGAGGCTTGGGAGGGGGTGTTAACTAAGCCATCATAGCCGGGTTGGGCAAGGTGGAAAATAAAAAAACCTAACCGTACCATATCGTAGGTAATGAGAACTTAACGACCGAACCTTGTATTGGGTAAAAAAGCAAAGACGAAGCCTGGCGGTGCTTGTCACCAGTGGTAGGACGGGGGAGACTGATAAACCACCTTCAGCCCTGCGTCAAGGAAAGGAAAAGGGGAGGAGACGCCACCATTGCGGAATGAAGGGGAAAAAGTCTCCTCTATCAGGCAGGAAAAAAAAATACGGTAGTAGGACTTCCTTGGGAGGGGGGTCAGGCAAAAAAGGAAAACTGCCGAGAATCAGAAAAGGAAAAAAAGGTAAAATCAGGGGGTTGACGAAACCGTTTCTTCTATTGTGGGACTCATTGTGAACTTGCGCATACCACAAAGCAAAGAAAGAAGGCATTGTAAAATTCAGAAAGCGGATTAACAGGAATTCTAAAACAATTCTCAAGTAGCACAGAAAATTCGCACTAAACTGGGTTGGGGACGAGAATCACAAAAAAGGGGAAAATGGGATTAAGCGCGCAAGGAATAAGGGACCTATTTCAACCGGTTAAGTTAAGACACAGAGAATCGGTTGAAACCGGGAAGGGAATTTATGCTGCGGCTTGGTGAAAGGAGGAAAAAAACTTACCCATACTAGGTCAAAAAAGGGGAAACAGGCAATCTTTTAAAGGCCGACAGACGGATCAAAAAGAAGGTTCTTAGTCTTGCAGGAAAACATGTCTTGCAGCCGGTACCTGTAGATGAAAAGGGTAACTACGAACAGGCACGATCGGGAAACAGGAAGAGGATGACCGACGTACAGCCAGGAATGGACTAGGGCATGTCAAGTGTCAACAATGGGCGGGGTCAACTATCGGAGAGCCCAATCGCTGTAATTACGGCGGGAAACGAAGGGGGTTTGGGGGGTGAGAAATCGGAGCAGACTAAAACTTGATACCGGCGGGGGCGGAGAAAGCTATGGGACAAACCCTAGGTTGAAAAAGCAACAATTGGTGGACAGGGGGGAATTGCCTAATGGGGAGGGGAAAGATAGGAAAGGAAAGGCGATTAGGCTAAAGGGAGGGGGAGAGGGAAGGTCATCAATTCCGTCTCAGAAGGGGATACGTACGAAAGATGGTGCAAAAAAAGAAAGGAGTGGCTGGAGTCAGCAAATGACAGACTGGAAAAGGGAGGAAGAAAGGGGGACATGGATTAGAAAGCGGGGCAGTCTTAAAATAGAAAGCCCGACTGAGGGGGGGGGAAGGCTCGCCATAAGTTTAAAGATATGTCCTGCAGATCACAGATAACAAAAGCAAAGGTTGACCGGCTAACAAGTAGACGGCCGTCGTGCGGGAAGCTTTGAAAGGGGGAAAGGGGTTTAGGAGGGAGTATGGGGACAGGCGAGACTTACGGCCGGCTGGTGAAGGGGGATTTCAGGCGACACAGCATCATTAAAACACGCCCGCAGTATACAACAAACCAAAACACTAAAGGAGGAGTTAATTTCAGGGAAATAAGGGACCTTTTTCCTGATAAACCAACATAGTCGCAGTCTGTTAAAAAGTGCGAAATGGAGAGTGGCACCTGGTACGTCGATCGCTAGACAACAAACTGAGTGGAAAAGATAGGAGTAGGGAACGGCTACGACGGTGAACGAAGGCACCATAGGAGGGTAATCCGATTGCGGCAATTCAGGCGGGAAGCGTCGTAAATGAAAAGAAAACTAGATGCGGTGAGTGGCCTTGATAATGTATTTTTCTGGGAACCAACGGGGATTTGAAATTTCTAACGAGTAAAAGGGGGGGGACATACCTCAGGTGCAGTAGAAGGAGATTTGAATACTTAACCCGACACCGTACTCAAAAACCCAACGGGGATCATTGTTCTAAGAAAGGGGGGGGGAGGAGGGGAGTTGTCGGAAGAAGGGAAAGGATCGGCAATAATGGTAAACTTCTGAGGGGAGTAAGCAAAAATCAATACTTTCTTCAAGGGTCGACCTCTGAACGAGGGAGTCAAGAGAAAGGAGACGGAACTTTGCCATGAGACGGGGAATAAAAAAGAAGTAGGGAACTAAGGACGAAGAATGATACAACGGCTAGACAAAAGGGGCCTGGCGCACGATATCTAGAGTGATCATCCAGGAGGCAATAACACCCAAGGTTGCCAATGGTGCGAAAAAAAGCGGGAGGAGCGGGCCACCTCCGGGCCGCACTTTATCATAACGTCTATTGGAGGACGATGGGTATAGAGGGAGGAACGTTTTCGGGAACGCGGAAGTTGGGCATCGCCAGGGGACATAGATTGACGAAGAAGTAAAACCTATTCTAAGTCCTTGGAAAAGGGGGGAAATAACTCGCATCGGGGGGCTGAGGGTGCTGGGGAAGGGAGGGGGGAAGTCAGCAGTTGTTCCCAGGTGCAGACGAGGTCAGGAAATTCGTGAAGAAGGTGGTCATATTCTACGTAAAGTTTGATAGGAAAGGGGGGGATCTGGTAGAAACTCAGGGTAGCTTGAAAGAACGTGAAAAACAGAAAACCAGCCAAGGACCCTTCTTTTCAAACCCGAGTCCGGGTGTCTTAATCAGAGCCGTTAGGAGGTAAAGGGAATGGAACCAGATTGTAACGCAGCGCAAACCAGGCCCGTAAACGGTGCCATTGGGGGTGAGGGCGCACCAAATAAGCAGCGGGTGGTGAATGTATCGGAGAAATGCTGGAAAAGGAGGAAATAAATTCGTAGCACCACCCGCGTTCGTGTGTCAGAATCGCAGTAGAAATGGGCTGTAATGTGATTAGGGAATGAAGGGACAGGGCAACAAGGAAAGATAAATCAGGGGGTATTAACTCGGTATGACGTGGGGTGGGATGAACTGCATGGTGTCATGGGAAAGGGACAAAGAAAGGTGCAGTCACGGGTGTAAGAGGTATGGTTAACGAAGGAAGAATAAGGCTAAAGGAGAAGGGATTCTAATGAATGGGGGAGGGCCCTTGGGGGAGGAGGGGAAAAAGAATGGGGAAAGGGAGGGAAGGGGGTGGTGAAAGACATAGCAACTGAATGGACAAATTTGAAAAGCCATCTTCTGTGGGTCCACAAGACAATTTTGTCCAAAGGGAAAAAAGACGGGGGTCGCGACAAATGCCGAAACCCGGGGGGCCAGATTTCGAGGGGGGAAAATGAAAATCTACAGAAAGATAGGACGAGCGGAGTTAACAAAAAACAAGCAACCCGGAATAGAAGGTGATGAGCGGTATCGATAGGAGAAATAAAAAAACTCCATCGGGGGGGCCTTCCCGACACCGGTGAAGGGAAGGGACAAAGGAAAGGAAAAAAAGTGAATCAGAACTTACCAAATTCCTTGAAAGAGTTTCCATTCGTCTCTGCTCCACGTGTTGTGAGAACGGGGAACGCCAAGTGGTTAGAAACCGGAAAAAGCCTGGAAAAGGGGGAAAGTTGAAAAATCTGCCCGGTTAATCCTTTGGAACAGCCGGAGCACTTAGGAAGAAGAGGGCAAGGAAGGAGAGGAGTTCTTCACAGCGGGGAGGGATACCAAAGGAGACGAAGTGGAATGCGTGGGTGTTGTCACTACGCAAAGCGGAAGCTGGTACATAGTGATAGGCTGAATTATCGCATCCAGCAAAAAAAAGATAGCGAAGGGTTATTTGGGGACTGGAGGGAACACATTGTAGGTCAGATTGCAGAAGCACGTGGGTAAGGGGAAGTTGGTAAAGGTTTCATTGTAAAGAAATTCAACCTTATTCCATCATTAGAAAGGAAGAAAGAATGGTCTGCGCCCCCCCATGCATTCGAAAAGTGAAAAAAGGAACAGATATTCTCAAAGGAAAAAAAAGAAAAATAGTAACCCGTGAAAAAAAAACTTCCAGGTTAAGGCCTGGTCAAAAAACACTAAGGGAAAGAGAAAAACGACTACGAGCCATCGTTTGAATGTGCTTTTCGCAGGTCTTCGGTTTCAAATTGGTTAGCGAAGGTAAAAGCACATGACTGGTACTGAGATTAATTAATGGAAACGAACGCGGCTGGAGTAACGCGTAGGGGAGAGGGGACTAAAGGAAATAGAACCAGAGGGTTATGTGTGGAAAGAAAAAATCAGACTAACCACTGGGACAAGAGGAGGGGGTGAGCGTCTGGTCGACATCTGTTCCTAGTTCAAACGTGAAGAAGAGCTCCTGAGTCACACCGAAGAAGGGGGAAAAAGAGGGGATGTGCGAAGCAGGAGTAATAGAAAAGGAACTACCAAAAAAGTGGCGTACATTGATTCACATGCAAGAGGAAGGGCGTCGGAAGAAGGACTAGAAGGAATTCCACACAGATGACGATAGGAAAACCGGGTGTCAAATGCTCGGTACGAGATCCCTTGAAGTCAGGAATAATAGCCGGATGCCGAGGGGAAAGGGCATTCCCTCAGTCAGGATGAAATTCCGGAAGGATTACAAAGTCGTATCTAATTATCGGAACAAAGACCCCTCTTGAACTTAAGGACGCGAGAGGTGGTAAAGAGGGAAAAGTAGAAGAAAAAAAGAAAAGTGCCCGATCAGCTGGTGCAAAACGCAATACAGGGGAGGGTTTGCGCAACAATTTGGGCCCAGGGGGAAGGGCAGTGGGATCATAAGATTTCTGAAATTAGGTCGAGGTGGGAGGTGTTCCCTCAAAGGGGACAAAATTCTAAAGAAAAGGATATTGCTGGGAAGCCTACTGGTCGGTTTGATGACCCTGCCAAAAAAGGGGCAGAGGGCCGACGAGGGGGATTAGCAGTAAGAAAGAAAAGATCATGAAGCCAGTGATTTTTGGGCGGAAAAGAGAAAGAGTTAAATGGGGCGAAGCGCGTGGCGGAGGAAAACAGCTCTCCCCGCGAAATAGGGTTACCTAAACAGGGGAGCATTGGCGGATTGTGACGTGAAAGGGGCGGCAATAGATGGCGAAGCGAGGGGCAACTTCAGGAGCGGGGGAAAGCAATGCAAACAGAGGAAAAGGGGGCCCGAACAAAAAAAAAGAACAAGAATCACCTACATTATGAGGATGGAAGGGGCCGTTTTCCTAGAAGGAAAACGCCCTGTAGGAGGGGTAAAAATCGGTGAAAGGGGGGATGGGCTGGGAGGTCTCACGGC
>Ga0179593_1590503_pt1 | contig 14088 bp, 23 predicted proteins | sample CZODoug2_1_08_16_FD_185931 | JGI IMG/M metagenome (GOLD analysis project Ga0179593, IMG submission 185931) | Vadose zone soil fungal communities from Angelo Coast Range Reserve, California, USA - CZODoug2_1_08_16fungal (PacBio error correction) | ecosystem: Environmental > Terrestrial > Soil >...
ATGGGGAACGTAGAAAAGAGGAAGAAGTGAAGTTTTCCTCGACCCAAAAAGCGGTGCCTTCAAAGAGGGGAAATCTCTATTCTACAGAGGAAAAAGAGGTATTGAAAAGTGCGTGGGGGGTGGCCTTCACTGGGGCAGAACTATGATAAAAGAGGTTCCAAAAACTGAAGGGGGGAAATGCTTCCCCCAAAGGGGACTTTGGGTATTGCGCGAAAGTTAACGGAACACTGGGAGGGGTGCGGCCAAGTATTTCTATCGGGTAAACTTGCAGGGTAGAGGGGAGGGATAAGTTTCACGCACAATGAGGAGAGCAAGTGTGTACCGCCGGGAACAGCGGGGAGGAAAAACGTAACTCCTCACAGGAGGGAAAAGTGGGGCAAAAAAAAAGGGGGACATCCGCGCATGGCACAGGGAAAATTCAAAAAGGACGGCCTGAGCATTGGGAGAAAGGAAAACACTGAAAACAATATTTCAAGGAAAAATCACAGGAATGGACTGGGGGGAACTACTAAAAAGGAGGGAAAAATAGCTAACGGCAAGGTTGGGTTAACGAGGGCGTGGGGAGGGGTCTGGAAGAAACGGGGCCCCGAAAGGGGATTAGTGGGATTCCAGCGTAGAGCGGGCTTCGCAGGGAAACGGGCATAAGGAGACTTGGGGCGGGGTCTGCACCGTTAATACTGATTGACAAAAAAGACACTAAAAAAATTCGCATTGGGTGTTGCGCCAAGCTTGGGGGAGCGAAGTGGTGCAAGAACCGGACACAGAGAAAAACGAAAAATCTACGCTGAGGAGAAAGCAGAGGGGGTCAAAACGGTGGAAGGGCAATGCCCTCCAAAAATGAAGGGGCGCGGAGAAAGAGAATGATTCATAAGGAAAAGAAAATGGGTAACAAGAAAGAGAGGTTGGGAACAAGAGCAAAAATCCCTGAGCGTGGGTCGCGGTCCTAAAAGGAAAGGTTGGGAACACCTACGAGGGATCCGCCTTCGGAAGCAAATTGAAGACCATCTCCATTGACAAAACTGACAGGGTGGGGCCTACCTTTAAAAGGAAAAAAAACTGGGCCGTGTAAAAAAAGAAGTAGTCAGAAATGTTTGAAAGCAAATGAGGGAAGCCACTATTAGAAAGGCAGACCCCAATGTCTTTGGGGGGGAAATGGTGCCCTCTGAGGGAAAGACTTAAACGATGCGGGGGGGGGGGGGGGGGGGGGGAGGAATGTGTTTCAAAGGTAGGAGCTATCTCTTAAAAAAACGGAACCCACATGGATGAGAAAGGGGGGTTTCAAGAAAATGTTAGGGGGGACCCTAAAATGGGGAAAGAATAGAAACGATTTTTTTTCTGGAATAACTTTAGACGCAAAAAAAAATGTCAATAAAAAAAGGTTGCAGAATCGCGGGGGGAGGACGGTTAAGCAAAAACGGAGAAGAAGGGACGAATACATCAAAATGGGGGTGAGAAAATTGGGCGATGCTAATTGAAGCACTGGGGTTCTACTTGAAGCTGAAACTCATTCTTTTGAGGGGAGACCAGAAACAGCTTGCACAGGTTCCTAGAAGCCAAGTTGGGACGGAGCATTTGTTGAGCAACATAGACGAAAAACAGCCGTAAAGAGAAATTGTATGGCACGAAGAGTGGGAAACGACCGGCCTAAACTCTCGACAGGGGGAGACCGGAAAAGTTCAAAAACAAAGGTCTCAAGGAAAGATCGGAGGGAAAGGGAACAAATTACAAGGCCAAAAAAACTCGCCGGGAAAATTGAAAATACGGGGCTAGGAAGGGAAAAAGGGTCCAAAAAAATTACCGCCACCGCCAAAGGCAAGCGAGGTACGCCAGACACATTAAAAAAACCGAAGACGCGTGGGAAAAGTTGCTTTGTACAGGTGCAAAAGGCTGAACAACCCAAAAAAGGCAGATGCGGGGTGGAAATTCAAAAGGCTTGCACAGTTGGGACGCAAGCGGGACAAGAATACCGACAACATGCGGAATGGGATCGTAACGAAAAAATCAAACCAAGGAAAAGCCAAACTAAAAAAAAAGGTGAATCGGGTTGGTTTCGGGGGGAGGTGCCGACAAATCGTGAGGGGGACTTTGGAAGCTGGAAATGCGGAATGTAGTTACGCCGTTAGTTTTCCAAACGTAGGGGAGTTGGGGGGGGGGAAAGGGGAAGGGAACATGGCCACTTGTCCAAAGCGGATCTAGGTTTTATACTGAGGGGGGAAAAGATCAGGGAAACAAAAGCCCCAGTCATGTTGGGTTGGAACCCAATTGGGGACCGGAGTTTTGGCGGAGAGTCAAAATCAGAAAGGCGAGGAAGTCCAAAAAAGTCAAAAAAAAAAGAAAAGGTCTCAAAAAATAGGGGGGGGGGACTGTCAGGGGTCAGTAAGGGGGGGTCGGTGGACGAATTCTTGTGAAAAGTCACAATGAGTACTACAAAGGGGAGGATTAGGGGAAAAAGTCGCAAAGGCAAAGCCAGGGAGCAAATTATTGAAAATGCCAAGAATAAATCTAAAATCTATGGAAAACGTAAAGCCACCATTTCAACCCAAGAATAGAGGAAAGAACAGGACACAGAAGACAGACAAAAATAAATTGCAGTGAACATCACGGAGTGGAAGGTGGTTATAAGGGGGGCATCCCACAAAAAGAGGGAAAAAACAGCCACGTGGGGGTGCTTCTTGGCTAACCGGGTACAAAGAAGTTTGAATCAGAGAGAACAAAAAAAAAATCTGCTGGGGGGGGGGAAGGGACCAACAGCCTTCTAAAACTGTGTTCAAATCCTCGCCGACTATTCCAAGCAAAGGGAGGGACAAAAACTCTGAAAAGCGAAGGGGTTGTTGAAAAAAAGGAAAAGGCCAAAAGGTGCGCCCATCCAAAGATCGTTTCGGCTGTTACATTCGGCAAAAGAGAAAAAAATAATCAACCGGAGGGGGAGGGGGAAAAAGGAAAAGAAGAAGGGGCGAGGACCGACAGACTCTCTGATGGAGAAATTCCCATTTTGAAGGAAAAAAAAATTAAAAAAAAAAAAGGGGGGGGTGGACGAGCAAAAGGCGAATATCTCCACAGTGGGAGTTTGAACAAAAACGGGCGCTTGTCGAAGGATGGAAAAAAACCTGAAATAGAGCGGGGGGGGAAAAAATTACCCGGAAGCCACCCCCATAAGCAAAGAATCGCGTGGATGAACGCTCCACAAAAATGAAAGGAAAAACAGGGGGACTTCAAGTGAATGGAATAAGAAAGGAGGTGTGGGAAAGGGGGAAAACTTCCTGGGGCAGAAAGACTATGCCCTCGGAGATAAAAAAAAAAATTTTCTTGGAAAGTGGGGGGTCTTGTTAAGAAGAAAAAATTTAAAGCTTTTATTGGGATGAGAAATTTTCAGTTTCGGAGAAGGGGACGGCTACAAGGGAAAAAGAAACTCATTATCCCAGACGCTGAAAAAGTGGTGTGTCTTGAAGAAACATACAAAAAAGACAAGGCCCGTTAAAACTGAAAACAAAGAAAACGTCTGGAAACGATGAACTATTGGGAGAACCCCCCAAACTCAAGTCCATGTGGTGGCAAAAGGGCTGAGCTGTTTCTAAAGAAACAGCTACTCTTGAAGAATCTCGGGCCAAAAAAAAAAAAAAAGAAAAGTGAAGGGTCTTGAGCCAACGGTTAATTGTGAGGAATCTAAAAAGAAGTAAAGTGGGAGGGAAAAAAAAAGAAGTCTACTCACCATGGAAAAACTGGAAAGGGACACCTTGAAGAACAAATACCGGGGCTATTTCCCAGTTTTTGGTGAAGAGGGGTGAGGAATCAGGTTTGAGGGAGGTATTCTGCGAAGGACAAACTGTGCAACAGAGAGGAGATAATAAGCATCATGGACAGAAAACCTGAGAAAAATGCAAAGAAAAAATCAGAAGGTGTGGAGGGGGAGAATCAGCTGCAAGGACCCTATCGGTGAAGAGCCCGCTTGTGAGGTTGGGTGCACCGAGGAGAAGAGTCCAAGCTATTTCCAAAGTCGGGGGTGTCAAGAACGGGGAGGGGAAAAGGCGTCAAATGAAAGGGGGGAACTCCCTTTGTGGTGTAAAGGCCGAGTAGACGAAAGGGGCGGTACATTTTCCAAAAGGAAGGGGGGGTCCCACGAGGGACAGCGACCCAAAAACGAAATTTGAGGGAGAGTACGTCCCGGAGGAAATGGAAAGATGAGCCGCAAATGGGTTGGTCGGAGACACCGGGCCTCGGGAAAGAGAAAAAAGGAAGCGAGAAAAAAAAAAACGAAACAGTGCTGAATAGAGCCCACCAAACGAAGCATAGACATATGCGCCGGGGGGGGATCGATGCCGCCAACGAGGAAACTAAACACTCGTTTCTAAAAGGTATCGACATTTGGAAGGGGGTTGTCCATAGGTGGGGGGCACTAAACGTGCACTCACCCTGAGGAAATGGGACGCAGTCGTAATCAGAAGAAACTTGTCGAACCATAAAAAAATGAGGACTCCAGTGACGGTAAAAGGGTCCACAGAGGAGGAAGAAACAAAAACGCCAACATTGAAGACGAGGCAGAGAGGGTGCCCACCGCACTGGGATCTGTCACATTGGTCGGGCCGTGAAAACTTGGGGCTTAAAAAAAGGAGAAAAAAAGGGCATGAGACCACCTAGTGAAAAAGGGGTGCGTGGGTCAATGACCTGGGAAATTCAAATTCAAAGCGCCCTTCCAAGGCGGTTGACAACCAAACTCGCTCACGACGAAATGGAGGATTTTTTAAAAAAAGGGAGGGGGAAAAGTTGAGTGACCTTGAAAAAACTGCGACGGGATTCAGATTGAAAAGCGACATCACTTCCTTGAGGGGGAGGTGCCCTTAGGAACCTGTAAAAAAAAAAAAAAAACGTTCACATGTGGGAAAAAAAAAGTTCTTATATTTCCTCACGGGGGTGGGGGTGCCGAGGGAAAACGGTCGACCCCAGCAATTGGGACTAACGAAATGTGAAACTATGTATGAAAAAACATTTACACCATCGGGGGGGGGGGGGGGAAAGGATGTGGATCGGTTGCAGTGAGAAACACTTCTCCGTTGTGTGCAGTAAAATGGTTGTGGGACATCCTCACCAAAAACAGCCAACCTAAAGTGAAAGGACAGTGAAAAAGAAAAAATACTCAAAAGGAAAAAAGAAAGGGGGAAAACATCTGGACAAAGGGGGTCTGGGATACCATATCCCAGCCCCCCAACGGGAATGGGGTGTTTGGTTCACTTAGATGTGTCAGGGTATTTTCCTGTCATGGCTGGAGAGTCCCTGGGGGAATGGGGAAACCAAACTCTTTAAATCGGTGCTAAATGTACTAGGACGCAGCAGCAGGGAGTTGTCTCGATCTGGGAGGAATATAGCCATAAAGAAGGGATTGTTCCTCCGAGAGAATATTCTTCGCAGATTGTGACGTAAAAAAGCCCTCCAAGGACGGTACATTCATCCGGAATGGGGGAGGAGGTGGTTAACAAAGGATGAGCCTTGAAATGGGGAAATACCTGTCAAAAGTGAAAAAAAATGCATCACGCGGGTTGCCATAATCGCCGAGCAAGGACTAGAAGCAACCGCGGGAAGATGACACCTTTACTGGAGGGAAGTGACGAGTCTCACAAAAAAAGGGGAGGGAATTACAATATAATGCGATGGGAGCGGATACAGACGTAGGACCGTGAGACAGGACGTCTGCATCTTTATGGAGGGGGGAAAAAAGATCGAATTCTGGGGAAAAAAAAAAAACAGAGGGTGATGCCATCCCACTGTCGTCGGGACATGACAAAAACGAAATAGGGTTTACCCAAACGACGACATTGGGGGAAAAGGGGCCTTGGGAAAAAAAGGGGGGATTTTGGGGGGGGGGGGGGGGGAAGCCAGAGGTTGGGAACCGGTACGAAATTTAGGGGGGGGGCAAAGAAACACGTTCCGGTAGTGGGAAAATATCCGAACCCAGGGGAACGAGACAAAAATGCTTTTAACAGGCGGGAGGGAATTCGGTAAGGAGAAGGATGCCAAGCAAGGCCGGAGGGCCCATTCCGCGTGGGTGAGGGTCCAGGCAGAAAGAAGGCCTCCTCAAAGGGGGAAGTAAACTACCATCTTTTCCCTTAAAAAAAAAGAAAAGAGAGGGGGGGAACTAGGAGGGGGCCTTCGCCTAATTAACGGGCGGGCCAAAAACGTTTTTTCACGAAGGCGCTATGTCGGAAGAAAGGGGGAAGAAGGTACCAGGGAGGGGGGGGGAGCCGAGGGATATCTCGGAGAAATGGGGAAACGTCCCAGGAGACGTGTCAATATTCCAACCTTTAAGAACAGCGGGGTGGGGAAAAATCAAGAAAGACCAGAATGGAGGGGGGACAATAGCTGCGAATGGGGTCGTGCCAATAAAAGTCAACTCCTACGGACAAGGAAGACAATAAAGGGGGTGAAGTCCCTGCGTGAAGGAAAAAAGGAAGGAAAGGTCCCCCTGAACCCCCCGATGGATCAGGCTCATTAGAACCTTCTTCCTGAGCAAAGGGGTGAAAAATCAATATATCGGGGGGAAAGAAACCACACCAACCAAAGCACCGAGGCTTTTTCGGTTGATCGGTGGATAAAAACCGACCTTGAAAGAAGAAGGAGAGTGATTCAGGGGGGGAAAAAAACCATTGACCCGGGGAGGAGTTGTGCCACCTGCTACAAGAAACAGGGGAAGACACGGTGAAAAAAAAGGAATGAAAGCTCCCAAATTGTTGCGCTCAAAAGCTGGGAAAACGCCCAGATAGAAGGCCTGGGTCATGGTTCTTAGGTGCCCCAGAGGAAGAAAAGGAAAGTTGGTTAAAAAAAAGAAGGTGTGGGGGGACGGGAGGGGAGAACAGGGGATCCGGAGGACACACTCGTAAACCCAAAAGTCCCTGCTGCGAAGGGGGGAAGTGGAAAGATTGGTTGGGGGGGGGGGAAAAAGTTGCACAAAAGAAGAACCGGGAAAAATGGATAAATTTTAGAAAAAACATATTTTTTTGAGGAGAAAAAAAGCGCTTGTCTAGGTCTGCCGGGAAAAAAAGGGAAAAAGAGGAGTAAAAAGAAAAAAGGACTCCTCTCTGGAGCATGCGTGAAAGCGAGAAGCCGTGACTCTGAAACTCATCAGTTCGGGCTTTATCCAGAAAGAGGTAAGGGGGGGGGGGGGGGGTTCAAAGTGCCGTCTCGAGACATCGGGGGTGCGAACACTTCGAGATGAACCTCCAAAAAGGGGAAAAGGAAAGCAATAAAGGAATGGGGGCACACTCGGGACGGAGTGGGGCCCAGTCTCAAACCAGTGGAAAAAAACCTCAGGGGGGAAAAAGGGGTAACAAAAAGAAAAAAAAGGGGAAGGGTGAGAATCGCACGCAAAAAAAAGGACAATTTTCCCTGAAACGACTTTTGCAAGAACGGAGATCTTCTGTCAAAAAAAAAGGTGAATTTCCCCAACCAGAAAAGGGTCTTGAAAATAGATCCCGAAGGGAAAAATCGGCATTCCGACAAAAACTGCTTCACAGTTTGCTGGCGTCGAGTGGGGGGGGGGAAGCTGGAAAGGGGACGAGGTGTCCTTAATCTGAAGTAAAAGAGGAGAGCTGGCAAAGGAACTGCAGCGGGGCCAGAATTTATAAAAGCCATCTCCTTGGATCTGAACAGAAAAACAAAAGAAGCAAGAAAAAGGGGACGAGGCACCCAAAGAAGGGAGACTGGAAGCCGGTTCAGGGAGGGGCGATCATGTGGCGCTCTTTTTAACGAGAGGGATACATCAGGTTCCAAAATTCGAGGGGAATCTTTGGGTAAAGGGAAAAAGAGGAGGGACTGAGAGAAAAATGGCCACTTGTCAACGTAGCTATTTGAGACTGACGGGAAAAAACCCTCAAAACCTCAGTGGGTGAACCACTTTGACAAAAGGGTTTGGGCATGCCCGGCAAGCGGGACTGGGAGACAGGGGAGGAATCCCTGTGGGGGAAGAAGGGGGAAACGGGGCAGGGGGGGTGGGTCTGGGGTGGGGTCGCAACGCGGAAAAAAAATTGGAAAAACGAGGACGAGCGGAAGGTTCAAGGGGGGAAGGGAGGGGCGGCCATCAAGGGACAATTTGAAAATGGACCTCGAAAGACTAAAAGGACCAAAAACTTGCCAAGAAAGTCTAATCCCAAGGAAGACAGCAGGGAGGATGAAACTTGGGGAAGGAGGAAAACCAGTGGGGGGGGGGAAGAAAATGTCCTGGAAGTTGGGGGACGGGGGAACAGGATGACAAAAGGGGTGTTTTTGCGCTTGGCTATACGGGTCGGGAAAGGAAGGTGTGATCCATGAGAAAACGAGAACGATTCCACCAAAAAAACAAAAAAAACAAAAGGATGCTGGGGGGGGAAAATCACCTTGCGAGCTGCTTCCGGAGACCTAAAGCGAATTGGTGGGGGTTCCGGGGGGGGGACATCAACAACAAATAAAGCCAAAGAAAGAACTTCGGGCGGTTCAATCTATCTAACAAACAGATGATTAAAAATATAGAGATGGGAGAGGGTCCAGAAACGTCTTCTGAGGGGGGACTGCAGTTAATGCACCACCTTTGAAAGTCAAACCATTTCAGCACCGGGGCATAAGGAAAAGGGGGTTTTGGACAAAGGGAAAAAAAAGATGCTGCCGGCGGGGGGGGGGGGGTAGTGAAATCGCAACCCAAAGATCAACTTTTCCGTACCCGTAAACCAAAAAACAATTTTTGGAGCTGGGATGGAAAACTTCGCCAAAAAAAAAGGGAAAAAAGAATTCTTTGGGGAGGGGGGGGAGCCACTGATTTTGGGAAAAAAGCTCCCGAAAGAACTCTCGAGAATAGACCCTGAAAGTGGAATTTTTGAGGTTTAGAGGAAAGGGTGAGGGGAGAAAAAAAGGTTTGGGTCAATGGAGGAAAATTTGCCTGCCGCGAACATGACGCAAAAGTCCGGCGGGGGAGGGGTCTTCGGCCCGAGCAAGAAAGACGCCAAATACCCCGGGAAAAAAGGGTAAAAACTCAAAAGGAGACACCAATACTTTATTGAACCTCAAAAACGAGAAACGGATCAACATCTCGCCCAAACTCCTTCCCTGGGGTCCAGGTGGGTTTTTCAACACAAACCCTTGGAGCGTGAGGAAAAAGCGAAGACACTAAGCTGGGAAAAAGGGGCATCTCGTGAAAACAGCCAACTTCTGGGTAAATAAAGGGAGAAGAAGAAATGCCATCAGATCGTCGTTTAGCCCACTGAATCGACGCCCAAAAGTTCACCTGTAGAACCGTCGGTGGTTTCCAAAAAGGGGGGTTGGGGGGAAAAAAAAAAAAAGAGGTGTCGGAAGGAAAAAAAAAAGGGGGGGAGGGGGGCGGGGGGGAGATGCCAAGTTAACAGGGGGGAGAAAGGTGCCTCAGACACGTCCAAGGGCAGCAACACCCACGAGAAAAGGACAAATAATAAGAAAAAGGGGGGGCAAAGGGTTGGTGCGAGGGGACAAAGTTCTTCTGAATACCAGTTCCCGAAGCTTTGCGGGGCATGGCACGCGGAACTACTTTCAAAACAGTCTAATTGAAAAAAAAAATTCCCGTTTGTCAATCAAAAGGGGGTCAGGCGTTATTGAGTGGTCACGTCTCCGGTGTGGGTGCCCCAACTGTTTCTCTCAACTGGAATAAAGTCTTGGAAAGGGGACAAAACAGAGAAAAAAAGGTCGTAAAGAAGTTCCCTTAAGATATAGTCACGAAAAGAAACAGCAAGGGGGAAAGGGATAAAAACTTTCATGGGGAAAGGGGGATGCCCCGCGGCAGAGGCACAGAGATGCGAACAGTGGGCGAAGCATTATCCCAGCGCTCCTGAGTTCGGCACACGATGCGTCAGACAAACTGAAAGAGGAAGACTGAAGAGGGGGGGTTCGCAGAAAACACTCTTTTCCAAGGGAGCAATAAGACTCGGAAAGGTTCTTAGGTTTAATTATGGGCAAAAGGGCACTCAAAGGAAAACCCAATCAATAGAGCAAGCCCATGGTGGAAGGCATGCCTAAGTAAGAACCCTCCGTCAGACCAACATCTGCTCAAAACGGTGAAAAGCAAGGGTCTGGGGGGAAGAAAGAAAAGCGGACGGGGGGGAGATACTCATCGGCAGGGGGACACCTGGGGGGAAGGAGCCTTGTCGAGGGTAAATCTGGCCCGTTTATGAAAAAGGAAGAACGGACCACTCAGAAAAAAAAAGGGGGGGTCAGGGAGCCTGTGCGTAAGCAGAAGCGGTGGTCACATCCGGGGTGAACAAAGCGCGCGAACGAACGAAGCCCCTGGGGGGGGGACTGTAACGAGTGGAAAAAAAAAGGGGGGGACGCTCCGACGACGGATGACAGGGTAAATTATTGAAGCTCCATCTGGGGGAAAGGGGGGGATGCTAACATTTTCCATTGGGGAAGCCATTCGTAGAGTGGCTCAAGTGGAATAAGTGTCAGAAGAAAAAACCGCCATTGGAGGGAAAAACATGGAGGATTCTGAAATTTTCACATCCTTTGGATTGTGCAAGAGCCTGAGGCAATTTTGCCTAGTTAGAACACTCCTTTTGGAAAAAAAGGTACAGGTCTGCAAGCGAAGAAACCAGCATCGTCCCACGTGACCAAGGAAAGTACGTACTGCTCCTGGCGTGTAAAACTCAGTTTTTCCGTAAGGGGAAAAAAAAAGGCAGGTAGCCCACATTGGGGTGCGGTGGTGTACTTCAAGGTTCAGGTGTTAAGGGACTCAAAAGAAGTCCCTATTTATGGAGGGTGAACCATCACAACGCGGAAGCCACGCAGGGAGGGAAGGGCACAGGGGAAAAAGGGAGGCATAGCAACCGTAGAGTGTCTGAAAAAAGGTAAAAAAAGTAGAAGGTCCCAATATCCCAGGGGCTAAACCAGGAACTTGTGAGAAAAGAGAATAATCGAAGCAAAACCATACAATAAAAGTAAAGGAAAAGATTAGGGGGGTGGAACCCCGATTATGAAATGTCCCTATGATGAAAAAGGGAAAATGGCACCAAAAAAAAGGAAAAAAAGATGGTCCTGGGGGGGGGCAAGAAGAGGAGTCTGTACCCCCGCCATACTGGAAAGCAGTGGCATGCTCCACCGGGGGAGGATAAGTACTTGCGCCGAAAGAAAAAAGAATGAGAAAAAAAAAAACCAAAAGAGGAAGAGATGCCGCGCCCTAATCAGAGTACCTTTGGATACGAAAAAGACGTATTGGGGGGACGGCGATCTGGCAAAAAACAGGAAAAAAGCTGTTATTCCATTTGGGGACACTGTGTTCAAAAGAAAAAAGGGCACGTGAAAGCTTGAAGAAAGGGGCAAACCAAAACCAAATTGACAGGCGACCGACTGTTTTTGGAACAAATTATTTACTGAACAACGGAAACGGGGGGAAGATTGATAGACCGTTCACAAAACTTGCCTTTTACCGGGGGATGGGTAGGAAGGCCAGAACACAGGGGGGAGAAAACCATGCCTTGAAAGGCTTATTCTTACGAAAGGGAAGGAATAGAATGGAAGGGGGAAGAGCTTAGCGTTGGCGGGAAGGGGAAAAAAAAATAAAGGGAAGAAGGAAAGGAAAGCACTTAAAGGAAAACCGAAAAAAAACTCATTACTGGGGGGGGGTGGGACGAGGGGGGAAGGGGTTCTAGAAGGGGGGGGGAAAAAGGCTGTGGGTTTAACTAGAAGGGGAAAGGAAGAAGGGTGCTTCAGCCGGAGGGAGGAAACGGGAAGGTAAAAGAGATCTTGGTTCGTGAAACCTGGGAGAAATCTTTGTCGACAAGAAAGGGGCAAAAAAGTGGCAGACTCTATTGTGGCAAAGGGGGGGGGGGGGGTCTCGCGCCGGGGCGGACACCATCAAGGCGAACCTTTTGACAAGAAAAAATGTGAAAGTCCAAATGCAAAAAAAAAGGAAAAGGGGGAATGAGGAAGGACCGGGGAAACCTTATTGCGTTCTATCCACCAGGGAATCTCGGACGAAAAGAAAAAAGGTTTCCCAATCAAGAAAGGGGGAAAGCAAAAACTCCCCAAAGAGCAATTCTTGGGGGTGACTTGGGGGGAAAAAAAAAGAATTGAAGACCGACAAGTTTCGCGTGAATGGGGAGACCAGTGAGAGGACGCCGGGAACAAAAAGGCAATCCATTCTCGACAGAAAAAAGGAGTTTTTACAATATAACAGGGGGGGGAAAAAAAAGTTTAAAAAACCGCAAAAAGCTTTTAAAGCTGGGCGGAAAGGCAGGGGGCTTTTTTCTTGCATTCCGGAAGCAGAACTAGGAAAAAAAAACGTCACAAGACTTGTTTGGGGACGGAGGGTGTAAAAAAAGCACAAATTGTGAACCAGCTCTCACGGGGAAAGGAGGGGAAGGCTGTGGGGGGGGGGAATTGGGAGCCAGGGAAAAGGGGGTGGGCGTTGCCCAAGGGGCACAAGAATAAAACCGATCAGGAGATAATTTCCATACCATCAGTGTGAGCGCGGGGGGGGTAGGGAGAAGGGGGAAAACCCGTAAGCATAGGAAGGACTACGCTCGGCCGCTGGAATCAGAGGCTGAAAAAAGCTTGGAAAGCACTGTCGCAATCGCTGAGCCGCAGTGCCGGTTATTGAAAAAAAGGGGGGGGGCTGGCACTTTTTCGACGAATGGCGCGCGGGGACTCCAAGGGGGGGGAAGGTAAATCGAAAGTACACAGAAAGGGAAAGGTCAGAGCTAAGAGAAAAGAAAATTTCACTGGGGGAAAAGGAGCCTGGACCTAAAGAAAACCTTTTGGGGGGACTCCCCCGAGCGCAGGAAAAGGGGGGAAGAAAAAAACCTCAAGTGGAAAGGGGGGGGTAAAAAACACAATCAGGGAAAATTAAAGAGGATGTTGTAAAAATGGGACAAGGGGCAGGGAAAACTATTTTTAAAATAGCGGGACGAGTGAGGGGGGAGGTCGCTCAGGGGGGAAAAAAAAAAAGAAAAATTTGACCAACCACCTTCTCAGGTGGAGCCGATCGCATGAAGGGACCTGAATACTTCAAAGGCAAAAGGAAAGTTGCCTTGCAACTCTTTGGGGGGGAAAAAACGTGGTCCCTCTGCGAGAAGGAAATCTGATGAGAAAGGAAAAGGGAGCCCTGAAAACAGGTTGGGAAACTTCATCTCCAGATAAGAAAGAAAACTGCAGAAGGGGGGGAAAAAAGAGGAACCAGATCCATCCCAACAAAAAAGGACGTAGGTACGAACGGGGAGCGGGGGGAAAAAAAAACGAGTTTCTGGGAGTGCAGGTCCACCTGTGAAAACGTTATTGAGATTCGGAGGGGAGAAAACAATTGGTGATTCGCCAGGCATTTCAAAGACACAAGTCAGGTTGCACCGAAGAAATTGGGCCTTTGTGTCCAAAAGGGAGCCAGAGGGGGGGTATCTAGGGGAGAAAAAGACTCAGAAGTCCATTGGGACAACCCTGCCAACTCTGTTGAGGGAAAGAAAACTCCAGTTGAGGGACTTTAACCGATGTTGTTCGACCAAAAAAAAAAAGGGGAATTGGAGAGGGGACGGGCAAAAAAAGGGGGGGGGGAGGAGTGGGTCTTGGCGGAAGAGACATCGGGTGCAAAGCAAGCGGAAGGGCGGCAGCAAGAGGGAGGCCAAGAAAAAAAAAAAAAAAGGTAAATTTGAAAGGACAGAAAAGACTAACCGAGAAAATCTCATGACTTACAGGAAAAACTTTAAAAAAATGATTAGGAACCCTTGTCCCAAGACAAGGTTCAAGGGAGAAAAAGGAAAAGCGTCGAAAAAAAACTCTTGAAAAAAAAATCAGGGGACAGGTCACCATCACACTGAGGGGAAGGGGATTGTGGATCACAAAACACGGATCCACCGTGGGAGGCAGGTCTATACCGGGGGGGTACGGAATGGAGGGGAACGGGAAAAAAAAAAAAAAACCGTCACGACCCACAGCAAAACGGGGAACACTCGTGAAAAAAAAAAAATCCAAATCCACCAAGAAAAACTCTAAAAACAGGTCCAGGAGGAAAAAAGAATCTGAAAATTGTGGGGAAGGAAAAAAGTCATTGAAAGGGAAAATAAACCCAAAAAGATCACGGGTCAGGAGGGTTGTGCCCCAGGAAAGGGAAAGGGGGGG
>Ga0179593_1334329_pt1 | contig 14087 bp, 16 predicted proteins | sample CZODoug2_1_08_16_FD_185931 | JGI IMG/M metagenome (GOLD analysis project Ga0179593, IMG submission 185931) | Vadose zone soil fungal communities from Angelo Coast Range Reserve, California, USA - CZODoug2_1_08_16fungal (PacBio error correction) | ecosystem: Environmental > Terrestrial > Soil >...
AAAGGCGTAAAAAGAGCAGCGTCCATTGGGGAGGAGGAAAAAAGAAGAAGGAAGGGAAGAAAAAGGGTCCCGGCCAGTCAAGAAAGAACTCTACACAACGATGGAGGGGGGGGAAAGAGAATAGGATTTCAGAGGAGGGAACATAAAAACATTACGAAATCTAATACACGGAAGGGAGGGAAACTCAAAGAACAACTGTGACAAGAGAACAGACTTGACCGAAGAAAAGTCTCAACAGGATCACTATACTGCACTTGGGAATGAATACCAAGAAAAAATTGAAAACTGAGGGAGCGGGAATCTATTCCGACCGGATCGGTAAAGACAGCGAACGAAGCTGGGCTCAAGGTGACTCCCATCGCAGGAAGGAAAGGAGATGAGGAGACAAATTCGCAGTGCTCAGAACATAGACAATCCTTTACAAAGGGAAGCAGCACGAAAAGGTGTCATGAAGTGGCGAAAAAAAGGGGGTTCAAGAAAAAAACCCTGAAATACCCGTCAGTGACGGGGCTCACTAAAAAAGAAAAGGTGAAGGGGGAAGGAAAAAAATCTGTCGCAGTGCACCGTCTGCGATCAATCCAACAGAGGGGGGCGATTACACTCAACACAACCCTAATAAAGACGGATAAGGGTCCGCAGCAGAGAGAAAAACCAAGGGGATGGGCAAAGAAAAGCTTTTCCAGAGGTCTCCTGGCGAACAGAGCCCGTGAAAAAAAGGAACAGGGGGAAGACCGTCTGCCCAGTAACCGTCGTGCCTTTTTGGTCGGACCGGCAAGTCATTAACAACACCGGGAACGACTCCGGAGCAAAGGGAAAAAGTGGTACTTAAAAGGGAGCTTCAATTTAACCCGGGGAGAGAAAAATAAAACCGTGAGGGATTCTCCATCTAGAAAAAAAGCAAAATGAAGATAAAGACAACGTTCCCGTTGCAGTAAGATTCACCTAGGAACGCGCTGGAAATCAACAGGAGAAACAAAAAAAATGAGGGGGGGTCCGATCTTAAGGAGAAAGTAACGTGGGGGACTTGGCTTACTAGATACATCTCAGCCGCAATTGCAAGAACCCCTCAAATCACGAATAGGAGCTGGGGGGGGCAATGTTTCCAACCTTACTTAATTCATTCATCTCCTTTGATTGGAATAGGACTGCACTGAAAGGAAGGGCATATTCACTATAAAAGAAATGGGGAAAAAGGGTTGCGCTCGAGGGAAGAAGGGGGGGGGACCCTCGGCAAAAGCTCCACCGAATTCAAGAAAGCGATTATGAATCTGAAAGCAAAACTGGTTCCTAACGGCCGGAGAATTGAAATTGAGCGATAAGAAAAATATATGTAAAAAACCGGGACCTAGTCGGAGGCGGGGGGGGAGAATGATAACAGCTATACGAACGAAGGGGCTACTATATAAAGAACAAAGCCTACTGAGCGTTGGGGAAAACAGGAAAGTAAAAAGAACGAAGAAGTGAAAGACACAAGTGGTAACAGAAGACTTTTCTTCCTGTATACCAGGGGGACCGAGAATATGCTGTTATACAAGATCAAAAAGAGGTCAACTGTTTGTCTGTCGGGGGGAAAAAAAATGGTCCGGAAGCGGGGTTCCTACGACTCGCCTGGAAGAAAGCCTGATGGGGACGCGGAAGGTACAACGAAGACCCCCTAAGCTCTACTCGAAGGGAAAAAGCCTATTAGAAGGAATAGGGTAAGGAAGCCCACGAGTCCAAGAGAAAAAAAAAAAAAGGCCCGAGGAAACTGTTGGTAAATATTCAAAGATGAAGCGGTTAACCAGACTGGGAGACGAAGACTACATTCTAAGAAAGAAAAAAATCAGCTTCCGAGAAGGAAAGAGGACTTTGAAACAGGCGCGCTCAGGGGGTGGGGTAAACACCGTCGACGTCCTCTCGTTGAAGGCCGAAAAGAGCTTCCGTAGATCTGCACACAACCAATAAGACAAAAAACTCTTGGAATTTAAGTGAAAAAAGTGGTGATCTGGAAATCTGTGGCTGAGTCGCCTGGGAAAAAAAAAGGAAACCGGCAGGGAGAGAACCTAACGCGGCGGTAGCTGGGGGGGAAAGCGGAGCGTTGGCAGTCCATGTCCTCACTGATACAGGGGGAGGGGGAGATTATCTCCCAGGAGAAGGGGGAATCTCTGAATATATCTTGTTCAGAAAGAAAATGCTGGAAAAATATCTCAAGAGACATAGAAAAAAGAAAACAGGGTTTTTTCGGCCATGGCTATGTCACTTTCAATCCGCATGCCTTGGAAGAAGGAGCAAGAGGTTAACTCCAAGTTCTCAGAATAGCTGAACCAAGAATCACGATCTCCGGGGCGAAGGTGCATCAATCCGGAAGAAGCGAGACTACAACAACAACGTGATTATGAGGAAAAAGTGGAAGGATGCGGTAGCTGTAAAGAAGCATATCTGCAAGGTTACGGAAATGAGAGCTGCTTGGGGGAGTCACCTGCCGGGGGACTAATTTATCAAAATCCAATTGGGGGGAGAAGGCTCAAGACATCTTCGCATCCACCCCTAATCGGGGAGACAGGGGATAAGAAAGAGTCGGCAGCAGCGAAGAAAAGACACTATATCGTCACAGGAGAGAAAACTTGGGAAAATAGCAGACTCAAGAGAGAAGTAGGAAATAGGCCTGGGAGGAAAGACCTCAGCAAGAGGCAATCAGCCTCAGAGTAGGTTAAAGGATCAAGAAGACAGGTAGATTTTTTGTCTCTAAACGCCCCAACCTATCCAGTGGGGGAAATTCCCGTCTTTGGTAGGGGGTTGTGGGGTCTATGCGACAGGACGGTACAGGAAGAAAATAATCTCTGACGCAAAGGGATTTTTCCAAACAACTGCTCATGGAAGAGGGACACACTCTTTATCTGACAGAGGGACTTTGAACGGGGGGAGGAGGGGGGGATTTCGAGAGATCCAATCTGTTTCAAAGAAAAAGGGGGACCAACCACCAGGGGAAGAGAGAAATCAGGGATCAGGCATGGGGATCGCTGGGCTCCAAAAATGAGAAGAGAAGGGGGTCGGGGCGGCGTCTATCTCGGGCGGGGGGGGGGGGGGGGGGGGGGGGGGGGGGGGGGGGGGGGGGGGTATCTTGAAAATACCAGAAAACTCGTGAACGGCGATTCCCCTCGGCCCGAGGGAAAAATCAGGGGTAAGCCAAAAAAGTTGCAAGAGAAAGTCAAGGTGACGGATACCAAGCCGATAAACCCCTTCCTCCCCTATATTGGGTGAAAGAAGAGAAACTGATTTCACAGTGGAGTGGTTTATGTAAAGGAAGGTGTGGTATAGGAAAAAGAAAGGCTCGTATATTGTGAGCAAGGAAGAAAGACCGAATAGGCTAGACCCATTGTCTCAGATCTGAGGGGCCACAGGAGGACCGTTAGGGCTATGCAAGGGGAAAGGGAGACATTTCTTCAAGGTGGTCCATGTGGGGCAGACAGCGCAACTTGCAGGCGTGCTCTGGCGGCCAACTCGAATTAATATTACGTTCGGCCTCGGAGGAACAAAGGGGGAAAGAAAAAGGCGTCTAGTTACTAGGCACAGGCGAGGGCAGAACCCAGAAGGGAGATTAGACTTGAAGATGAAGGGTGGGAAGAAGCCAGCAGTGAGCCTATTCAGTGAAAAGAAGGGGTAGGGTAGAGGAAATTGCTGTAGCTTTCCGTAAGGAACACCAACACGTGGGAACAGCTCAAAAAAGAAAAAGGAGTTGTTGTGTCATGAGAGTGTGGCAAAAAACAAAGGTCGTTTGGACCATAGAGGACGAAGCGAAGAGGAAGAGGGGACAGTTTCTGTCTTTCAGGGGCTTTGAGGTAGCCCTAAAGAAAAAGGGTCTCCATTGGTAAGGTAAAAAGAGCGCAGTACGACACTTAATTACAAAAGTTTGGTTAACTCTCAACCGGCGGAGTGTCAGGTGATACTTAAGGGACAGACAAGGAATACTGTTTCCTGGGGAAGCTGATGGATTTCCTTTTTACTTGGGGCCAGGAGAAAAATCTCCTATTCGCTGAAGTATGGTTGGGATGCAAAGAAGGGGGGAAGGAGCGGGATGTAATCCCGACTTCTTGGGAGGAAAAGAAGAGTAGAGAAGGGAGCGCGAAGGTGCCAGAAAGCAATTTGGACCTTTGTCCCACGAAACGGCACGTAAAAGGATTATTCCGGGTTCTGCAAAAAAAAAGAGGGAAGACACTTCACAATGCTTACTGAAGAAAGGGGGGGGTGACGATAACTGCTCCTTTTATAACTCAGCTAACCAGGAAGGGTCTATCTTGGGGAAGGGAAAAATTAGAGGAGAGGGTCCAAGTAGCATTGAGCCACGAACCCCCCGAGGCATATCCTTGTAAATCGGGATTGACCTGGGGAAACAATCCGTCAAAAGGAGGGAGAAGCGGAGTCAGGTCCCATCTCACGTAAATTGTAGGACGATGGTGAAGGCCTGCGAAGAAGAAGACGGGTTCCTGAAAAGAACGGAATACTCAATCTCAACAACACAAAAGAAAGGAGATATTTCCTGCAGCAGGGCAGAGCGGGAGGCGAGCGGCGTCCAGGACAAACTCGCATACAATGGAAAGAAAAAAAATGAACGGAGGCTTCGGAAAGGACTCGGCGGAACGGGGGCAGAACGCACGGGAAGACAACCGAAGGGAAATTGCGGGGAAGGTGGTGACTCTGTTAAGACCTAGAAAGAGTACTCGAGCTGTGGCTCAAGGAAACCAGAAATTCTCTCACACTTTTAGGACCGGAGCAGGATCTAAACATCTACATCCGTTAAGAAGGCAAGATTTTTTCAGGGGGGGGGAGCAGAGTTTTCGCAGAAAAAAGAAATACAAAAACAGGCACTTCGGGGGAGGAAATCTCGGGGAAAAAGAAACTGCGGTGTGCGGTCGAGTCACCTTCTAGGAGAAAAGGACAGAGACGGAAATGATAAAACGAAGGTCTCCTTATTCACGCCGAAACAAAAACCTTATGCGCACGCAAAATTGCCGCGAATAAAGCGCCGGCCGCGAAAGGCCACCGGGAAAGAAAGAGATCTGCCCAGGAAAAACGAGGGAAGGGTGACGGCCTTCATCATTATGACAACACAACAGGAACGAGAAGTTTCTCGTTAATCACAACGAGAAGTGTCTACGACGGCGAAAAAAGAGCAATATGACATGGGGGCAACACCTGGGAGAATCGCGGGTGGATTTTCTGAGCGACAGATAAAAAAGCAAAAAGGAACGACCGACACTTGCCCGTCGGCATTCGCTAGGGAAGGGGCAGACAAGGTCTGTTTTCAAGCATACATCAAAACACACTCCTAGGGAGGCCAGGGTGAGAGATGTGTCGATTTACGGGTGAGGGATGTACAATCTACTCCAGCCGAGGACGAAATTACGAACACCCTCCCGAATGAAAGAAGGAAGGGAAAAAGCACTGGGGTCCCTTATGCCACCGGAATAAAGGGGAGGAAAAGGTCACTCATGACAGAGCAAGGGGATGGGTATGGATCGAATATCATCTGACAGAAAAGAAAAGCCATCATGCAGATGGGGGGGAAATATTCTACGTAATAAGGGGGAGCGAATCGCATCAACATCTCGCACGCCTTCAAAAAAGGCAAGGGAGGAATCATTATGACCCTTTTACCCCGAGACTTCTCAACATCAAGTGGAAAGACGACTACGAGACGAACACTCCGAAGGAGACGAAAAGAAAGGAAAAAATAGCCATAGTCGGCAAAGGGGGGATCCTAGTCTTCTATAAAGAAAAAGGGGTCTAACTATAAAAACAGATACTGGAGCATGGTGAAAAGGGAAGAAGAATAACGAAAGAAAACTTTACCAATAGAGGGGGACTTGAAAAGAATACCCCGTGGACCGGGTCAAAGGAGGAAGGGGCGCTCGGAAAGGGGGTGGTCTGAGGTTAACAAAGGTCTATTCTGAGCGGGACTAAAATCAGTTACCGCCCTCTTTGCGCAGGGAGGGGACAAGAGCAAAGAAAAGAAGAATAAGGCAGCCCCCAACTACAAGGGAAGGTCTATTTAATCAAAGCAGAGAAAGGAACAGAGAGACAGAATAGGACCATGGTTTTAAATAAGAAATATGAGGAAAAAAAAGGCTCGCATCGAAAGAGTGAAGGGAAAACTTGTAAAAGCGCGGGCCGTAAGAAAAAAAAAGTGCAAGCAGGAGCGATCTTTTGTGTTGGACCCCTTCTGGAGGGAAGGAGAGTTAGAGTTACTAAAGCCGGAAAAAAGATCCCAAACATCAACTACAACAGGGAAAAGGAAAAAGGTGGCTGACATCTTATGGGACCCGAGGAGCCCGGCAAACACACGAAGCAAATTAAAAAAAAAACCAGCAAAAGGGGATGCGCTGGCCCGCGGGTCGGAGTTCTTTCCTAAACATGGAAGAAATGAATCGTATTTTGAGTGGAGACGCAGCAGTTTTGCAGAAGACGGGACTCATATTTTCGCCGAAAGGTAACTTAAGAGTAGGAATGGAGCCTCTACAGTGGCGTTTTGTCTTGACATGCCGATTAAAGCCCCAGTGATCAATTGGGGAGTTCTACCATTCCAGCGGTGAAAACAAGATTAAGCGTATGCGTCTCGAACATTGCGAGCTAAATATCCAGTGGAAGAAGGTAGCAGCCGGATATCTCTATCAAAAAAAAATATGATTATAAAACGAAGAGGATGGAAAAGGGAGAATGTCACACGCAGATAGAGGGGTCATGCACGGCGCTGAGAGGGGGGGAGGGCACGGTATGTTCTCCTGGAGACACGCCATTGCGCCAGGTTCTCAGACAAAATCTGCCAGGGCCGGAAACAGAATCTTTAGATGACTATCAAACTCAGTATCTTCGTTAAAGCGGAGAAGACAACGAATCGGAAAGAAGTATGAAAAAACTGAATCTGGGGCGAGAGTCAATCTCTAAATAAGACCGTGACTGGGCCAGTGCTGCCTGTCGAAAGAAAAGAAGCGGAAAGCGCCTCCTCTCTGGAAATCTAAGGAGAAATTTCAGAGAGGGGGGGCGGGAGTCACGGACAAGAAGGGGAAAAAATATCCCCATTGGCGGAAGAAAACAGGTTTGGGGTTTTCGTTGATGGGGGGGGTGCGAGTATCCTTCATCGCAAGATTCCTCGAAGCGAGGAAAGGAGGGTGCTCAAAACCCTCTCTCTAACTGGGACAGGGAAGGAAGAGCTCGCGGCTGAAAGGGGAGGCTCGTGGCTTTCTATCTTCATCAGGTGAAAGAAGAAGAAGTAATATTTAAAACAAGGGGAATCAGATGAAGACGTCTCCGTGCTCAGCTGGCTAAGAGGAAAACCTGGGTATTCTGGAGAGGGGAGCTTCAGATACTACGGACCGACAGAAAGCTCTGGTCAAAACCACTGCTGAGAAAAGGAACGCTACGACCAGCGTGTGAAACGGAAAAAAACACTTTGCAATAGAGTAACCGCATCAGTGAAGAGACAGGAAGTCCCACTGGGGGGGGGGGGTGGGGGGGGGGTGGGGGGGGGGTTTGTGTGGGGGTGGGGGGGGGGGGGGGGGGGGGTGGGGGGATGGCAGCTTGCAGCAAAAAAGAGAGGGTGTTCCACGGAGAAAAGGGGGTAAACGGGCGTTGTCAAATGAGAAAGGGGGGGAGGGATAGAAAAAAGGAGTAGAGTGGGGAGGAAGAGGGATAAACACCCGATGTCACCAAGGGGAGAGCAAAATCAATCAAAGGTATCGATGGCAAAAGGAGGAGAAAAGTCGATGGAGGAAAACAGTTGGTCATATGGGGCAAAGCTTGCAGTCTAGTGAGGGGAGAGGGGGGAGGCCGGAGGGACCATTCCCCATATTACGTGAGAGCGCACGAAACGTTCTTAGAAGAGGCCGATCAGAGAAGATCAAAGAAAGATGAGACGGGAAGGGAAAGGCCATAAGGGAAGAAAGTGTCTCCTATTCCTGCAGAGGAGGGGGAATAGGGGGGACAGCAGGGACTGGGGAGGGAGGTAAATCACTAACATCAACAAAAAAGCGATCATTCTAGGAAAAAGAAAGAAAAGCGGGAGTTTTTTGCAGAAAAAGGGGAAAAACACGGGCTTTTATTTGCAGCAGTCGAACATGCAAGAACGCAGTTGTTTGGGGGATTTATCGCGGCCGGAAAAGGAGAAAAAACGATCTCCAAGGGGTAAATTTACTCTGAGCGACGGGGAGACACGGGTGTACCGGGGGATTACACTAGACCTGCGTCGGGACGGTGAGACTGAATTGAAGCAAACGGCACAAAGGAAAGCGGTCGGGCCTTCCTGATGTACAGGTGAAGAGGAAAGATTTGAGGCAAATAGATGGAAAAAATTGAAAAAAGAAAAAGCAGGAAAAAAGAGAAGAAGAAATAAAAAAAAAAAAAACAATGGGAAAAGTTTTTAATAGAATGAAGGGGAAAAAGAGGCGTGCCGCTCCTGTTTTATCTCTTCAATGCTTATGAGCAGGCGACTTCTTGGAAGGGGGAAACAGGAAGGAGAGGACTTGAGCTCTACATGTGAAGGAACCGAAGGTGTTCATGGTAAACAGTACCCATAAAAAAACTCACTTAAGTATGGGAAAGGGAAGGGGTGTCTGCCGAAACCTCTGCGACACCACATTACCACATGTGAAGGGAGGAGAAAAAAAGGGGGAAGGGGGGATGTGGCTATACCTGAGACTTGGCGCTCGAGAGGGGGAAGGAATGACAAGGGGCCGGGCCAAAGAGAGGCGGGGTGTCGCTGTCCACTATCCTTGGAGGACTAAGCAAAACCGTCTGCAATAAGGGACCAGATGTTATTTCCGGCAGGTCCTGCAATGATAAGGGGTCTGATACCAGTAAACAATTATTCGCCGAGCAAAAATGAGGACTCAAAAAAGGAAAAAATGCCGGGGGGGGGGGGGGGGGGGGGGGGGGGGGGTGGGGGGGGGGGAGGGGGGGTGTTTGGGGGGGGGGGAAATTAACAGCATAACCTCTCATAACAACAAGAACAAAGGGGGAAAAAAGGAGAAAAGATATAGAATTTCTTCATTCGGCCGACCGAGGCCTGGGCTTCGTTCTTCACTGCAAGAAAAGGGGCGCGTTCACGGCGAAGAAAAAAGGGGAAACGGGGATCTTAACCTGGTCAGAAATGAAACGGCGTGGAAAGGACAAGAACCTAGTTTACACGGTATATAAACCGGAAAGAGAACCTGACGTGGACCGCGAAAAGATACGAAGAAGAGGGAGAAAGTAAGCTCACAGAGAAAGGGTACAAGTCTTAGAATGGAGTTTCTACCATTAGCAATCGACACTGTCGTTCAAGCAACCGATGGAAAAGGGAAGGGGGAACTAGTTTCGCAGACACACAGAAAACTACAGAAATGATGGGTACTTGAATACGACGGGGGAGTTGTCATCTTTACTCCATGAAAAAAGTGCAAGGCACGGGCGCTCGAAAAGGCCTCACTTTCTTCTTCTGGATGAAGAAAGGGAGGAAAAAAGAAACGTCGATCACCCCTTATAGAGGACAAAAGGAGGGACGCTCTTCTGAGGCGAACGAGGGCCGCGGGGAAAACTTGAAAAGACTGGCATCACGAAAGAGGCGGTTGCGCCTTCATCCATTTCACACACCGTTAACAGAAAAGGGGGGAGACGGGGAATCACACGGTAAGGGGTACGGATTGACGACGGAGGAAATCAGCATCAAGACCAACAGGAGAGAATCGCTTGGTTCTTACTCGGTGCCGAGTAAAAAGAAAGGAACGACATCCAACGTTAAAGTCATAAAAAAATGGAAAATCAACCATGCGGTGAACAGAAAACAAAAGAGGTATTCCTTTGTTAACGAGGAGGGGAGGGGGGAGAATTTAACGTGGGCTGTGGAATTGCGGTAAACGAAAGGAGCAGAACACCGAGGAAAAAAAAAGTCTCTCCCACCCTCCCCAAAAATCGAGGAGCAAGAATGGACTGGAAAAAAAGAAGGGGGGAAAAAAAACAGTCCTCATAGTCTTCTTTGTTGAAATCGTGCAGGATCGCAGAGGGAAAAAAAGCAGACCATACCATTGGGATGGGAGGGGTTGGGACATAAGAAAAGTCAATCTGGGAATGGAAAAGCGGCAGAAAGCCTTAGCCGGCGCTTTCGGCAAGAAAGGAGAAAAAATGTGCCGCCATCTCACGCGCGCAAGTCCGCTTGTCAAAACGAGCGCGGAAAATGCAAAGGAGGGGGAGGGAAAACCTGGAAATAGAAATGAGGAGGAGTGATAAAAAATCAACCTCTATAAGAAGATAAAAGACCTACTAACAGAACAGCTAAAAAAGGGGAAAAAGGAAAAGGAACAGGCCCTACCACGCACGACGTGGACCAAGAGAGGAGGGGAAGGGGAAGGAGGCCAAAGGGGTATAAGGGAGCGTTAGGCGGCAAGGGGTCTGCGTGTCCCCCTACTTGAAGTCTTTAAAAGGAGGGGAAAGAACGGGTACCGCCGCCTATTCTCGGCGGAAGAGGAAAACCAAGAACTCTGGAGCCTCCCACCTACAAAAACAAAGAAAAGGAGTTGGAAGCCCCAATCTAGGACAATAGACGCGCGGCAAGAAGGGAAATGGGGGGGGTATTCCAACGAGGAGGAGGTAAAACTCAAAAAAAAAAGTGTGTTTTTTGGGGGGGAAAAAAAAAGAAAACACCCAACAACCCCCCTCCCAGCATGAGAAAAGAGAAGGAAAACACTTTAAAGCCTCCGTTTCCTCCAATAAAGTCTGCGGAAAGGTGGAACATTAGCGCAAGGGTTGGGCCAGGAGCCGTCATGCGTCAAACAACGGATTCTACCTGATCGTTAATCTCACATCAAGTCCTGAGGAAGCCAACGCTCCCACCACACATCACCGTGTCACCTGTCGGCTCTGACTCCCATCTGAATGTGTATGTCTCCTTCCGTGCAAACTGTGTGGCGCTCGGGGGAGCCGGGCTGCAGGAAAAGGAAAAAAATCGACAGCCCGGAGATCGGCGCGAAAGCCAGGTCCCCAAAACGGGGAGGCCCTGGACTAATGTGGTCTCTGCAGGTCGTACTAGGAACGAGCTCAGTAAGACGCTCAACCGCGGTCCTGGAGGGGTTTCACGAGCACTCCCCAGGAAACGGATCGCCACTCGCAGAGTGGTGCCGCAGTAACGATGGGAGGAAAGAGGATTAAGGCGCGCTGAAGGGACAAAAGAGAAGGGGAAACGAATGTGGGAAAGACATGTTGAAAAAAGGCATCCACTTCACGAGAGCTTCGTCTATTCTAATAATTGGAACCATAAGCCAAAATCCGAACCACTTAAGCCTCAACGCAGCCCCTTCCAACACTTATCCCTAATGAAGCTATCTATATGCGGTGACACTGTGGTTCGGGGCTGGTCACCTCCCTACCTTAGGAAAAAACCGATTCTGGAAGACCAATCAGGGGGTCGGCAGTAACTAGCAACATGCAGCGAGGAAGGGAGGCGCCAGCGACTCTATTACCGACCGATCGTAGCGCAGAAAGGGATATTTCCTAGTTATCTGGTCAGACGATCTCCCTTCCTATCCGTTACCCTATAAAAACCAACGTGGGACAAAAACCCGCCATTCGTTTCAGATCGTTTTTCTCTCACTAACACTAAACAAGCGACAAAATGAGGCTGCCGTCTTCTAAATGAGACAGTCATCTATAGGTTAGAGAGGAAGGTGGAAAATAGTGAGAATCACGCTATCGAGGGGACAATAACGGCTCTCGGGAAATCAGGCGTAGGGCGTTCGAACGATCAGGTCACTCTGGAGGAGTGGGATTGGCGGCGATCGACATCAAAATGGGGAGCCAGATTATCGACGCGTCACTTAGAGAAGTGGTCAGGAGAGAAAAAGGCCGCTAGAACTCCCTACGCGGCCCGTAAGCTGTAAGGGATCGCTTCTCTGTCATTTTACTTCTTCTCTCACGCTGGTATCTGCAGTTCAAAGTCGAGGGATGTTGATGGGTATCTCCGGCCTAAAGCTCGGCTACCAAGAAATATTCTTAGATAAGAAAACTCGGAACAAACTGTGGGGGAGGTCTAGATGATAGCCAGCCTAGGGAGCGGAGAGTGGGGGTCTCAAAGTGGGTTGCGTGGGAAAAACAAATCGAAACTGATTATGCGCATCTCCTTAAATGGGACGGCAGACAGAATCCCGGTTTTGTCTCTCTTTTTGGGAGAACGGACAACCGGCCCACAGATTGGGCAGAACAAGGGGGGGGACTTTCACTCTGGGGAGGGTGAATGGTGTGGGCGCTGTAGTCAGGAGAAAGTCTTCAGCTATCTCTATGAAATCAGACGGGGTTGGAAACCATGACAAGGAGAGAAATATTGCAAACAGGCCATCTCGCTTTGTCGTAGGATGGAAGCTCTGTCTTGAACGTGCGGAGGAGGTCATTCTATCTTTCCTAGATAGGTCGCGGAAACGTACGCAAGCTTCCAGTATCAGGACTAGATTTTCACAAAAGGGGAAAAAACTTATAAAGGTCTCCGTCTCGCTGGGGGGAAAGAGGGAAGGGACTTCTTGTAGTCGGGGTCATCGAGCTTCCGTGTAAGGGGGGAGGGGGGAAGAAACGCGAAACGCAGGCGGGAAGAAAGACAAGGAAAGCTTGTGAAAAGAAAAAAAATTGCCGTAGGTAAAAAAGAAAGGGAAAAACCCAATTTTCCTAACAAAAAAGGACCCAATCTTGGAAAAGGGGAGGGAAAGCTATGGCTTTAATTGTAGGGGTGCCCAAAATTAGAAAACAGTGGGTATTATAGGTGAACAGAAGGGCTGGTTTTTTGCATCTGCGAGAAAAAAAAGGAAGGAGGATGCTATGCCCAATGGCGCCCTGAGCAGTTCCTTAAGAAGGTAGGAGAAAGGGGGCAAGGAAGGGCTACGGGAAAAAGGTATAACAGGGGATCAGATGGTTCCGAAGAGAGGATTAAGGAGTGAGAGGATGGTCTGAACTAGGGTTCCATTCCCAGAGGGAAGGGAAAAAGAAGATCCCAAACTCTTCCAAAAACAATCCAAAAAAAAAAAATAGGGGGGGTAGTAGGGGAGAGTGGAGCAATCAAGATCCCCAGAAAAGAGAGATCAGTTGACATCAGGGCGAAGGGGAGAAGTCCTTAGTTTATTTTTAGAGGGGGAAAAAGAGGGAGCTGAGTCTTTCTTACATCACTCCCCAAAGTAAGAAGGGGGGTCAGCAGGGAGGGAAAAAAAATAAGCGGGGTGGTTTCACTGCTCTTTGGCAGCGGGTTCAAAGGTTTTCCTAAGCGAATTGAAGAAAAGGGGAAGTGGAAGTCTTGAGGTGGGGGCTGTTTAGCAAGGGGCGAGCCCGAGCCAGCGATTAGCCCCTGTTTAAAGGTTGAAGGAAAAAAACCCAGGCAGGGGGAAATAGTACCCGTGTTCTGAAAAAACGCTCACACAGAGGATGTGACGGGGGGGAAAAGGAAGGAGTCCGAAAACTTCACCGAAAGGGGAAGGGGGGAGAACTGAACAGTTGGACGTGTGGACCAAGATCAAACATAAAAATACTCTCAATATTGACTTGGCAAAGGGAAGGGGAGGATCTGGATGAAGCGTCGACGTCGTTGGTGTCGGAAGAAGGCAGGAGAAAGGGGAAAACGTGTCCTACAGGGGTGAATGAACCGTCCATGGGCGACAGATACAAAATTGGGCGTGTGTGGAATGCCCAAAAGGAGACACTTACAATAAAAAAGAGTGAGGAGGGAAGGGGGTTCTGCGAAAACTCGGGGACGCCATCTTCCATTACAAACATGGTAGTGGGATTACTTAACGATGTGGGAGTGGGGAGAGAAACGCTGGGAGAACGCATCGCCTAGCGAAGGGTCAAATCTGCCGGGAGCAACCAGCTTCGCGCGCTTGTCAGCATGCAACGTCAGGATCCAAAAAAAAAAGGAAGAAGGAGCCATGGGGTGGTGTGGTTGTGGGAGAGGGGGGGGGGTCCGGAAGTCCTGACAATGGGCCTTCAAAGAAAAAGATGAACAAAGTACGCCGGGGTCCAATGTCGGTCGAAGAGCCAGCGTCAAGGGTGTCGGTTGTGCGTTTCAAGAAAGAGAAGAAGAAGGGAGGGATGAAAGGCACGGCTGCAGA
>Ga0179593_1443821_pt1 | contig 14085 bp, 17 predicted proteins | sample CZODoug2_1_08_16_FD_185931 | JGI IMG/M metagenome (GOLD analysis project Ga0179593, IMG submission 185931) | Vadose zone soil fungal communities from Angelo Coast Range Reserve, California, USA - CZODoug2_1_08_16fungal (PacBio error correction) | ecosystem: Environmental > Terrestrial > Soil >...
GAAGGCGAGTCGCGGAGAAGCGGGGCGGAGAAAATAGTTGAGATATGGAGCAATGAAGTAATAACTCTGTAAGACGCCTACAGAGGGGGGAACGTGCGTCAACAACGAGGAGCGAAGGGCTGTTCGATATCCAGGGGCAGTGGAGCCTGAAGGTGAAACCTCAGCGGGGGGGGGCTGGATCGGCGGAGTACAAAGGCCCATGGGGGGTGTGGGGGGGGGGGGGGGGGGGGGGGGTGGGGGGGGGGGTGGGGGGGGGGGTGTGGGTTCATGGGTCAAGTGAGGCACTGGTTACCCGGGAGAGTTTGTGGTCGAACCTTGAGCATCAAAGATTTTAACCAAAAGAGAGGTAAACAAAAGCCCGAAGTTGAAAGAGAGTCGAGTTGGTAAAGGGTGGGTGGAGAACTAAGAAAGGGGGACAAGGTTCAGGGCACACCGCATCTCTAGTTTCGTGTTTCTAACTGTAAAGGTGCGGGGGGAAGATGGTTCGAGGACGGTTACTTGACGCGAAAGGGGGGTACCGATTGTCGCGACCAAATTGAAAGGGCCGGGGAATCAAAGTGGGTGATGACCCGTACGAAGCAACAAAACAACCACTCGGGTTATTGAAGATGACTGCCCAAAATAGAGGGAAAAAAAAAGAAGAAAAGCAAGGGGGGATGTCAGATTGTGGGGATTAGTGACAGGGATGAAAGAGCCTTCAAACGGGTGTCGTTGGGGGAGGGTAATAAAACTGAGGCTAGTTGGCAGATGCATAATAGGAAACAAGGCGACAGGAGCATGGTGTTTCCAGGCGGGGTGGATTGGGGTCAACGCTTCGCCAAGAAAAGACCTTGTCACGTTGGGAAAAGACCTGGGGAGAGACCGGAGGGAAAGTAAATCGGCTAAGCGAATAGGGACGTAAGCATGTCGCCGAACTCTTGTGAGAGGGACATAGGCTATAATACCGCCATCCAGCACCAAAGAAACGAGGTGAAAGATAGAGAAAGAGGGGGCAAAGATCAATGGTGACAATCTTCCCCAAAAAGGTCAAGATGAGCGAGATATCGGTAATTTCAGCGGACTAAAAAAAAAAGTGTAAATTCGCCAAAAAAAACAACACAGCAAAGACGGACGGAATAAGAACACAAAAACTCAATCATCCCAAAGGGGACCAGGCGGATCGTAATTGAAAAAGGAGGGGAGGGTAGCAAGTGGTGGTGTGTCTCATCCAAAAATCCAGTTCGTAGAAAAACTAACAATGGTGGGGGGGGTGGGTGAACGGGGGGGAAGATACACGAACATACATTAAACAAACTAACACCCCTGAGGGTTAATTACCCGATAGGGGCTTACTCGAGGTTATGAAGGGTGGGGGGAGGGGGGGGTGGGGAGTTAGTGTGGGTTGTCGGGTCGTGTGGGGTTGTGGCAGAAAAAACGCAGGTCAATGCTACTGGACAAATAACATAAGGCCTCATGAATGAAAGGAAAAAGACGTCCTTGGGAAAAACTTGGAACAAATAATGGAAAAGTAACCAAAGCACGAAATAAAAAAAATTTAAATAAGGAAAAAGGGGTGGGGGTCGGGGGTGAGAAAAAGAATTAAATCACAGGCAAAGGAATATACACAAAAAAATCTGAAGATCAACAAAACACAAACATGCAACAAACATAAGAAAAGCTAGGCAAAAATATGGGATGGTTGGTTCGACTGGGGGTCTGGCAGGTGCTTACGAGGGGTTGTGAAGGGGGGGGGGGGGGGCAGTAATGGTGCAGAGGTTTGGTTTGAGGGAGTTGGTGGGCGGGGAAAAAACCTACGGCCATGAGGCAAGTCATACCGACAGGAATTACAAAGAAACTCCAGAAAGACTAAAAAAAAGGATGGGGGAAAACAGTAAAAGCAGAGCACGCCGGACAGGCCATACACATGAAAAAGGAACAAAATAGAAGGGGAACGCAGAGACTTCTTGAGAAGCCGTAGATTTTCAAAGACTATAGGTTTTTGGATGAAACGACTTCTCTTGGAAATCAAACAATGAGCAGAAAATAGTTCATTAGAAGGTGTACCCGTAAGAAAAAAATGATAAACGCAAAAAAAAGGAGTGATAAATCTAGACCTGACAGGAGGAACGTAGACCGAGGAAGGGTGCGAAAAAGACGCCAAAAGGCAGAGGTGTACACAAAATAACAATCAAGATCAAAGAAAAGAGAAAAACGTAAACAAACGTTTTGCAAAAGTCACAAACCCAAGCTTATTCAATGCGTAAAGTAATAAGAAGTGAAGGAGGTCTACGTGAAAATAACCAAAGCGAAAGAAAAAAAAACCCTTAATTGACAAATCAAAGTAAAAATCAGCAGGTGTTGAAATGAGGAGCAACAACGACAAGGGGTGGTGACAAAAAAAATAAGATTAAAAAATATATGGGCGTGGCAAGAGGTGCGGCACGTTCCCTCCAGGACGGAAGAGAAAGGGGGGCAGAAGACTGCGATAGTTGGGGGGTTGGGTTGGAAGGGCTGGGGGAGTCGGGATTTTGCTCGAACCGCGTCGTGGTTGAAAAAAACCCGAGACAGGGTCGAATAAAAAAGGGTACTGGGTAACGATTGGGCTAAAAGGCAGGGGATTGAGAATAAGGGTTGTAAGCAAGCCACACATGAGAGAGGTGGAATCATTTACCTATGCGCAATATAAAATTCAGAACAAAAGAACTGACGAAACGAAATAGAAAAAAATAGGGAAAAAAAAAAAAAAGAGAAGGTGCTTCAACGGCGAGAGGCTGGAGCGGCTTCTTTGGGGGGGATGGGTCATCAACGGCAGGGTGCAAATGGATAGGAGGGGAAAAAAGTGGGTGAGGGGGTGCTTTGGGGTACGCGCAGGGAAAGGGGGGGTCACTTGGAAACTAAGAAGCAAGGTAACCTGAATATGACGGGTATCGTAATCCTGTAAAAAAACGGGAACTAGGAAGGTTCTTGCCTAACGAGACCGCGAGGTATCAACAGAAGAGGGGGGAATACGGAGGGATCGTTGAGGTGGGGTGAGGGTTAGGGTACTCTACTACCGAAAAAAGAAGCGGGATGGGTCCACCGAATAACGGGGATCGGGAGGGCGATGGGAAGCAGCCGGGATCTTCAGAGGAAAAGGGAAAGAGTGGATGGGTCTATCGAGTGAGAGCCTGGAAAGGATGGAAAAGAGAAAGAGGAAGAAAGCTAAAAAATACAAACTGGGGCGTGCTATGCCGATAGATATGACGGCAAGCGCTAAGTTGAAACAACCTTAAGGGTGGAAAAGCGTGAAAAACAAAAGATGACGTTGCAGGCGCGCGTGGGACTGCATCCCAAAACAAAATAAGTACAAAAAAAACCAATAGAAAGGGTCGTCATAGGGTGGATCCGTCGGCATTCAGGGGGAGGAAGGAGGGAAATTCAGCCCTCTCTCTGACCATGATGCGATAGATCCGGGCACGTAGGACTTGGGAAGGCTTTAAGGGGGGAAGAAAAGAAGATTCATATCAGGGAGCAGGTGGTATGATGCAAGGTGTGTAGGACTGATTGGGGGCCATTGGAAGAATAGGGAAGGTTGTCGCCCATTGAAGAACGAAACGGGGCGGTAAATGTGGTCTGGGAGGACTATAGCAGATAAAAAACACGAACACGCTAGAGGGCCAAGCAAAAGTGCCGGGGAAGACAAAAAAGTAACGGGGGGGGGGGGGCGGATGGGTGGGCACTCAGAGAGGCAGGAGTGACAACGTCTGGGGGGAACACCATTAAGAACTACCACGGACAAAAGGCTAACTCCTAAGGGTCAGAAAGGGGGGGGGTTTGCAAAAAAAAAGCGAAGTGACCGAAATCGCTCGGAAGGGAGAGAGGGGCCCAATAATTTCGCGCTAGGAAAAAAATCGGGAAAAATGTAAGGCGAGGGCCACGGCTGCAGGGAGGTGGTAGGGTTCTCTGAAAAAAAAGGCCGAAACTTTGCGGGTCGACGGTCACGGGGCCGGGTCTGGAAGGGGGCGTGGGTGTCGTCAGGTGGCGGAAGGAACGTTTTGGAAGAGATTCGAATGGTTACTGGGAACCCAGATCATTACCGAGCATATAACCAAAACTCTCGATCTCTTGGTGCGTCTCTGCACAGGTGGGTGTCCTAAGCGTGTGGAGGGTGAGGTGGGTGGGACCTTTTACAGTGGAGGAGGGGTCCTGGCGGCCATTCTGAAAACCCTCCGGGGTAGAGGGAAAGCTCAGAGTAGGGTTGTGTGATGCGATGAATAATCTGGTAAAACCCACAAGATTAGAGAACAAAAAAAAATAAATCCAAAGAGGTGTGGGGGAGGGAAGGAAGGAAAAGAAATGGTCGGGGGCAGGTTAGAAAAAGTATGTCATTAATTACACACAAAGGGGAGGACAACAAAAAGAGTCATTGCCGAGACAAAAGTCGTGGGTAGGGGTGCCTGGGCGCTACAACAAAGAAAACTTTTGCCAAAAAAATTAAAATAAAAAAAAAAAAAAAAGCGGCACGAGCCTGTTGCGCAACCTGCGAGGTGAAGGGGGAAAGTCTGGCCTGCCGCAGTGGGTGGACCCTCTCTGGATTCTCCGTCTTCTTAATATCTGAGAGGCTCTCGCAAAAGCTAAAGGGACGATAACCATTAGGGGGTCCAAATTCGACGCGCCGATACGGACTCCCATCGTGCTAGAGTTTGTGGGTCGGTAGTCTGGTGTGAATTTACCAAAAAGGGGGTGGGGGGGGGGGGGCGGTCATAAAGGGCAAGGCGAGGGACTCTAGGGTGTGGGCGTTGGGGGGGGGGTGGGGGGTGCAGCGCGATATGGGCAGGCTTTAGAATGGGTGTATACTTCATATTTAGTGTGGCTTTGAAAAAGGATCAGAGAAAATAAATGTAATATTGGATGCTCCTGCGGGGGTCCGGGCACATAGGGAGCGGGGGGGGGGTGGGGGGGGGGGGAGGGGGGGGGGGCGAAAAAAAGAGAACACAACGTTCCATAAACAACAACCAAATACAATTGATTCTGTGTCAGCAAATGCGCTGAATGAACCAAGGGGTCGTAGGGGAGGGGCGGAGAGTCATGGTGGCTTGGGAGGTGGAATACGATTGTTGGCCCTTGATACAGCATAGGTAGTTTATGGGTGCGTCCCTCAGAAATTAGAAGTGAGGCAGATTGGGTTGGCTCGGATTTGGGTAACGGCAGGGGAGGGGAAAAAAGATTTAACTGTTGCTCTGGGTGATTTGGGGAAAAAGGGAAGCGAATGGGTCCTTCTGGAGGATGATACTCTAGGTGGGAAAAAATAGGCGTTACGGTGAACTCGCCAGACTTGGAAGGACACACAGCAATTTGGGATCTCGTCCAAGACCGGGGGGTCGGGGGCATTTGAGGGATTTCGTGATGCACTAGAGTGCGGCGGGGAAAGTCTGAAAGTACTGGTTGGTTTGGGGATTAAGCGGTGCGTATCCTGTATCACCCTGAAGGGGGGTTAGAAGGGTGACTAGCGGGGGGAACCGTGGAAGTTTCTGGCGGCGGAAGAGTGTGTATTGCATCAGGGGAAAGGGGAAAAAAGGGGAGATCATGTTCTAAGGGTAGGACTGGGGGGCGGCGCGGTGGCCGAAGGGGTGGGACGTACGATAGGGTGGCGGGGACAAGGCAAAAAACACAACTGAAAAAAAAAAAATCATGGGAGATGGGAGAATCAATAAAATAAAGATAACACACTAAAGAAAAACAAAGATCCGCCAAGGGTCGGAAAGAACCCAAAATAAAGAGGTTCCTTCATTGAAAAATAAAAAAAAATGGACAAACAGTAGCGAGGTTGGCGAGGAGGGGAAACTTAGGTCTTGATTGTCTATACAGGTGGGAAAAGCGGGGGAACCGATCAATGGGTGAAAAAATCGAAAGCACTACAAGAATTAACTGGAAGGAAAAAAATAGAAAGAAACAAATCAACATATTAGGAAAAAAAAAAAAAAAAAAAAAAAAAAAACAAAAATGAGAGTTATAAAAAAAAAAACTACAGAGAAATAAAAAAAGAATGAGGAAACTCACACGAAAAAAACATTGGCAAGAGAGGGAAACCCACACGACAGGAACAGAAAGACCCAAAGACGACGCCAAAGAAAAAGGGACAGACATGTAATTACAAAAATAGAATTCAGTGCGTGGAACTTCCTAGGCGAACTAAAAAGAAACAACCGGGTCGGAAGGGGGGTGAAAGGGGGAGACGTGATCCCCTCCTCCCAAAAAGGGGGACCGCCTGGGGAAGAGGAAAATAGTAACTATAACAAGGCGGGGGACAGTGAGGAAAAAACCCGTTGCGTGCATTATCTCGAAATGATGCGGTCGTCTTGGGTGGTTTGGGGGAGAAGTGTCCAGCACTGTAGAAAAAAGAAACTGAAGAAAAAAACGTAAATAAATCCAAAAATATTAAAAAGGAAAAAATAAAAAAAACAGGGAGACTAAATCAATAAAAAAAAAAAAAAAAAAAGAAACACTTAAGAGGAAAAAAAAAAAAAAAAATAGGTGCGAAAAGGGGGAGGGGGGAATAACAAAGATATACTCCAAAAAATCAATCAAAACAAAATAACCAACACGGACTTGTAGTGGGTCTTAACGGGAGGCGAACTGGGCTGCTCACTGACCTCGCTGGAGACCAGAAGGGGAACCAATGGGCGCTGAACTCGACCGGGCACAGGAAGGGCCTGTGGGGGGACCGGGGGGGGGGGGAAAGTGGCTTCAAAAACGGAGTGGCGGGGACTTCGATCGCCTGAAAGAAGGAGGGCGGGTCAAAATGGACGTGCTGGGGGGGGGGGGAAGGAGCGGACAGCTCCAGGGCGGTCTTGAGGGAGCACGCTCGACGGAGAGGGGGGAATTTCTACGCAGGAGCTGCACTGGGAAACGAATAAAAGGGGGGAAACACGGATTCTGGTCGCGAGCGGGGTGGGGGGGGGTGGTTATAAAATGCAGGATTATCAAGTGAAGCATCCTACTAGGCGAGGGGGTCAACTGGATTTTCCCGGTGAGAAAAGGGAAGAAAGGTACAACGAGTTCGGACTAGTGGGGAATTTGAGAAAGGGGTAGTAGAAGGGGAGCACAAAGGAAACATCAAAAAAGGGTTTGGAGTGCTCTGAAGGGAAACACAGCAGGAGAACGCAGTGCGACTTATGATTTGGGAGGGGAAGTTTCTGGGAAAACGGAAAATCAAGGTTTTCTTGGGGGGTTTCAGGGGGGATCTGGCATTGATGACGAAAGGACAGATCATAGTGGAGATAAAAAAATTGCAGGTAAGGCCCTCACCGCCAAACTAAAGGGTGCACGGTTGGACAAGTATACCATACCATCGGAGTTGGCTTAATCAGGTAGAAATACTTTTTAAAAGAGCGAGTCAAAACGAAACGCCAAGAAAGGAAGGCCCAGCTTTGATTGGGTGGGGGGAGTGAGGGACACGTGAGGTTCCAGAGAACCACTTTCGTAGAGAGAGAGGAGAAAATCCCTATTGCTTCGAGCCGGCACAGAACGTTCAATTTCCAAACTCAAAAAAGCAGAACGTTGAACGAAAGAGGGGGGGGGCGGCCGGACATCAGAAGGAGGGATGCGCGAAAAAATCCGCAGAGGAAAGCAGAATTTTTTCTGCTAACGAAAAGATAGGACAGCAAATCGACACCGGGGACCAGGGATGGGCTGGTAATTAACGGGATGGAAGACATCTGGATTTTAGGGGGGGCTGGTGTGGGGGGGCAGGCCGGGCAGGGCGTTTGAGGGGCGGGCTATGAGGAATGGTAAATCGGAAAAGAAGAATCCAAGCGCTGGGTGGGCACCGATGGGTGGGGGGGTTAAGTGCTAATGTGGCAGACCATATACGGGGTTATCAACGTCAAATTAAAGGAAGGAGGGAATCCGCCTGCTAGTCGCAGTAACGGTCTAGAACTGCACGGTTCCGGACGAAAAGAAATCAAACTATATGCACCAACTCAGGGTGGAAAGAATTCGAAATGGAAGTACAGATAAAGGCGAACGTAAAAAGCGAACTTAAAATAGGGGGGGAAAACGGAATCAATCGTGGTTCTCAAAGTGGTGTTGCACTTGAAAGCTAGTTGTCAAAAAAGGGAGATTCTCTTCGAATCACCAGCGCTTTTACGGGATAAGGAGACCTAGGTGGTCGGGAACTGACGAAAACTTCTGACAATGACGCCCGATGGGCGGAAATGGCTGTTGAAGCGCAATAAAAGCGAGGAAAATTTGCAGGTGTACCAAAAGAATACGAAAAAAAAAAATGGTGGGGGGCGCGGAGAAACCAAGTTATCCTGGGGGCTGGGGGGAAAATGAGTATCGTGCAGAGAAAAAAGCGAACAAGCCAAAAATTGGGGGGGAATCCAAGTCCCCAGCATTGTGGCAACAGGAGCTCAAGGGGAAATGGTTGTGCGTCAAAGCAAAAAAAAACGCCCGAACTGAAGAAGAGACTGTCGAGCGGAGGAAGGAAGGGAAAAAGGATCTGAAGGTAGCGAAAGTCTCTATTGTTTGAAAACCAGAAAAATCCCGTAGTGGCGATAAGGGCACAACTTCACGCTAAAGGTGAGCCCAACCAGAAGTATAGTCCTTCAGTTGGAGTAGAAAGAAAAACAAGGAGTTTGTGCCTTAGTAACCCGGAACGGTTTTAAAAAAAAATCTCACATTGGGTTGGTCTTCCGCAAGTAGTCACCAAAGAACCGTTACGCGGCGGACAGATGCCTCAAAGGAAGGTAATTAAGGGTAAAGAAAGGGGGGCGGTCGGGGTCAGATCGAAGGGACACTTAGATTTTTCCAAAGACGCTCACCCGGCTCCTCAGAATTGCGGATCCGCCGCGGGGCCTCTAAACATTTCGTTCCGGGAACGCTGAACCAGAACAAGATAAAAGCGATCCAACTGAACGGAAGGGAGATGGTAGTGTTTGGACGCAAGTGAGACCCTGGACGAAAGGGAAGGAACGGGCGTGACCCGGAAAAAAAAAACTCTTTCTGGAAGAGGGGGGAGAATCATCAAAGCAGTAAACGGACCAGGAATGGCTGTCGAGAGGATCTCAACAAAAAAACGGAGAGGGAAAGAAAGGAAAAGAGATCGACAAAGATTAAACGTTCAGGGGAAACGATCGTCAGGGGGATGACATCCAAGCGCTAAGAATGCCGCGGGGGAATCAATAGGGCTGGGCGCCGGGGGGGACAGGAAGCACCGAGAAACCGGTCAACAGATGACAATGGTAGAAAAGGGGTGCCAGAGCTGTTATCAAAAAAAAAGCTTCAAAGGGCGTGCTGAAAGAGAAAGCCCCGCGTAGATTACTCCGGGGAAACGACGGAAGATATCACCTAATAGTAAGGCGTATCCTTTCCGGCGAAAGGGATTGAAAAAAGAGTATTCCAAGGCCGAAAAGAAGAAAAAAAAGGTTTTTGAACTATGGGGGGATAAGGGAAAACGAGTTGGGGGAGCATCAAAAGGCCCTAAAAGGGGGGGTGGGAGGAAGCAGAATTCCTCAAAACAGCCCAAATCTTGGTGACTACAACGGGGGACGTGTTCGGAGACCAAGGGAGGGGGGCTTCGGCAGAAGAACGAAAGGCAGTGAAGAGACAGGTTGGCTACCCAAGCTCGAAAGAATGGCCATTAAGCGGTAAAGGCAGCGGTTTGAGGTTTAAAAAATCGGTGCGCGTGGAAAAGGAAAAAATACCAGACTCCCGAGGGGTGCACAAAATTCTACGAGAAGCAAGAGGGGATGAAGGGGGCGGTAATCCACGGAGAAGCTTACGCCACATGAACTTCGTGGACAGAAAAAATCTACTTTCACTGGAAGTTTCTGTGAGCCCACAAACAAGGCACGGTGAGCGAGTTTTCTTTATCTGAAACGAGACAGAATGACGCCACCAACCACGAATAAGCAAAAGTGGGAGGAGCTGGAAAAGGGTACAGTCTCGTGATTTCTTTAGGATTGGGGGGGAAACCACACCGGGGAAAAACCGGGAAAAAAGTTGTACTCAAATGGTCGAAAGCGAAAGCTAGTCCGAGTCCGTTGGTTCTAAAGAAGTACAAAAGGGTCAAAGACGGAAAATAGCGTATTTGCGTCAACGAGAAATCAAGTTTCTCAAAGGAGGGAAAAAAAAAAAAACCGAAATACAATCGGTTTCCTGAGAGATTGGGGAAAGGGGGGGAGACGAGGGCAGGTAAAGTGAGCATGTCGATAGGTACTGAAAAGGCGAAGTCGGGGCTTTCTTCTGTGGGCAAAAAGGATGGGAGGCAGAGGGTATGAACATCCGGCCGATTATGACGCAAAAAGGCCGGGAAGGAGAAGTAGTCGAGCGAAAAAAGGGGAAAGTTGAATTCGGGATCAGATGTCCAAGGACGTCTAAAAACACGGTAAGCAGGGGATCACCAAACTCGGGGAAACGTCATCTTGTCAATCACCCAATTTCTTACGATGCCTAAAGATAACATCGCCTATCTTGACCCCACACACCTGCCAAAACAGAAAGGGGAGCAATCGAACAACCAGAATAATCAAAGAAAAGCTGATGAACACTATTGACAAGCTCAAGGTGAGAGTTTCTTTCCTAGAAATGGGGGGGGGGGGACAACCCAACATGTGGCAGCGGTTCCAGCCGAGGAGAGAAAATCGTAATTAAGGTCTAGAAGGGGAAATGAATGCGGTGGCACCTCGTTGGTAGCTGGTTATTGTGTGAAGGTCAGATAGGGGCCCGGCAAAAGCGAGATGGTCACCGGATGCGAGCATTCACGCCCTGTGTGAAAAGGGCACAGCACGGGGAGGGGACTCAGAAAAGGCACTTCCTGGTGGTTTCTTCGGGAGTCCCCGAATCAAATTTAAGAACGAGTCTTAGGAAGGTTTAAGACTGGAGAGAGGGTACAAGTGGATCAACTGTACATGGGAAAAAGAAGCAAAGTTTTCGGGAGTAAAGGGTGACCTGCCGATCACTTCCAAATGGGTGCCAGTGTATCCCTTCAGACAAAGAAGAAGGTAACAAAAATACAAAGAAGACGGGGGGGGATGGGTTTGAGAGAAAAACAAAACTGAAAGGAGACGGACAAATCATTAAAGGGGGGTAAATGTCAGATATCAGCATAGCTAGGCTCTTTAAAGGAAGGTCAATAAACGCTTGGGGGGGGTGTGTGTTTATGCTATTGCGCGACCATTTGAGCTAAAAGAAATTAAAAAAGTTGCGCTAAGTAAGGAGGTAAACGGTGGGAAGCCCATGAGGAAGGAAAATACACAATCGGTGTGAAAACACCAACGGAGAGGGGCGCAACGGAAAAAAAAAGGCCTACCCAACTGGAACCACACAGGCAACTGCTCGAAAAAAAGAGGCACGGTGGTACGTGCGTAGGGCCACACTGGACCAGGGAGAACGTACGAAAACAAAAATCACAACGTCCGGGGCGAAAAATTTTACAATTCGAAACGCCAAACGTCCATGGGCCCAGGTTTTTAAGGGCATCGTCCACGAAGAATATTTAAGTTTCGGAGGGACACACCTGGATCAGGGCGGATAGAAGCAAAGCCCCAGCGAGGAGGTGGGGGGGGTCCGGAAAACTGGGGAAACAAATGAGCGGCTGTGGAGGAGGGCAAGGGGGGGCTCTGAGACCTCCAAATAGGGTGACCTTTCTACCGGCGTGGTCAGGTTCAGGGGAGAAATCGCTATCATCAAAAAAACAACAACAAGGGAAAGAGGAAAGAATAGCGGCTCTTCAATATCCGACATCGGATTCGAAACTCGTTCTATCGAGCAAATGGGGGAGTCTGCTAAAGAGTTCAAACTAAAGAGGGCACTCTTGCAAAAAACAAGAGAAAAGATCCGGAAATCAACTGTCGGGGGAGCCGCAAGGGAAAGATTAGTGTGCTGGATCAGGAGAGGAGCCAGGAACTGGGCGGGGCGTGGGAGAAAAAGAACGGATTTTCTCCCCTATCTTTTGGTCTATTGTGCGGTACAACTTGCGAAGGGAGATGGAAACGATTAAAAGGAAAGAGGGTCGCTATATGGAGTTGGGAAGGGGGGGAATATCATAGGCAATAAGGCAAAAGCACTTCGTTCTGGGGGGGCAAATTGATGCCGGGGGGGGGAAGGAAATTGGCCGGTAAAGAAGACCGGGACAGGAAAAAGCAACAACGGGGACCAGTCGAGGGGGTAAGAAGAGGGTAAAGACATACCATCAAAAAACAAATCTTTGTAGTGACAACGGACAAAAAGCACAAGATGGATAAGAATTGGTAAAAAATTGAGGGGAGGGGTAGTTCATTTATGAAAAAAACGCTCAAAGGTTTTGCGGGGTATGTGGACGGGGAATAAGGGGGCATGGGAGGGAAGAAAGGGCCCAGGAATGGGGACTTATCTAATTTCCAGGAGTCCGACAGAAACGTTACAGGTGGTTTAAAAAAAAGAGACGCTCGCTCGGAAGCGACGTACAAAAACGCCAAGACTCTTTTATTTCACCCACGAAGGGGGGCATACCTACAATACCAAGTGGACTCGGGGGAGTTTCGAGAGAGGGGGAAAGGTAGGGGGAACTCATTTGATCGAAGTTCGGGAGCTAGGAGAGGGACTGGAATCCGGACCATATCTGGAAGGGGCAAAAGAACGAGGGCCAACCGTGGAACTGGGGGGAAAGAAACAGTCTTCCATACGCGATGCCATACATACTGTAGGTAGGAGTAATCAAACAATTGATGGGGGCGATGAACATTGGGGTTTAGGGGAAAACCACAACTAATAAGGAACTCAGGGAACAACAGTGCAACGGTATTACCGTGAGGGAAGACTGATGATTACGGTGGTGATTGTGGAGGTAAGGGTTTGTTTGAAAATGTGGGCAGAGGGGGGAAGTCTTGGACGATCAGCGGGAAAGGAATCTGAATCAATGACAGAGCTTGGTGAGACCAGCGCAAATTGGGTGGGTTGCAGGTCCTTGGCCGGAAAAGTCTGAGAGATACCAGGCCGTCGGCCGCCAACAGAAAGGAGACTCGGCATGGACGGGGGGGGGGAAAGCCGGGGCCGGAGAGCATCGCAGGGAGGAACGCTGAGGGGGGCCACGAAAATCACTAGACGAGGTGACCAGGCGCACGGTCACGGATCAAAAAGGGAAACTGAGAACGGAAGAGTTCGGGGGAGAAATGTGTGTGACGTAAACCGCGTTTAGGAAGTCTCTTCTCCAATACAAGACGGTTTCAGATCGAAAGAAAAATGTCTCGAAAACAGAACTTTCTGTAGGACGCTCTAGGAGGAACACATTTGGGCGGTTTAGCAATGCGAACGGAGTAAGTTGGGCACAGAACTCACGCACCAAACGGCAAAAGGTTGCAAGGGGGGAGGGCCAAAGTGATCAAAACTCTGGTTTAAATGGCGACGTTCAGACACAGGGGGGAGGAAGAGTCAGAAAAGGAAAGGGGGGGACAGGACAGAAAGCAAAGGTGTTCGAAAAGAACATGTTGGTTACCTGTTTGGGGGAGGAGGGGTGCGAAAGGATAAAAGTAAACCGTACCGAATAAGGGGAGGCTGTTCTATGGGGGGACCAATGCAGGATGTAGCGAACGATGGGGTGAAAAGACCCATGGACATGTAAGAGGAAAAGTCACAGGGGCTGGACTCTAATTGGGGAGACAAATCTGGCGTACGTTACCTTGGAGGCGCCGAAGGCACGGGGAGAGGGGGGTCATTACAGAAGAAAACGGGGAGCAAACGCGAAAGCAGGTTATGATTCCGCACAACTTTTCGCGGCGTTGGGGACAGCAAGAGTCCTCAACTTAAAACGGGGGAGGGGACAACGGTAACAAAATGGCGGAGAGGAAATGGACTACCTTCCTGGGTTTCAAACTGGGGAAAGCGACCGTCAGGATACGCCGGGGACTTTAAAGGGAGATAAAAGTGAACAAGGAGGAGATTGTCGTTCCTAAAGCGCAAAGGAGGGGAAAGAACTAGGGCCACAAGGGATCGGGTGCATAGGTTGGAAGTTTTGCCGGTGAGTACCTGGGGGGAAAAACACGAGCGAAGCACCGTAGATGAGGGGACAAACAGGCGGAAAAAACCTTTCGTTTGAGCAGGGGAGAGCATACCATAAATCTTCAGAAAAAGAAAGAATTAATTCTA
>Ga0179593_1388050_pt1 | contig 14084 bp, 22 predicted proteins | sample CZODoug2_1_08_16_FD_185931 | JGI IMG/M metagenome (GOLD analysis project Ga0179593, IMG submission 185931) | Vadose zone soil fungal communities from Angelo Coast Range Reserve, California, USA - CZODoug2_1_08_16fungal (PacBio error correction) | ecosystem: Environmental > Terrestrial > Soil >...
TGAACGCGGGGGGGGAGGGTTTTTAAGTGTTTTCGATAAAACGGAAACCTCGATGGCACCAGTTTAGGTGGAGGGCAGGGGGGTTTGATCAGAATCGCCGTGGATCGGGTCATCCGGGCAGGCTTGTGGAAAAAGGGAAATGTTTCGGGTAGGGGGTGACGAAGTTGCTGGTGGGTCGGGGAACCATGAATGGGTTTAAATTTCGAGAAGACGACGGGACGGCTGACCACACATGGAACCACACTACAGGGCAGGGAGAACGGGAGAGAAGTGCCACGGGACGGGTCGCGAAGGGATATTTCGTTGGAGGGGGCCAAAGGAACGAGGGTTGCGGGGGGGGGGGTGGGGGGGGGAAAGGGTACGGTAAGGGTGTTCGTCAAGGCTGTTGTCCGGTCGGACGGGGGTGTAAAGGGGGACTGGGGGTTGTCAACAAGGCACACGGGGCAGGACGGAAACGAAGATCGGCTGGAAACGGGCGTCAAAAGAAAACAAAAACCACAGCAGAGGAAACCAGGGTGTGCGCACAAAGCACCGGAAGGAACTGGGAGGAAAAAGGGGGAAACTTAACGACAACCGGGGCCAACTGGACTAAAACAAGGAATGGAAAAAAACGCCGGGGCCGAAACGGCAGGAAGTGTGGGAAAAAACAAGAAAAGGGGGTCAAAGGAAAAAGGGCATTGACAAAAAGTTAAAAGCCGTAAGGAGGCGCAGCGAGTGGGCAACCTTAGTTGTTACGGAGAACAAAAAAGGGGAGGAAAAGAGAAAACCTGTGAAAAACCGCAAAATCGAGCCCGAAAAAAACCATTCAAAGCTAAAAAATCGTGCCGGAGGAGAAAAAACGCAGACCTGAAAGCTAAGAGCCACGTTGGAAAAAAGGAAACGAGCAGCAAAAAGGGGGTTCCAGGGGGCCACCTTGTTGGGTAGGCGAAAATGGGTAATTGTCTCCCAAAATAGAGAAAAACGCCTGACCAAAGTCGGGAGGGCCGGGATAAACATAAGAGGGTGGGAAAGTGACTCCTTAGATCAGGGGGGGGCCGGCGAAAAGTTCAGAAACCTGCGGTTTTTTACGTTAAGAGGGAAGCTCCGAAAAAACTATTGGTCCAAGGGAAACGGAAGTATCCAACTCAAGAAAAAAAAGGGAAGACATTTTAAACAGGCCTCGCAAAAAGGTAAAAAGGGTCGCTACACACACAAATCAATTTTTCTGACAAGAAAGAAGCGTCGCAAAGGGGCCGAAAAACCGATCCGGCCAACTCGTTCTAAGGATGGGAAAAAGTCGCCTTCTCGACCGCGGCACAGACGAACCCTTTTCTTGTGGGCATTGGGGTTGACCGACATGAGCTTGTCGTGTCAGCGCTGGCTGGCTGGGCTAACTCCAGTTGAGAAAAAAAAAAAAAAAAAAAAAAAAGCAATCATTAATAAAAGGAGAGTAGGGCTTGGCGGTAACAGTCTGAGGGCGAAATCAAAGGCCCAGCAGGAAGACGCTGGTGTGGCGGTGGAGGGGGAAATTTCTCAGACCTAACGGCCGTGTAGTGGGGTAGAAGGGAGTCTTCGAGCAGGAAAACGGAGAACCTGGGAATAGGGAAAAAGACCAAAGAAGCAGGAAGAAACAAAACATCGGGAAATTCAAATCAAACCCAATGCAATGAAAAAAACCTGACGTTAGGACGTCCTAGAAAAACAACCCTCGGACTGGCTCCATAGAGGGGGAACCAATGGGGGAACACGCGTCAGCAGGAAAACACTCAGATATCACAGAATCCCAAGCTGGAGAAGCCAGGAAGACTGATCAAGGGGAAAAAAGAACGAGTGTTCAAGCAGATAAAATACCATAATCAAGTACATCAACAACAACCGAAAACCATCTATCAATAGGGGGGTGAGCACAATTATCAAACGTAGACACTAATCAACTTGTAATTGAAGCCCGATCGGCCGATAAGAGTCGAAATGGTAAGGCCCCAAGGCGAAATTGGGGAGTTGGGGGAAAGATCCCGGTCACACACCTCACACCCACCCAAATGGAGAATCGAACACCAAAAAAGGTGTGTTTAAAAGAGGAAAATCGCATTGGATAAAACAGCGGGTACTTATGTGGAAAGCAGCCGTGAAGAGAAAGAAACTGAGATGTGATAAAGGGGAAAGAGAAACAGGCTGGGGGGGCGCGGAGGGGCAGTTACAATCACCACGGAACCAAACGGGAAAATCAGTGAAAAAAAGTGGTTGCAGTGAGGGACCAAAAAAAAATGTCGAGAAGCAAATCTTAGAAACTGGTTTTCCAGAGAAACCCAGCACAAAAAAAAGAGCCCAGGAGCACCAGATCCTGAAAAGATACTTCCAAAGAAAAATGAAACGTTTGCACACGGACGATCTAACTAAAAAAATTCAACAACTGCTGTCCCAAGGCTTGACGCCCAAAATCGAACAGGCGAATAAACCATGGGGGAAGAAAAGAGACCAAAGAAAATCAAATTCCTGTCCAGCACCCTCAGGTAAACAATTTGTGAGGGGGCAGATTGTTGCATAACCCTCATACAAACAATCTAAAATATCGCGGAAAAAAAGAGAAAAATCTATTCGCAAGCGGTGTCCAAGAAAAGGCATAGGGACGCAAGAAAAGGGGAGGGGGGGCCGTAAATAGAAAAGGTTCGGGTGCTACGGGAAGTCCGAAGCGGGAAGGGGAGAATGAAGAGGGATCAAACTCTCACTGAAACAGGCGGGAGGACCAACGAAAGAAGCCAATAAAGAGAGAATCACCTGAGGAAAAATGAGGAAATTGTATGCAAAAAAGACGCCCGGAGAGGGAGGCGAACGGTTGGTATGGGGGTGGAAAAGGGACGAACGAAGTTCGCCACTAATAAAAGCCAGGCGGTTATGGGAAACAATACCAGGGACAGATAAGAAATTATTCCCAGTCACAGAAAATGGCGCACGGGAATGACTAGAGCAATCTGAACGGGTTTGGAGAAAAAAGGGGCCAGGGGGGTGGGGGGGTCGGCACGTCACAAGCAAAATTAGCAAAAACGAGGCAAACCCAATGCGGGGGTATCGGCGAGGGCAGAAGATCAGAACCGCAAAGACATTCCCTCCAGAAGCCAAAGCACAAAGAGAAATAGAAAACACGAAGTCGATCCAGAGAGAAGATCCTCCAGCGAACCAGTGGGGAAACGATTCTGGCAGTTGAAGAAAAAAAAAAAAAACAAAAGATTCAGGGGTTGAAACAAGGGGGGAAGAAACCGGGGGGGCAGGGGGGACAGGAATCAAGTGTCGGCGATTAGGGCTGTTATTGTGGGGATCAAATACTCACTCCGACGAAACCCCCCACGGGCCAGCGAGACGGTCCTTCGGGTACCAAACAAAAAACACTGGAATGGAGAGTGGGGGGGGAAAAACAGTCTCGTCTAGATGGTTTAAATGAGGGCGAAGGATCGAAGAAGACAAAACAAGGACAAACCGAACCGACAACTGGATCAAAGGCAGAAAAAGGGGACAGCGGTCTATCTAATGTTCAGATTCAATCCGAAACCGGGGGGGTGGGGCAGGCAGAACAGCGCAGACGTGGGGGGGTGATGCTGGGGGGACAGAGGGGGAAGGAAGGGGACGGGAAGTTTGCGACCTATCACGAAAATTGTTTTCGGGGATGGCGAGGGACTGAGCAGGGGGGCCTGGACCCGTGGTACAAACGGTCAAAAAAAAGAGGCGCGGTCCGCGCAAGGATCCCGGAAAAGTGGGGGGTCGGAAGGGTGAGTAAGAGTGGCTTCTCAGCTAAACAAGAAAGTGATACTCAAACCGACGAGAGTCCTATAGGGCGCTCGGCATGCCTACGCGACCCAAAATGGAGAGAATAAAAAGCCACTTAGCAGGAGTGCAGGGGGCTGGGACAGAAAACCGAGGCTAAGGCGCACGGCGAGACAAAGCAGGCTGAGGAGATAAGTAGGGGGGGAGAAACAAATGCGATTCAAAGTGAGACGCGCTGGGTTGGGGGCAGGTCCTAAGACGATCCCTGATCAGACGGGCAGGGGCGGCGACATAGGGACACAAATCGCATCCCGTCAAGAAGACGACTAAACAGGACAGGGCAAACACTCAATTTTACGGGCGCCGGCGTGGCTTGGAGAACAGGGGATCTTGGTTTGCGATGAGACAAGCTGTGTGCGGGGGGGACGGGTATGAAAAATCGCGAGCAAAACGGTCGGGGCCAGATTCCAGGGGAGGTGAGGAGTTTCCAAACTCTTGCGGGTGGCTCGCCCATGTGGAAAAGGGTGTGGAAAGAGGGTGAAACGAGATCGTGGGCCGGGAAGGGATCGTGCTAGGGTTTTCGGGGGGCCTGATAAAGACAAACTACTGGGTCCTGAGAAAAGGTGGGGGAACAAATCCTGCACTTCCATGCTGACAGGTGGGGGGCACACGCGGGGGGGTGAATGTGAAAAGTGAAAAGCCGAAAAAATGGTGACATGTAAAACATCTACAGACCTTGGCGAAAGGCGCAGGGACACCTTGAAGGCGGGGGAGGTGCATCATCGCAGATGAGAAGAAGCCCGTTCCTATTAAGAGGGGTTATGCGAAAAGGTCTAGGCCCATAGAAAAGGATGTCAGCGAAACGGGGGGCTTGACTCGGGCGAGATTTTTATACAAACTCGGTGAAATCAAAAGTCAGAAAAAAGGCCAAGAGTAAGGAAATCACCAAAGACCTTGGAAAGGGGGAGGGACGGAGGATGAGGAACTATCTCCTGCCCACGAAAAGGGGACTGGCAGATAAGAAGTCGAGAAAAGGCACCACCCGATGGAAGAAAGGGGGGCCTGCTCGGAGGACCGTTGGAGGACAAATCTTTCTTTGGGAGCTGAGAGAATAGAAAAAACAACAATCAAACAGGAAAAACAAGGCAGTCCAAACTGCACCGCAAAATGGAAAAGGGAAGGGGAAAAAATTTGGGTACGGACTAAACAAAAAACGACGGTTGTTTCCTACGGATCGAAGAAAACCCTCGTCAAAAAAGACGCGCACAAGGTGGGAATCAGCCAGCACAGCCAAAGGGGGTCGAATGCAAGGGAGGGTAGTACAAAAACTTTAGAGCTCCCACGTTGTCTCTAAGTATTCATAAGGGATGCGGGGTTTCGACTGGGGGGCCACTGTCCGCCACCTATCGCTAGCTAGAGCCACTTCTCAAATGGTTCAGTACGCAGCCATGGCGAATAACCCGCTGACCAGCGATTAAAAGAAAAAGGGGGGAAAGTAAGCGATATTGGCAATCCAGTCAAGAAACGGGTCTCTGCTCATGACGAAGCAACGATTTCCAGACGGGCAGAGGGTTGGACGGAAGTTCGAAGAAGTTCCGAACTCTTGGAAAGGGGTCAAAAACGCCGGAACAGAAGCAGAAAACACTGAGGAAGTCCTTGCAGGGGGGAAATGAAAACTGCTTGCGCCGGAAAGGAGGGAACGAAAAGGGGGGTTCAGGAAGTGGACAGGTTGGCGGCCAGACAGGGGGGGGGGAGCAGAAAACCATGTGAGGGAAAAAAAAGGGGCGCCAAACCTACTGCCGACCTGGAAAGAAAAATACGGGCAGGGCCAAGAGGAGGACATTTAAAGGGGGGGTTTTGGAGCAATAGAGTTGGGTCAGGTTCGGTCAGAAAAGTTGGGAGAGAAGCATGCTCAAAGCGCGCCGCGAAGGCTAAGGAAAAGTAAAATTACCTACAATGGGAAAAACCTTTGGGGAAAACAAAGGACGGCAAACAAACCCGCGAAACCAGAGTGTGAAAGCGGGGAGCAACTATGTTGCCAGACGGGGGGGGGGGGGGGGAGAGGTTTTGCAACCCCCTGGGGTAAAAAGTGGTCAGCCAGGGATGACAGACGGGTGGCGGACAACGAGGCGTGTGTGATGGAAAAACAAACACAGATAGGTGAAGCAGAAAAAACCGGCGGCCCGGGGTTGAGAGACCGACCAGCAGAACCCAGCAAAAAAGAAGGGCGACAGAAAAAAAATAGTACAACAAAAAAAAAACAAAAACATGTAAAGAAAGAGACCTAAATGGCCCGGCCGACCACGGTAACACAGGTGCAAAAGCTTCCCACAGGATCCCCATAAAGCGAGCCAGACATGAAAAAGAAGTTGTTGGGGGGGAAAAGGTTGGGCAAAAAAAAACACAAGAGCGCGAAAGCCAGAAGAAAAAAAAAAAAAACAGGCCCGGCGAACACCAAAAATAAACACGCCAAAAAGTCAAGAACAGCGTACCACGGCGGGGAAAAAAAGATCCAACCCGAAAATCCCGGAAAACCCAGAAAAAACCAAAAGAGGGTCTATCAAGGAACGCACCAGAAAAAAGTCAGCCTCCCTCTAAACAATTTCCAAAATGCAAACAGGGGAATCGAACGGAATGGAAGTGAGGAACACCACAGCCGCCTACGAAAAAAAGCAACGGCAAGGTACTAAAGGCAAGTGAAACAAGTACCATAAGGATGGAAACACAACCGGTATGTACACAAGGAAGACAAGGTTATCAAAAGACAACCCGCACTTGTGCCGGAACCTGGGGGCGGCACTGGTGAACGGAAGGGACATAGTGGGCAGCCCCAGCGATAAAGGGAAAAGAGCAATAGAGAGGACCCACGCAGGTTTATAGGCCCTGGCGGCCACCAAACAAAAAGTAGTCTTCGAAAAAACATCTCTGGGTTTAACCCGCGGGGGGCATGTGGAGGGGGGCAACATCTCTCTCAGAAAAACAACAAAAAAAAAGGAGTATGCGGAAAAAGGAGGTTTGCAAAGAACAAGTGGACCCTGGCGGAGAAAAAAAAAAGGCCCGCGTAGAGGGTTTCAAAAAGGGAATTCACGCCCATACAAGAAACGCGATCAAAAAAAAACCGAATTGAGGTCGTGGATGATCGAGGGAGGTGCAATCCTCAAAAACTGAAACGTCAGGGAACTGAAAAAAGACAAAAAAGCGGGAGACGGATCAAGTCTATGCCGGTGTTAATGAAAAGGTTGGGAAGAGGGCCGCTGGTTGGCAGGGAGGTACGGCAGGAGGGGGGCTTAGCGGGGGCGCCCGGGGGTGTGAAGAAAAACGACATGCCACGAGGAGAAAACCTGGGGGTTGGGGGAAATCCGATGTTTCCGACGGCGTTGGCGGGACGCGGCGGTTGTTCAAACGAGTGGTGTCCTGAGAGGGGAAATAAGTTGGGGGGAGGTGGGGGGAAAATACCCGGGTGATTGCTGGCTTGGGGTGTGGGGGGTTTGAGGCAGTGTTTGCGGCCACACAACCAGGGGTGGGGAAACGTTGGGCAGGGGGAATGGGCAGGGGGGTGAAGGGGGGTTACAGGGTGGGTCCCGGCCCGGGGGGCTGGGGCCAAGGAAGTGTAGGGGGAAAAAGCCTAGAATACAAAGCTCTGAAAAGGTTGGCTAAACAAAGGGCCACCCCTGCGCGGAACTATGGATCGGAAGGAAACTGACGGTGAGCACCTCTATTGGAGGTTCTCCGTTCGGGGTCAGCTCTGGGGACAAAGGAAAGAGGTGGAGGGGTTTTTTGTTTGGAGGTATCGGTGACGGTAACAGCAAGACGCTGGGTCCTGCTTGTCTGGCGGGGTTTTGCCAAACACGAAAGGGAAGGCACACTGAGGGAAGTTAAAATGCTGGGGGTTAGTGAATCTCAACAGAAAAAAAATCGGGACACAACAGGCGGGGGGTCTCATTCAAGCCGGGCGCGAAGACAGTTTGGGACTGGGGACACCAAGGGGTCACGTGATAGCCAAAAAACCTTTGCAAACTAGAATTGGACCCTCCCACGGAAGGGGGGGGGAAACTCCTTTCTTCCAGTGGTGCCATCTTTTGGGTCAACACAAAAGGAAATGTAGAGGTAGGGGGAAATTAGCCTTTTATCACAGTCAAAAAGGCAGCGGGAAGATGGACTGCGCGCTGTAAAATGGGGCTGAGATAAACAGGGGGAAAAAACAGGCAAATCATAGGGAGTACGAGGAACCCCTCAATTATACCCACTAGGAGTAAAAAAAACGGGAAAAAGCCTGAGAGAAATGCTCAAAAAAAAAGAAACGAGAGAAGACACGGAACAAAACTAGGGGGGGGGGGGGTTTCAAGGCAAAACTGGACGAACAAAGTCCGGTAAGAACCACATCAACGGAAATAGCATGGGCCCCTGGGGGGAGACTTACCGCGCAAAAGCCTGTCGACGCCTATTTAGAGACCCCGGACTGAACGACACAGTGACGCAACAAGAAACAAAAAGGGGGGTTTTTTTGAAAAGTAAGGAGTGATCGCCAAGGATCGGTAACGAAGAGACGAAAAAGTAGGCCTAAAAAAGTCAAGCCAAAAGATGTAGGCTCCCGAACTCATCACTCGAGGGAGAACAAAGCTATGAAAGTGGGGGGCGGGAGAGAAAACGGGGAATGAGCTCGGTTGAGAGCATCACGCAGAAGACGTTGGGCCGACCCGGACCAAATCCTAGCAAAGAGGAGGAAATGGCCCAAGTCCGACCTATCTCGAAGCGTGCAGCGAAAATGGGAGGGAAATGGACCGAACATTAAAGAGGTCTCAAGGGACTAAGCCTCGAGGTTGGTTGTTTGGAAGCCACTGAAGGAAGACAAAAGCAGATCATCAGGAAAAAGTCATTCCGCCGGTGCTTTGAGAACAAAGGACTGCGTAAAAAAAACCAGGGCCATGGGCCCGACCAAAATAAGTAAAGAGTGGTTTTTTGGCGAGACCGGGACCTACTGTCGAGTAGCACGTTATTGGTCGGGAGGGTTGGTGTTCGGAAGTTGTCGCTAGGAAACCTCCAGGAAACGTTCGCCAGAAGGGGGAAATTCATGAGCTCCGAACAAAACATCAACGGTCCCGCAAGAAAAAAGCGGCCATGGGATGCCCTTTACTCACCCTTCCCTCTTATGACTGGGAGAGAAGGACAAAAAGGGAAAAAAATGGGAAGAACAATGTCAAAGCTGGAACGTAGCCGCATCACTCACTCTCGACCATCCTTCTGAGGATCATCGAGGCGGTCGTCACGATGAAGAGGAGAAGGACATGAAAGGGGATCCTCCTCCGTCCATCAGCAACCAAGCGAAAGGGGGGGGGGTTATTCAGGGGGGGTATTGTACTGGACCGAAAGGTCCGTGGCAGATTGGAGGAAAGAGAGGGGCTTCGGGGAAGAAAGACTAGTCCAGCCCGGGCAGACCGGGAGCAAGCGGGGGTAATGACGAAGCCTTCGCAAAAATTCACCCAATTCATGATGACGAAAACAAAGACACCTTCATAAGAAAAACAAGCGCGATGATAGACACACGCCCGTCAAAGGGGGGTGGGGGAAAGCAGAAAAAAAAAGAAGGGGGGCAGAAGAGGAGGGGGGCTCTGTGAAAAAGGTCCCAAGCTTGGCGCAAACAAGCTGGGGTGAAAAGACACTTCACCTCACAGGAACAATGGAAAAAGTTGGGAAGGAAAAGGGGAATCAACCACCGTTGCCTAAGGAATCATAATTTTACCTGGCTTTCCCCCACCAGGAAGGCAAGGCCCCAAAAAGAGGAAACCAATTGCAGGTACGTCGGCAGAATCGTCCTCTTCACATGCGGCTCCAAGCAATGCCGGGGACAAGCGAAAAAGAAGAACCAAGGTGGGAGAAAAAGAAAGACCCAAAGCACGATAAATGCCCAGAATCGTCGGGGGGGGGGAGGGTTTCAAGACCCGCCAAAAAACAAACAAAAAGCAGGCGAGAAAAGCAAACAAGACAAGCGGGGGGAGGAAGCCCGTTAGAAAAGCAACGCAGTCGCCAAAGAAAAAAGGCGTGGGGGGGGAAGGAAGAATGAAATAGGGGCACAAACGTCATCTTGCCGCCTAGGAAAGTAATAGGTGACACTGCCCCGGACAAGATAAAGTAGCGAGGTAGGTGTAGGGGGTAATCTCAAAAACATAAAAAGACGAGGAGGGGGGGGGAAATGATAGTGTTCAAAAGACCTGTATTATCTCAAAATTTTTCTGGGGCGAAAAGGTTAAGGTGGCGACGGACAGGCCTCTTCCAGTACCGGAGGAAAGAAGGGGAGGAAGATTCATATAAAGCAACGTCCCTCTGGGTTCACGGCCACCACCATACATCCAATGAAGGAGGGAGATGGGGGGGAAGGGGTCAACAAAAAAGGAAGCCGAGGATTTGAAAAGCGGCCAAAAAGAAAAAAGGGGAAGACTTGCAGTTTTTTCGAGAAAAGGGGAACAGGGGGGTAGCGAAAGCAGAAAGGGAGCACCTCACGGCCCCAAACCATGGGAAGATGGTACAGTATCAAGAGATCGGAAAAGCAAAAAAAATCATGAACTCAGGATACTATTACAACGCAAAGCCCCAAATCAGGGAACGGAGCTACTGAGGTGAGGTAGTGTCAATTCAGAAAAAATACGAAAAAAGACCTTCAGAAGATCCGATGGATACCCAGGACACACTGTTCGTCGGGCGGGGAGGGAGAACCACCCCCTCTGCACCGAGCGGATGGGGGGGAAAAAAAAAAAACAGGAAAAGATGGTGATACACCGGATGTCGGCCTAAGGCAACTTATAGGGGGAAGTTGTAGGGGTGGTTAAAAGATGGTCACGATATAATACCGCAAGCACAGGTATACACCATAAAGTCCCAAACAACGGAAAGTGAGTCATGGGGAAAAAAGAAAGGAAGGCGAGGGGGCTGTAGGGGCGAGATAGATCGAAGAAAACCAAAGACCCCATAGAAGAAAGTGAGTCGGAACAAACCGCAAATGGTCAAATCAACCTGGGTCACAGGTCAGGAAAGAGAAAAATGGCCGGTGGTGTGCTCAGCACCGCCAGGCGGGGGGGTGCCATTAGGGGGAGGGGGGGACAGGGAGGGGAGCGGGGTGGTGAGCCGTAGGGAAAAAAGTGGGGGTCCGTGAAGGCGCCTTCAAAAAAGCTTGGCGGGGTGGGAAGAAAAGAAGAGAGACCGCGGAAAGACAGAGTGGCGCGGGTGAATTCAATGAGTAGCTCCGCAAAGGGGGAACAGTTGGAAGAAGGAAAAAAACGACAAAAAAAAAAAATGCTAGAAAGACTGGAGGCCAAGTCAATCCTCGGCCACCGTGCCATCCATGAAATCTCTATACTGCCATCCGGGCCCAGGGGGGCAGAAAAACGGGAAAAAGATAGGCGACGGAGGAGAAAGAAAAGCTCAAGCGATCCCTGAAACAAAAATCTACCCGAAGATGGGCTCTGTTGGTCATGGGGAACAATAGGGGAACAAAGATACATGATCCTGTGAAAAACGTACAGAGCCATCGGAAAACGGGCAAAGGGAAGGAAAACGTGGTTTTGACAGATTCGTAGTTCAACAAACGGTAAAGGCTTTCGGCCGAAAGACTGCAGTTGGGGGATCGAAACGCCAGGGCCGCAAAACAAATCGCGGGGTGTCGAGTCGAGGTTGACTTAAGGCATGAACAGGAGAACATAAAAACGCTAAAAAAAGATTGGGAGGGAAAAAAAGTCGGAAGGGAAGGCGACTTTCGTAATCGACGAAGGGGCCGGTGCGAAAAAACAAGGGGTGACCGGGGGGGAATGAATAGAGGGAAAAAAATCCGGTCACTTTGATCTTTAAAAAAAGAAAACGGGGAAAGGAAAAAAAAACAAACCAGGGGAAAAGCCTTCTGAACCTGAGAAAGTTGCTCATAAAAACCATCACTCCATTCTCAGTTGGCTGCAACTCTTTGGGTATGGGTCACAAGGAAATCGCCACCAAAAGAAAGGGGAAACGGGAAACGAAGCATGGCTGGAGGGTAGGGGCTGGCCAGAGTGGACGCCGAAAGGTGTCAAAAAAAAAAACCCCTAGCCTGGAGGAGGGGGGGGAATATGGGGGGGTGAGTTGGGGCTAATTCGGCGAATCACACACAGCGCCATAAGCCACACCACGGACCAAAATCAAAGTTAGTCCATAGACACAGCTCAGGGGGGAGAAAGCGAAAAAAAGAGCAGTCGGAAAAAGAAACCCGCTTAAACAGGTGATGAGAGCATTCGTCGCCAGAGTTGAAAGCTGGAGAAAAGGAAGGACATCGATGGAACGAAGCCAGCCGGAAGAGCAGGACACAACTGCTGACAGGAAGGTAAAAAGGGTGGGAGGCCAATCTGCCCTTGGGAGAAGAGTACGAGCAAAGGGAAGAAATAGAAACGGAAAAAGGCAGTCCCCCGAACGTATGGAGGCGGGGGACGGGTTGGGTCGAGGGGGAATGTTAAAAACGAGCGAACGGTGTGGGGTGTTTTCCGTGGAAGGGAAAGAAAAAAGGGGGAAAAAAAGAAGAAACAAGACGGACAACCAGAGAGGAGCAAGAGTGGGTCACGCCAAAGCAGCAATTAGGTGCCAGGAGGGAATTGGTGGATGGACGAAAATGTCGAAGAACACGAGAATAATATGACCGAAAAGATTGTTCCGAGTGTTACAAGGGGTCTACACCATTAACGCCGGAGTCCAAAAGAAAGGGGGTGCCAAAGGGGAAGGCAATGGGGAAACAGGGCCCGAAAATAAAGGATGGTCGAGATAGCTCGAATAGTAAATATGACAGACAGGAAGTCGGGGGGAAAAAAACACCACAAAGGGAAGGAGCGCGAGAGAAAACGAATTGGGGACGGCGTGGAAAAATGTATAATTGGGTCTTAATGTGCAGAAGGGGCCGAACATCGTTTTGCGATCATCTAAAAAAAGAAACACCCCAAAAACAAAAAAGAGAAAAAAAAAAAAAAAGGGGGAAACGAGTCGCACGGCAGGGCTAGACCGCCATTTTCTGATTGGGAGGGGGTGAAATGGAGAGAAGGGGGGAAAATCCGCGGGGGTCCATGTCAGTTATGATACAACACCATTTCGAAACAAAAGGTTGCAGTTGGGGGGGAGCCACCTTGAAGATCGGGGACCGGGCCAAAGAAGATACAGGAGGCAGAGGGCTCCGTCAGTGAAATTTCTGGGGGGGCTCGCGAACCGAGAGTGATTGGGGGGAAAAAGAAGGATCGGAAGAAAATTTGGAAGAGAAAGCCAGAACAAGCACAATACGCGACCCACGAGGCCCGCTTAACTGGTCAATTGGATTAAAATGACAGTTGAAGGGGAAACAAAAGGAAAGGAACCCCCGGGAGCCGAGGGAGTTGTCCCGAGGGAGAAAAAACGAGCCAAAGGCTGGGGGGGGGAAAAAATGGAAAAACAACGGGTCATAAGGGTCGCGAGGCTTGACACACGGGGGGGAGGGGAACCGAGCTGTGGATGTCACAGTTGCCCGCAAAAAAAAAAAGGGAAAGTGCATCGGCCGCATGCTTAAATTGAAAGAAAGACCAGAAAGAACAACGGGTCCGAAGCAACCTCTGAACAAACAAACAAAAACATGGAAACAAGGGACGTGGAAGAAAAGGACAAAGGAATAACAGGAAATAGAAGGGGAGCACCCGGGAACACATTTCCATACCAAAATATCCCAGCTCTCAACGGAAACAAGCCCCGAGGGGGTGGCCGCAAGTGTTGGGGCTAGATCTAGGCTGATAAGCATTGGCCCAAATCAGACCGAGGGGGGAAGGGAAAAAAAACACCAAAAAAAGAAAGAGCCATCCATTCCCACTTGCCACGCCGTAACTAACATAGAAAACAACAACATAATCAAAAGGGGTTCTCAAAGCACGCAAAAACGATGGGAGATAAAAAACGCCGAAAAACAAGCCGCGGCAAAGAACCTGACGCCCAAATGCACGTTATTCAACATTTGTCAGAAAATCCCATTCGGGGCGAACACCAAGCCGAGAAACGCCAAGGAAACAATGCAGTACTACAGCGCCAAGAACCCGAGGCTCCTGGGAAAAAGGGATAAAACGGACACATCTTATAAGAAAAAGGGGAAGAAGGCAGAAAAATGTGCAGGGCCACCACCCGGGACAATGACAGGGGGAAAGTAGTGTGAGGTGGGTCACAATGCCTCCCGAAAATCCAGGAAAGAATGTGAAAGCAAAGTATTCAGCAGGGGGCACGGGAATGCGTCGAAAAGGGGGGACACGCAGGGACCAAAAAATAGGCAGCCGCCAGAAAGTGGTTGCACCGGGAGTGGGCAAAGAAAAGTGACGTGGGGAAAAACATAA
>Ga0179593_1665718_pt1 | contig 14084 bp, 19 predicted proteins | sample CZODoug2_1_08_16_FD_185931 | JGI IMG/M metagenome (GOLD analysis project Ga0179593, IMG submission 185931) | Vadose zone soil fungal communities from Angelo Coast Range Reserve, California, USA - CZODoug2_1_08_16fungal (PacBio error correction) | ecosystem: Environmental > Terrestrial > Soil >...
AAAAGGGGGAGTGTCACCTCTGCTCCTACCGGCGAAAAACAGGTGATACGACAGGAAAGAAAGAGAAGAGGGGCATTGCTCCCTCACTCTCAGCTGTGAAGTGATTTAAAAAAAGAAAGGAAAAAAGAACGCCCCACCAAAACTTTAAGACGATCAGGAAAACGGGCTAGTCCCCGACGCGCCGTGGGGGAAAAAAAGGAGAGAAGGAATCACGCGGATCACGTAGATGATCGTTTCATTCTAGCAGCACGACGCCCGAGGGGGGAAGGGGGGGGAAAAAGATTCTCCCCCTCGCTTCTTTCAAGGCTAGAAAAAATCCTCCTAGGGAGAAAGATAAGAAAAAAAGAAGGGGCGGCGCCGTGGCGGACCCACGTGCGCGGGGGGAAAAAAAAAAAAAAGGGGGGGTCGTGTCTTTCTTTGGGCTTCTCCTGCTGACGAAAGAGAGGGAGGTTAGCCATCCCCCTCCGAAAAAAAAAAAGAAGATCACCTTCGTACTCTTTAATTTCGGCGCCGATGTTAAACTCAGAAGGGAAAAGAAAAAAAAGTCCTCTACGTCCTGGAGTAGGGAAGGAGAGAAGGGGGGATACGCTACCACATCAGAGTTCAGAGGGCTGGAAGGGGAGGGAGACGGCACGTATGAACCTTTCCTTCGATCCGCCGACAGAAAGAGAGGAAGGACGGGGTTGAGCCTTGTCTGGGTCGTAGAGGAAAAGGGCCGTTCGTTTTTTTGGGCGGACGTCCACGTCGGGGGAAAAAAAGAAGACCCCACATTGCGACAGCGGGGGAGGAGGAGAAAACATCAGGTACATGACGAATTTTCGCAGCAGGGAAAAAAAAGAAAAGAAAATGAGAGAAGTGGCTGTACCCCGCCAAAGAAAGGAGTCAGTCTCCTAGCGTCTTTTTCCGTGGGCAGAAAAGGGAAGAGGAGGCAGGGTCCGCTCCGGGGGCGCCAACGTGCGAAGGAGAGGAGAGAACCGGTCCGGGCCTTGCTGTGATCACGGCGCAGGAAAAGGAAGGAAGCCCTGTACTAAACCCCGAAAGAGCGGGCGCGGCGGGAAAAAGAAAAAAAAAAAGAAGAAAAGAAAAACCACCAGCTCCGTCTTATCGCCGACGCACAAAAGGGAGGGAAGAGCCTCTAGCTTCCAAACGCACGACCGGGAAAGGGAGTTGGAAGAGAGGGAAACGCCTGCCGTGCTTCGCGGGGGGGGAGAGAAGGTGTAGAATATCTTTTGAGTTAGTCATCGAAGCGGCAGAGGGAAGGGGAAAGAACGTCTAATCATCCCCCCACTCCGGGAGGAAAAAAAGAAAACACGACGCTATTCAAAGAAATCTAGCAAATGTGTCCGCGGCCGAAAAAGGAAGAAAGGAGGAAAAGGAATATCCTGTCCGTGATAGTTCCTTCCATCTTCCCGGGATAGGGGAAAGAAAAAGAAAGGGAGGAGTCCTCCTCCGCTCCTGTAAGTTTCCTCTCGGAGAGGGGGGGGGAGGAGAAGGGGAGAGGGACAGAGCCTCGCCTTCTTTCGGCACCTAAGGAAAAAAAGGGAAAGTCTACTCTCCATCGAAAGGGAAGGGGGAAAAAAGGTCTTCTTCTTGCTCTACGCATTTCCATAAGCCTATCCGACGGCTTGAAAAAGGGGAGGGAAGGATTGAACTTCCGTAAATCAATTCCGCGTGTCATTGGGGAGGGCTCGGCAAAGGAAACCGGTCGGAAAGAGAGGGAAGCCGCTTCATCACCCCGCTGGGGGAAAAAGAAGAGGAGGGGGAACGATGTTGACGCCCGCACTGCAACACCGGTAAAGGAAGAGGGGAAGGGGGAGGAATTCGTCGACTAGACCCTCCTTGGCTTCGTGCTGGAAAAAAAAAAAAGAAGGAAAAAAGGCGCATCTTTACACGGAATTAAAGTCGAGAGGAGGAGGGTCAAAGCTACTGCTCTTCGCAGGGAGAAAAACGACCTAACGATAAAGGAGAGGGGTCAAAACCGGAGAAGAGAAAAAAGGAAGTCGTTGAATTCCCTCTTTCTATTATCGTAGGTCGGGGGGGAGAAGGAAGTGCGTTGCCTTATCCTTCTCTGATCAAAGAATGGCCCTCGATAAGGGGGGGGAAAGAGGGAAAGGGCGGCAGAACCTTTAATTTTTCGCTTGAGGTTCAGCACGAGAAAAAAAAAAAAAGGGGGAAAAAAAAGGGGAAGGAAAGGTTGTCGCATTTTCGCACCACAGAAAAACGCGGCAGTCGGTCAAGGAGGAAAAAAAGAAAAGGAGACCGGCTTCCTTCCCTCCTTATTTAGGATGGGACACTCGGAGGGGAGGGGAAAAGACGCCGGAAGCCGCGGAGGAACATTGAGGGCAGAGCCAGAATGAAAAAGGAGGTCGAGCGATTATGCAACTTGTTCGCCGCGAGGGGAGAAAAGGGATGGGCCAAATGCTGACTTGGGGAAAATTCGGAGGAGGAAAAGAAAAAGCAGGCGGGCTTCTGCCTCCTCAGGAGAAAAAAAAAAGGGGGGGGGACGGCTTCCTCCACTGACCGGCTCTGTCAGGACTGAACGCCCTCGCAGGAGGGGGAACGAGCCACATGTGAATGAGAGGGAGGAGGGGGGGGCGGAGATCTCCTGAGGAGGTTTGGGGGCGGGAGGAAAGCAACCTCTGCCCTCCTGCCGCTTCGGGGGGGGGAAGAAAGGATTCTCCCCCTTCTTCCTGGTCTGCACCCCGCCGAGACAGAAAGAAAAGAGCCTCCCTTTCTTCTCCTTTTCAGCTCGAGGGGAGAAGGTGAGGAGCGCTCATCCGTATTCTTGTATTGGCACAGCGAGGAGACTTGTAGAGGGAGGGAAATCTCCATCTTGCTTCTTTCTTTTCCCAGGCTGAAGAAAGAGGGGGAGGGGGAGGCCGTGCCCCTCAACAAAAAACCAAAAAGAGCGTCGCAGCGCTCGGGCTGTGAGCCTCGCACGTTGGCGAGAAAAAAAAAGAAAAAAGAAAAGAAGTTGGGGTCGGGTCAAAAGAAAAGCCGAGAGAAAGAAGCTCGCCTGGGCGGCGGGTACAGACGAAAAAAGGGAAGGGGGACGGCGGTGCTGCGGGTCTCGGTCAATGCAGGCAGAAATCGGCAAAAGGAAGGAAAACAGACGCGGGCTTTCGATCCCGAAAAAAAAAGCGGGAAAAAACACTTGGGGGGGGAAAAAACCGACAACCCTTCAGACTTTTCTTCCGCCCAACAAGAAAAAAAAAGGAAAAAAAAGACTTCGCTCAAAACGAAGAACGGCTTAAAAAAAAACGCTTCCGGCAGCTGGGGCTTCCGGCTCTCGAAGGGAGAGGAAGAAAAAAAAAAAGAAAGCCGCTGCCTCGTGAGTGGGGAGCGGATCGCCCGCAGCAAGACAAAGAGAGAAAAGAAAAAGCCCCAAAAAAAAAAAAAAAAAACCCCCCCCCCCCAAAAAAAAAAAAAAAAGAAAAAGAAGAAGGGAACGCGTCTTTCTTTGGCCGGGAGACTTCGAGTTTGCCCCAGAAGGAAAAAAGGAGTACGCAGGACGCCTCGATCATGTCCCTTGTCCCCTTGTCAGGAAAAAAGGGGGGGGGCCGCAGGCGGGCGGAACGGAAAGGGGAAACCCTTCCCCACAGCAGAAAAAAAAAGAAAAAGAAAGACGCGCATCTGGGTCGCCACGAAAGAAAAAAAAAAAAAAAAATAACGCGGGATCCACTTAGAGTATCGTGATGCGAAGAAGGACGCCGAGGGTGAAGGAAGAAGAAAAAAGGAAAAGAGATAGTCCTCCCCCTCTGTCGTCGTGCTGCTCGCCTGCAAAGAAGAAAAAAAAGGGAAAAATCTTGCGACTGTCTATCTTGGAGAACCGTGGCGACCCACAGGAAGAGGGAAAAAGGAAAAAGGGAGGGTCGGGGCGCTTCTGTGGGTGAGGCTTCGAAGAAGAAAAAAAAGGAAGGGGAGGAGAAGTTCGTTAGCCAATTAAACCGAGACAGGGAACAAGGAAAGAAGAGGAAGGAAAAAAAAAAAACTGGCGCAGGTCGTCTCGAGTTGACACTCGAATTCGCATGCCCGCAAACAAGAAAAGGGAGGTCGCGCTATCCGTTGCTCGCGGGACGATCCGGCGAAAAGAAGCAGCTCTGCTATTTTGCGGGGAAGAGGAGAAAGGGAAAAGAGAGCCGAGACGCCCCGAGAAGGAAGGGGTGCTGAGCCGTTTCTTCTTTCTTCTGCGCCGTCGAAGAAGGGGGGGGGAAGGGGAGTCCACGTCTGCCCGGGTGTGTAAAAAAAGGTGGACGCCGCCCCCCAAAAAGAGGGAAAAAAGGGGATCGCAACGCCCCTCTTCCGCCGGATAAAAAAGGGAAAAAAAAAAAAAAAAAAGAGGACCCAAAAAACGCCTCAAAGGCGGAGAAGGGTGGGAAGAAGGGAAATCTCGAGACTCTACCGCAGGGAGAAAAAGGAAAAAAGAGGAGTCTTCGGCGGTTCCTCGTCGCTGAAGAGGACGCTCTCCAGCCCTAGGAAGGAGAACGTCGGGAAATGAGGGGGGGGAGGGCCCCAACCTTACTTATATAAGGGAAAAAGACCTGGACTACTCCCTCCCGCAGAAACTAAACGGGGCGTAAAGGAAAAAATCTCCTCCAAAAAGAAGGGAGGAAAACACTCCGTCTGCTCTCCGGGTAGATAGGCACTGTACCCGCTTGCCGGAAAGGGAAGAAGCTGCACCTTCTCCTACCTTTAATGATTGGGGGGGGAAGGGAAGGGAATGCCGGTTCTTGCGGGTCAACAATACCCAGGAATGGGGAAGGGGGGGGGGAAGGCCGCTGTTCATTTGACTTCTACTCACTTTGCCTAAAAAAAAAGGGGGGGGGACTCTGCTCTCTCCTCTCACACTCACGACGCGAAAGGAAAGGGGAAAGGAGGGGAGGGGGGGGGGGGGCCTTACTAAATCGGAAAAGTCCATTCCGATGCGGTGAAAGAAAGGGGGGCACAGTTCACTTCCCTCGGATTGTTTCCGAGAGGGGGAAAAGGAAGGGACCGCTCCGCCCGCGCCTGACCGTAAGGGACGGAGAAGGTAGGACCTGGCCATTTCCGCCTTTTCCACGCCCGGAAGGGGAAGGAAAGAGGAAAGGAAAGGAGGCGAACACGTTTCCGGCTAATAGAATCAGAACGTACAGGGAAGGAGGATCTGGCTCTCACGCCATTTTGCCCATAGTGTTCCTCCGCGGAAGGAAAGAAAGGAGGGGGGAAAGGAAGGAAGCAGCCGCGTGTCATTAAACTTCCTAGGAAGCCCTGGTCGCCCGCTCGGGAGGAAAGAGGGGAGAAAGGACCGCCTGCCGCGTTTAACGAGGGTTTCCGCTCACGAAAAAAAAAAAAAAAAAAAGGGAACACGACGTCTTCGAACGAGCCTCAAGGCTTCGTGCTGCACAGAAAAAAGGAAGGGGGGGAAAAGGCCTCGCAAATCTGATCGCGTGCCAAAGAAGGGGAGAAAAGAATTCTCCGCTCAACTTGAAAGGGAGAAAGGGGAAAAAAGAGGGACTTCAACCGATCCTCTCTCACAAAAAACCCAATAGGGGAGGGGGGAACTTGAATTATCGTAGCGGGAATTTCTCAACGAACCAAAAGGTGAAGAAAAGGGGACACCGACCGATGCCGCGATCCAATTGCTAGCATTCACGTGGGGGGAGGGCCGCTGATTTCAGCACATCGCGAAGGGGCTCGTCGACGACGTCAGGGTAGAGGGGAAAAAAAAAAAAGTCCCTCGTTCAAACGCGGCAGTCTGTCATTCTGCCAGCGGGGGAAGGGAGAAAGAGAAAAAGACTTCCTCTGAGTTTAATGACCCTATCTCGGTTCAAGACGGACTTGATAGAAAGAGGAGAAGGGAAGAAAAGGGCGTGCGAGCCATGAATAAGAACAGTTCCACTCTCGGCACAGACACCAGACGGGAAAAAGGGTTTGTTTTAATTTGGGAAACCCAGTGGTAAAGGCGTCATTTCTGAGGGCAGGAGAAAGAAAAAAAGAGGGGGACGAACTCCTGCTAGTGCTTTAAAAAGCGGACTGGCCCTGAAGATAAGAAGGAGCGCCGAGCGGAAACTGACGCTTCTCTTGCGGAAAAAAGAAGAGGGAAAGGGGGGCCCTAATCCGCGGGTACTTAAGAAACGGCACCGGCTCTTCAGGGAAAGAAAGAAAGGAACAGCGCGGCCCACGGTTAATTTCTATTCTTTTACTCGACGGAGGGAAGGGAAGGGGGGGGGATGATTCGCCCGTGCTTCTCCTTCCCAAAACCGAAACGCCGTCGCTTCGAGGAGCGAAACAAAGCAGGAGAAAAAAACCGCCTGCGCCTCCCTCATGCGTTCCTTCCACAAAAGAAAAGGAGCCCGGGCATCTCGATGGGAGGTCAAGCTAGGCCGTGAGAAAGGTTTCGTCCAGCGAGGGAGATTTCGCGGCGGAAAGAAACGTCGCATCTTTGCGTCAGAGTAGTCAAAGGGGGAGGGGAAAAGGCAGTCCGTCAGTTTTTTTGGCGGAAAGGGGAGGAAAAAAAATCAATCCCGGACCTGTAAATCCAACTCGTGCTTGGAGAAAAGAAAAGAGGAGTTCGCCCCTGCCTATACTCATTTGGGGAAAAAGAAAAGAGGATACTAGTTCCTCGTAGAAAGCTGGAGAGAGGGGGGGAAGGAAAAAGAAGTGCGTCGTGCTTCTTTTAAAAAAAAAAGAGGTTAGAACTGATTGTAAACCGTTGCGATCCCTCAGCCGCCTCCGCCGCGTTTCGCAGGGGGGGAAGAAAAAAGAACGTGGAATTCCGCCCCACAACGACTTAGGGAGACCGGCCGGATAAGGGAAAGGAAAAGAAAGTACGAAACCGCGTCCCGGCATCGGTTCTTCCGTCGGCTTCGAAGACAGGGAGGAAAAGAGAAGAAAAGGATGCCGCGTGATGTGTCCGCGGATCGTCCAAGGAAGGGAGACTCCAGCTCTTCCGAGGACGGAACAAAAGGGAAAAAGGGAACACTCGGCTCCGACCTGCTCGTCCTAGAAAAGTACGCGGACGACGCGAAAGCAGGAGGGGAAGAAGAAAGCACTGCGCAGCTGATTCTGTCGCGCATTCGGCGTAAAAAAAAAAAAAAAAAAAGGAAAAAAAAAGAAACTGGAATACGAGCGTAAACTCTCAGGAAAGAAAAAAAGGGGAAAGGAGAAAGCTGGCGCCCAGAACTTACTTCCGCTGTATCACGTAGATTATCTTTCCAGGAGGAAAAAAAGAGAAAAAAGGAGGAGTAGGCAAAGAGAATTCCAAGCGGCGTCGGCTGCCATGGCCTGACGAATAAGAGAAAGGTGAAAGATGGGCGCCAGCTTGCTGACTCGTTCTATCTGTGCGGCGAAGAAGAAGAGAAGGAAGACGTTACGCTCGTCTTCGTGGTCTGTCGTGGCGCGGAGGGGAAGGAGAGCGCGCCCTCCTTCCTCTGCGAAGTTGCGTGAGACAAGAAAAAAAGGAGGAAAGAGGGAAAAAGCGTCCTTCCTTACTCATCACCCAAGAAACTGCGACGCGGAGGAGGGGGGAGGATAAGGCCCCGGCCACGCAGCTTTCCTTCATCTACAAGGGGAAAAAAGGAGGGGACGATCCCGACCAGCCAACGGCAGCGCAGGGGAGGTTCTTCGCCTGCACGGAGGCCCGGTAGGAGGGGAAAGAGGACCCGACGCTTGAGGTCCGGGGGGGGAGGGGGGTAGCATGAGGGAGGGGGGGGCAGTACTTCCACTTCTTGTTGGTCAGGGACAAAGAGAGGATAAGAGGCGTCTTTTCTTAGTTATCTCAACTCCCTCTTAAGGAGGGAGAAGCATGGCCCGATACACTCAACCGAAAAAAGAACTCGCCTCCGCATCTCTTAGAAAAAGGAAAAAAGGGGAAAAGGGGCAATCTACCCCAAATTCGGGTCGGGAATGGGGGGGGGAAATCGCCGCTTATCTCCAACTTCTCGGAGAAAAGAAAAAAAAAAACCCCCCCCCCCCACCAACCCCCGCCCCCCCCCCACAAAAAAAAAGCGCGGCTACGGTCTGGTGCCTGGGGGGAGAAAAAAAAAAAAGGGAAGCCGTGACCTACCTTGAGACGCCTCAAGCTTGGGGAAGGAAGAAAAGCAAAGTCGCCCTCGCTGACTAAAACGACCAGCCCTGCTTATCGCCGGAAAAAAGGAAAAAAAAAAGCGCCGACGTTTTTGAAGGGGGGAAGGGGGGGGACCACTGCGGTCTTGCTGGGAAGAGGGGAGAGATCTTGTCTTCAAAGGGAGGCCGGCGGGCAGAGGGGGAGGGGAGAACACACTAAAAAGAAGAAACACTCACGACAGCAAATCCTCGCCTTCCCCGGGGAAGAGAAAAAAAGCCAGCCGATGCTTCAGTAACCTTAATATCCGGTCCTTTGAGAAGAAGGGAAAAGAGGGAGGAGGGGGCCGAGCTTTCTGCCTGTTCGTTCCAGAGGGGCGCCCGACAAAGGGGGGGGTTCCTGCTCTGCTCATTTTCTCTAGGGAAAGAGAGCCTCGCCTTCCCTCAAAACCTCAAATGACGGAAAAAGAGAAAAGATTTTCTCCTCTACCTCCGGGGAAGGGAAAAAGGGGGATTCTCCTTTCTCTCACTGCCCATGTGGGGGCCTCGAGGGAGAAAAAGGGAAGCCTTTAACTTTCAGGCAGTGCCGCGGGAGGAAAAGGGTTCTTCGCCCGCTCGGGGGAAGAAAGGTTCCTCCTCTGGACCCGCTTGCAGAAGACCGAAGGAAGAGGTTTACCTCACTGGCGAAAAGGGAAAAAGAAAAGGGAAAATCCTAACCCGACGGTCGAGAGGAGACCCTAAGGAGGCGGGGAGGGAAGGGAAAGGGTTTCTGTCTTCCGCAATCTTTAAAAGAAACGAAAAAAAGGAAGAAAAGGGGGCTCAAGCTACGTCTAATGCGCAGGGTCCTAGAAAGAGGAAACCTAAGACTATATCTCAAGAGGGAAGAAAAAAAGACAACAACACCTTCTCTTCTTCACCTAGAGAGATAGTTGTGAAAAAGGGGGATTTTTTCCACTGGGAGAACATTTTGTATCTGACCTGAGCCGCGCAGGCCCACCGAATGGCAGCGAGAAAGAGGGGATGGCGGCAGAAATCCCTTGGTAAACAAAAAAAGAAGGGGAAAACCTCCGAGGGTCTCGTCACGAAAAGGGGTTCGCGTACCAGGGCCGGAAAACGGGGGGAAGGGAGGAAAACGCGGCAGGCGGTCATTCTTCACGGGGGACGGCTGCGTAATGCAACATCAAGGGAGAAGAAAAAAAGGAAAACTCCGATTTTAATGACACTCGTCACTTAGGCAAGCGGACTTGATAACGTCAAGAGGAGAAGAAAAAGGGGGAAATGGCGTTCTAATCCAGTAAGAAAAAAGAGAAAAAAAACAGGAGTCTAGTCGAGTGCAAAGTGTTCGAAAAAGGAGGGGAAGAGATGGCCAATTCTTACTGGAAAGGGAAAGAAGGAAGAAGGAAACTGACTAGGGGGGGGGCGGGCGGCTTCCCGCCAGAAAAAGAAGGGCCTAAAGCCCGCGGGAAGCTGTACCGTCTTCTCACTGCCCGGCCCAGGAGGGAAAGGGGGAAGGTGTCGTTCCGGCCTCGCCCACAGTAATGGGAAAAAGAAAGGCTTTGACTGCGAAGGGGGGGAGAGCGCCTCTTGATGGAAAAAGGGACTTCGCCTTCCCGGGGAACCGACACCGCCGGCCGAGGAGGGGGAGGTCCTCCCCTGCTCCGGGTCTTTTTTAACCCCGCAAGAAAAAAAGAAGAAAGAGGAAAAAAAAAAGCCTCCCGGTCGGCCGCCGTGCATCGAAGCAAAAGCGGTCCAGAGCGGACCTGGAGGAGGCCGGAGAAAGAGTCCAGCGAGGAGACTTGCGGCTTCTGCGCGGTCTGGATTGGGGGAAGGGGGAGAGGAAGGGGGGAGAGTCCAGGGCTGTCATGCCGGAGTCTGGAGAAGGTTGGGGGCGGAAGAGGAAAGGACCGTCTCCTCGCTCGGTCTGGAAAGGAAAGAGGAAGAAAGGCGCCCCTGCGAAGAAGGATGGAGAGTCCCCATTAAAAGCAAGAGAGGAAGAGAATGGGCTAGGTACATCACTTCTCTCAATTTTAGGGGAAGGGGAAAAGAAAAAAAAAAAAAAAAGCGCCATTACCCTTATTGGACACGAAGCGGGCGGTGGAGGGAAAGCCGCCGCGTTCGCCTTTGTTGTTCGTACGTCCACGGAGGAAAAAAGAAAAAGGGAAAGTCCGGGCCCACAAAACTAACCTTTCCCTGGTCACAGAAAAAGGGAGGAGTACGACTAATCACTTCCTCCACCAAAAAAAGAAAACAGAGGGGAGTTCCTGCGTCTCGAAGGCAGTGAAAGGGGAGGCCGAAGACCCGCAAGAGGAAAAAAGGGGGGACGGATCGTTCCCCTCTCAGCACCGTATATCGAGGAAAGGGAGGAAAGGACTGCGACTTCTAGTTTAACCTCAAAGACCTGCCGCCAGAGGCACAGGAAAAGAAGGAAGGAGGAAAAAACATGGCGCGGCTGTGGGCATGTCTCACTCACATCGCAGCGTAATTGAGGAAAAAAAAAAAAAAAGAGAAAAGACCAGAAACGTGAAGACAGCTGGTGGGGGGGAGCGTCCCCGACGCGCACGTGGGCAAAAAGAAAAGAAGCAGATGGTCCAGAAGGACTTCCTCTGTATCACGTAGATTATCTTGCAGGAGGGGAAAAAAAAAGAAAAAGAGAAGAAGAAAAACAAACGTAGAGGGAGGACAAGAGATAAGATAAAAACTCGGCTTCTTGCTGCTCGAAGGGAAAAGAAGAGAAAGTACGGGGCGCCATCTTGCTGACGCTATCTTTTGCTTTACGCCGGGGGGGAGAAGAAAGGAAAAGAGTCTTCCCGTTCTGGTCGGGTTCAAGTGGGATGGCTTCTCCGGGGGAAGAGAAAAAGGAGAAGTGCCGGACCTGCCCGCACCGCCGCGACAAGAAAAAGGTCGAGTTCGTCCTGCCGTATCAAATTCTGAAGAAAGGGGAAACAGTCGGCGCCGGGGGGGGAGAAGAAAAAGGGGAGGGAAGGTCCTAGACGCGCTTTATTCGCGCCCAAAGAAGACGCGACCACATCACTCTTCAGCGGCAGAGGAAAGGGAAGGGGCAACGGAGACCTTTCTGGATCACCCGGACGCCCCCGAGGAAACGGAAGGGAAAGGTGACTGCGTCTGTCTGTCTCGGGGGGAAAGGGAGGGTGGGGCGGACGTCCCAAGGAGGGAAAAGGTTACTTTTACTCCGCCCCCAAAGGAGAAAAAAGGGGAGAAAAAAAAAGGCCCTCTTCCTCTTATCAATCAGGATGGAACGATTTCTCAGGCATGGGGGAAGAGAAAATGGGAAGGAAACTTCGAGAAGTTTCTTCCCGCCGCCCAATGAAGAGGGAAGAAAAGGGGAGAGGAGCGGCGTTCTGGGGCATCGACCCCAACTTCTTCTTCGGAAGGAAAAAAGAAAAAAAAAGGGGCGCGGCTCCAGCCTAGCGGGACTGTCCGTGCAGTGGGGGATGGGAGACCTGACGGACTAATCCGGCCTTACCGTAAAGAAAAGAAAAAAGCCTGGCGCCTTGGGGTCAAGGGGCAATCCCGAAAAATACGCCTCAAGTCTCCTCCCTCGCGGGGAAGGAAAGGGAGATTCTCACGAAAGAACATACTAAGGGGAAAAAAAAGGAAAAAGAGAGGCACCTCGTCCTACCTTTATGAGGGGGAAAAGAACTCCTCGGCAGGCGCGGAGAAAGGAGCAGGTGGAGAAGATCGTGGCGGGAGAAAAGAGAGGGCGCGGTTGAAGGGAAAGGAGCACGGCGAATCAAGCAAAAAAGAGCGCTCTCCTATCAAAAAAAGAAAAAAGGGAAAAGCAATCTAAAATTCCAAGGGGGCCGCGGAAGGAAGGTCAAAAAAAAGAAGGAACCGGAATTATCCGGTCCGTTAGAAGCTTCAGCGGAAAAGGGGGGAAAAGGGGAGATGCCGAGGAGGGCGCCCGAGCATGAGGAGGGGTCGCGCATATCTTACTTTCCATTTCCTCTGGGAAAAAGAAGGATCCAGGTCTCGGAGTTGCCGAGAATCCTGTGCTTATTCGTTGCCCTGGTTAGGGGAAAAAAGAAAAAGGGAAGAAAAAAGGGGCTTTCAGCCCGCGTTGCGTGAAGTCAAGAAACTTCCGTAAGCCGCCGGGAGTGTCCAAGGAATAAAGGGGAGGGGGAAGGTCGCTGAGGCCTTCCTTCCGCCGCCTTCACACAGGGGGAGAAAAAAAAAAGGGGGAAGAAAATGCTACCCCCGTCCTTGCCCTGCCCGAAAAGAACGTTTTCGTCTACGAAAAAACCGAAAAGGAGGGGAAAGAAGGGTTTCTTCCGCAATCTTTACAAACCGCATGCTCTCCAAGGAAAAGGAAAAAAAGGCGGCTCAGGCGCAGTTACTCAACTGGCGCGGAAAAAGGGGGGAAAGGGGACTTCAAACAACCGATCTCTCTCACAACAAAAAGAGGGAGAAGACCCTCTTGAGTCGTAGGTCGGGTTCCAAGGGAGAAAAAGAAGGCGCTGGCCGCCTTTGAGCCCGCCGTGAAGGCCTCGAAGAAAGGGGGAGAGAAGGAGGAAAAATGGAAGTTTTCTGCTTAGTGAGCACAAGGGTCTCGTCGAAGAAAGGAGGGGGGGAAAGGAGGAGGCAGTGCGCGTCCACCTCGTTAAACTCTGCAGGCGGTCATTCTGTCCAAAAAGGAAAAAGGGCGCCTTCCCTCCGATTTAATGACACGCGCTGCGGTAAAGAAGGGAGGAGGAGGAACACTATGGGCAATGGCGTGCTATCCATTAATAAGAAACATGGCAAAAGAAAAAAAGAAGGAATGTCGCCTACCTGGGTGGAAAAGGCGAGCTCTGGAAAAGGAGGGAAAAAAAACCCTCGCCGATCGTAAACTGACTCATGGGGAAAGGAGGCGGCCCTCCTCTGCATCTACCACTAACTTAAAACTAATCCTCTTTAAAGATGGAAAGAGGAGAAGAAAAGGGGAAAGGCATGGACGTGGAGATTTTCGTCCTGCCTCTCACATTGAATGGCGATGCTTTGACTCGGGAAATGGGGTGTGAGTTTTGATCTGAGCTAAAGTGGGGGCTGATCAAGTGAGGAAAGGGAAGAAAGCCCGGCCGCTTCTAGTAGCCGCCACGATAGGAGAAGAGAGGGAACCTCCGTCGCCTCCCATCGTTGAAATGGGGGGAACAGAAAAATCCTCCTTTCTTCGTCCGGAAGGGAAGCGGTCCATCTCGTCCGGAGGGGCGCTCAGCCGGAGCGGGGGAGGTTGGAAGGGGGGCCTCACTTCGTCTCTTCGTTATGGAAAAAAGGGAAAAAAAGAGGGCGGCTAGTCCATTGGCTGCAGGGGCTTCCGTCATTTTGGGGGCGAGACAGTCGCCGCGCTCGGGCTTTATCCTCTCCTTTGAGGAAAGGGAGGAAAAAGAAGAAAAGACCTCCTTTGGGGTGACACAGAAAGGAAAAAAAAGGTCCGCGTCTCCTCTCTTGCGTCTAGTTAAAAAGGGAAAGAAGGAGGGTCCGGCCATTATTCGAAAGTCCATGACCCTGATTGTAGAAGAGAAAAAAGAGGGAGGGGGAGAACCCGCCGCCTCTTTTCGCCGTGGGGAGGAAAAAAGAAAAAAAGGCAGACTGACTTCCTCCCCAATGACTGCCTGTCATCCGCAGAGAAGAGGAAAGAACGTCTCCACCCCTACGCCACCTGCGTCGGCAGAGGGGAAAAGAAGCAGTGCTAAGACCCTCAACATCTGCAGAAGTCCGCGTGAAGGGGGGGGAAGGAGAAGAAAAAAGGGGATAGCGCGAACTCCATCGCTTCTATTACGACTCGGCTTTGAAGGGGAAAAAGAAAAAAGAGGGAAAGGGGACCTGCTCCAGCTTCCGCATTTAGTCAGGAAGGGTCCTTGTCCCCGGGACCGCGGGGAGGTTGATGGGGAGAAGAAGGCGGCGTCATCCGTATAAGCCCCCCCCACCTCTCTCCCGACCAGAACGGGAAAAACAAAAAAAAGAGGGGGGAGAAAAACGGCGCCGCCCCAGATAGCCTTAAAGATTGAAAAACTGACTCCCTCGGGATCACGAAAATAAAAAAAAAA
>Ga0179593_1708772_pt1 | contig 14084 bp, 19 predicted proteins | sample CZODoug2_1_08_16_FD_185931 | JGI IMG/M metagenome (GOLD analysis project Ga0179593, IMG submission 185931) | Vadose zone soil fungal communities from Angelo Coast Range Reserve, California, USA - CZODoug2_1_08_16fungal (PacBio error correction) | ecosystem: Environmental > Terrestrial > Soil >...
TTATTTGGGGTGTTCGCAATGCACTGATCGGATTAGTGGGTGGTCAAAAGGGTGAGCCCCTTTACAGAAAGCGGCGCAAAACGCGCAAGCGTCCCTGGGGATGGAAAGCAGGGGGAAGGAAAAAAAAAAAAAGGAAAGAAAGGATTCAGAGAAGGAAAGGAAACCCTCTCACTCTTGGGCTTCCCCGCGGAGACTGGAGGGAACGGGAGAAAGACACAAACGAAGGGGGGGCGGACTTAAGGAGAGGAGGGGCGTGATTCAACACAGTTTTTTTCCGAGGGGTCGAGGGGAAGGGGGTAGAGATTAAGGAGAATTCATCAGAATTCGTAGTACAAAGGCGATAAACCTGGAGGGAAAACGAACATCAATTTTGAGGAGATCGAAGAAGAGGGGATCAAGTCCAAAAAGAAAAAAAAAGGCCAATGGAGGCCAAAATGGTTGAGCATGGGGTTCACCATGGAAAATTCTCACAAGTCAAAAGGGGTAGAAGTTTTAACACTGGATAACAAAAGCGTTCGAAGTCCCTAAGCTGCCCTCCCATGGGGGATTTCGGAAAAAAGGCCATCAAAAAAGGGGCAGGTCCCCCACATGGAAGTCAAAAAAAAAATGGGTTTCACTCGCCTGAACGGGGCAAAAAAACCCACCGGGGGGGGGAAAGGGGGAACAGAAGGGTTCCGAAAAGGGGTTTTAAACCTTAAAAACCCCGGAAACCCTCGAGAAAGGGGGGAACAGAAGGCGGAAAGGGTATTGAAAACTTTAAATGGAAGGGAGATCCGTTACGGGGGTGTCGGTTTTCAACAGTAGCGTGAGAGTAAGGGAACATGAAAGGGGGTACCGTGACAAAATACGAGGGGGAGGGATCTCCAAAAGAGGATTCCCAACGCCTTTTTGGACATTTTGAAATGCAGAAAAAAATACGTAGTTGGATCTCCCTTTGGATTTTCGAAAAGGCACCGTTCACCCCGATTGTAAAGATGCGGATAAGTCATGAAAGAAGGGGGGGAAAGGATTTTGTCGAGTCCCAGGGGACGCCATCGCCTTGAGGGACCCATTTGAAAACGGGAGTTAGAGTTGAAAAGAAAAGGGTCAGCAGTGGGAATGACTGTGCAACGGGCAGGTATAGAAGTAGAAAAAGAGGGGTGCCCGGAAGAGGGGGAAGAGAACAGAACTGCCCATTCTTTAAAGGGGGGGGGCCAGCTTCCTAACAATTCTCCAATGGAAAAAATGAAATCGGCAACTAAGGGCGAAGGGACTGATAGCCATCCCGGGTAAAAAGGAAGCTTTTAAAGGATACCGGGGAAGCGTTTGGAAGAAAGGAAAACGCGGCGGATCCCGAAGCGGCACCTTACGGGGCATGCTCCGGACAGACCAATAAGAAAGGCAACCATAAAGCAAAATCGAACCTCCATTCTCCTGAAGGTAAAATTGGGCCACGAAAAGAGGGAGGTAGATATTCGAACTTGCAAAAAGGGCTGAAAAAACCGGGACACAAAAAGGGAAACACCGTGGCAATTGACAATGTTCTCTGAAAGAGGTCAATTCCGGCAAGGCAATAGTTGGGGAAAGCTGGGGGAAGGGAAGGCCAAGAAAGAAATATGGTCGGGGGGTGTCGAAGACCTGGTACACACGAAGGTCTTTAATCTGAGAAAAAGGCACGGGATGGAGAAAAAGGCCTCAAAAAAATTCGAAAGGAAAGGGGGGACTTGGTTTTAAGTGTGGTCCAAGATGGAATGGAAATCAAAAAGATCATAATGGGGGAAATTGCCAAACCTATAGTGAGGGTTGGACGCACCCCAAAAGACCATCCCTCTCAAAAACAGGTAAACAGAAGAGAATGATGAATTCAAAGGGAACAGAAAATATCTAAAAAAAAGAAAAGAGAGAGGAAGTCAAGGATCTCCATCATTTGTCCGGGGCTGGAGATGATTTCGGGGGGGGTGCGAGGAGGGGGGGGAGGTAAAGGGGAAAAAGCCCAGGGAGCCATGGTATGTAAGGTGAATGATTCCCAGTATAAAAAAAAACCTACACCAGGTTACCGTTTGAGGGGGGGGGCGGAAAGAAAGGAGAAAAATGTGGGGGGGAAGACCAATGCAGTGTGGAAGCCATCATTTACTTGGGGGAAAGTCCTCCGCACCAAGGGGAGGAAATAAGTTGTCGGCCAGGAGGAGGGTTTTGGGAACGACCAGGGAAAAAAAAACACTAGGAGAGAATGTGATGAAATCAACCTGTCTCAACAGACGTGTCCCGCTGGGAACCAGGGTCGTGAGGCCGGTAGGTCAAGTATATCTCGGGAAAAAAAGCATCAAGTTCACATAAGAGTCAGTCTAGGGAATTGTTTTGGGGTTTGAAAAATGCGTTCAGGGGAAAAGGGAACAGGGCCGCGGGGGCTCCCCACGCCGCGGTTCCTTGACGGACAAGAGGTTGAGGCGGAAACCGGAGATGGTGGGTCAAAGTCTGTCCGCTGGGAAAACGTATAGAGCAAAGCAGGTGGGTTGGTCGGAGAGGAACCCGAAGCTGGGATTTTGCGATTTGATTTCCTTGGCAAAGAGGAGACTGAATATGAAGACCGCGGGCAGGGACCGTCTTAAAGACCGGACCCCCGTCCAAGAGAGAGGATCACTCGGGGGAGAAGACATTGATGAAAGTGCAATTCAAGATTACCAGTGTTGGTCCTTTGGGTGAGGGTTTCCCGGAGGGGAGAATAATCTTTGACCCTTCAAAAAGAAGATTTTGTGTTTTGGTTGGTTTTTTGTGAAGCGTCGATTCCAGCTCAAGGGGTTAAAAGCAGTAGCCTCCCCCGAGCGGAGAGGTAATCCCTTAGGGAAGCGCATCATGTACACAAGAAGGAAAATGAGACACCGACTTTTGCCGAAGTGGTGCGGGGGAGGGTTGATTGTCGAAAAAAGTCACGGACTTAGGTTTAGGGACAAACATAAGAAAAAGCCCGGGGAGAAAGGTTGTGGGAAAGGAAGGGAATCTTCACCTTACCTGGCCCCTGTGAAAAAACATTGATGGGGGGGGGAGGGGGGGTGAAACAGCAGGTCCGCAGGCGTCTTGCAATTTCTTCATGTGTATCCCGTGAAGGGGGAACAACATGGACTTCCAGGTAAGGGGGGAGGGGGACACTCACAGGGCGAACCGGGCTCGGGATGCACCATCCACGTATGCTCTTCGGAGAAAAGCCAAGGGCAGAGGGGAAACTGGCCAAACACTAAACCAGGCCTTTGGGGTCATTGACATGCTCCCCCAGGGAAGGCAAGGTAAATGAGGGGGACAGGTCGACGGTGGGGTCCCGAAGTTTCAACCCAAGAAGACGGTACTTTAGAGTCCTCTCGGGAGTCCGGTAAAAAAAAGCGTGCGGACCAAGAAAAGAGGGTATAAGAAGAAGAGGTGGGAAAGAGAAGGTAAACGTCTTGGAGATGGTGTTATGAAGTCTCTAAAAAAGAGACAGAAAACCGGTGATGGAAAAAAAGGAGAAGCACAGGAGAAAGGGGTGAACTGGAGACGACATGGACCGTTTTGATCCAGCAACCAGTACCATCTAATGAAAACGTCGTCCGTCAGGAAGGGGGAGAACCAAAGATGGTGGAGTTAGGCATACTAGGGTCAAGGCACAAAGGGGAATGAAATCTCTCTCAAAAAAGTATTATTAGGGAAGAGAGTTTAATTTCACTAAAGGGCAAATGTGGAATCGAAAAAAGGAGAGGGGGGGGTATCAACAGGGACAGTTTTGATCCCACGACTAAAACTGGCGCCTACGCGCAGTCGAAAGGAGATGAAGGGGAAGGGATTCCGGAAAAAAAAAGGAAAAATTTAGGGGGTAACAAGGAAAAACCCGTCAACAGACCGGGGTTTCGTCTGCTGGGGCCGACGGACTGATAACAATAGACCCACGGCAAAAAGACTTTTTAAAAAAAAGGGGGAAAGGATGAGTTTGTAGATTGGGTGTCCAATTGGACGTATGAAAGGAAAGACGTAAAAAAAGGAAATCCAAAAGTGTAAATTAAGAAAGGAATCCAGGTTCTATGAGAATGGGCGGAGGGATCGAGAAATCAAAAAAAACAAAATCAAACCCTGGTGGAAGGTCACAACGTGGAAAAGGCGCATCTTCACGGTCCCGTTTGAAAAAAGCGAGAACGGAGGAGGAGGCGGGGACAGATCAGAAAGGGTGCATTCTAGCCCTAGGCCATCATTTTGGGGGGGCGTAAAAAAGGACCCGAGGTAGAGGGGAAAAAAAATGGGCCATAGCCCTCACGGTCACCACACTAAGTTTCTGTTAAAAATCCGCGTACGAAAGGGGGTTGGATGAGACAAAAATGAACCGCACACTACTCTATAAGTTGGGAAAGAAGGGTCAAAGGTTGAGGGAGCTTCACAAAACTGGGTCAAACTTTACTTTTGAAGGGGGACTCTTTCTCTAATGTATCACTTGAAAAGAATCCTTTAAAATGATAAAACCTCAACAATTGAGAAAAATCTTCCAAAAGAGGATTCTCATTGGGGGGTTCAGGGTTGCAGTAGGGGCCACTTGAAAGTGAACTAACGTAAAGGTGTAAGATTCTCTTCCTAAGGCATTCGCTGGGGTGCGTTTTAGGGGGAGAAAAGAAGATGGGGCTTAAAAAAAGAAAAGAATAGGGGCATCAACTCATGGGTTCGTATATTTTTGGGAATAATGTAGAAAAAAGGTCCCCATCCTAAGCAAAGGAAGGGGGCAGCAGGGAAGGGAGAAGGAGCCAGAGGGGGTTTGAAGAATGGCTTCTTCTGAGGAACATTAACAGAACAGGGGAGTCTTTAAAAGGAGATACATCGAAGGGCCACGAGGAGGGGGGGGGAATAAAAAGATGTCCAAAGAAAAACAACCTCCGGGGGGAATCCTTGTTCCACAGAAATCCCCCTGGAAAGGAGCGGAAAGAGCACGAGAAGGAAGCTAAACACGATTCTCGAATTTGCAGCTCCTGACCTTACCGCAAGCATGTAGAGAAAACCAATAAGACGTAGGCCATAAATAAAATTAAAGGGGAAAAAAAATGCCCATCACGTTATCGGCTGGAAAGATGGGCATGTCCCATAGGAGTTGGTGGAAGAAAAACGGCAGTACCTAAACCGATTGGGAGAGGGACTCCCTTCCTAGTGAGCCTGGTCATCTTGGCACAACGCCGAAAGGGGGAGAAGGGGGGTCCAGAAACGAAATAATGTAAACCAGGCACTTTAAAAGGATGAAACCCTTTCAAAAAGGGTGAAGCCGTTTCTCACTAAAAAAGGGGGGGGACTGGGGTTTGTGACTAGAAATCAGTAAGGGATTTATAGCCCTGCCCTTGCCGTTAGATTTATTTTGGGAAAAAGCGCACCAAAAAGAGCAAATCTCCAGGGAAGAACAAAGAAAGGAGAGAACAAAACAACAAACTGAAGAAGAAGAGTATTTCTTCCGAAAGAGAGAATCTCAGGTTGCGGGGTACGGAAGTGGCTAAGACTTAAAGGGGAGTGAACGGCATTTCGCCTTAATCGATTAATCCTTTTCTGGGAAGGATGATTCCATATACCCAAAAAAGAAAGGAATGTTCCTCCGAAAGAGGATGTGTGGAAAGGAATTCCCTTTCCGGTGTCTCTGGGGGGGACAGCATGAGTTGGGAGGGAGAGGAAAAAAAAGGGGGGGCCATAATTTAAGAAAGGGGGGCATGAAGCGGGACAACCACAGGGAGTCCCCGCGAAATTGACATCTAGGTTTCAGACCTGGGCTCCAACTTACACAGAAAAAAAATTTACTCGTCCAAATGGGAAGGGAGGAGAAGGGCGACGATAGAAGATTTGGAGGCATTTCTGTCGATGGGGGGTTGGGGAGATGACCTGCTAAGAGGGGGGGGAAGAAGAGGATGAAAAAGGGAAGCGTTCCGGTAAAAAAAAGGTGCACAATAGGAGAATGTCCGTCCTATTGGGGGTCAATTATGCTAGTGACCCACGCGGGCCCCCCCAGATGTTGAAAAAGAGGGTGCCCAGCCCCAGGACGAGAAGGTTTTTCCGGGGAGATCTGCCTGGGAAACTCAGCTGTATGTTCTTCCGGAATCGAAGAGAAAGAAGAAAAAAACTGACCGATCCAAAAAGTGACTAATGATGCTGGTTTTTTCGCAAGTCGTGCTTCAAAGGACTCGAAAAATCGGGTTTAAATGGAAGACCAGAGTAGGGGGAAGGGAAAGTACTTTTGTTCTACCCATAGAAGAACCCACGAAGACGACGAGGCCGGAAAGGAACAGAAAGGCATTGGAAAAACCCCAATTCTACCGGTAATCCGGGCATCTGTAACAGGGACGAAACGGGGGGAGGAAGACGACTCACGGGATTGGAGGCAGGGGATGATTTTCCAGGGGTACACTGAAGCATTTATGGTTTTCCACGGGAGAAGAAAGCGAAACGCAAAAAAGAGTGAAAGGGGTGTAAGGAACTGAAAAAATAGTACCGGCCTGGTCCCCTGATCCTCCACAATGCGTTTTGAGGGGGGGTGTGAACTCACCAACAAACCAAGGGGGTCGCCGGCGTCTTTCAAAAAAGAACGTTCCTTCGCCGGGGACACCTTTCAGACTTTCCCCTGGGCGGCGGTCAAAAGAAAATCCGCAAAAGGTGGCGACCGGGAACGAATTTACACCAAAGAACTTGGGAGGTACATTACACAGCATGTCCAAAAATATTTGGGAAAGGAGGGTGGTAGAACACGGGAAAAAGGGTTGAAATGGGTTAGAGAATTTATACTTCACTGGGGTTCTTTCCAGGGGAGGTGGATCCAGGAGAGAGAAGGAAAGACGATAACCAAAAGGAGGTCCCTACGACCGTATTCAAAGGGGGACGAAGGTATGCGGGAAGGAATATAAGGTAAAGAATCCGGAAAGGGTTCAACAGGCACTTGGAAAGAATGGTACCTTCCCGTTGTTGTTTATTATGAGGTCCCTTCCGCAGTCTCCTAGAAAAAGGAAGGGTTGACGGGGAGGGAATCCCTTAGGAAAAAAAGCGAAATTTGGGGTTTTCGACAGTGCCTGGTGAAAAAAGGGAAAGGAGCATACAGAAGTAGGAAGGAAAGAGGTGAAATACCAACAAATGTAAGAATTGTCGTTTAAGTGGCCGAAAGAATGGGCCGAACGTGAAAAAAGATCTCAAAAAAGAGGAAGAAGAGAGGTGGGAAAGGTCGAACGGGGGGATAAAATCTGGAACATACAAGTTTCGTAGAGGAAAAGTTTGGGGGGATTCAACCAGGTTTGAGGAAAAAGGGAACAAAAACTTCTCAGCGCATCGTCCTTCTGAGGGGGGGACGCAGTTTAAGAACGGAAATTAAGGAAAGCAAACAGGCGAAGATGAGTAGGAACCTTCAAAGAACTACGTGGAGGGCTTAATACTTGGGGGGGGGAGGACCGTTGATCACCATAGACAAGAACAAAATTGAATAACAAGGCGTCATGGGGAAACAGTTGGAATGGTCTATAATTCTTAAATTCCACTACTGAGAGAAAGCACGGAAGTCCGGGGAGGACCCGGGAGGTGGAAAATGACTTAAGAAAGGGGAGGGCGCACAAGCCCCATTACATGCCGGGGTGATCATGGGTCCCATGGAAAAGCTCATCTTGAAAAACGGGAGAAGGACCAGGGAACAGCATGATTGGTCCATGAGGGGGGGAAGGTGACGAATATAAGTAGGCAATTTTTTGAAAAGTTAGATCCGGGGGAGGAGAAGCAAAATTTCGGAAGTCGGCAGAGAAGAAGGGTTCCACTCAGGCTCAAATTTTCGATACACACCGAATTCCAGAAGAAAAGGAGTACAATTTGTGTGTAAAGGGGACCACACGCCCACAAAAACAAAAACGAGAATGTGAAGTTTAGTGCTAAAAAGTAATAGGGCCCGAGATCCTTTCCACGTGTACTGGGGAGTTGGGGGTCCCCGTTCTCAGAATTGTACAAAAAGAGTATTTCCCTTGAAACGAACTCCACCGAGGGGAACGCGAACTATTTGTAAGGATCGCGAGAGCGGGATTCATGAGGAAGGACTGTATTTACCGATTACTTTGGGGAAGGGGATAACTGAGAGGTGAGACTGACCTGTCAAGAAGATAGCGAAAGGATTCTATGATGGTGTCTTTGAGTAGTAAAAAAAAGATATGAGAGGAAATCAACCCGCCAGAAGGGAAAAGCGACCAGGAAACGGGGTTCTATAGGGTAAGCCTGGGTAACAAAATACGTGAATAAAGCAGAAACGGGGAGGTAATGGGGGCACATGGGCTTATTGAGGAGTTCTTCAGGGGAAGATACATTACATACGGAGTGGGGGGCAGAGATGCCAATGAATCGTCCCGGAAGGTGTATAGCTAAAGTTGACACAACCTAGGGGGAAGTAGGAGTCACAAACAGACGACAATGGTCTTAAAACGTTGCTGTTTGTCGGAAAGAGAGTGGAAGAACCCGACATGAGGAAAAAGCGGGGATGATCGCGAACCCTTCAGAGCAATCAGGTCATAAAAAAAGGTCGAAAAAGACTAAGTCAAAAAGAAAATCGCGTGCGAGAAGATAACGAACTTGACATCCGCTTGAAAAACGACCTGAGAGGGGGGAGGACAAAGGGTGAGCTCAGGGGATAATCTTTTTTCAGAAAACGCCATGGAACCTGGGGGGGTGGTCAGCAGGGAGGCCTAAAATGGTACGACACTTAGGGAAGCCATTGGTTCGAGAACACGGGCGGGCGGGGCCTAACAACCAAGAAATGGAATAAACCTTAAAAATATTGGGGTTAAAAAATAAACCTTAAAAGTTACTTGTTTTGTTTTGGAGGGGATGGTAGGCAACAAATTAAAAAGGGAGACAATCATTTCTTAGGAACCGTGGCCTGAACGACCTTTGAGGGGTGAAGAGACCAAAAAAGAAGACTCAGACAAAAATTCAGGCGTCATCAAAAAAGTAGTCTGATAAACTATATAGAAGGGAGCCCATCTTAATCTCAAAGGAAAGTCTGTACTGGACAGAGAGAAGGGGGAGCTAAAAAAATGAAAGGTTGAGAACGTCCCATTTGATTTCTTTTCTTAATGATGAGAGACTCGAAAAGGAAAAAGGTACTGGGGGTAGACATACCGTCGTTACCAAACGGCTCGTTGTGTGGTTTTAAATATCCCGGGGGACGCTGAACGCAGCCATTAGGGCCCATGATCTCTCAACGAGGACTGGCGGCCATAAGGGGAAGGGTCGAGGCAGTCCGAAAGGGGGGGACAGCTGGCCACTATTCCAAAGGCCCCCTCTTTGACGGGGGGGTCCGGGAAATGCTAAAATTAAGAGAGAACGGTGGACGTCTGTCTCCTGGGGATTGTCTATAGAGGGGCCGCACCGAGGTTAGGAAGAATGGTAAGAAAAGCAGGTAGTAAGTTCGATGACCGGCTTGCTGGAGGGTCCGGAGCCTGGGAAAGGCAGACGGGAAAGACACGAATTAAGAAATCCCGATCGGAAAGGTCCGGCCTGGTTGGGCATATTTGTTGGGGGCCGCTGTGGAGAAGCAAGTTGGGGGACTTTGGAAAGAAGGGCCCGATTTGCTCGGTTTTGCGTTGGATCCTTTCAAAAGCGGGAAGGAGAAAAAAGAACTGAAGCCAAGCGGGGACATTCTCCAAACGGATGCAAAGTACATTCTGTGAAGGAAAAATTCGGGGTCGGAGAGAAGGATTCAAAGGTCAGAAGGTTGTCTTCCAATGGGCTCTTACAACGCTGGCGGTTTAAGGGGAAGAGATATTCTTTGAATACACTGACACTCAACAGCGCCGGAGAGGACCCTCTCAAGATTTTACAATAGAAGGTGGACTGGAGCCTAAAGAAGTTAAAGGGAAAAAATGGGACCACTGGGGACGTAACTAACAAATAACCTCAGGGGGTTATGATCCTCTTCATCGTGTGGAGGTAGTGCGTGATGGAAGAATGGAAGTTTTTTAGATCAATCACGAAACCATGCGGAACCTGGAACGTAACGGGAAAGGAAAGGGGGAATGAAAAGGCACAAGGGGCATGTAGCCCCGAAGGTGGTGTTCGGTGGGGACCGGTTTTCCACCCCAATTAAGGTCCGCAGTGCTAGGAAACAGATAGGAGTTTTGGGGAGGAACCAGTATCTTACAGGTATCGGGAGGGTCGGGATCCAAAAGCCATGTGCGTCAAGGAAGAATCAACATGGCAGTCCAGGGAAATACTCATCATTGACTCAGATTGTGAAATTTGGGAAAACGAAAGAAAAAAAAAAAGGCAACTGTTTCCATTTACATCCAAAAAGGGAGACTTTCAAAAAAGTAGGTTAGGGCTCGGGTCGGTAAATCCACGAAATTAAATGTCCGGAACAAATCCGAAGATATAAAGGGAGAAAGAAGGTTAAGAATCACAAGAAGGACAAGAAAAATCAATCTCGTAAAAAATAGCCGCATATAAGGCAGACGCCTTGTGTGAGGAGAGAGTTTGGAAGGAATACCGGGAACGCGGAAAAAATGGTGAAGGGGATCCCTTCGGAAAATCAAAGGAGCAACGTTGGGGGAAGGGGGTTTCAGACCTTTCCATTGATCCCCTGTTGAGGACGGGAGGGGAGCAGTGGGAACAACTCAAGGGAAAAAAAAAAATTTATAATTTGTATTTAAGGGGGGGGGGGGGGAGCCAGACCGCAAAGAAGTGAAATAAATCAGAAGAAGCTGAGGGGGTTTGCGGGCACAGAAAATTTTCTTCGTTGGGAGCTTCACTTAACGAGCGTCTTGCGAGTGGGGGGGTAGAAAAGGGACCAGGAAATCTAAAAGACAGGAAGCTAAGAGGATAGGAGGACTGGTACCATTTTGAGGGAAAACATTCTTAAAACAATGAAAACCCAAAAAAAAACCGGGTGAGTCTTCACCCTTACAAGAAAACGAAGTCAAAAGGGAGTCTCGGAAGGACGGACGTCCAAAAATCACCACATATCCCAACTCATAAGGGGGGACTGGGGGAAAGGATTGTCGAGTTCAAAGGGTAGGTTTTACTAAAGGAAGCCCTACACTTCCTTCTCTATAGGAAGGCCTATAGGGGGCGATACCAAGCGGTTGCAGGAGGGAACGTTGTCTCTCTAACTAAAGAGATCCACACGTCCCAAAGGGAACCACAACATGGGGAAGGCAATGTGAAAAAAGGAAAAAAAAAAGTGTGTTTCCCGGAGGTCCCCAGTCTGAAAGATGATTCCCTGCTAAGATCCGGAGATAAAAAATGTGGGAGGAGAAACAGCCCAGGGTTCTCCCCTTATCTAAGAGGGAAGTCACAATTGAAAAGGGTTTAAAAAACTCAATCCAAAAAGAAGTGACTTTGGGGATGGCATGACCTGAACTGGGAACCTTAACACTGAACAACAATATGGAAGAAGAAAAGTCAGGCAGGGGGCCGCTTGAAAGGGAAGGGATCAAGGGTAACTTTCTGTGGTCCTCAAGAGGAGGAATCACAATACATTTGGACCTACATCAAACAGGAACATCAAGGGGAAAGATTATAAGAAAAATGTAGAAAATCAGTTTTCTGAATTGTGTACAGGGTGGGGAGTAAAAGGGGCTGCTCGCAAAAAGTTAACCCTGCTCTGGAGATTTCGGAACCTAACGAGTCCGGGAGGAATGGTGAGGGAGTGGAGAAAGAACCCCCAAAAAATGGAGACCCGAGGTGCTAAAAAGCCTCCGTCCGCGGACAAAGGAAGAAAAGGGATGGGGTTGAGCACGGAATGTAGGGTAATTAGTGGATCCGGGTGGGAGAAAGGACCTTCTCTTGAGGTTTCGAGGACTTTACACAAAGAAAAAAGGGGAAGAACAAGGAAGTATTGAAATTAGCGCCGAAAGAAGAGTCTTTCTTTTTTAAGGGGGAAAACACAACGATGGGGCCCAACAACATGTTAGTTAGGTAACTAGCAATGGGGAAAAGGGGGAGAGAGAATCTTTTTCAATACCCAAGCTCTTTCAGAAAGGAGAAGCGGGGATCAATCTAATTGAAACCTAAGCAGAAAAGTAATCCTACTCGCCTCCTTAGAAATTTGGCAAATCTCGGGGAGGCCATAAAGATGGTCCATCGGCGGGGCAAATCCCGAGCCTATGAAAGCAGGAAGGGCATTTGAGCCGAAAGGAACCGAAGTGAGACTGAAAGGGGGGGGGGGGAGAGCTGGACGTCGAAAAAAACCAACGCCCGTACTACCCTTATGTAAAGGGGGACATTTGGGTGGCAAAGGGGAAACACTAGAGGGAGGGGTACTAAAAGAGGCACGTTGAAGTGGATCGAAACCTTCCCGATTTTAGCCCTTCTTCACTAATATAGGGACTGGGGGGGGTGGTCGGGGTATGTGGCAGGCAACTAGAGCATTACATCGAACCCAATTGTAACGAACGATTTATTTTGAGAAAAAGAAACCCAGGAATATCCATAGGAGAAGGGTAAATATCAGGAGGGGGCAGGAGAGACTACAACAACAAAAAGAGAGATTTTAATCTTGAGGTAATCTCAAGGAGGAGGGAACTGGGGTGGGGCGCGGGAAGGTCGTCAGGAACCTCCAGTTTGGGATTGTCTCCCGTGGGTGTAAGTTGACAGAGGAGGATGAGCAAATTAAGGGGGGTTGAGTTAAGGAGGGAAAAGGGTTTCATAATCCAGGGCCCGTGCCTTGAGTAGTACGACAAGCTGGGAAAAGGTCTCGGGGAAAATTGATGAGAAAAATAGGTTAATTGCGGGGAAGTCACAAACTCATGATTTCCCATATGTCATGTCGTAAGGAATTGACCGATGAGAAAAAAGGGAAGAAATTGGGCGTCCACAGATGAACTGGATAGAAGTCCTTCTCCGAGGATGGATCATCTTTTAATTTCTAGGAAAAGGGGAAGATTAGGGGTTCTCTGGGCCTTGGGAGGAAGAAAAAGCCTGAAAATCCAGAAGGCGGCTCGCTCCTCAAGGGAAGGGTATCTTCCAAAAGAGGAAGAAGTTTTCCGCCGGTGAAAAGGCTTGGTGCGGGGAGAACCCAGAAAGTTTGTTTAATGCGCTATAAAAAGGAAGGAGGAATCAGAATCTGAAAGACGTACCAGCTTGGGAATTCTCTAATACCTGATAAGCAAGCTAAAAGGGCCGTCTCCTGAAAGGGCCCCGTCATGAAACGAAGGAATATGCCGGTTCTTAAAGAGGGGGAGTCCGTAAAGTTTCTAGAGCCAATGGGGGCGGGGGGACAATGCCCATTTAGTGGAGCGAGAAAAATATCGGACACGAACAAACAATGTCCGAAGAAGGACCCGAGCATCTTAAGAGCCGGGTTCACTTGCATGAGGAAAACAGCCAAGCGAACAGGAAAAAAGCCCGGAAGATACTAAAAGGAGGAAAAAACAAATTTTTATAGGAGGCCACTCGTTGAGGTCCGGTGATAAGGGGGGGGGGTCAGGGGGTCACCAAAACGGAAGAGGGAAGTATGGTGCTACGTCCAGGCTTCATCTAACTCTTAAAATGTTTGACCTGGCCTTCGACACCTTACAGGGGGGGGGGGGAATTTGGGGGTGAACCAAATTCGTATTTATTCGTGTTTACCAGTATGGGCTATTTAAGGGACTTCCATTTATCTAAGGAGGATACATACAGCCAGGAAGAGAAAAGTTCTAGGAAAAGGAGGGAGTAAAGAGACTGAAAAAGGAAGATTGTAGCAGTTAAATGTCCCGGCTATCCCCTGAGAGAAGGGAACATGGAAAGGAGCGAGTCTTTGGTAGCACTCATTAGGCCGCCACTAAATTGCTGAAATTCCCCGCAAGGTAAGCAAAGCTGGAAGGAGGGAGAGGAGAAAGGTAAGCAAGCATCGGGAAAATATCTAGGGGAGAGAAATGACTTTCATACCCTGTGACAAGAGAAATTTTACTAGTGTCTAGTGTGATGAGACCAGAAGCGACGAAAAAAGAAGTGAAAGGATCCAATTGAAAGAAGAGGGACGGTCGAAAAGGGGCCTTGTTTCTACAGGGGTGGGATCCCCTGGTCAAAGAGACAGCTGGAAAGAGTGGGTATAAGGGAAACAAAGGGACAATCCAACAAAGTACAAAAAGGGTATTGGCCGGGGAGAAATGGCCTAAAAGTTG